>Ga0210406_10000747_pt1 | contig 42851 bp, 30 predicted proteins | sample IncBWC30MmetaG_FD_155454 | JGI IMG/M metagenome (GOLD analysis project Ga0210406, IMG submission 155454) | Forest soil microbial communities from Barre Woods Harvard Forest LTER site, Petersham, Massachusetts, United States - Inc-BW-C-30-M | ecosystem: Environmental > Terrestrial > Soil >...
TCGAGATCACCAGCGGTTTCTTCTTGCTCAGACTCTTGGCTTCGTGGAGAATATCATCGGATGCCACGCCGTCGCCGCCCGGAGAATCCACGCGCAGGATCACACCCCGGATGGAAGAATCGTTCTCGGCCTGCTTCAGTAGTTTGACCATGGCGGTGTCGGTGATGCCCTGCTCATCCGAGTTCGGGTTCCCGCTGCCGCGAGAAATCTCGCCTTCACCCACCACCAGCGCAATGCGGCGGACCAGCCCGCTGGAGGTAACCGGCGCTTTCAAGTAAGACTTGATGGCGACCAGCTTCAGTTCGGTCTGCTTGAGACGGCCCTGCATGTCCTGGATCACCTGGTCGTCATAACCGAGTGAGTCCACCAAGCCATTCGCGAGCGCCTCATTGGCCATGTAAGGACCTTGGTCGATGATGGCGCGCACGGCCTCCGGCTGTTTCTTTCGTCCTTGCGCGACGGTCTCGATAAGATTGCCGTAGTACTGATCCAGAATCTGATTTAAGACCTCGCTGGTTTCGGGGGACATCGAGGTCTGGGTAAGAATGTCGCCGGCATCCTTATATTTCCCGGCGTGGATCACGTCGGCCTTGACGCCGATCTTATCGAGAGTGTTCTTCACGAACATGGCTTCCACTCGCATGCCCTTAAGGTCGAGGGAATCTTCGGGCGCCAGGTAGATGCGGTCCGTCGCGGATGCCAGGTAGTATTCGCGGCCTCCGGGCCCCCGCAGATATGTGACTACAGGCTTGCCCGATTTCTTGAATTGCAGAATATCTTCGCGGATCTCCTGCAATTTCGCCCAGCCGATCCCGAGGCCGCGGGGTTCGAAGATTATGCCCTTGATGCGCGGGTCGGCGGCCGCCTTGTGAAGCGTATCCCAAACTTCTTCAACAGTGAGGGGCGTCTGCGCCTCGAAGAAAGGCAGTGGGATCTCAGGAGCCGATTTCTCCGGAACGTCCCCTTCCAGCTTCATTACCAAGGTAGAGCCATCGGCGACGGACACGGGCCGCTCGGCAAACGAACCGGCGAGCCGCACCATCGCGAAGACAACGATCACCGCGGTCAGCCCACATAGAACGATCCCGACCACCAGGCCAATAAGGAAATTCTTCATGATCGCCAGCGGCCTCCAGCCACGAGACGATTCTACAACGGAAAAGTTTCGCTATTGGAACGTGACGTCGTTTCAAGCACCGCTCTGCCTCGCCTGGTGACAACAACCATGGACGGCTGCAGTGCGTCCGCGTTTTCCGTCACCTCGATCAGACCGTCCAACAAAGCATCCTCCCAGGCCGAATGCCGGGGGCAAGTGGTGCGCCAGGCATCCATAGCTTCCGCATAAGTTCTGGGCTGTCGAGAAACCCAGGCCAGGAGCTCAAAAACCGGGGTGCTCACTTCTTGAACTTACCGCATTCAAACTAGGCCTGCTCATCGGGCGCCCCGAGCAGTTTGAGTTTTGGGCGCCGCTACGATATCCTGTAGATTACGAATGGCGAACACTATTTCATCCCTGAAGCGGATGCGGCAGACCAAACGGAAGACGACTGTCAACCGTCTCCGCAAATCGCGGCTGCGTCACCAGATCCGGTCCATGCGCCGTTTGATCGAACAGAAAGACGGCAAAGGCGCACAGGCCGCGATCCCGGCGACGTTCTCGCTCATTGACCGCGCCGCCAAGTGGGGCGTCATCAAGAAAAACACCGCCGCGCGCTACAAGAGCCGGATCACGGCCCGCATGCAGGCGATTGGGTAAGCAAAACACAGGCAGGAATGCCTGTGCCACCTAGCCGGTAAGGCTGAAGACAAACTCTTCCATCACCACGCGATCATCGGGACGAGTGTCGCGCAACGCCCGGTCGGCGCCATAGACTTTTTCGATTGCCAGGGCCAGCTTCTCCTTGGGAAAAGCGCTCACGGTCTGATGAATCTGATCGGCGCGATCGCGCCAAATCCGAATCCCCTGCTTGGTGAAATAGGCCTGGATCTGCTGCGAGGTGCGAAGGCCGGCTTCCTGGGCGACCATCGCGAGCCGGAACTGCGTGGCGAGAAAAGTTAACGCGAGCGGCAGATATTCGCCTTCCCGGAGCAGCGTGTCCAAGCTATCGAGTGACCGTTTGCGATCGCCTCGTCCGAGCGCGGCCACCAAGGCAAATATGTTGGACGCCTGGGCATTGGGAACGAGGTTCAGGATGTCATCAGAGGTGACTTTTCGGTTTGTCCCAGCATAGAGCCGCAGCTTCTCGATCTCGGTGGCGATCCGTCCGGCGTCACCCGCGAGCGATTCCACCAGGAGTCCAATTTCCGAGAGGCCGATCTGGACTCCCGCCTCCTTGGCAAGATCCTGCGCGAGGCGGCGGGCCGATTCGACGCTGTAGGGACGGAACTCGACTGCGTCAGGAATGCGGGAGTAAAATCTCTGGACTCGCTCCAACTTGGCGCGGTCCTCGCCGTCGAAATCATAGCGGCTGGCTTCGAAAACCAGCACCGTGCCGGGGGTCGGATTGCGAAGATACTCCGCAAGTTCGTTTGCCCCCGTATTTTCTTCCTGGGCGGCGGACCGGCCACGCGGCAGCACGGCCTCGGCGCCGGAAACCCACACCACGCGATTGGGCGCGAACAAGGACAGGGAACGGGCGTCGTCGAGCACGGCGGCCATGCTAGTCTGCTCGAGATCGAGCTGCGTGAACCCATTCTCACGATCATCCGGGGTCAGGGATCGCTCCAGCAATGCCTTGCGGCAACGCCCGCGCTGGTAGACTTCAGGACCGAGAAACAAGTATGCGGGTGCAAGCGGGCTCTTACGAATGCGATCCAGAAACTGATCGGGACTCAAAAGTTCTCCAAGATGGAACTGACCAGGTCGCGCGCCACGTCGCGGCTCAGGCGGTTAAGCGCCTCATCACTTTCCTCAAAGTAGGCACTGGAGGAAGTAATGCTGATCTCATAGCGCTGATGCATCTCGTAACTGGGGCGCGAGAAAAGGACTTTGCCGGTGGCCCGTTCCACCAGGTTGACCTGCATGGTGACGTTGACTTGTAGACCGCTGGCCCGGCCGCTTTGCTGATCGAACAGGATGGGATAGGCAACGTAATTGATGACCGAGCCGCGCAATACAGCGTCGGCCTGTGCCGGATCGTTCACAACCTGATACTTAGTGCGGGCGATAAACTCGTGGCCAATGGCCTGCGGAAGGTGATCGGTAAGCTTATAACGTGTGGTGGTGTTGGTGAAGGCGGGGATGGCGATGGTGTGGACGGTCTTGGGCACCAGGTCGGCCTGACCGCCCACGCGATAGCCGCAAGAAGTCAGCCCCAGCATCAACATGAGCATCGAAGCGGCGCCAACAATTGCACGAACGCCACTACTTAAGAAAAGCACGAGCGACCTCCAAAGCGTTTTCAGCAGTGATGCGCAAGTTATCCGCAGCCATCCAGAACCAGTGCGCACGCGGATGATTGCGATCGGGCGCAAGGGCGCCGACTGTGATCCCGCTTTGGCCTGCGACACCGACGTTGGTGGGCGGCTCCTCATCGCCGGCTCGCAAATCAATTTTGGGAGAGGTGAGGGCTTGGACGACGGCGTCTCTTCCGGGATTCTCTTCGAACTCGACCCACACCGACATGCTGTACCCATGAAAAACGGGGGCCTGGATCAGGCGCAGCGAGGGCATACTGAGTGCGCCCGCGCCAGCCAGCAGCGTCGCGAGATGCCGGTCAATCTTGAGCTCGATTTTTTCGAGCGAGTGCGGCGAATCGGAGCCGTATTGGGACACCAAGTTGAAGCTTACCTGCGCGTCGTATACATCTTTGGCTAGCGGCTTCAATGAGAGCAGCCCGACGGTCTGCTTCTGCAACTCGTCAATACCGGCCTTGCCGCGCTCGCTGGCAGGCTCGAAGATGTTGACGACGGAGCGGCGAATAGCGCCGGCGTTTCTAAGCTGAACGAGGAACATGGCCAAGGCAATGGCCGCCGGATGCGCGATCACCTGGATCGGTCCGACCGCCGAATAATTCGGAGGCTCAATGAGTGGCGCGCGAAGATGCGCCGTGGGTTGTTCCTCAAGACTACCACTGAGATCGATTACTACAGCCGAAGGATTGACGGCCTGCACCCGTTCGAACGCCTTCTGGCTGGACTCAGGTGAGCCTGTCAGGAGTACAATCCTGGCGGTCGCAAGATCGGCGACACGAAGGGAACTTATTACGATGGGCTCTTCGCGCGCGATGCTGATGATGCTGGAGTCGCCGCTATCTTCCGAGGCAATCAGGCTGACGCTGGCGGGAAGGCCGGCCGAATCGAACAACTCATGAACCTCCTTGCCGAGTAGGGATTCGCCACCGACGATGGCGACCGCGGGTCTTGGCGGCTTGATATCCGACGATGTAGCGCGATGAGAATGCATGTTAGCTGGTCTGATGTTCAGGATGAGGCGAAGGCCGCTGGGGGCGGAATCTGCGGCGGATGATACCGCCGGCCCGAATGAAGATGCCGGTGCTGACGTATAGCGAGGCGAGCGCGAGCAGCACGGGCTGGGAGTAATTCCAGATCAAGTAAATGAGAGCTCCGAACAGGATGACGGTGAGCGGAGATCGCGGACCAGTCAGGCTCACCTCTTTGAAGCTGGGGTACCGCCAGGTGCTCACCATCAGAAAAGACAGAAGACCCAGCAGCGCGAGCCACAGCGCGGAATAAATCCACCATTCGAGCGGGGTGGAGTCGGCGGCATAGACGATGGCAGCGACCATGCCGGCAGCCGCGGGAATCGGCAGGCCGACGAAATACTTGCGGTCGGCACGGCCGGGATTCTTGGGAACCGGATGGGCTTGGACGTTGAAGCGCGCCAGGCGAGCGGCGCCGCACAGCAGGTAGAGAAAGGCGAAGAAGTAGCCGGCGCGATGGTCGTGCAGCAGTCCGCCAGGCATCACAAACTGGACGCCCCAGGTATAGGCGAGAACAGCCGGGGCGATGCCGAAGGTGATCACGTCGGCGAGTGAATCCATCTCGCGGCCGAAATCGCTGGTGGTGTTAGTGAGGCGCGCGATTCTGCCATCCAAGCCGTCCAGCACGACCGCTATCCCAATGGCCTTGGCCGCGACTTCAAAATCCGGATTGCCGCCGAGCTGCCCACTGGCGCCGAGCAAGACTCCCTGGATGGAGCGCACAATCGCGATGAATCCCAGGAAGATGTTGCCGGCGGTGAAGAGAGTTGGCAACGCATAAGCGGAGCGGCGCGATTTTCGCGCGGGAGAGCGTGGATCGAAGAATCGTTCTTTGAACGTAAGCTTCGCCATCAGGCCTGCTTCCGCCGGGCGAGGATAGTGGATCCTCCTGCGACATGCTCGCCCATTTTGACGGCAATCTCCCACTCTGGTCCGAGGAACACGTCGACCCGCGAGCCGAATTTGATAAGTCCGACACGCTCGCCCTTGGCCACTTGGTCGCCGGGCTTTTTATAAAAGACGATGCGGCGCGCGATGAGGCCGGCGATTTGCGAGAAGCCGACGCTGGTTCCACCGTCTTCGATGGTGACCGTGTTGCGCTCGTTCTGAGAGCTGGCGATCTCGCGGCTGGCCACCAGGAACTGCCCCTTGGTGTATTCGACGGTTTTTATGCTGCCGGCGATGGGGGCGCGATTGACGTGCACGTCGAAGATGTTCAGGAAAATGCTGATACGCGTGGAAGCGGCGCTATCGGTGAGTATGGCGACCACTTTGCCGTCGGCGGGGGACACGGCCACGGGCCCTTCGGGAGGGATACGTTCAGGATCGCGGAAAAAGTAGAGGCAGAAGACGGCCAGCAGAAAAAGCGGAATGCTGAAGCTGGGGCGGCTCAAGTACCAGACTGCGGCGCCGCCGGCGGTGAGGGCGAGCGCGTAGTAAATGCCGTCGATCACCATTGATATTTTCATTGTCGCACTGCGGGGCGGAGGCGCTACTTAGATGCGGCTGCCGACACTACCGGCAGTTTGTGTGCCACTTGCGCCCGTTCGAACTGAGGCGGTGAGAAAATCGATAGCGTACATGACGCCTATGAAAGGGTTCCTGGCGCTAACCAGCGTTCTCTCAGTGCCTTTTTGTTTCATCGAGGGGTTTCTCTGGTATGCGTCTTTCGAAGGCGCGCTCTACGCCGAGGATGGCGGTCCAATCTACGTCGCCAAAGACGAGGATGCTTTTCAAATTCTCCAGCACATTCCGCAACACGATCGAGCAAAGCTGGATGAGGCTGAGAGTATTTCGGGTCCGGATTTTGGACGGATCAGTAGCAAGCCTCGTCGTTATAGTGCCAGCCGAACGATTCCATAACTACGGTTTTCTCTGAGCGGAAGGGATGGTCTTCAGGAGAGCTCGCTCTCAGGCGCGTTCCTGATAGGTGCCTTCGCTGGTGCTGACGCGGATCTTCTCGCCTTCATTGATGAACGGCGGAACTTGGACCACTAGGCCGGTTTCGAGCTTGGCAGCTTTGGTGACGTTAGAGACGCTGGCGCCCTTCATCCCCGGTTCGGTTTCGACGACCTTGAGATCCACCGTGGGAGGCAGTTCGACGCTGATGGGTTTGCCTTCGTAAAACTCGATGTTGACCTTGAGTTGGGAGACCAGATACTCGACGCTGTCGCCGAGGAGTTCTTTGGTGAGATGCATCTGCTCGAAATTCTCGGTATTCATGAAATAGTAGTACTCACCATCGTCGTACAGGTATTCCATTTCATGTTCCTCAAGGGCAGCGCGCTCAACGCGGTCTTCCGATGAGAACCGATGCTCGGTCATGGAGCCGCTGCGGATGCTGCGCATTTTGACCTGGACGAATCCGCGCAGGTTGCCCGGGGTGCGGTGTTCCATCTTGAAGATGGTATACAGTTCGTTGTTGAACTTGATGACCATGCCGGGGCGTAACTGTGTCGATGAGATCATTTGAGCCGGTGCCTTCCATTGGCTCCGCGGAAGCTGGGAGCCGGGAGAATGAATGAACTCTCAGTTTAGCAAGTTGCGGGAGGAGAGAGTGTTCCGACGCTGGGTTTGCCTGATACAATGGGTCTGCCGGTTGGCGCTATCGTCTAACGGTTAGGACGGAGCCCTCTCAAGGCTTAAATACGGGTTCGATTCCCGTTAGCGCTACCAATTCCTTTTAAATCTGCTAGTTGCAAAATCGGCGTACATAGTTAATGTACAAGGGGTACAGTGCGTTAGGAGGAAACAGCCTTGTTAACCCTCTATCGCCGCCACTCTGACAGATGTCCAGTCCGTTGTCTGTAGCCAAAACGGGAATCGCAGGAGGATAGAACTCGGCGAACCAGTCGCCCGCGGTTTACTGCGTCTCTGCCGTTCCTGACTGAAGATGTGCACGGTATCCCAGAGGAGCGCATGCCAATTGTGGAAAGATATTCCGTCGCGGTCGCGCTCGATTTCGCTCTCGGGCCTAATTGCAGTACCCGTAGTGACCTATCGTTGAGCAAACAGTCGGCCCACCCTTCTTATGCCGCTTCGTGCCAATGGTAGCGGTGATGCAAACCACCGAGGCGCGCGGTTGAAATCACCGTTGCCTGCGGAGACGGCTTCGTTTCGACTGCCCGACCGTACGGTGTGTCTTTGCCGAGGCTGTCGTGAATACGGTCTTCGTGATAATACCTCACATACTCACGAATTAACCGGCGCAGATGCTCCTCGTTCAATGGGATTAAATGGTCACACAACTCACGCCGACAACTTCCCACTCAGCGTTCCGCGGTGCCATTTTGCCAAGGCGAGCGGATGCTCGTGCGCGTGGGCTTCACGCCCGTGGCTTTTAGGAATGTGATGACGTCGGCGTCGAATTTTGAGTCACGGTCCAAGATCACATAACGATACTGCCCGGTCTCGGGAAAGGTCTCACGCAACTGCTGCACCACCCACTCGGCAGTCGATGACAAGTGGTGTTGATGTGCAGGATCTTGCGGCGACCGTGCTCGATGGCGAAAAAGCAGTAAAGCAGCTTGAAAGTCACCGTCTGTACGGTGAAGAAATCGAGGGCCACGATCACCTCGCGATGATTTCTCAGGAATGTGAGCCAGCGCTTGGATGGATCGCCCCGCCGTCGAATACGTTGAAGATACCGAGCCACGGTTCTTTCCGAGACGTTGAAGCCGAGCTTTTGCAACTCGCCGTGAATCTTAGGAGCACCCCAGTCCAGATTCTCTTCCGCCATGCGGCGAATCAGAGTGCGAATCTCGGCGGTAGTCTTCGGCCTGCCGCCCGAGCCTGCACGCGAGCGCCATCGCCAGTAGAGCCGGAATCCAGTTCGGTGCCAGCGCACCACGGTGTCCGGCTTAACAATGATGAGGGCCTCGCCCCACCCTGACCAGATGCGGGGCAGAATGGTCCAAAACAACCGGTCGACGGGGCTCAACTTCGGTCGCGGATGCTTCCGTTTGAACACCGCTAGTTGTTGACGCAGGGAGAGGATCTCAATTGCGGCGTCACGGCGACTGCGGAAGAAGACTTGGCCTGCGGCTAGGATTGCAGAAATTAGTTCAAGCACGAATCCTTAGTTTGAAAGCAAGCGTGAGCGCAGATTCATAGGTGACTGCAAGTCGTTGAATCTGCATCATTGCGATCCGGATGAGGTTGTGGCTACATACACGTCCATGGTGGGATGAACGCGGTCGAATGTCTCCGATGACGGCTTTGAGGTTGCTCGTTATTTAACAGGTCGGCTCGGAAGTGACAAGCCAAGGATGGGGAGCCACACCGTTTGTTTCGAACTACGAGTCCGATTTCGTTGACAGAATCGGAGTGAGTCGAAACCCCGCGGTTATTTGGTGTGTGTTGCAGACTCTTGAAGCTCTCCACTAGATTGCTGCGGTGCTCGGAGCGGTCGTGCGTGTATGCTTTTCCGTGATCGAACGAGGAGGTGGATCCACGTCGTGCTCTCTAATTAGCGACGTTCGATTCAAGCCGCAATTCGCGACTCAGCAAATACCGCGAACTTATCGGGACCCCACCTTTGAACCTTACTCCTAGAGCGACTTGAAAATAGCGGGGTACCCGGCCTTTATTATCCTTTATCCGGTCGATGAGCTCTTGAACTGATCCTGGATTTGTAGCGTACTCGACAGCCGCCAGACTTCCGGCTCCGAGGCTCGCCGCGAAACCATCTCCGGAACCGCTCGCAGCCAGGCTGCCGGTACCGAAACTTGCCAGGAAACTGCCTACAACTCCTTTCCCGTCCGGTGCCGGAAGCACGCTGATCAGAGCATGCAATTCCCCATTGTCCGCAACCAGCCCGGACGCATCGATCGACGGATCGGGAAAGAACGCTGACTCTCCTTGCCGAGGATGCAGAATCCGGAGGCCTGTCTTCTCCAAAATCATCTCTGGCTTGACGGGTAGTGCGTCCAACAGCTGGCTGAAGGTCTTAGTACCCCCGACGAACAGGGCGTTGCTGTCGGAAAGTTGTTGCCAGGAGAGATCGCTACTTCTGACGAAAGCGATCTTTGGGATGCGCTGACCCAGCAGCATTCCGAGGAGCAGCACAGACTTCGCGTCACCCACGGTCGTATACGAGCGTCCGGCGAAAAAATCAGGATTGTTCAGTGCTTTCCTTACGGATTTGAAATTCGGGTCCTGGATCGCTTCGTCCCAGCTGTTGTTGTTCAGATCACGGTAAAAGCAGCAGCCTTTCAGGCCGATGAAAAGCGGTGCCCCCATAGCCAATATCAGCGGACGATTCTCCTGGACAAATGGATGCCAAAACGTTTCCATGGCAGCAGTCCAACGGAGTTCTGAACCCCCGTCGTGGTTTCCACGACGTAACTCTATACTTCCCCAGGCGATAGCAGCTATCAGGGCTGCGCCAAGGATGAGTGCGGCGCGCCGCCAAATCAGGTCTCTGGATTTGACAATCGTGCCATCCGAAAAGGATGCAACGGGAATGTCAGGGAGCGCAATCGTACCTGGCAAACGACGCTCAAACGATAGCTTGAAATGTCCCTTCGGCAGAGCGACAACAATGTCGTCATGGATGCCATCCACCGCGTAATATTCTGTGAGTTTCTGACGGAGGCGGCCGACCTGGATCCGAACACCGGAATCCAGGCGCGTATCGTACTCTTTGCCTTTGCCGAATACATCTATGCCGATGGTGTACTCTTTGATTTGATCGGCTTCCTTGGACAACGATTTGTCGGTCAGGTAGCTTAACAGACGCCGGTGAGTCTCAGAGCGCTGAAAGTAGTCGCTCTCCAAAATGCGTTCGACCTGATTAAGGACTTCTGCTCTATCCAGAGCATCGCCCACGCAAGACACTGTGCAAAATATATCACGAAGTTGCGCGGGGGGCAATGCACCGGCGCTGCACCTCACGGAGAAGAGGGCAATGAGAGGCGGAATTTTTATTCCCTGGGCGGGACACGCTAACTCGCTGGGCGACTATATTTTGCAAAAGGTTATTAACCATCTTGCAGCGGCGACATATCCGCGTTTTCGTTGACTCTCCCACCTTCCAATGGGACACTCGTTCCCGTTAACCAGGGGTTGCGTGGAGCACTGCCCGTTTCAGATGCTCAACTTCGGGAGGGAATTATTGGTGAAGATTCATTTTGTTCGGAAGGCATTCGTGGCGGTGGCTTTTCTAGGCATTCTAGGCCTACCGTTGTCGGCTCAGACTTCTTATGGCTCGATCGTCGGAGCGATCACGGATCCTAGCGGGGCAGGCGTCCCAGGTGCCTCTGTAGTACTTGTCAACATCGGGACTTCCGAGCGCCGCACGGCAGAGTCAGACCAGAGCGGTAATTATCAGTTTGTAAATCTCTTGCCGGGCAGCTACAAAATTGATATTGAGAGCCCTGGATTTAAGCACCTGACTCGTGATGTTCAGGTCGCAGTTTTGAGCACAAGCCGCGTCGATGCCACCATGCAGGTGGGCGACGTTGGCCAGACGGTGGAAGTTACCGGCCAGGCCGCGATGCTCCAAACCGAGAATGCGTCCGTAAGCCAAGTGGTGGAAGGTCGCGCGGTTAGTGAGCTGCCGCTGAACGGCCGCAACGTCATGAACCTGATCACCTTAGCACCAGGGGTAGTACCGCACGGACTTTCTCAGGGACAAACCACCCGAAGCGCATGGGCCAACTTCCAAATCGCGGGCGGTCTGGCAGGCCAAGGCAGCACCCTGGTTGACGGAGCGACGCTCATGACCGGTATTTACAACGGCCAAGCCTACGCCCCGATACAGGACGCAATTCAGGAATTCCAGGTGCAAAGCAACGTCTCACCGGAATTCGGCGGTACCCTAAACGGCGTTTTCACCCTTTCCACTAAATCCGGGACGAACGCGTTCCACGGCGCGCTGTACGAGTACTTCCGCAATAAGGTTTTGAACGCCAACACGTTCTTCAGCAACAAAGTAGGCCTTGCAAGGTCGGCATTCGTTCAAAACCAGCCCGGCGGTAACGTGGGTGGCCGTATCATCCGCGACAAGACTTTCTTCTTCTTCGCTTACGAAAGATTTTTCCAGAACACCGGCACCTCCACCGCGGCAAGCGGGTCTCAGAATGCGTCTGCGTACGTTGCCACGGTGCCGACCCCAGCTGAACGGGTCGGGGATTTTTCAAATCTTCGGACCGCAACTGGAGCTCTGACGGTCATCTACGACCCATCCACCACATGTACAACTTGTCCCGTTGGTCAACAGCGCACGCCTTTTCCGGGCAACAAGATTCCTATCAACCAGTTTGACAAAACAGCCGCGATTTATTTGAAGTACTGGCCACTCCCGAATACCCCAGGCGCCCCGTTCACCAACATCAACAACTACTCCGCTTATTACCCCGCACCGAACAACCGGCTGAATGACTTTATCCGCATCGATCACAGCATCAGCGACAAACAGCGCATTTTCGGTAGCTATTCTCATTGGGACAACAGCCGGACAGTTTATGATCCGCTCGGTCTCGGCATTAACGCGACTCGGTTGACAAATGCAAACCATGCCGTTCTGGCTGACACCTACACATTGAATCCATCCACGGTGTTGGACGTTCACCTGGCGTACTTGATCAGCAAGAATACCAACGTGCCCACGAACATTCCCATCGATTACACAACTCTCGGTTGGCCCGCCTCTTTCAACAACCAGTTGACGCAGCGGACGCTTCCCCAGATGGTTGTCAGCGGGTTCACCAGCAGCGACGTAGGCTCGAACGGTCAGCAGAAATATGAGTTTTCGTATGTGGGTTCAGTTGCCAGCAGTATGTCGAAGATCATCGGGCGCCACACGATCAAACTCGGCGGCGAATACAAATGGCTGCCTACCCCCAACGCGCAGACGGCGACGAACAACTTCGCCTTTACCAGCAATTTTACGGCGGCCAACCCGCTCGCGCCCGGAAGCACGGGTAATGCACTCGCGTCTTTCCTGCTCGGACTCGGATCGAGCGGCACCGTCGGTGCGAATTTGTCCCCGATGTTCACGATACACACCGCGGGTTTATACATTGGCGATACTTTCCAGGTGAGCAAGAAACTCACCATGAACTATGGAATCCGGTGGGAATTCCCGGGCGGTTTGGTGGAGCGCTTTGACCAACAAGCGGTGTTCCTTACGCAAGCTCAGAATCCCGCCCTCCGAGCGGCCGGGTTAAATTACTCCGGCGACGCGGTGCTAGTGAATTCATCACGGTATCCCAACCGAACGACTCTGCTTCCCCAATGGCACCTGTTCGCCCCCCGCTTCGGCGCCGCATACCGTCTAAATGAGACCACCGTGTTACGGACCGGATTCGGCCTCACTTATGGACCTGCATCTTTGGTGCAAAATGTCACGCCTGTCTTCTCCCCTATCAATAAAGCTACAAATGCATGGGTGCCGACTCAGAACGGGGGGCTCACCCCAGTGACCACACTGAACAACCCGTTTCCCGCTGGCATCAATCTCCCCTTGGGCCGGAGTCCCAACTATGAGGCCGGTCTCTTGGGAACCGCAATGATTCTTCCCATCCCCGGAGACGCTTGGCCCTACATAATGAATTGGAATTTCGGCTTCCAAAAGCAAGTTGGAGGTAACAATTCGATTGACGTGGCCTATGTCGCCAGCAAAGGTGTACACCTGGTAACCGGCAGCGGGCAACAATTAAACCAACTCCCGGACCAGGACATCGCGCTTGGCTCGCAACTATTGACTCAGGTCGCCAACCCATTCTACGGACTGGTGTCCGGGAGCGGCCCTCTGGCGGCAAAGACGATTCAGTACGGCCAAACGCTGCTGCCGTATCCGCAATACCTCGGTGTCAGCTCTCCTACCGCTGCGGGATTCGGGAGTGCCTATCACTCTCTCCAGGTAAAGTTCGAGAAGCGGTTTAATGCAGGCGGCACGCTCCTGGCAACCTACAGCTGGGCGAAGAACACTGGGACCGCTGAGACGCTCATCGCGAACGATGAGGATCTTAAACCAGGCGCATTTCAGGACTACAACAACTTGGCGGGCGAACACTCGCTTATCACCTACGACGTGCCTCACCGGATTTCCGTGGCCTACGTGTTGGATTTGCCCGTCGGAAAAGGCAAACGCTTTCTGGGAAACGTTAGAGGCGTGACCGATAAGCTGGTTTCCGGCTGGGGCATCAACGGCGTCACTTCGCTGCAATCCGGATACCCTCTTCCCATCGTTGCTCAGCCGACGTCGCTGAGCACGTATTTCAATGCCGGAACGCCGCGGCCGAACGTGATTGCGGGATGCGACAAAGTTACAGACGGGAGCGCCCAGTCTAGGCTTAACCAGTGGTTCAACACGGCATGTTTCAGCGCGCCTTCGGCGTTCGGGTATGGAAGCGAGGGGCGCGTGGATCCGAATATCCGAGCGGCAGGCGTCGCCAACTATGATCTAGCATTGTTCAAAAGAGTAGCGGTCACAGAAAGAATCCAGATGATGTTCCGAGTGGAAGCTTTCAACCTATTCAACCGGGTTCAGTTCGGTTTCCCCGGGACCACCCTGGGAACTCCGCAATTTGGTGTGGTCAGCACCCAGGAAGGGACCCCGCGCAATTTACAGCTCGCGTTGCGGCTTACGTTCTGACGACTGCCGGAGGGAGAACTAAATGGCAATCATCCTGAATCGAAGAAGCCTTTTCTCTACCTCCGCCCTTTTTACGATTGCGACCTTTGTCTTCGCCCAGCCGCAACAGCCTGAGGCCGGCCAAATCAACCCGCGGCGGATCGTGCCCGGGAAGTGCAGGCCGACCGCAACATCACATTCCGTTTGGTGCCTCCAAAGGCTTCCGACGTCCAGCTTCTTTGGGAGCGGCGCAGGTATCCGATGGTGAAAGGCACGGACGGAGTTTGGAGCGTCACAGTCGGTCCGGTAGAACCCGAGATGTACAACTACTCGTTCCAGGTGGATGGTGTGAGAGTTGGCGCCAGCCCCGTGGACGTGCCAGGCAACCCGCCGCGTTTCGACGAACTCCAGAATGTGCCACACGGTTCGGTTAACATGCACACGTACTTTTCCACGACGCAGAACCTGCAGCGTGGACTGTACGTATACGTGCCCCCGCAGTATTATTCTGAAGTCAATCGCAAGTTCCCGGTGCTGTATCTCTGGCACGGCGGACAAACCGAAGACGAAACCGTCTGGACCCGCAACGGGCGCACTAACATAATCCTCGACAACCTGATCGCGCAGAAGAAGGCCGTTCCCATGATCATCGTCATGCCGAACGTGAATGCCGAAATTCTGCACAAGATCGGCGATCATACCAGTCTCGGCAGTTCGGCGGTTCTCGAAAAGGAACTTCTGGCCGACATCATCCCATTCATGGAGAAGAACTACCGAACGCTCAACGATCGAAACAACCGCGCAATGGCGGGACTGTCGTGGGGAGGCGGCACCACTTTCAACGTCGGCTTGAGGCGGCTCGAGTTGTTCGGCTACCTGGGAGAATTCAGCGCCGGAGTCTTTGGAGGCCCCGAACCACCTCCGGGCGGCGGCGTCTACGGCCCCTACCAGCCGGAAAAGAATGTGCCTGGTATCTACGAGAAGCTCCTGTCCCCGACCCAGAGGCTCAAACTATTTTACATGTCGGTAGGCACGGAGGATCCTCGAATGCCGTTTCAGAAAGAGGGACACGAGGACTTTCACAAGCACGGCATTGAGCCGGTCTTCAAGACATTCGCCGGCGCGCACGAGTGGAAAGTGTGGCGTCATTCGCTGGCGGACTTTGCGCCCATGATATTTAAGTAAACGCCATTCAAGTTAGCCGCTGGAACCAGATTATGAAGACATTCGCACTTGCCCTGATACTCGCCTCCGTAGCGTTCGCACAAGAGACCGCCGCGACCCCAGAGGTACTGCCTGACCATCGCATCACGTTCCGGACCACTGCCCCGAAAGCGACCGAGGTCGTCCTACGGATGGGCGAAGGACGCACGGGATCGCATTCCATGACCAAGGGGCCGAACGGTGTTTGGACGGTGACGGTTGGCCCGGTGGAACCGGAGATCTACACCTATTTTTTCCTGATTGATGGAGTCCGGACGATTGACGTTGCGAATCCGAATGTGAACATTGGTGCGGCGGTGCAGGGCAATGCGGTGGAAGTCATGGGCAATCCGCCTCGATTCGACCAACTCCAGGACGTGCCGCATGGTTCTGTGAACATCCACACTTATGTGTCTGGCGTTAGCAAGACGGAACGCGGTCTGTACGTGTACGTGCCGCCTGATTACTACACCCAGCCAACGAAGCGATTCCCGGTGCTCTACCTTTGGCATGGGGGCGGCGGCGCGGAGCAGCAATGGAGCCGGAGTGGACGTGCGAATGTAATCCTCGATAATCTGATCGCACAGAAAAAGGCAGTGCCAATGCTGATCGTCATGCCGAATAACTGGCCCGGCGCCCCCGCACCCGGCGCAGTCGCAAACCCTACGCCGGTTAACCCTGGAGCCATCCATGGTGGGAAGATTGAAGAGAACTACCCGCTCCTTGAGCGCGAAGTGATCGAGGAGATCATTCCCTTCGTTGCGAAACATTATCGCACCATTGAAAATCGTGAGAGTCGGGCGATGTCCGGTCTTTCGGGTGGCGCCGGAACGACTATGACCGCGGGTTTTGGACGCCTCGACACCTTCGCCTGGATCGCCGAAATGAGCGGCGGAATCTTCGGTGGCAACCCCAGCAACCCGCAGCACTACGATGTGGAGAAAGTCGTGCCTGGATTTTATAAGGATCCCGCGGCAAGTAATAAGAAGCTGAAGCTGTTTTATATGTCGTGCGGCACGGAAGACCCGCGCTTACCTTTCGCAAAGGAAGCTCTCAAAGAATTTCAGGATCACAAGATTAACGTGACCTTTGTGACTTTTCCCGGTGCGCACGAATGGACCGTTTGGCGTCACTCGCTGGCCGATGTCGCAACCAGGCTCTTCAAGTAACCGTTGCGAGTGTCTGGCAAGCAAGAACAGAATGAAAACAGGAAGGAACAAAAATGGCAAGAAAAAGGGAAAATAACCCAGCCGCCGAGACAGGGCGGCGCCAGTTTCTCTTGTCCGCGTCACTGGCTGGCGCGGCACTGACACGGGAGCGAGCGGACGGGGCGCCGGTCACTACCGGCAAGCTGCAGAGCAACGCCCCGGCCACGTGGGTCATTGACGATACCAGCGCGGTGGGCGAAACGGAAAGCGGCAAGGTGGTCGGCTACATCCGTAACGACATCCACACCTTCAAGGGCATCCCGTACGCGGAAATCCTCTCGCCAGAAGGTCGCTGGAGGCGAGGCGCCAAGACGCGGCCGTGGACCGGCAAACGTAGTTCCCGCGCCGCTGGGTTGGTTTGTCCTTCAGGAAGAGCGGCCAATGAAAATCCGCCTATTGACGAGGGTCTCTTCCGAGGCGCTAACTCCTTGGCTGGCCGCCCCGGCGAGGATTGCCTGCGCATAAATATCTGGACGCCGGGCCTCGACAACAAGAAGCGGAATGTAATGTTTTGGTGCCACGGCGGAGGCTTCACGGGCCTTAGCTCATTGATGGCGACCTATTTCGACTTTGGAAACTTGGCGGAGCGAGGCGACGTGGTAGTGGTCAGCATGAACCACCGCCTGCATTGGCTCGGCTTTCTAGACTTGACGGCGTACGGCGAGCGCTTCAAAGATTCGGCAAACCTCGGAATGTTGGACGTGGTGGACGCACTGCAATGGGTGCGGCGCAATATCTCGAACTTCGGCGGCGACCCGTCCAAAGTTACAATCTTCGGCCACTCAGGAGGAGGTGCGAAAGTAGCCACGCTCCTGGAAATGCCCGAAGCGAAGGGCTTGTTCAACCGGGCGATCATTCAGAGCCCGGGGCCCCTGCCATTTTCGACTCCGGAAGAATCCGCGGTGCGCACAGCGACTTTCCTGAAACTGGTGGGCGTCTCGCCTTCGAACATCGACGATCTCTATAAGTTATCGACGCAGAAGCTAAACGCAGCCGCGAGTACGATCACTGCCGCGGCGAATGGCGCCAGATATGATTTCAAAGCCATGCATTCTACTGCCGACAAGAACATGTGGAAGCCGGTGGTGGACGGACGGACCGTACTTTTCGAGCCGACGCAGACCAATGCCCCGTCCAACGTGCCGGTCATGATTGGCACGGCTCTGCATGAGATGTTTACCGCTGTGGGCCATCCGGAAGAAAACGACATGAACGAGCAGCAGGCGCGCGATGTCCTGCACGAGCACATCGGGCCTACCGGCGATGAGGCTTATGACATCTACAAGTCGGCGTTCCCGCACGCAAGTCCATTCGATATCTCCGCCATGGCACGAGCCACTGAGCACATGCGAATGTACTGTGTGAAGATGGCGCAGAAGCGGGCCACCTTCAACGCCGCACCGAGTTACCTTTACTGGTTCCAGTGGCAGGCCAAGATTCTGGGGGGCCGTGCGAAATCGCACCATGAACTGGAGTGTCCGCTCGCCTTCCTGCATAGCGACGATGCTCCAACGTGGACTGGGGGCACAGCGGATGCCCGGGCACTCGGAGTGAGATTGGCCGACACGTGGCTCCAGTTTGCCCGTGCGGGCGACCCGAACAACAAAGGCTTGCCGCGCTGGACGCCGGTCACGCCGGATAAAGTAACGTCCATGGTTTTTGACAGCCAGTGCCGGATCGATCAGGGATCCGACGCCGCCGCGATAGAACTGATCTGGAAGAGCAGGCATCCACTTTCGTGAGCGTGAATACGATGGGAACGACCGACGCAGGTAACGCACAATCGCCGGGAGCGAAGCTGCGAGCATTGTTGGCGGAACCTGGAATCCTGGTTTGTCCGGGTGTCTATGATGGATTCAGCCTGCGCCTAGTGGAGCAGGCGGGCTTCAAGACCGCGAACATTTCCGGAGCCGGTCTCAGCGAGAGCAATCTCGGATGGGCCGACGTCGGCATCATGGGGTACGCAGAGAATCTGCGCGCCTCAGGCGCACTCGCGGCGATCAGCTCGATCCCGTTGTCGGCGGACGGCGACACGGGCTACGGCAACGCGCTGAACGTCCATTTCACGATTCAGGGATTCGAGCGGGCCGGGCTAGCGTGCCTGATGATCGAAGATCAGGTGTGGCCCAAGCGATGCGGTCATATGGAAGGAAAGTCGGTGATTTCCGCTGAAGAGGGCCTGGAGAAAATCAAGGCTGCAGCGGAGGCGCGGCGCGATCCCAACTTTGTGGTTAAGGCGCGGACGGACGCAACGGCGATTTACGGGGTAGGCGAGGCGATCCGGCGGCTCAATTTGTATGCCGAAGCGGGCGCCGACATGTTATTTGCGGATGCGCTGCTTACGGCTGAGGATATAGGGACGGTCGCCCGGAACGTCACGCGCCCGCTGAGCGTGAATATGGGCTTCGGCATTCGTCAGCGCCCGACCACGCCCTTGCTGTCCGCACGACAGCTCGAGGACTTGGGGGTCAAGGCGGTATCCTACCCGCGCATGCTCACCGCAGCCGCGATTCAAGGAATGAAGAACGCCCTTCAGGCGTTAGGGCAGTCTATCGCAGAAGAGCGTGTAATCGACCGTCCGGATCTGCTGGTCTCGTTCGGGGAACTCAATGAGCTCATGGGGCTCAAGCAACTTCAAGCGCTCCAGCGGTCGTTCGGAGTAGCGTCAGGGGGCGAATGACCGCGACGAAGCATCTTGACTCATTCGGTATTGTTCGCTCGCTGAGCGAAGGGGTATCGTACTATAGCCTTCCAGCGCTCGCAGGCATACTTGGCGTCGAACTTGACCGCATGCCGGTTTCGCTGAAAGTGCTGCTCGAGAATCTGGCTCGCCACGAAGACGGCATTACGGTCACTCACGACGACATCGCCGCTCTGGCACACTGGCCCGCTCCGGCCGCGTTGGGACGAGAGGTTGCATTTCATCCCGGGCGGGTGCTGATGCCGGATTCGTCCGGCGTACCGCTGTTGATCGATTTAGCGGCGATGCGCGACGCCATGGTCGAGCGCGGCCTCGATCCGCGCCGAGTCAACCTGCTAGCGCCGACCGATCTCGTGATCGATCATTCGGTTCGCGTCGATTTCGCAGGCACACCGGAAGCGTTTGCGCGCAACCTCAGCGGTGAGCTGGATCGCAACCGCGAGCGATACGGGGTAGTTAAGTGGGCGATGGAACAGTTCGAGAATCTGAGGGTGGTGCCGCCAGGCAACGGAATCGTCCATCAAGTCAATATCGAACATTTTGCGCAAGTGGTTACCACCGCCGCGCGAGATGGGCGCACGCTGGCGTTCCCCGACAGCCTGGTGGGGATGGATAGTCACACCCCGATGGTGAATGCTCTGGGCGTTTTTGGCTGGGGCGTGGGTGGCATCGAGGCCGCTACGGCGATGTTCGGTCAGCCGGTTGGATTGCCGACGCCGCGCGTGGTGGGGTGCCGTCTCACCGGTGCGCCGAGGCCCGGCATCATGTGCACCGACATCGTGCTGGCGATCACGCAGTTCTTGCGTGCGGCCGACGTGCTGGCCGCCGTGGTGGAGTTCTGCGGGCCGGCGTTGGATTACCTCTCCCTGCCGGATCGCGCCACCATCGCGAACATGGCCGCCGAATATGGGGCCACCATGGGATTTTTCCCCATTGATGCGGAGACGCTCCGCTATCTGAAGCAGACCGGCCGGCCGCCGGCACAGATTGACTTGGTCGAGCGATATGCGAAGGCTCAAGGGTTATGGCGCGCTGACGAGCCAGTTTTTCACGAGAAGCTGCTCGAGTTCGATATCGGCAGCGTGGAGCCTTCACTGGCGGGACCTTCACGGCCAGAGAGCCTGGTTCCGCTTTCACAGGCTCCGCAGCGTTTCCGCTCCGCTTACGCCGACCGTGGCGCGGGCGAAGCGAAGGCGCCGCCCGTCACCGCCACGTCGCGTCCGCTACAGCACGGCGACCTGGTGATCGCTTCCATCGCATCGTGCACCAACACTGCGAATCCCTATCAGATGATCGCGGCCGGGTTGCTCGCTCGCAATGCCGTCGCCAAAGGCCTTCGTTCAAAGCGATGGGTGAAGACTTCCTTCTCGCCCGGCTCCCGCGTGGTTCCCGCGATGCTGACGAAAGCGGGTCTCAGCGATGCTCTGGACACTCTTGGCTTTCAAGTGGTCGGCTTCGGCTGCATGAGCTGCGGCAGCGGCTCCGGGGCTCTGCTCGAAGGCGTCGCGGAGGAGATTGCCGCCCACGATCTTGTAGCGGCTGGCATTATTTCCAGCAACCGGAATTTCGATGGGCGACTGAACGGCTCGGTTCGCGGCACGTTCCTCGGCTCCCCTCCGTTGACCGTCGCCTATGCGATCGCCGGGTCGATCCTTCATGACCTGACGCGAGAGAAGCTAGGCGAGGATGGGGAAGGGAAGCCCGTCTTCCTTGCCGATATCTGGCCGAGCGATGCTGAAATTCGGGCCCATCTCGACAGCGCGCTCACCGCGGACCTGTTCCAGGATGCATACCGGGCGCCTGCGGATCCTGGGGCGGGATGGCGTGATATTCCGCACATCGCGGGGCCTGTATATTCCTGGAACCTCGAGAGCATGTTCGTTCGCCGCCCGCCGTTTCTCGATGTCCAAGAAGACGCCGGTTCGCCAATCCTGGGTGCGCGTGTTCTGCTGCTGCTTGGCGACAATGTGACGACCGACCATATCTCGCCAGGCAGCGCCATTCCGGCCAATACCGAAGCGGGAGCCTATCTGACTGAACACGGGGTCCCACCCCAGAAGTTCGGAACTTATATCGGCAGGCGCGCCAACCATGAAGTGATGATGCGCGGCACGTTCGCCAATGTTCGCCTGCGTAACGAGTTGGCTCCGGAGCGTGAAGGCGGATTTACACGCCATCAGCCGAGCGGGGAGCTTATGACGGTGTTTCGGGCAGCCGAGCGTTACAGGGCCGAATCTCAGCCCGTGATCGTGATCGCCGGCAGCAACTACGGTTGCGGCTCGTCCCGCGACTGGGCCGCCAAAGGAACGCGCATGCTTGGTGTTCGCGCTGTAATTGCCGAAAGCTTTGAACGGATTCATCGTTCGAACCTGGTCGGGATGGGAGTATTGCCGCTGCAGTTTCCACCCGGCATGTCGCGCCACAGTCTGGCTCTGACAGGAGAGGAGACCTTCGATATTCCAGATATCTCGGCCGCCCTCACACCCGGCTCCACTGTCCCTGTCCAGGTGAATCGACCCGGAAAACCGCCGGAGACTATCGGTTTGATATCGCGCGTTGACACGCGACGAGAGGCCGAGTGGGTGCGAAGCGGCGGCGTACTCTCGTTTGAACTGAACGAATTGGCAGTAGCATGAGCGGAGCGCAATCCAGTCTAACGGCCAGCGTGTGCGACCGAATTGTCGCGTGCGGCGCAAAACCGCTTGAAGAGCGATTGCTCCCAGCGGCCAGACAACTGTTTCTCGACGGGATCGCGGTTGCAGTCGCGGGCGCTCAACTGGAAGAAGCCCCACGGCTCCTCGCCGAACATTTCGCGGATCCACTTACGGGAGCCGGCGGAGGTTCGGCGGCCTCGCTGCTGGGGCTCAACGCCCGGCTCGGAACCGTGCAGGCTACCTTAGTCAACGGCGCGGCCATGCACGTCCTCGACTTCGAGCCGATGTGGCTTCCCGCAACCCATGCGCTCTCTCCAGCGCTCGCAGGCGTGTTGTCACTGGGCGAGACCTTGGGCTGCAGCGGCGCGAAGATCCTGACCGCCATGGTGCTTGGCATCGAGATGCAGGGGCGGCTGCGACTGGCTGCGGGCGCACTTGAATCCCATGAGCTCCGTTTTCACCCTCCGGGGTTCGTCGGTCCAATCGGAGCCGCCGTCGCGGCGGGACATCTGCTCGACTTCGATGCCGCGCAATTTGCCAATGCCATCGGCATCGCCGGTTCGCGATGCGGTGGCCTGTTCGTCAATCTCGGCACCATGACCAAGGCGACTCACTGCGCCTATGCCGCCTCGCTTGGCCTGGAGTCCGCCTTGCTTACGCGGCGAGGCTTCACCGGCTGCCCGACACTCTTCGATCCCGATCCTCAGAGCTACGGCGAGGCGTTTTTCCCTCGCGGATTCTTTGCCGAGGGTTTAGTCGACTTCGGACAGCCGTTCCGGATCCAGGATCCCGGCTACGCGATCAAGATATTTCCGGCGAAGTTCTCGACGCATTATGCGATCACCGCAGCCCTGATGGCCCGGCCGCGCCTTTCCTCCGCTGACGCGATCCGAAAAGTCACAATCACTGCGGCCGATGTGCCGTCAAGCGACCGGCCCCACCCGCGCAGCGGACTCGACGGGAAATTCAGCCTGCAATACACCGCGGCGGCTGCGCTGCTGGATGGCCATGTCGGCCTGTCGAGCTTCACCGACGAGCGGCTCGCGCGGGCTGACATGCAAGGCCTGCTCGGGAAGTTTGAGGTAAAGCTTTCACGCAATATTCCAAGCATTTACACGGCTGGGCGTTACCTGGACATCGAAATCGAACTTGAAAACGGCGAAATCATCCGTGAGCGATGCGAGCGGCCGCGCGGTGCGTGGGGAGCCCCCCCAATTTCCGTGGAAGAGCACCAGCAGAAGGCTCGCGATTGCTTCGCAACTTATATGCAGCCCGGCGCCGTCGCAGAGTGCCTCAGGCTTTGCGAAGGGATCGACAGCCTGAATCCGCAAGGTGTCCGGGATTTACTGCATCTGGCGAGTACAGGGGAGCCGTGCTCCTGATAGACAACGAGGTGGTTGCCGCCGTCCTGTCGATGAAAGACTGTATCGTTGCACAGGAGCGCGCCTTCGCGGGCGTACGAAGCGGCGCGTCAGTTTCCCGGCCGCGGATTGACACACTATTTCCCTGCGGCACAGAAGACGGCTATTTTCGTTTCGGCTCGATCGAAGGCACGACGGACCAAGTGCATGCGGTGAGGCTCAAATCAGACATCATCACTTGGCCGCGGAACCTGGACGGCAGTTGGTCCAGAAAGAAGCACAGCACGCGGCCGGGCGTCTATTGCGGGCTGGTGCTTCTGTTCAGCACAGAGAACGGCGAGCCGCTCGCGATTCTGAACGACGGAGTGCTGCAACACATTCGCGTCGGCGTGGCGGCGGGCATCGGCGCGCGCTTGCTCGCGCGTGCGGAGTCGCGGCGGGTTGGGATGATCGGCTCCGGGGGAATGGCGCGAACTGTGCTTGAGGCGCTGGTCGCCATGCGGCCGATCGAAGAGGTCAGGGTGTTCAGCCGCGACCCGGAAAATCGCGCGCGGTTCGCGCGTGAAATATCCCAAAAACTCGGGGTATCCGTGAGCGCGGTCGATTCAGTGCGAGAGGCCGTCAGCGGAGCGGATATTCTGGCGACCGTCACAGACAGCATGCTTCCCGTTGTGGAAGCGGAGTGGCTGGAGCCGGGTATGCATGTTGTGGCGATTGGCCCGCTCGACCTGACGCCGGAATGCGAGACTCGCATCGACATCGTAGTAAGACAGGGCGACGAGAGCCTCGAAATACCCGAAACGGATCGGTTCCGGCAGAATCTAGGTCACAGCCGGAACGCTTTCATCGGGGGCAGCCCGGAGGAACGGAAGCGGTTGCCAGAAGTGGCCCGCAAATCGAGACCGGAAATATCGTGGCCGCTATATACCGACGTGATCGCGGGCCATGCGCCAGGCCGAACCAGCCCGGCGCAAATCACGCAATACCGTCCGGTAGGAAACTGGGGCCTGCAATTCGCGGCGTGCGGCGCTCTGGCTTATCGAGCCGCTAAAGCACGCGGACTCGGCCGGGAGTTGCCCGCGGAATGGTTCGTTCAGGGTATCAGGAACTAGCGGCCATGTCAGCAGCACATACCGTCATCGAGTTAGCAGGCCGGAAGATTACCGTAGACCTACCGCACCTCGCCTTTGCGACCGCCATTGCAGCGTGGAGCACATGGTTCTGTTGGGATTCATGGCATGCAAGCCCCGATATAGAAAATCTCATCCTGATCGTCCCCGGCACGGTGGCGGCGGTCATTCTCTATGGATTCGTCGCGGCCGGGTGTTTCCGCCTTGCGAACGGCGCCCGAACGCAAGAGATGTCCCCACGCGAGCCCTTGGTAGCCGGCCTGGGCGTCAAGATTGCGGGGTCAATGGCGCTGCTCGCCGCCTTCGCGTTCGCGGGGCCGTTGATCGGGTTTGATGTCGCGTCCTTTGTCTACATGCTCGCGATGATGGCTTTTCTAGGCGAACGGCGGATTACCGTCCTCCTGCTTGTCTCGCTGGTGTTCTGCGTCGCCGTGATCTATTCCTTCAACGTATTTCTGGCGACGCCGCTGCCGTTATTCTTCTTTTCGGGGTACGCATCATGATCGATCTTTCCGCGTTGGTTGCCGCCCTTCATCTGCTTGGAAACTCCTGGCAACCGTGGTTGATCGTGATTCCCGGCATATTGATCGGGCTCATCGTACACGCGGTCCCGGGACTGACCACGTCGATGGCGCTGGCGATCTGTTTGCCCCTGATCCCGTACATGGATTTTCTCCAAGCGTTGATCTTCATGACCGCGATGTACGCAGGCGCGGTGTATGGGGTGACGCTTCCCGCCATTCTTCTCAATGTTCCTGGTTCCGCCTCGGCGGTCGGTACGACTTTTGACGGATTTCCGATGGCCCGCGCCGGCAAGCACAATGAAGCGCTGGGGCTGGCCTTGGCGGCTTCCTGCTTCGGACAGGCGGTCGCCTATTCACTCTTGCTGGTCCTGGCTGGACCGATCGGCGCTTTTGCTCTTAAGCTTGGTCCGCCAGAGATGCTGGTGCTATCGATATGGGGCTTGACGTTGATCGGCAGTCTTCGCGGCCGCCACCTTTCGCGCGGACTGCTGGCGGGCGTCTTCGGACTTCTTCTCGGTACGGTGGGATTGAGTGCGCGCGGGGCGGCGCGCGGAACATTCGGCGCGGATTTGCTTCTGGATGGCATTCCCCTGGTTCCGGCGATTGTGGGTCTATTCGCCGCAGCCGAGCTCTTTAATTTGGTCGGCCGTGACTATATCGTCGAAGACCTGACTCAAAGGCGTGTGCAAGCCCATCGCATTTTGGCCGGCGCGCGCGAGGCGTTTCGGCATCCTGGAGTGCTCTTGCGAGGCGCCCTGCTGGGCTCTGGCGTCGGTATTGTTCCGGGCGGCCATGCGATCGCGAACCTGCTCTCGTATTCACAAGCGCGGCGCGCGGCCAAGGATCCGGAAAAATTCGGTACCGGTGACCCGCGTGGAATTCTGGCGGCGGAGTCGGCGAACGCGAGCTCGGAGGGCGGGTCCATGGCCACTCTTCTCGCGCTCGGTATTCCGACCGGCGGAGCCACGGCAGTGATGTTGGTGGCATTCAGCATGCACAACATCACCGGTGGCCCGTCCTTCATGCGGGACCATACCGACATCGTTTACGCGGTGATCCTGTCGAGCCTCGCACAGGTCTTGGTCCTTGGGGTCATCGGCTTCGCCTTTACCTTCGTGGCGGGGTTGGTTGTCAAGGTGCGCCTCCGCATGCTGGTGCCGATAATCCTTGCCCTGGCCGTCATTGGCAGCTTTGAGCTAGCCCACAATATCGCTGGGCCGCTCACGTTGGCCGCCTTCGCCGTGATTGGTTGGATCATGCAGAAATTCGACTACCCGGTGTCGGCTGCCGTCATTGGCTTGCTGCTGGGCCGCCGCACTGAGGGCGATATGCTGCGCACCTTTCAGATGAGTGGTGGCCACTTCGATTTCGTGCTGAGCCGGCCGATTGCGATGGCGATGTTGTTTCTGCTCGTGGGGTCAATGTTGTTACCGTATCTTCGCTTGGCGCGTACTCGCGTCGCGGAGCCCGAAAGGATAATTCAGTAAAATGAGACGGCGAAACTTTCTAGCCTATGGCGCAGTAGCGCTGGGTTCATCCTTGGTCAAACCTGTGTACGCCCAAACCTGGCCGAGGCGTCCACTAACCATCCTGGTGCCATTCGATGTTGGCGGCAGTGCGGATCGGCTCGCTCGCGGCTTCGCCCAGTACATGCCGAAATTTCTGGGTCAGCCGATGACGGTCGTAGACCGCGCCGGTGCCGGCGGGATGATCGGAACTACCTGGTTCCTGCAACAGCCGGCGGATGGCTACACGGTGATGCTGACGCCGGCGACGCCGTTTATCCCGATCAATATTCTGGTGACCAAGGCCCGCTATACCTTGGACGATTTCTCTTTCGTCAACGCGCAATGGACTGATTACACCATCCTGTTAGTAGCGAAGAATCGTCAGTGGCGTACCGCGGCCGAATTGATCGATGCAATCCGTGCGAACCCTGGCAAGATCAGTACCGGCGTCGATTTTGGATCCGTTGGCCACATAACTACCGTTGCTTTCCTGCAGGCCTTGGGCCTGAACCCCAATGCTGTGCGCATGGTTACCTTCGACGGCGCGGGCGCGATGCGCACGGCGCTCGCGGGCGGCCAAGTAGATTTCAACATCGGCCAAGCCGACGGCGCAGAGGTGATCCGCAACTTTGTCCGCCCGCTTGCGGTTTTCCTCGATCACCGCGTGCCTGACAACCCGGCGCCGCCGATTAACGAGGTCTTGAAGGCGTATAACACCTCGGTGCCGATCATTGATGGATCGGTCCGGACCTTCGTGTTTCCCTCTGCGTTCAAAGCGAAGCATCCCGAAGACTATGCGAAGTTTGTCGCGGCCTATCGATCCACACTCAATGCGCCTGATTTCCGCAAATGGTTGCATGATAATCAGATGGGCGGAGACTGGGTGGGTGAAGATCGCACCAACCAGGTCATCCGCGCGAACTTTGAGGCACTGAAGAAATATAAGGACCTTCTTAAGCAATAAACCGGCTCTTGGCTAGCAGGTATGCGCGGCAAAGTTAGCCATATGGAGCCCCTTGCAGCCCCTCAAGCCCCCTGGAAAACTGAGGGGAACCCGGAAGAATACGCCGGCACGACCGCTATTGATTTGGAGCTACACTCGTGAACAAAGTCGCTATCACCATCCTATTCGCGTCATTGGCCCTGGCACAGCGGGCACCGCGGCCCTCCCGGAACGTCTCCCCGGATGTGCTCCCCGACCATCGCATCACTTTCCGGGTCAGCGCGCCGAAAGCGTCAGAGGTCTCTTTGCGGTTCGGCGAGGGCAACCCAAAAACGCATCCGATGACCAAAGGGGAGAACGGCGTGTGGACCGTGACCATTGGCCCGCTCGAACCCGAGATTTACACTTACTCTTTCGTCATCGACGGCGCCAAGGCGATCGACGTGGCAAATCCAATCGTGAATATTGGCGCGGCGATCGGCTCCAGCGTGGTGGAAATCCCGGGCGACCCGCCGCGCTTCGACCAGGTGCAGGACGTGCCGCACGGTTCCATCAACATCACCTCCTATGTATCCGGCGTAAGCAAGACGCAGCGCGGTCTCTACGTTTACCTGCCGCCCGATTACGACAGCCAGCCGACCAAGCGTTACCCGGTGTGGTATCTCTGGCACGGAGGCGGCGGTGCTCAGCAGGAGTGGAGCAACAATGGACGCGCCGGTGTCATTCTGGACAACCTGATCGCCCAGAAAAAAGCGGTGCCGATGATAATCGTCATGCCGAACAACGTGCCCGGAACCCCCATGCCTGGCATCGTGTTGCCTGTGAATCCGGTCAACCCGGGCGGCGCCATAGAAGATAACTACCCGCTGCTCAAACGTGAAGTTGTCGAGGATATCATCCCGTTCGTAGCGAAGCACTACCGTACCATTGAGAACCGCGAGAGTCGTGCGATTTCGGGTCTCTCCGGTGGGGCCGGAACTACTATGTCCGTCGGGATTGGCCACCTGGATACCTTCGCGTGGATTGCCGAATTCAGTGCCGGTATCTTCGGGGGCAACCCAGGCTTCCCCCAGCACTACGATGTCGAGAAAATCGCGCCCGGTTTCTATAAAGACCCGGCAGCGACCAACAAGAAACTGAAGCTGTTTTACATGTCCGTCGGCACGGAAGACCCGCGCCTGCCGTTTCATAAGGAGGCGGTCAAAGAGTTTCAGGACCACAAGATCAATGTGACGTTTGCGACGTTTCCCGGCGCGCACGAATGGTCAGTTTGGCGGCACTCGCTGGCCGATGTCGCGCCCAAGCTGTTCCGGTAAGCAACAAAGGACTTGACGGCCATAGAGACCATCGAAACTCATGTCGGGACTACGGCGCCAGGTAAGCCGTTGGTTAGTCTCGGCCGTCTGCTGGGGATCGTGGTACCGATTGTTCTCTGGTTCGCTCCGCTTCCCCTCGCACGTCCAGCGCACGAGGCGATTGCCATTGCATCTTCGTTGATCATCGGCTGGATCACCGAGGCTCTTGATCCTGCGCTCATCGGGTTAATTGGATGTTTCCTCTTTTGGGCACTCAAGGTCGCTTCGTTCCAAACGGCGTTCAGCGGATTTCTGGATACCACCACCTGGTTCATGTATGGAGCCATTCTGTTGGGCACGATGGCTTCAAAGTCCGGACTGGCCCGCCGCTTGGCGTACATGATTATGTCCAAGGTGGGAACGTCCTATGCACGACTGCTGTTAGGGCTGATTATCTCCGACTTCGTGCTGACGTTCCTGGTGCCATCCGGAGTCGCCCGAATGGTGATTATCGCAGGCGTCGCCGTGGGACTGATGGAGGTATTCGGACTCGGGCCGGGAAGCAACGTCGGCCGCGGTGTTTTTATCATCATTACTTACGCGACATCCATTTTTGATAAGGCGATCATTGCGGGCGCAGTCTCGGTCACTGCCCGCGGATTGATTGAAAAATTCGGCGGCGTACCGGTGCTCTGGAGTCAATGGCTCCTCGCTTTTTTACCCTGCGACCTGATCACTATTTTCGCGGCGTGGCGCCTGACCATTTGGTTTTTCCCGCCGGAGAAGAAGGAATTGCCGGGCGGCTCTTCGATTCTCCGTCAGGAGCTCCGGAAACTAGGGAACTGGAGCCTCGTCGAAAAGAAGTCCATGGGTCTGATGCTCATTGCCATTGCTCTATGGAGTACAGATTTCCTGCATCACATACCTGCTGCGATGGTGGCCCTCGGCATCGGACTTTTCGCGGTTCTGCCGGTGGTGGGTGTTCTTGAAGTCGACGATGTCAGAAAACTGAACTTGCTGCCAATGTTCTTTGTCGCGAGCGGCATCAGCATGAGCGAAGTGCTGGTAAAAACAGAAGCCGTGAACACGCTGACGAAGGTCATCTTCAGTTGGCTCGACCCATTCATGACGAATGTCGTCACTTCGACCATGGCGCTGTATTGGACCGCATTTGTTTATCATATTTTCAGCGGTCAGGAAACCGCTGTCCTGACGCTGTCGTTGCCTTCGCTGTTGCAGTTCGCCCAGGCTCACCACATGAATCCGCTGAGCGTGGGCATGATCTGGACGCTCGCGATCGGCGGAAAGATTTTTGTGTATCAAGCCGCTGTTCTCATTGTGGGATATTCGTACGGCTTTTTCGAGGGGCGGGATCTCTTTAGAATCGGCCTTTCATTAACGGTGGTTCAAGCCATCGTTCTGGCGGTATCGGTTCCGCTCTACTGGCCGCTCATCGGTCTGCAATTAAAATGATGAGCTGCAATCAAAAGGAGATGCCATCACTATGGCCGAAGTAAAGAAAGATTCCGTGGAACGTCGTGATTTTCTGGGGATTGCCGCCGGCACTGCTGCGGCTCTGGTCACATCCGTCACGTCTGCGCACGCCCAGGCGACTGCGCCTTCTGGAGCGACGGATCAAGTGCGGAGCGAGACTCAGGACGGAGCCGCGAACGCAGGCGGAGATAATCCCTATACGCGCGACATGGCGGACTTTGTCTCGAGTCTGCGCTACGACCAGATCCCTTCCGAAGTCATCGAACGAATCAAGCTGTTGATTCTTGACTCGCTCGGTTGCGCGCTTTACGGCGTCGACCTGGAATGGTCCCGTATTTTGCTGCGCACGCTCACACAAATTGATAAGACGCAAGGATGCGGCGTTTGGGGAACCGCAGTCAAGCTCTCGGCGCCGCACGCGGCCCTCATGAACGGTCTGCTCGTCCAAGGTTTCGAACTCGACGACATACACCGCGTGGGTGCGATTCACGTGGGGTCTGTGGCACTGCCTCCGCTGTTTGCGATTACCGAAATGAAGCCGGGCATCACAGGCCGTGATTTTCTCACTGCGGCCGTCGCTGGTTATGAAACCGGACCTCGGGTAGGCCTTTGCATGGGCGCGGACCACCTTGCTCAAGGTTGGCACTCGGCCGCTACGGTGGGTGTATTTTCCGCAGGTTCATCGGCGGCGTCCGCGCTGCGCCTCTCGAAGGAACAGACCGTCCATGCCTTGGGGATCGCCGGCACTCAGTCCTGTGGGCTTATGGCGTCCCAGTATGGTTCCATGGTCAAACGAATGCACGCCGGGCGCGCGGCCCAAAGTGGGTTATATGGCGGATTGCTGGCAGCGGAAGGATTCACCGGAATCCGGAACGTGCTTGAGGCCGACTATGGCGGCTTCTGCACGACGTTCTCGCGCTCCAAGGACCGGTTCAATCTAAAGGAGCTCACATCCGGGTTAGGGACGCGGTTTGAAACCATGCAGGTATCCCTTAAATTTTATTCGTGTGTCAGCACCAATCACACGGCACTGGACGCGATCCGCGCGATCCGGGGGAGGCGGCCATTTTCGGCGGATGATGTCGACCACATTGTTGTGCACAGTTCTCAAGTCACGGTGGAACACGTCGGATGGAAATATGTGCCGGAGGGTGTCACCTCCGCGCAATTGAACCTCCCCTTCTGTGTAGCCACCCTATTGATTGCCGGAGATGTTTTCGTGGATCAATTCGATGACAAGCAGATCGCGGATCCGCGGAGGATCGCGTTTTCTGAAAAAGTCAAAGTTGTGGAAGACCCGGATATCAGTGCGCGTGGAGCGAAATACCGGCAGATGGTCCGCGTCGAAGTGTTCTTGAAGGACGGGACATTGCTGAAGGAGACCGTTGAAGTGCCGCGTGGAAGCGAGGAACGTTTCGCGAGCGCGGAAGATGTCATAGAAAAGTTCCAGAAACTTGCGCGCCACACCGTGCCTGCGGCGCAGGTGGCTTCGATTCGGGACACCGTCCTCAGTTTGGAAAAGCTGCCGGATGCGCGCACGATTGCACGCCTTATGGCAAAAGGGTAATGCAAGAGCGGTTAGCCGGAAGACCTATGGACTTAATCCCAAATTCAAGCGGAGCCCGATTCCGTGAAGCACTCGCCGAGGAGACGCCGCTCCAGATCGTTGGTGCGATTAACGCGAATCATGCGCTTCTGGCCAAGCGGGCGGGCTTCCGTGCGATCTATTTGTCCGGCGGTGGTGTCGCCGCAGGCTCGCTAGGCGTGCCGGATCTTGGGATCACGGGCCTTGACGATGTTCTGACCGATATTCGCCGCATCACCGATGTCTGCGATATCCCACTCCTGGTTGACATCGATACCGGCTTTGGCCAGAGTGCGTTTAACATCGCGCGGACCGTCAAGAGCCTGATCAAGTTTGGCGCTGCGGGTTGCCATATGGAAGATCAGGTGGGTGCCAAACGTTGTGGACATCGTCCGGGCAAGGAAATTGTCTCCAAGCAGGAAATGGTCGACCGAGTGAAAGCGGCGGTGGATGCCAGGACGGACCCGAAATTCTTCTTGATCGCCCGCACGGATGCAATCGCCGCTGAAGGCGTGGACGCGGCCATCGATCGTTCACTCGCCTGCGTTGAGGCGGGAGCCGATGGCATTTTTGCCGAGGCGGCCCGCGACCTCATGACCTACCGGAAATTTGCAGAAGCAGTGAAGGTGCCGGTTCTTGCGAATATGACGGAGTTTGGCCAGACTCCGCTGTTCACGTTGGACGAATTGCGCACAACCGGGGTCAGAATCGTTCTATATCCCCTGTCAGCGTTTCGGGCTATGAATAAAGCTGCCGAAACGGTATATCAAGCCATCCGGCGCGACGGTCACCAGAACAACGTCATTGGTCTGATGCAATCGCGAGACGAGCTTTACGATTCCATCTCTTATTGGGAATACGAAAAGCACTTAAATGCTTTGTTCGCCACCAAAGATCAGGCTAGTGACACCTGAGAATTCATGAACCGCTGGGCCTCTCGGGGTAGCCATATGGAGCCCCTTGTTCCTCGAACTCGGCTCTGAGAAACTGGCTCCAAATCAACCTGCTTCAGAATCAGGAAGCTTTAAAAGGATCTAAACGTGACGAATAACTCCGTTGTTAAAGCGTTCGTGGCGGCAGCCTGTTTGGGTATTCTCTGTTTGCCAGTGTCAGCTCAATCCTCATACGGTTCCATCGTAGGAGCCGTTACAGATCCGACTGGGGCGAGCATTGCGGGTGCGGCTGTGACGCTGAGCAATCTCGGTACTTCCGAGCACCGCACCGTGGAGTCGGACAGCGGCGGCAACTATCAATTTGTGAGTTTGCAGCCTGGCAACTACAAAGTCGATATTGAGAAGGCTGGATTCAAACACTTGACCCGCGACGTCGAGGTGGCGGTTTTAAGCACGGCGCGCGTGGACGCAGCCATGCAGGTGGGCGATGTCGGACAGACGGTGGAAGTGAGCGGCCAGACGGCGCTGCTGCAAACCGAGAACGCGTCGGTGGGCCAGGTCGTGGAGGAGCGCGCGGTTCTGGAGCTGCCTCTGAACGGACGCAATCCGATGAACCTGATCGAACTCTCGGCGGGAGTGGTGGCGCACGGCCAGACTCAAGGCCAAAACGCCCGAAGCGGGTTGGGCAATTTTCAGATCTCGGGCGGTGTCGTGGGCCAAGGCCGGATATTACTCGATGGTGTATCTCTTAACACCGGCTTGTTCAACGGCCCGAGCTTCGGACCGGTACAGGACATCATTCAGGAGTTCCAGGTGATGGGCAACAACTTGCCGCCGGAATTCGGCAGCACTCTGAACGGAGTGGTCAACCTCGCCACCAAGTCCGGAAGTAACCAATACCATGGCACAGCGTATGAATATCTTCGTAACCGCGTTCTAAACGCCAGCACGTTCTTCAGCAATCGGGCGGGGCTGGGAAAACCAGCCTTCACGCAGAATCAGTACGGCCTGAATGGCGGCGGTCCGATTATCCACGACAAGACTTTCATCTTCATGGCGTGGGAGGATTTTAGCCAGCGCCAGGGGACCACGGGAACCTATACGGTACCCACACTCCAGGAGCGGGCGGGGAATTTCTCGAACCTCCGGACCGCATCGGGAGCGCAGACTGTCATCTACGACCCGGCTACCACGTGCACGACCTGCCCTGCCGGCCAACAGCGCACGCCCTTCCCAGGTAACGTGATTCCCACGAACCGGTTCGACAATACGGCTTCCATCATGCTGAAATACTGGCCGCTACCGAACGCCGCCGGGATTCCGTTCACGAATGCGAACAACTACATTGTCAACTACAACGCAGTGAACGACCGGAACGAGGAAAATCTTCGCGTCGATCAGGACCTCAGCCAGAAGCAGCGCCTGTTTGGCCGCTTCACCCGGTGGAATAACATACAGCCGCCCATCGATACGTACGGTCTCAACGTAGGGTTCTTCCAAACCCAGAATGCGCACCAGGGTATGCTGGCCGACACGTACACTTTGAACTCGACAACCGTGCTCGATGGGCGCATGTCGTACACGCGCACCGAGTTCACCCGCACGCCCACCAATTATCCGTTTAATTACACGAGCGTCGGCTGGCCGAGTTCATATAACGCGCAGATATTGCAACCGACGCTCCCCGTCATGCAGGTCCAGGGTTTTAGCAATAGCGACAGTGGCGGGGTCCTGAACCGCCAATTTTCGGGCGTGGGGTACCTGGCCGGCAGCGTCACGAAGATCATCGGGCGCCACACGCTTAAATTCGGCGGCGAATATTCCTGGTTGCCCACTTCTTACGGGCAGACATCATCGAACAGCTTCGCCTTCACGCAGAACTTTACCGCGGCCAATCCCCTTTCGCCCGGCAGTACCGGTTCCGGCCTGGCATCCTTCCTGCTCGGGCTGGGAAACACTGGCACCGCTGGAAGCATTCTGTTTCCTGAAGGCACGCAGAAAACCGGCGGGTTGTACGCCGGCGATACGTTCCAGGCGAGTAAGCGCCTCACCGTGAACCTGGGAGTCCGGTGGGAGTACCCGGGCTACTGGTCCGAGCGCTATAACCAGGAAGCGGTATTCCAAACGGGAGCGACGAATCCTGTTCTCGCCGCAGCTGGCTTGCCTTACAAGGGTGATGTGGTATTGGTGAATTCCGACCGTTACCCGTACAGCACGCAGTTGATTCCCCATTGGAATCTTTTCTCCCCCAGGTTCGGTACCGCATACCGCTTGAACGATAAGACCGTGGCGCGCATGGGATTCGGCATTAGTTATACACCAGGCGATGTGGCGCAGTTTGCAGAACCCTACGTTGCGCCCATCAACACCGCCGCCACGCCGTGGGTACCGACGCAGAACAGCGGTCTCACCGCGGTGACCACCTTGAGCAATCCGTTCCCCAACGGCATCAATCTCCCCCCAGGCAGGAATCCCAGTTATGAGAGCAGGCTCCTGGGACAAAGTGTCACTGTTCCCATTCCGGGGGACGCCACTCCTTATATCATGAACTGGAATGTTGGCTTCGAACGGCAATTGGGCAGCAGCGACTTGATCGACATCGCCTATGTCGGCACGCGGGGCGTTCATCTGCGCCAGGGTGGGGACCCATTCCCCCAGGGCGGCCCGAACTTCAACCAGATCCCGAGCCAATACCTTTCGCTTGGTTCGCAACTGTTGACGCCGGTCACGAACCCTTTCTTCGGACTTATCCAGACCGGTCCACTGGCGCAACCGACCGTACCCTACGGCCAGCTGCTACTGCCGTTCCCGCAGTACACCGGGGTTTACTCGCCCACGACATCGGGATTTGATGAAGTCTATCACTCTCTGCAGGCGAAATTCCAGAAACAGTTCAAATCCGGCGGCACGCTTTTGGTCACCTACAGCTGGTCCAAGAACACCGGAAATGGCGAGACGTTGCTAGGTCACACGGAAGTCAGCGCTCCGGGGATTACGCAGAACTACAACAACTGGGCCGGGGAACACTCGCTTTTAAGCTACGACGTACCGCAACGCCTTTCGGTCAGCTATGTAGTGGATTTGCCAATCGGCAAAGGGAAACGCCTTTTGGGCGGCGTCACGGGCGTGACCGATAAGCTGATTTCCGGCTGGGGGGTGGACGGCGTGACGACGCTGCAAACTGGATTCCCGCTGGCGCTGCTTGCGGCCGCAACCTCGTTAAGCACTAATTTCGGCGCCGGACCGCCGCGGCCCAACGTGACTGCGGGCTGTAATAAGATTCCCGACGGGAGTTCCCAGTCCAGAGTCGGCCAGTGGTTCAATACAGCGTGTTTCTCCCAACCATCGACGTTCGGATTCGGAAGCGAGGCCCGCACGGATCCGAATATCCGGGTGGCCGGCATCGCCAATTACAATCTCGCGTTGTTCAAGAACACGGCGATTACTGAAAGGATCAGGCTGCAGTTTCGGGTGGAATCTTTCAACCTGTTTAACAGGGTGCAGTTCGGCCCTCCGGGAGCCACCATTGGAACTGCGACTTTCGGTGTGGTCAGCACTCAGATCAACGATCCGCGGCTCATACAGCTCGCGATGCGGCTGACGTTCTGACCCTGACAAAGGAGACACGTTGATGAAGTTGTTGACTACCGGATTTTCCATCGCGTTACTGAGTTCGATCGCGGTGGTGGCGCTCGCCGCTGAGTCTGATCCTATCGTCCAGGTGACGGGCGGCCAAATGAAAGGCAGTTCCATTCCGGGCGGGGGTGCCACGTTCAAAGGTGTGCCATTCGCGCAGCCCCCGGTAGGCGATCTGCGGTGGCGGGAACCTGCGCCGGTGAAGTCGTGGACCGGCGTTCGCGATGCTCAGGACTTCGGCCCGCCTTGTACGCAGCAGGCCTCGCGGAATCAAAAGAGCCAAGCCAGCCAGGAAGATTGCCTGACCCTCAACGTGTGGACGGCGGAATGGCCATCCAAATCGCCAAAGCCGGTAATGGTCTGGCTGTACGGTGGCGGTAACACTGCTGGTTTGACTTCGGTCGAATATCTAGACGGGACCTCGCTGAGCCGCCGCGGGATTGTTGTCGTGACGGTCAACTACCGCGTTGGACTTCTAGGGTTCTTCGCGCACCCTGGCTTAACAGCCGAGTCGCCGCACCATTCGTCCGGCAATTACGGATTAATGGATCAAGTGGCCGCGCTCAAGTGGGTGCACGAAAACATCGCCAAGTTGGGCGGTGATCCGGGAAGGGTGACGCTGTTTGGACAATCTGCAGGGGGCATCGATACTGCCTACCTGGCTACATCGCCGTCGTTGAAAGGTCTGATTCATCGCTCCATTCAAGAAAGCGGTTCGCCCATCCACCCCATCGGCACCCTCGCACAGGTGGAACAACTTGGCGTCAAGTTCGCCGAATCGCAAAAAGCTCCCGCGGACGCTGCCGAAGCCGTGAAATTTCTTCGCGCACGGCCCGCGGCCGAACTGCAGAAGATCGCTGCGTCAACGGTCGGATTGGAGAGCCTGATGATGTGGCCGCTGATCGACGGTACCTTGATTCCTAAATATCCGGCCCTTACTTACCAGGAGGGTAAGGAACTGCCCATCCCCATGATTACGGGAAGCAACGCCCACGAAGAGGCTCGCAATTACGATATCGAAGCAATGAAGCGCGTGATCAAGGCCAACTTCGGATCGCTGGCGCCCAAAGCTGAGGAATTTTACGGCTTGGCGAACGGTGGCACGGGGAAGGAAGACCCTTTGTACGGTACGACCCTTGCGCAGATCCCTACCGATACCAAGCACCGGTGCGGCGCTGTGTTTGAGTCGTTCTGGCGAAGTTCCCACGGCCGTACCACATACCAATATCAATTCGATGTGCCGATTGCGGGGGAACCTTTCACAAAACACACGGCGGAAATCCCCTTCGTGTTCGGTAATCTGCTGCCCCCGGGAATGCCTATGGGTGGACCCTACACGGATGCGGATAGAAAGGTCTCTAACGATATCCAGACGTATTGGGCCAATTTCGCCAGAACCGGCAATCCGAATGGTAACGGCTTGCCCGAGTGGCCTAAGGCGAACCCGAAGTCGCGCCCCTATCTCGAATTCACGATTCATGATGGACCGGTAGTACGCGAAGCTCAGAGACGCGAACTTTGCGAGATGTACATAGAGGGGTTGAAAGAGACCATTCCCGGCAACACCGCGGGCTCCAGGTAATGCAAATTGTGTCAGCCGGGACGGTGCGAATAATCACTTAAATCGATATTCATCTAGGATTTGAGGGTGGATAATAACCGGTATTTATCCTAAACATACCCGCTGCTTCGTTGACATTGAACCAACTGGAGGGGAAACTCTCTTGCGGGCGCCGAACCGCGCCGAGTCTGACAAGAGCGATTAGCCAGATGGAGCCTCTTGATCACCGATATTGGGTCTGCCAGACTAACTCTACTTCGGACTCACAAAGTTTCAGGGAGAAATAAATTTGACGATTAACTCCGTTGTTAAAGCGTTCTTGGCAGTGGTCTCGTTGACTACTCTATGCTTGCCAATGGCAGCGCAGTCTTCGTACGGTTCTATCGTAGGATCCGTCACAGATTCGACCGGTGCGAGTGTCCCGGGCGCCGCTGTAACCTTGCTCAATCCCGCAACTTCCGAGCGCCGTACAGCGGAGTCGGATGCCGCCGGCAACTACCAGTTCGTCAACTTGTTGCCCGGCGACTACCGGGTCGATATCGAGATGACCGGATTCAAACATCTGACGCGCAATCCAGTCCAGGTGGCGGTTTTGAGCGCGACCCGCGTCGACGCCGTCATGGATGTGGGCGATGTAGGCCAGACAGTGGAAGTGAGCGGCCAGGCAGCGCTGTTGCAAACCGAGAGTGCATCGGTCGGCCAGGTGGTGGAGGGACGCGCCGTTCTCGAAACACCGCTCAACGGACGCAACATTATGAACCTGATCGTGCTGACACCCGCAGTGGTGGCGCACGGCCAATCCTCAGGGCAACAGAACAGCAGCGGCTATAACAACTACCAAGTCTCGGGTGGGATGGTGGGCCAAGGCCTGACCCTGCTCGACGGAGTGGCTTTGAACAACGGTTTGTGGAACCGCTCGAGCTTCGTACCGATCCAGGAAACGATTCAGGAATTCCAAGTGATGGCCAACAATCTACCCGCCGAATTTGGCGGGACCATGAACGGCGTCATCAACCTGGCCTCCAAGTCCGGCACCAACGAATTTCACGGCACCGGTTATGAGTTCCTCCGCAATAAGGTTCTGAACGCCAGCACATTCTTCAGCAACAAAGCAGGGCTTGGAAAGCCGGCGTTCACGCAGAATCAGTATGGCCTCAACGGAGGCGGTCCGATCATTCGCAACAAGACGTTCATCTACATGGCGTGGGAAGATTTTAGCCAGCGTCAGGGAACCACGACCAACTACTCCGTACCCACAGCCGCGCAAAGGGCCGGGGATTTCTCGAACCTGCGCACCGCTAGCGGAGCGCTCATTCCTGTCTATGATCCTGCTACTACTTGCACGACCTGCCCGGCTGGCCAGCAGCGCACGCCCTTCGCCGGCAATATGATTCCGGCCAATCGGTTCGACAAAACTGCCGCCATCATGGAGCAATACTGGCCGCTTCCGAATGCCGCAGGGGCCGCGTTCACGAATGCGAACAACTTCCTGGTCAACTACAACGCAGTGAACGACCGGAACTGGGAAAACCTTCGGGTCGATCAGAACGTCAGCTCGAAGCAGCGCATCTTTGCCACCTTCAACCGGTATTCCAACATACTGCCACCGCTCGATCCGTACGGTCTCGGCATCACGTACGTCCAAACCCAGGGATCGAAACAAGGCATGTTGGCGGACACGTATACGATTAACCCGAGCACCATTCTCGACTTTCGCATGGCCTACACGCGCATCGAGTACACTCGTACGCCCAACAAGATAGGGATGGATCTTTCGACCATCGGCTGGCCGGCCTCGTACAACCAGCAGTTCCTGGTTACATCGCTACCCGTCATGGCGGTTAATGGGCTAAGCAGTAGCGATGGCGGCCAAGGCCCACAGACGCAGGCTGGCACATCCGTTCAGTTTGCCGGTGTGGGTTATCTTGCCGGCAGTCTGACGAAGATTGCCGGGCGACACACGATCAAGTTCGGCGGCCAATACTCCTGGCTCCCCACAGAAAATTCAGGGTCAGGCACCAGCACCTTCAGCTTCACCACCAATTTTACGGCTGCCAATCCTCTTTCGCCGGGCAACACCGGTTCCGCTTTCGCATCGTATCTGCTCGGGCTGGGATCCAGCGGCACCGTTAAGAACAGTCTGAATCCATATGGTTCGCAGCACGTTGCTGGATTGTACGTCGGCGATACGTTTCAGGTGAGCCGGCGCCTCACGCTGAACTACGGAGTCCGTTGGGATTACCCGGGCTACTGGTCCGAGCGCTATGGCCAGGAAGCGGTATTCCTGCCGGGAGCTATCAATCCCGTCCTCGCCGCGGCTCATTTGAGCTACAAGGGCGACGTGGTGCTGGTGAATTCCGACCGGTACAAATACGGGACTAATCAGATCCCCCACTGGGACCTGTTCTCCCCCCGCTTTGGCGCAGCATACCGCCTGAACGACAAGACGGTAGTGCGTTCGGGGTTCAGTATCAGCTATGCCCCGGGCGATTCAATGCAGGGTCAACAACCCGCCAGCGCGCCCATGAATGCCGCTAGTACGGTGTGGGTGCCGACGCTCAACAGCGGTCTGACGCCGACGGCCACCTTGAACAATCCGTTCCCCACCGGCATCAATCCCGCCCCGGGCCGGAATCCCAGTTACGAGAGCAGTATCCTCGGAACCAGTGTCAACATTCCCATTCCGGGGGACGCCACTCCTTACATCATGAATTGGAATTTCGGCTTCGCACGGCAAGTGGGCACTACATCAATGGTTGACGTCTCCTACGTCGGCACCCGGGGTGTTCATCTGCGCATGGGCGGTGACTCGGCTCCCTCAAATGGCGGCCCGAACTTAAATCAGATCCCTACTCAGTACCTCTCGCTCGGCTCGCAACTGTTGGCGCCAGTTGCCAACCCGTTCTACGGACTGGTGCAGACCGGTCTGCTGTCGCAACCGACCATCCCGTATGGCCAGCTGCTGCTGCCGTACCCGCAGTACACCGGCGTCTATTCCATCACAACCGCCGGATTCTACGAAGACTACCATTCGTTGCAGGCGAAGTTTCAGAAGCGCTTTCAGTCCGGCGGTACCCTTTTAGTCGCTTACACGTGGTCCAAAAACTTGGGGAACTCTGAGACTGTGAACGGTCACACGGAAACCCTTGCGCCGGGCCTTCCGCAAGATTACAACAACCTGGCCGGCGCAAAATCGCTGATCAACTACGACGTGCCGCAGATTCTGGTGGTTAGCTATGTCGTGGATTTGCCGGTTGGCAGGGGCAAGCGCTTTCTAGGCAACGTCCGGGGCGTGACCGACAAGCTAGTCTCCGGCTGGGGGATTAACGGTGTTACCACGCTCGAAAGCGGGTTCCCTCTTCCTTTGCTTGCCCTGCCGACCTCGTTGAGCACCAATTTCGGCGCCGGAACGCCACGGCCGAACGTGATTACGGGCTGCGACAAGATTACGGATGGGACCGCTCAGTCCCGAATCAATCAGTGGTTCAATACGGCGTGCTTCTCCGCGCCTTCCACGTTCGGGTTCGGAAGCGAGGCCCGCACCGATCCGAATATCCGCCAGGCGGGCATCGCCAACTACGACTTCACGCTATTCAAGAACACGAACATCACGGAACGGTTCCGTATGCAGTACCGGGCAGAGGTTTTTAACCTCTTCAACCGGGTACAATTCGGTCCTCCTGGCAACACCCTCGGCACTGCTCAGTTCGGTGTGGTCAGCACACAAATCAACACTCAGCGGCTCATTCAGATGGGGTTGCGGCTTACGTTCTGAGGTGAAATCGTTGAACGCAGTGATTTTCTACGCACTTCTGAGTTTCGCCGCGGCGGGGGCTAGTGCCGCCGCGATGGATCCTGTCGTTGGTGTGACGGGCGGTCAAATCAAAGGCCGGGTGATCCCGTCCGGCGGAGCGGTGTTCAAAGGCGTACCTTTCGCTCAACCTGCGGTGGGCGAACTGCGCTGGCGCGATCCCGTGCCAGTGAAACCCTGGACCGGCGTTCGCGATACCGGCGCTTATGGACCGGCGTGCACCCAGCGGAATTCCGGCCGGAGGGCGGATCTGGAGGGAAATCAAGAAGACTGCCTGTATCTCAACGTGTGGACTCCGGATTGGCCCGCCAAGACGCCCAAGCCGGTGATGTTATGGCTGTTCGGCGGCAGCAACAACACAGGCGCGGGATCGGAGCCCTACCTGGACGGAACCTCGCTGAGCCGGCGAGGCGTCGTCATGGTCACGATCAATTTCCGGCTGGGGGTGTTCGGTTTCTTCGCGCACCCTGGGCTTACGGTCGAATCGCCGCATCATTCTTCTGGCAACTACGGGTTGCTCGACCAGGTCGCGGCCCTGAAGTGGGTGCGTGACAATATCGCGAAGTTCGGCGGCGATCCCCGAAATGTCACGCTCTTCGGTCAGTCGTCCGGCGGAATGGACACGGCCTTCCTGGTAGCCTCTCCGCTTGCGAAGGGGCTGATTCACCGTGCGATTCAGGAAAGCGGACCTCCCATACGCCAATACAACACCCTGGCGGACGCCGAGCAGCTAGGCGTCAAATTGGCAGCATCCATGAAAGCGCCCGCGCAGGATGCCGAGGCGGTCAAATACCTGCGTGCGTTGCCGGGTCCAGAGTTGCAAAAAGCCTCCCTTGCCCTGAAAACGAACTTGGGGGACGTTGCGGTCACGGAAATCGATGGTTACGTGATTCTCAAGAATGTGGCGCTGGTTTTTGAGGAGGGGCACGAACAGCCCGTCCCCATCATCGTTGGGAACAACGCCCGCGAACAGAGCCACGATTACAGTCCTGAAGTGACCAAGAGGTGGATCAAAGGTAACTTCGGGTCACTTGCGCCCAAGGCCGAGGAGTTCTACGGCTATGCGAACGGTGGCACAGGCAACGACGATCCGTTTCACGGTTCGCCGGGGGCACAAATCACCGCCGACACCCGGCAGCGATGTCCCGCCATTGCGGAAGGCATTTGGCGCAGTGCTCACGGCCGCACCACATACGAATACTTGTTCGACCCGCCGGTTGCGGGCGAAGCCTTCACGAAACATACGGCGGAAATCCCGTTCGTATTCGGTAATCTTCTACCCAAGGGGTTCCCGATGGGTGGACCCTACACAGACGCCGACA
>Ga0210406_10000748_pt1 | contig 42823 bp, 23 predicted proteins | sample IncBWC30MmetaG_FD_155454 | JGI IMG/M metagenome (GOLD analysis project Ga0210406, IMG submission 155454) | Forest soil microbial communities from Barre Woods Harvard Forest LTER site, Petersham, Massachusetts, United States - Inc-BW-C-30-M | ecosystem: Environmental > Terrestrial > Soil >...
GCCACGCCCAGATCGGTGGCCTCTACCCAGAAGAGTTCGTTCGCAATAACATCCAGGCCACCGAACGCCTTCTGGAAGCTGCTCTTCGCTACAGCGTCCCGTATGCCGTCAACATCTCGTCCTCTGTCGTGAACTCGATGGCGGTGGATGACTACACAGAGACCAAGAAGGCGCAGGAGGCACTCACTGCCGCTTCAGGCATCAAACAAGTCGTGTTGCGGCCGACGTTGATGTTTGGCTGGTTTGATCGAAAACACGTCGGCTGGCTGGCTCGTTTCATGCAGAAAACTCCAGTCTTTCCTATACCGGGTGATGGCCGCTATCTTCGTCAGCCCTTGTATGCCGGCGATTTCTCTGCCATCATTTCCTCGGCTCTTGAGAGCGAAATCACGGGTGCCTATAACATTACGGGACAGGAGAGAATCGACTATATCGACCTGATCCGCGCGGTGAAGCAGGCCACCCGCGCGAAGGCCCGCATACAAAGAATTCCCTACAATGTTTTCGGAGCCATGTTGAAGGCCAATGCCTTTTTCGACAAGAATCCCGCGTTTACAACCAAGCAGCTTGAGGCGTTGGTAACTCCGGATGTGTTTGAGGTCATAGACTGGCCGGGTGTATTCGGTGTGCGTGCGACACCGCTACGAGAAGCTCTGGAGATAACCTTTCGCGATCCTGTCTACTCACAGGTGGTTCTCGATTTTTAGTTTCAAGGAGACGGATCCGTTGACGTTACGTGAGGGAACTCCTGATATTTAAAATCTACTCAATTTGATTTTTTATATGCCACGTTATTTACGTCTCATGGGATCTGTTCCCTTGTAATGGGAGAGGTGTTTTATCGCCTACCTCGTTGTCATTGGGGCCGGCGCAACACCTCAAAGCGGCCTGCCAAAGGCTTTTGCACCTTAGGAAGAACTAACACGAAAGTGCAACGTGACCTTTGCTGACTTGACAACCCCAGGCACCTCCCTCGGTACTGCCGCCCTGGGATCAGCCTCATCGCCCTTCTTTGCGCTCAACAGCATCCCTGGTCCAGCACTCACCGGGGTGGAGATCATCTCCGGCGACGTCAACAACGATGGCAAAGCCGACCTGATCAGCCTCGACACCAACGGGAACGTGACCGTGGGTCTGGGTAATGGCGATGGAACCTTTCGCATCCTCCCCGCACAGCATTTAATGACCCTTTACTTCTATGTTGGGGCAGTGGTCGGCGACTTCAACGCCGACGGCAACCTTGATCTGGCGGCAATTGGCGGAGATAGCAACGTCGCGATCCTCCTCGGCAACGGCGATGGAACCTTTAGCGCGGCCGCGAAACCCCCTACTGGCTCCGCGCCGGCCGGCATCGTCTCCGGCGACTGGAACGGAGATGGTCTCGTCGATCTCGCCGTCACCAACGAGGCAAACTCCGTCACGGTCTTACTCGGCAATGGAGATGGAACTTTCACTCCCACACCCGTTGCCCTGGCCACAAGTTCCTCCCCTTTCCAGATCGCCACTGGAGACTTCAACGGAGATGGTAATCAGGACCTGGTCGTAATCACGGGAGGAAACGGGACGGCGACCGTCTACGCGGGCAAGGGAGATGGAACCTTCACTGCCATCGCGGGAAGCGGCATTGCGGGGACCAACCTGGGACCGATCGCCGTCGCCGATTTCAACGGGGACGGAATAGCTGACCTGGTCCCTGGCGTCAACTCCGGTTACGTCTCGGTCTACCTGGGTGCCGGCAATGGCACCTTCGCAGCAAGTCCGTCGGCCAGTGTGTTACTGGGGCACTATCCAGACACCATGATCGTCGAAGACTTCAACGGAGACGGCATCCCAGACGTCGCCTGCCTTTCCGGCGGCTTCGGCGCAGGCGTCGTCACCGGCCCCTCGGTTATGCTCGGTAAAGGTGACGGAACATTCCAGCTCGCCGGCCCGTTTACCGGAATCAACTCCCTCTATGTGACCTCTGGCGACTTCAATAGCGACGGCGTTGCCGACCTCGCCTTCAAAAACGGCTTCGGCGGAGATGTCGCAACCAACCTGCTGCTGTCCAGCTTCGGTCAGAGTGCCTCTGCTTCCCTCAGCAACATCTCGCCGCCCGGAGTCGGCGTCCAGCAGGTCAACGCAACCTACGCCGGCGACAGCAACTTCGGCGCAAGCACCTCTCCCGAAATCTCCCTCATTGCGGCCGTCCTGGCTCCGACTCTAATCCTCAGTGCGGTTCCATCCACGAGCAGCTTCGGTCAGCAGATTGTCTTATCCGCTACTCTTGCGCCGTTCACCAACCAGGGGCTCAGCACAGACGGACAGTCCATCACGTTCTTCTCCAATGGAAGCGCGCTTGGGACTGGCTTGCTGAAGTCCGGCGTTGCGACCTTCAACCTGACGTCGCTGTCCGCCGGCACGAGCACGCTTACTGCCTCGTACGCTGGGGACACCAGCCTCACCTCAGCCTCGAGCAACGCCGTGCCTTACGTCGTCTCCAAGGCAAATCCGGTGATTACCTGGCCCGCGCTCAGCTCCATTACCTATGGCTCGGCGCTGACGGCCAGTGTTCTGAACGCCACCGCCTCGGTCCCTGGAGCATTCACGTATACACCCAGCGCTGGTACCGTCCTCTCGGCCGGAAGTCACTTGCTTTCGGTGAGCTTCTCACCCACCGACTCCACGGACTATGCCACCCTAACTTCGACGGCCTCGATCAACGTGGCCCAGGCAGCCCTCACCGTCACCGCGGACAATGCATCACGCAGCTTCGGAGCTTCCAATCCCACCCTCACCGCCGTCGCGAGCGGCGTGGTCAACAACGACATTGTCGTAGCCTCCGCCACCTCCTCCGCGACCTCATCGAGTGCGCCTGGAAGCTATCCGATCGTGCCAGCAGTAACGGGGACCAACATCGCGAGCTATAAGGTCACCCCCGTGAACGGTACCCTGACTGTGACCCAGGCGAAGACCGCGACGAGCCTTACTGCCCCCGCAGCGTCGGTCCTCACCGGGGCCAGCGTAACCTTCAGCATCTTCGTCAGCCCCGGGTTCGCCGGCACACCGACAGGCTCCGTGCAAGTTCTGAATGGAACGACCCTGCTGGCCACTGTGCCTTTGACTGCGCCCGTGACTGCCTACACCACCAGCAGCCTACCAGTCGGCTCAAACTCCATCACCGCCGTCTACCAGGGCGACACCAACTTCAGCGCCTCCACCTCGGCTGTGTTCACCGAAACCATAACTGGGCCGCCGGACTTCTCCGTCACCGCGAGCCCCTCCGCACTGACGATCAAGCAGGGGCAAAGCGCCACCGCGACCATTACGCTGACCCCGTTGAATGGCTATAGCCAGACCACCACGTATAGCTGCAGCGGGCTCCCTGCGCTGGCGACATGTACGTTCTCACCCGCGTCCTTGACCCCCACCAATGGTCCCATAACCTCACAACTGACGATCACAACCGAAGCACCGACCGTGGCCAAGCTCACTGGACCACCTGGCCGTTCGGAGCCCTGGCGGAGAGGCACGAGCTTGATCGTTGTCCTGGCAGGGCTGCTTTGCGTGGTCCCGATCGGCGGCCGCCACAGGCGAACGAGGAGCTTCGGCTTTTTTGTCATTCTGATGGGACTGCTCTCGAGCCCATCTCTCGGCTGCGCCGGCGGTTCCCCAAATTCATCCGGTGGCGGCTCCGGAACACCCGTGGGCGCAGCTCAAATCATCATCGGCGCGGGTACCTCGAGCACATTGGCGCACGCGATCAACCTCACCGTCACGGTCACTCAATAGTGCCTTAGATGGCAGAGAAGTCCTCGGCACTCTGTGACGAAGGCACAAGGTATGAGTCGATAGAGCTGGGTAAGCCTGAGCTCTCCGCTCAAGGAGCTACGTCGTGCAAGGCGGAGCTTTGGGAATTTGGCGTGGCCACGGGCTTTCTCCGTTCCTCGAAAGTCGGTTTTTCGGCAAGTTCAATTCACTGGCCAATGAACCGGCGTGGAATCCGATAGAGGAAAGGTGATTCAGAAAAAGCGGCACGCTTTTCGATTGACTAGGCGTAAAATCAGGTACAGACCCTCATAAGAGCATTTCACGCCATCCCGGAGAAAGCCTCTCAAGTTTGATTAAGAGTCTAGTTTAGGTGGTGGGCCCGGAGGGATTTGAACCCCCAGCCAAGGGATTATGAGTCCCCTGCTCTAACCGTTGAGCTACAGGCCCTTCAATGACTTACGGACAACGACTGCGACAATGTAGCGGATACTGTAGCGGGTAGCTGTCTTTTCGGCTCAACTTCGGGTCCCTTGCCAGACAGTTGCAACCGCTCGAAAGCGCGCTCCACTGCCTCTGGCGTCGGATGGATATACCGTTGCGATACGACGATACTGCTGTGTCCGGCAATCCGCATGATGGTAAAAGCATCTTCTCCCGATTCCCCAAGCCTAGTCAACATTGTATGGCGTAGAGAGTGCAGCACAAAATCAGCCGGGAAGATCGGGCGGCGCTTGCCTTCAACCTTTGGCGCACATAGCCGCGCCCAGAGCTTGCACGTCCGGCTTGGAGGAAGCGGGGCTGTCGCTGATGGCCTTCCACCCAAACCAAAAGGAATGCATCGGACGACATATAGGATGCTAGCTGGCCGATTCCTAAGGCTTGAGGCGGCAATGGACTCCGCAGCCGCAGTGCGATTTGGGTTCAGCCTGTAAGTGCGCGTATCGGTTGGAATCTCTAAGTGTTTAAGGGTGGGGATTTGGTGAGGAGTATCACCGATATTTGGAGCTGCCAGGGGCTTAGACCAAAGGCATGCGTGGTCGGAGTGTGTGCGTTTATGACAAAAGCATGTCGAAATCTCGCTGAGGCGTTTATGGCTAAAATGAGCGTCTCCCCAGAGAGGGCATTTGATTGGGCAAGCCAGGGGCGGTTCGTCTCCAATACTGACTGCTTGACTAAATGCTTGAATCTTTTATCCGATTTCTCCATCAAATCGGAGACGATCGTTTATCCGCTAGCTCAATGGTAGAGCGTTGCCCTGTATCAATAAGGGTCCCCATCCCGGATAGGCCCATTTGGTGTTTTGTTGACGTTGATAGGTTTGCGCCTAATTTTGGGTCCAATCCTAAATTGGAGAGCACGATCTCCTGCTAAGTTACAGATAATTAGCATCTTATGCTGATGTTGAAGGAGTTTGGTTGTGATAAGCTTCGTTATGTCTTGGGGCTATTGAGATTCCATTATCTCCAATTGAAGATCTCAATCGTTTTAGGTGCTATATAGCTTTTGAATGAATCTTTTTAGATTCTTTTATGTTTGTTCTTTCGACACATTTTTAGAATATGTATAAATTCTAAATTTAGTTCGACATGTTTCTATATTGTGTCGAAACGTTATTGATAAACCCTTTCAGCAACCCTTTGTTTAAGTGCCGAGGACATCTACCAATTGGTCGTTGATGTAATACATTTCACGCCCAATACGAAGAGGTCGCAAAATTTGGATTTCTGACAATTTCCTAAGATATAGGGAAACCGTCTGGCGATTCCCGAGTCCTGCCTCTCCAAGAATCGAATCTTGCAATGAGGATTCTTGAAAATCACTTCAATCAAATCTTTGCTGTAGATTTTGGGAATCTCCGTACGGGTCTTATTTGCGGTTGCATCCATCAATTCGATGATTCGGTTCACTTTCTCTAAAGTTTGCTGAGCCGTTTCTTCAACGGCCTTAAGCATGAACATTATCCAAGGTTCCCATTCCTGCCGCTCTGTGATCCCACGCAGGCCGGAATAGTACATAGCCCTATTCTGCAAAATGTATTGAGACGGATACATCACGGGCCACTCGAGGAGGCCTTTTCAACCAAATAAAAGGATGTTTACGATTCTGCCCGTGCGACCATTCCCATCCGTGAATGGATGTATCGCCTCAAACTGATAATGCATCACAGCCAAACGGATTAGTGGATCTGGCCCATCTTGTGCATGAATGTACTCCTCAAGATTTTTCAGCTTGATCCTAATTAGGTCTTCGCCCAAGGGAGGGGTGTAAACGATCTCCCCAGCTTTATTCTTCAGAGTTGTCCCGGGAACCCGGCGAATCTCCATCTCAACGCCCCGAATCTCGCTCACGGTTTCTTGGAAAAGATTCGTGCACAGGGGTCGGCTTTGAACGCGTTCGAAACCGTGCCATAAAGCTTCACGATACCGGAGAACCTCTTTCGTTTGCGGATCTGTCACTTCATCCGGGCTTGATGCTGCTCGATAAAGCTCGTCTGTTGTCGTGACAATGTTCTCAATCTCCGAAGATAAATGCCTCCTGTAACACAATACCGTTCACCAAAATCCCTTGATTGGGCATCTTCGCAGCTGTGCCTTTAAGATTCGCCAGGGCCCGCGCCGATCTCACAGTTTGCCGCAAAATTTCTTCTGTTTCTACGTCCCTCGAGGGCGGAAGCTCGGGAAGTTCGTTAGACGGCTCAGATCTAAGAAAAGGCATAGCGAATTTGGGGAAACCTCATAAAGCAAAGAGTCTATTGAAGCATTGTAGCGACATCCTCCCCAAGTGACTCTCTGAAGCCGAATAGTCCACTTTTTGAGCATAGAGAGCCAGACCTTTCAATCATTCGTGATCTGCCATCGCCGGGGTTTTACGGTTATGGCGCTGTCAACCCCTGAAGCCCATTCCCCGACTGTAGCGGAACGTTTCACGCGACCGATGACGCGTCTGACGTTGACAACCTGGATCCACGATCGGCAACCCTATGAGTTCAATCCGCCACCGCTGTGGGGAGAGGCAAGCAATGAAATGCTTCGCTAATCTTTGTCTAAAACAAGTGATCTTTTTTTGGGGCGCACAGCGAAGGAGCGGCGGGCTCAAAGACCATATGAGCTGCCACTGCCGCATCAACGACATCCCCGCCTACAACAAATACCCTATGTCCGCTAAATCTTAGTCACCCAGTAGGATCCATTGCAGAACGTTGCATGCCCGTCTTGCGAAAACACCCATCCGACGGTCGAACATGAACCGCTAGGAGCCTTGTCTGGCCCGGTGTAGAAGTCCGAGAAGGTGCCGCCAACGACATGCAGAGCCTTTTGCGGAAGCACAAAACTTGATCCATTCCATCCGAACCCTGGCCCGATGCCGACCCCTCCCGTGTACGAGTCAACGAAAAATGCACTCTGTATGGGATTATTGCTTGCCCCAGGAACGTTGACCTCCGGATCAGCATCCGAGGTAACGCGCTTGTAAATTTCAAAGTAACAATTAGGTCCCGCCCATCCGGCAGGATCAGCGAGGCCAAACACCATTGAAGCGTTGTCACCGGGCATGGTGCCCGACAAGAAGTGCGTCTTGCAATTTGTCTTTTGCGGATAATTGCGCGAATAGAACCCAGCTTGGAACTCTGCGCCTACATCGGCGCGCCCTTGAAGATTTATATAACCGGGGTTGATATTGGAATTAATCTCAACCTGTGAAGACACTCCGTTATTGCAGGGGATAAAGTTGGCGCCAAGGTGAGACCCGAGACCGCCAGAGATGAAACTAGTGGAATCCACAAAGGTCGAACAGTCTACGACGCTATTATCCGATTCGCCGCGAATAACCAACTGGACGAACGATGCTTGTGCACCCCCGGTAGCGGAGATCACATGCGCAAGGTGCCCCGACGTGCCATAAGTGTTTGCCCCGATAACGAGACTGCTTCCCGGCGTCCCGATTGCACCCTCGACCGAGAAGCCGATCTGATCTGCTTGGATGCGGTCAAATATTTGCCAGTCATTATAAAGAAAAGAGGGCTGGCCGCCTGCATTCAGCAACTGCACACCCTTCGCGCAGCCAATTGTAGAGATGACAAAGCGATTCCATTCAGACCACAGCTCTGAACCATTTACGGCCGTATTCTCCATCTTCAAGCAGGCAGCATTCGTCCCTGTTCCGATCAGGGAGACGTTTTCCACGTGAAATCCAATGATACTTTGTGTGTGCATCGGTGTGGCGGATGCATTTGAAGTGGTGATGGTCAGGTCGCGGATAGCCCCCGACATGGTTTGAGAATTGAAGCGCGGCGCGATATATAGCGCATCTCCAGTGCCGGTGTAGACAAGCGTTGCGCCGTTGCCTTCAAGGATCGGATAACCGCCGGTTATGCCGCTGGAGGCGAGCGCCGGGATCGTAATCGTATTAGCGTAGGTGTAAACCTGGTTCGCCGTCAACTCGACCTTACACGATGATTGAGTACCGGATTGGCACTTCGCGAAAGCCTCCGCGACCCAGCTTCCAAAATCTGCTGGTTGTTGAGAGTATGCCTGTGCGCTCAACGTTGCAAGCGCAAGCAGAACGCGAGGGGAACAATACTTGATCAAACACATATGGTGGTCTTTCGAGGGAACATCAAAATAGCGTTCTGCGAACTTATATCTTGAGACATCTAATATATTGAAAAATCTAACACAGTCTTACAAGTGGAAGCTAGACAGGGAAACCAGCTCTTCGAAAGAGGACTTTGTCGGACACTATCGGACTAAGTACACCTCTGAAAAGCACCTTTCGATCTGGATGGCAACCGAGCTTCTCACCTTGGGAACCATCTCGAAGATGGTGACTGAACTCCCAAAACGCCTCAGGAAACAAATGGGCCGGGACTACGCATTGTCGCAAAGTCAATTAGTGAGTTGGCTTCACTGCGTCGCCTATGTTCGCAATGTATGCGCCCATCATGGGCGGTTATGGAACCGAGAGCTTTCGCTGAAACCTGAACTTTTGAAGGAGTGGGATGTGTCGAGTGCGGACTCCGGCAGAATGTATGTCGTCAGCCTCATGCTCCGTCATTTCATTGAACACATCGCCCCCAATTTTCAATGGAAAGAGGGCCTGATCCATCTCATGTCGCAGTATCCGGGTGTCAGTCGCCCAGCTATGAGATTTGCGACTGATCGGGCAGACAATGGAAGTAACAGAACGGCCCGCTGCACACAGATGCAAATAAGAATACCCGCCGATTTCAGCTTCCCCGGTTTTACGCGGCTGAGAGGCTTGGGGGGTGTGTGTTCTTTTGATTATCGGCACAATGAGCCAGTTGCGCAAGCTTTAGTTCGCGACGAGTTGTTATTTCAACACAAGTACGCGCGCATTGAAGGAAAGTTTCCAATCGCTCCGAACAATGTAGCAGATACTGTAGCGACTACCCGTCTAGACGGGCTTGTATGCAAATGCGACCGACTCGAGTAAGCCATTGAGATTACAAGCGGATATAAGTCACTGCAAATCCATCGTATTTAGCCAGTCTAAGATTATGAGTCCCCTGCTCTAACGGTTGAGCTACAGGCCCTTCCATTGCTTACAAGATAGTCACATGCAGCTGTTGAGAGTTTTGGGAGACTCTATACTGCTGCGCACTCCATGGCCTTTTCTGTTGAGTGCCTTCCACCATCAAAGACCCGCTCCATGGACTCCGCCGCGGGATGAACGGACCGTCGACTTACGTTGAGGGCTGTACTCTATCAATCTCCTGATTGTAAATGCATCTGCATCGTACCGACGAAACACGGTAGGTACCTTCTTTAATAGCCAAGGCGGGTACTTCGTAGTTTCGAATAGAGTACCGTGGGCTCTCACCGGCTATGAGGTGGATGCTTCTGTCTGTTCGTGTGCCAGTTTGATCAGTTCTGTACATTAGGCGAGCTTCGCTTGGTTTCTCTATCGGGTTTGAGCACGTTCCTGTACTTTGTTTAGAGACGAGATCCTAATGAATATCGCGCTGCGATCGGCAGTGGACCAACTGAAACTGCTGCGAAACGATGACATTTCGCCGATTGAGCTTGCTGAGGAGCACATTCGGCGCATCGAGCGTTTGAACCCGGTGCTCAACGCGATCGTTGATTTCGATGCGGAGAAGGTACGGTTGCAGGCGCGAGATGTGAAGGCCGGCAGACTGGCTGGTCTACCCATCACAATCAAGTCGTCAATTTCCGTTGGTGGCCGTCTGTGCGAAATTGGCAGTATGCTGCGACGCGGGGATGTTGCCGAACGCGATGCTGTCGCCGTAGCTAGGTTGCGCGCTGAAGGGGCGGTCATATTGGGTACAACCAATTGTCCGGAGTTCCTCATGGCTTATGAGACGGACAACCTGCTTTATGGCCGCACCACCAATCCATGGGATCTTGACCGCACCTCAGGTGGATCGAGCGGAGGGGAAGCGGCAGCGATCGCGGCGGGGCTGTCTGCGGCCGGACTGGGTAGCGACAGCGGAGGGTCGGTGCGACTGCCCGCGCACTTCTCGGGTATCTGTGCTCTCAAACCGACGGCGGAGCGAATCTCGTCGCTCGGACATGTTCCGCCGTGCCTGGGGCCATTTACGACCCTGGGGGCGATTGGACCTATGGCGCGCTCGATCGCGGATGTGGAGCTGTTGTTTCGCATCGCTTCGAATCCCTGTTCTTTCGATTCGGCAGGGATGCCTGTAGTGCATCGGCCGGTGACGATGCTCGAGGCGAAACGACTACGGATCGGTTATTTCGAGGACGATGGGCTGGTGCCGGTTACCTCGGAGACGCGGCGGGCGGTATGTCTTGCAGCAGATGTTCTGAGGCAGCAGGGGTTTGACGTTCAGGAGTATCGGCCGGCTTCGCTGGAAGCAGCGCGTGAGTTGTGGGATGTCTTTTTTGTGCAGTGCGGGGCAATGTTTTATGCACCCGAGATCTCGGGTCGCAGAAATGATCTGAGCCCTGTATTTCTGGATTTTCTTGCGCAGGCGGACAGGCGTACACCGCTCAGCGCCCCCCGTCTGCTGGACGCATGGGCGCAGATGGATCTGGTGCGTGGTCGTCTTCTTTCAGAGATGGAGGCGTTTCCTATCCTTATTACGCCGGTCTGCTCTGTTCCGGCGTTCAGGCATGGTGAGCGCCGGTGGACGATCGGGGGGGAGACCGTGGGCTATCTCGATGCGATGCGGTACACGCAGTGGTTCAATCTGCTTGGAGCACCTGCGGCTGTCGTCCCCGTTGGGGCTTCAGCCGCAGGTTTGCCTATCGGTGTGCAGATTGCCGGTAGACCCTTTTCGGATGAGGCGGTGCTTACGGTTGCCTCTGCGATCGAGAATGCGTTTGGTTATAGAGCGCCGCCAATGGCATGAGGGAGATTCGCGCTCCGTTCCCGCCGCTTCTGTTATGGCTCTGGAGAGATGGGTTCCGACGCGGTTGGTGCGTAATGGAACTGAAACAACTGAGTCCGGTCTCCAGATTCGAAGCGATCATTCCAGTCAAGGCGATAGTCCAGGGTGGTTAGCGTCTCCGGGTACTGCTCGTTCTTTGGATAAGGGTATGTGCTCATGCCATGGAACGGCATCTGGGAGACGGTAAACGGCAGGGCCTCGTAAAAGTCCATGTCTTTCACGAAACCATCGGCGTAGAAAAAGTAGTCGCGCTTCCAGTGTGGCGGAAGCTTCGGGAGGGTTGCATCGCTGAACTCTGCGTCTATCTCTTCACCACTGCCAAAGATCACGAACCGGTCGTCTTTCGTCTGCAGGAGAGGAGTAACTGCACCGTAGCGCGTGTAGTTGCCGCGTTGCCATTGGAAGGGACCGGTGGTGCTGATCGTTTGGTAGTCATAGGTCAGATCGCCGGGTGTTTTTCCTTCTATCTGTTTTGGGTATCCGCGGAAGGCGAGAGTTGCGGAGGCGAGCAGCAGTTCGGTTTGCCTTATGCTTTGCGGCGGGGTTGTTTGATTGTCGACTAATACCTGATCCCAGTAGACCTGCAGGTTCGTCCGGATGCGGATGCGTGTGGTGTGTGGTGGAAGCTTACCAGTTAGATCGACCACAATCGTTCGCGGGAGCCCGGCGGGGAAGCCCATGTCGTCGATGACTGTCTTCCAGGAGCCGTCGGGGAGTTGGGCCTCGACCGCGGGTGCTTGCGGAGCAAGTCCTGCCTGCCATGCGGCGTACATCGAGTTTGCGGTGAAGTATTCGATGAAGCCGCTCAGGAAGAGCCGTAGCGGGTGTTCTTGGGACCACGCACCCAAGTCTAGTGTAAGTGTGTGTTCTTTGGTGAAGCCGGCGTAGTTCAGAAGTTCGAAGTCGCGGACGTACTCATGGTCGCGATGCGCGAGTAGGGGAAGGACATTTTCACCGTGATCCCCCCAGGCCCCCGCTGGCAGATGCCGTTCGGTTGATGCGAGGATCGCAGAGCCACTGGCGAATGGCCCTTCGCTGAGAAAGCGCTCGTCGGGATAGGCCTCGGTGTCCTCCGGATGATCGACCGCAATCAGACGTAACTGATCGATGTAGTTGATTTCCTCCATTGGTTCGCCGAAGCGCAGGCTCAGTGTTCCGTGATGCGAACGCAGCATGGAGCCATCGACCTTGACCCATTCATCGGAATCGGCTTCGTTGCGGGCCGTCGGCGAGATCCAGTGGCCCACGACGGCGGCTCCGATCACATCGGACACGAACTGATACTTCGTTCCGTCCCACGCAAAGAGCACTGGGCATGAGCTGCCGCGACGATCAAGTTCGGCTATCGAAATGGGCTTCGCTGCGGAGACGTTTATCTCATCCTGCGGCACTCCCGTGGGCCATGCCATGCGGACGACGTCGGCGTGATCCTGCTGCCCTAGGCCGGCGATGATCTCTGTTGGGCCCTGTCCGAGATACCCGGAGGCGCCGGCGACTTCGAATTTCTGGGAGGAGCCATTGACGAATACCTCAACCTTTGTCCCGAGGCCCTGCTTGTTATCGGCTAGACCTGTGAGCGAAATGCGCAACGAATGGTTACGACTGCCACCCACGTTGCGCAAGATTACTGGTGCTGCGTTGCCGCGCGCTATCACCAGGTCCGCCGCACCGTCTCCATCCAGGTCCGCTGCGAACAAGGACCGGGCGCCGGTGAGATCCAGTGCCGACAAGCCGAGGGAATCGGTGACGTCTTCAAACCCGCGTGGTCCAAGGTTCCGGAACACGCGGAGTCGCGTACCACGCGCCTCCTCAACGATGGCCGCCAGATCGATCCACCCGTCGTTATCTATGTCGATCGCGGTCAACCCCCATGCCCCGAGAATGCCCTGAGCCGGGAGCGGCACTCTTTCGAAGTGCTTGCCTTCGACGTTCCTCCAGAGACTTATACCGGGAGCGCCGGCATGGGTGACCGCTATGTCCATCCAGCCATCTTTGTTGAAGTCGAAGGCCAGTACGCCCCGAGTTGCGTTGAGAGTGGTGTCGTCATATAGGGACACGCGCTTGAATGCGCCCTCGCGCTGGTTCTCGAAGATTGTGGGTGAGGGGCTCATGCCTGCCACGACCAGATCCACTGCGCGGTCGTTGTTGATATCGGAAAGCGTTGCGCTTGTGCTCTCCGCGGTTCCAGCGAGAGCGGTAGGGGCGGTCCACTCGGTGAAAGTGGAGTTTCCGTTGTTGCGCCAGAGAACTCCAGGCCCTGAACCAGGGCTGGATGACGCCCCCGTGATGTAAAGATCGAGATCGCCATCGTGATCGAAATCGACAAATGTTAGACCGGCTGGCCGGTTCAGTGGATGAATCCCCAGGGCCTTGGTCGTGTTTGCGAATTTGCCGTGTCCCAGATTGTGGAACACTTCGACGCGATCGTTCATCGCAACTGCCAGATCGGGCAGACCGTCGTTGTCGTAGTCGCCCACAGCGCAGGAAATTCCCTGCCCAGCGATTGCAAGGCCGGTTTCCTTTGCGCTGATCTCCTCTGTGTGTCCCGCGGCGGTGATGCGGTAGACGTGAATGGCGTTCTCTCCGCTGCCTAAGGAGACTACTGCCTTGTGTCCATTTCCTTCCACGTCAAAGATGCAGGCTCCCGCAGGCGTAATGCCTCTGTCCACTTGGGGGTGAGAATCCGCATCGGCTGGCGTTGCGGAGATGAACTTAACCGGAATCATGGGGCCTGGAGCGGGCGGTGGTGCGAGCATGTCCTGCGCCATGGCAAATTGGCCCTGCTCGCCGTAGCTCGGGCTGAAGAGGATGCCGATTTTGCTTTGCGTGATCTCTTGAAAGCGCTGCAGATGTATTCGAGCCTCGGCGGGCATGCCTGTGCGTTGTAGGGTGCGGGCGAGACCGTATTGGGCCGACGCATGCAATGGGCTGAGATCGATGGCCTTCTGAAAATCCTCCCGCGCATGGGTGTAGTCGCTCATCGCAAGTTCGATTGCGCCGACGTAATAATGGGAGTCCGGGTTGGTCGGATCGATCTGCACTGCTTTTCGGAACGCGGCAAGGGCTTGCTCCTGATTGCCCGCGTCAAAACGCACTAAACCCAGGCTGTACCATACCCTCGCATTCGATGGATCTATTGTGGACGCGGCTTCCAGTGTTGTGTTTGCTTCCGGAAGACGACCGAGATACATGAGCGCCAGACCTTCATTGAGCACCGGAATAATAGAGGTGGGGTCGGCTTTGTGCGCTTCCTCAAAATGAGCCAATGCCTTGGCCAGGAGCTGCTGGTTCATCAGTGCGACGCCGGTGTTATTCTCGCGCGCGGCTTCAACGCTGGGTTTCGCGGGTTCCGAACTCCATCCGTAGGCGGAAAGTAAAAGCGAGGCCACGAGACAGAGGCTCGCTCTAAGAAAGACGAACGCTTTGGCTTTCTCCAGTTCGAGAGAATACACAGTAGTTGGACCTCTTATCCAAATCATTCATCGCAAAGAACGTCAGGTAAGGCGTATGCCACAGTCAGTTTCGGCCAGGCAAACTATAGCGCCACGTGCCATGGCCTCGCTACGGATGTTTGGTTGGCGCAGGCCTGACACGCTCAGGAGGCACGATTCCCTGTTCTTCGATGACGACGTAGTGCTGGTCGACCGCCAGATTCGTTAGAGTTTCGCTGCGACCGGATGGCCAGTGGATCTCTACCTTATCAATCTTCGTTGCGTTCGCCAGCCCAAAGTGGATACGCAGGTCGTTCTGCGATAAGTAACTGCCGCCGCTGTGAACCTCGTCGCTTTGCGTCATGCCGCCGGTTACGATGCTGATGCGGGCATTCAGCGCGAGGCGATTGCTCTTGGTTCCGATCAGTTCAAAGCTCACCCAGTGACGTCCTGGGATTCCGTGATTGCGGAGGACCATCGGGCCACCATCGATGTCGCCGACGACAACGTCCATGTTGCCATCATTAAACAAGTCGCCGACCGCGAGACCGCGAGAGACGTGGCGTTCCTGCAGGGCCTTGCCGGCTATAGCGCTGGCATCGCAGAAGGTGCCGTCCTTCTGGTTGAGATGAAATATCTTCGGTTCGCGATAACCGCCGCCTGAGGGCAGGGAATCGACCTGCGGATAGACGTGACCGCTCACCGCGATCAGGTCGAGCCATCCATCGTTGTCCAAGTCTACAAAGGCGGTGCCCCACTTGACCCAGGGCAAGGATGGCAGGGCGACTCCGGCCGCGTACGAAACTTCCTTGAAGTTCCAGTCACCTTCGTTCCGATATAGTAGATCGTTTTCGTCGGAGAAGTTCGTGACGTAAATCGAGGGGCGGCCGGTGTGATTGTAATCGCCGATCGCGATACCCATCGAAGCCTGCTCCGAGCCGTCGTCGCTGACGGCGGTACCGGACTCGAGACCGATGTCCTTGAACTTGCCGTTGCCTTCGTTTTTGTAAAGGAACTTCGGCGTGGAGTCATTGGCGACGTAAATATCCGGCCGGCCGGTGTTGTTGAAGTCGGCCCAGATCACTCCGAGGCCGTAGTAGCCATTTGGATCACTGACTCCGGCTGCTTTGGATACCTCGGTGAACGTGCCGTCGCCGTTGTTGTGAAAGAGGGAGTCTCCGGCGCCGCGCAGCCCGCGTGGGCCGCACTGGACGTCGATGCCGCGATATTTACAGAAGGGAGCGCTTCCAAAGCCGGGCAGATCATCGAGATGAAAATCGACGTAGTTGGCGACCATGAGATCGGCGAATCCATCCCCATCGTAATCGCCGAATGCGGCACCCGTAGACCATCGTCCGTCAGCGACGCCAGCCTTTGCCGTTACGTCGGTGAAGGTACCGTCGCCGTTATTGCGATAGAGAATGTTGCCGCCGAGGCAGGTGACGTAGAGATCGGGCCAGCCGTCGTTGTTGTAGTCTCCTATGGCTCCGCCCATGGCAAAGCAGCGCGTGGAGAGGCCGGATTTTGCCGTCACGTCGGTGAACGTACCGTCGTGATTGTTGTGGTAGAGAGCGCCGAGGCTCTTTGTGCCTTTGACCGCCATCTCGACCGTTGGAGCATTGGTGAAATAGACGTCGGGCCAGCCGTCCCGGTCGTAGTCCAGCAGGATGACTCCGCCGCTCATGGACTCTACGATGTATTTCTTTGCCGGGTCGGAGGTGTGTTTGAAGGTGATGCCGGTTGTGGAAGTGATGTCTTCGAGTTGCGGAACCGGGCGTCCGCTACACTTTGACGACTTGGCGCCAGGCGGTGGGGGCGGAGCGACGGGGTGGCCGCTCTGTGCCTCCGCGAAGGTGAAGATGCAAAATGCTACTGCAATGGATCGGAGGACGCTGGAGTGAAAGTGGCGATGACGCAATCGAGTCCTGTCCGCACTACGGGTTGGATTTTACTGCTTCTGCGGCGCGGTCTCGCGACGCTGCTTTGATCTGCTTGTAGATTTCGAGTTCGCGGTCGGCGTCGGCGATGCGGTTTTCTTTTCGGTAGGCCGCCTGCAGTTGATAGTGAAGATAGTCGGTCTGGGGTTGAAGACGGGCAGCAGCTTCAAGATATCTGACCGCGTCCGACGGCTGCCCCCGGTCCAACAGAATCTTTCCGAGTTGATATTGGGCATTGAAGTAGTCTGGATGCGCAGCGACGACCTGCCGAAAAAGTGTGGCAGCCTCGTCGGTCTTTGACTGCTGCATATAGACGAAGCCAAGGTGATACTGTGCGTCGGGATCGCGGGGCGAGAGATTCAGTTCTGACTGGAACTCCTTGGCAGCTTCTGGCCAGTGCTCCCAACGGATGTAGGCGAGTCCCGAGTAGAAGTGCGCCTTTGGCAAAGAGGGGTTGGACGCTAGCGATCGTTGCAGCGTCGAGATTGCGCGGGCGTAGTCGCCGATCTCCGTCCAAAGTTGGCCGATGAGCAGAAGCGTATCGTACGGACGCGTCTCGGATTCAAGCGCGGCCAACACTTCGGATGCGTTCTTCATGTCGCCCGTATGTGCCAATGACGCGGCCCAGGCATAGCCCGTCAGGCTATCATGCATCCCCCGGGCTCCGAGAGGCGCGAATGTCTGCGCGGCCTGAGCATACTGGTTCGTCGCGAAGTACGACATGCCGAGTTGGGCACGCAGGGCGACCTTTTCGGGCTCTTGTTTCAATGCGAGCGAGAGTCCGCGAATCGCTTCGGGATAGTCTTCCGCACGGAAGGCGCATTGGCCGAGATTCTTTTCGAGACCGGGCAGAGTGCTGTCCCATCGTTCTGCCTGCTGATAGTAGCCCAAGGCGCGTGGGTATTCCCTTCGGATTGCCTCAGAGGTGCCGAGGTCATTGAAGGCCAGTCCCAATATTGCCCGAAGCTCGTTTTCCTCTGCTTCCACCGCGGTTCGCTGCTCGGTTGTCAGATTGTTGGCGGCAGGATCGACTCTGGCTACGAGATCGGCGCTTGTCTGCGGAAGCGGAGCCGATTGGCTCTCTTGTTGGCGGCTAATTGGTACGACGGCGGCAATTGACCCCGATCCGGCGATCGAGGCGACTTGCTGCTGGCTCTGCTCCATCGTCTTGTTCTGGAGATTGCGCGCCTTGGTGAGATAGATCTCACTTTCATCCTTCCGCCCACTGGTTGCGAGAATTCGGCCGAGATCCACATAGGCCCGCCGGATTTGGTAGTTGGAGCGCGCTTCATCATTGCCAGTGAGCACAACCGCCTTCCGCAGCATCTCTTCGGCGCGCTTCATATCGTCTTGAGAATAGGCATTCAGGCCCAGGTAAAGAAATGGCTCGGGCGCGGACGGGTTGATCTCTGCCGCCGCCTTGAGATACGCGTTCGATTCGTCGTAGCGTCGCTCCCCTGAGATGAGAAAGCCGAGCATGTAGTTGGCGAGGTAGTCGTGCGGGTATATTTCCACTTCTTTTCTCAGCTCAGCTTCTGCCTCGGGAGTTGGTTTCCAGTCTTTGAGAAAGAGTTGGGCAAGGCCGAGAAAGTAGTGAGCGTGCGGAGTTCGGGGGTCAATCGCCACCGCTCGCTGGAACTCCCGGATCGCGGAAGGCATGTCGTCTGCGTCGCGGTATGCGCGTCCAAAGAGGACATGTAACGATCCGCTATCTCCTGCGATCTGCTTCATCTGTTCGAACACTGCCGCTGCTCGAATCTTGTCCTCCGGCCTCCGCGTCTGGAGCAGACACATCGCCAAGGGGTATAGGTTCTCGACGCTAGGCTGCGCCTGCGCGATCTTCGTGAATGGTTCGACGGCCTGGGCGTAGTCCCCGTTCTGGGTTAGGGCGCTTGCGAGCACCCGAGTTGCGCGCAGGTCGTTTGGATTTGCAGCAAGGACTTGTTTTGCCTGCTTGATCGCATCTTCGAATTTGCCTGCCTGGATCTCGGCGGTTCCAAGATCGAGACGCGTGCCGGGAACATCTTCAAAGTGGAGAGAACTGCTGTAGAGCTCGACAGCCTGGGGGTACGCCTGTTCGGCCATTCGTAGTCGGGCCAACTCGCTAAGAGCTACAGCGATGACGCGCTCATTGGCTAGTTCGGCTGCAGCCGGATCCCCTGAATCACGAGCAGCGCGGGCGGCGGCAAGACGTTTGTCGAGTTCGTTTTGCGCGGGGGCTGCCTTTTGCGTGGAGGGAGAATGGCGGGCCTGGGTCTGTGCAAGGCCGACGCCAGGAACGAGCATGCTCAATGCAATCGCAGAACAAGAGACGGTGGCGGAAAGGTATGCGCGCAATCTTAAAAGGTCAGCGGATTTGGGCGAATTGCACTTCATGGAGGGAACACTTGGGCCGATTCTACCGGAAATAAAACGGCGGAGCCTGAGTAAAGGCCCCGCCGTGAGGTTGTAGCTTGGGTTGAGCCTCTAGAACGTGAATTTGAGGCTATATTGCAGTTCCCGGTTGCCGCGTCCAACCTGCAAGGCGGACACGGCTCCGAAGCCAGACACTGGCGCGGGACAGCCCCCGGGGTTCTTAGCCGGATCGCAGGTTGAGGTCACGAGGTGGTTTGGGTTTGTCGCACCACATAGATTTGACCCACCACAGTACAGGTTGCTTGGAGCGTATCCCGTGCCTTCCAATGCATTGCTGTTGAAGTTGGGGTGGTTGAAGAGATCGAAGAAGTCCATCGCGAACTTGACCCGATAGCGCTCCTTGATCTGCCAATTCTTAGCCAGCTGTCCATCAAGGTTTGTTGTCGGGGCACCGAAGCACGATCCGCGCTTCTCCATGCTTGTAGGGGCCGTGCCGAGCGTGTACCCCACAAGAGTGAAGTAGTTGGCGTTGAGGATCTGCGAGCCCTTCTGACCCGAGTTGCAGGTTGTGCCAGCGACCGTCAATGGCCGGTTGTTGCCGGCATATCCAGTGCCGATCAGACCGGAGACACCGCCACCGTTATAGGAGCCATTAGCGAAGGAAGTGAGCGAACTGCCGTGGGCAGCGGTGAAGATGCTGTTGACCTCCCAACCGCCGACCGTATTCTGGACAAACTTGTTCATGTTCGCGAGTTTCGGCAGGTAATAAACCTCATTCATCACGAAGATATTTGGACGATTGATGTTGGTGCTGCCCTTGTCAAGTCCTGGTTGACCTTGAACGGTGATTGCCTGCTGGTTGAAACCGTTGGAGGAGTTGTCCAATTCGACATTTCCAATCGAGTGGGACCAGGTGTAGGCTGCCTGGAAGGTAGAATTGCCGATCTGTGAGCGGAACAGGGTTTGAAGCGACTGATAGGAAGCGTGGCCGCCGCGATCGAAGCCCCCGATCTGCCCGAAATTGAATGCGGGACGGAGAAGATTCTGAGCGGAACCGCTGGTGAAGACCGACTGACCCCAGTTTGCCTGCGGAATTGGATTCAGGTCATACATGGAGGTCAGATGCACGCCGGTATTGCCGACGTAGCCGACCTCGAGGGTTGTGTTTCTTGCCAGCTCCTGCTCAACGGTTACATTCCACTGCCAGGAGTTTGGAACCACACCCCGTGGGTTCTTCCCATAGTTGGGAGAGACTGACGGGTTGGCCAATGATGCTGCAGTATCCAACGACCGGTTCGTATTGACGCCTATGACAAATGGCGCCGTCCGCGCCATACCTTCATCGATGCCAACTGACTCACGCTGAAAGAACTGGCCGCCGCCGACACGAAGTGCCGTTTTCCCATTGCCGAATACATCCCATGCGATTCCGACGCGAGGAGCGATGTTGTGGTTGTTCTGGTTGATCAGAGCTCGGTTTGCGCCAGGCGTGCCGTTCGACAGCGGCAGGTTGACGCCAAGACCGGAGAGGAATTTGGCGGCGTCCACGCAAGGAGTTGTTCCGGGAACGATAATGGTGCCGTTGCAGGCGTCGGACGGATTGCTCTTTGCTTGCGAGGCGCTCCAGGCAGAAGCACTCCAGTTCGCCCAATGGTTGTCGTCTCCATACGGTTCGCGATAGAACGACCACCGGATGCCGTAGTTGAGGGTGACGTTTCTGGAAATCTTCCACTGGTCTGCCAGATACCATTCGAAGTCATGCCACTTGACGTATGCCGTTGCGTCAATGCTGTTTTCGTTGACATTGAATACCTGCGGCTGGTTTCCGGTTCCGGGTATAAGGACATTGGCAAGCGCGTTAAGGGTGTTCCCGCAAGCCGGATGCCCGGGTCCGGTGATCCGGTTTCCGCTGGAGTCCGTGTCGCAGTGAACGGAAGTCGGGAGGGCCGGCCGGTCCTGTCCATTGCCATTATTCTCGACCTTTTCGTTTGTGCTGAAGAATGCACCCGCTTTCAGCAGGTGATTGCCGTGTACCTTCGTCAGGTTGTCCTGCACCGTGTATAGGTCTTCGTGGTTCTTGTAGGGGGCGATGTTCCAGAACGAAGCCGCTCCCTGGAAGGAACCGTAGGGATTCAGACCGCCCCAGCCGCCGAAGAACTCATTTGGTTGTTTGATGGAAGAGGGGAATGACGCTGGATAAGCTGATTGCAATGCCGGGACGATGGACGCCCTGGTGCCACCGAGGGTGGTGATGATGGCATTGTGGCCGTACCCGAACTCTACGTCGTTCACCATGGTTGGCGAGATCGTGGAACTCAACTTTGCCATCACGCTCTTAGAAGGCTGGCTCCAGCTCGACTGGACGGTCGGATAGTTGGATTCACCCCAGAAGGACGAGCCGTTATTGGGGGTGGGGTTGTCCCACGACTCCTGGGTCCAGCGGAAGGTCACACGATTCTTCTTGGTCAGGTCGTAGTCCGCACGGACGTTCCACTCACTCCAATTCAAGGGGTTGTTGATAGCGGATGCCCAGTTGTGGCCGTTGGCGTCCAAGGCTGTTCCGTTATTGCCTGTTGTGGGGTCTGGATAAAATTGCGCAATCAGCAGACCTGCTTTGTCGGGACTGGCGATTTTGAGAGGATTGCCGGGCGCTTGATCGTATACCGGAATGGCATTGGCACCGGTGAGGGCTGGAATTGATGCTCCGCACTGATCGGTCGTCGCAGCCCCGTATCCGCTGAAGTCACCCTGTGATTCCGCCACCGTCGGATTGCAGGTTGCAAACGAACTGCCGCGGATTTCCTTGTTCCACTCCTGGTTCCACCAGAGGAAGAGCTTGTCTTTCACGATTGGCCCGCTTGCGTTATATCCATAGTCGTTGCGACGCAGCTTGGCCTTCCCTGTTTTGTTCTGCTTGGAGAAATAGTCATTTGTATCGAGTGCGTCATTGCGGCCGGCATAAAAGAAGCCGCCGTGGATCTGATTTGTGCCGGACTTCGTCGTGAGGCTGATGATGGCGCCGGATGCCTGACCATACTCCGCGCCGTAGGAGTTCCGAATCATCTTGAATTCGGCGATGGTGTCGACTGCGGGATAGACCAGGATGGTGCGGTTCGATCCGACGTCGTTGTTGTTGACGCCATCGACCAGGAACAAATTGTTGGTATAAGGATTGCCGTTCACTGAGAAGTTGACGCCCCCGGAGAGTCCTTTGCCGGTGCCATCGTACGAGGCTGCGGCCGAAACTCCGGGGGAAAGCTGCGTCAGTCCGACAAAGTTTTCTCCGTTGAGCGGAAGTTCCCGGACCTGAGTACCATCGATGACTTCACCTACCTCGGCTGACACAGTCTGCACCTGCACTTCGTTGGCTTGAACCGTGACCTTTTCGCTGATCGAACCGACCTCCAGCGCGGCATTGACTTCAGTGGTGGTAGAGACGTGTACCTCAACGCCGGTCGAGACGAACTCCTTGAAGTTCCCCGCCGTGACGTGGACTTCGTACGTTCCAACCGCCAATTGAGGGACTGAGTATGACCCGTGACCACTGGTGGTGGCTGTGTAGATGCTATTGGTTCCGGTGTTTCTGACCGTGACCTTGGCTCCCGGAACAGAGGCACCGGTCGCATCCGTCACATTGCCGACGATGGTCCCATAATAGGTTTGCGCACGCATGCCGAGCGGAAATGCGAGCAATATGGCGAGTATGGTGAACAGTGCGCTATTTGTAAATCGTGGTTGAACCGCGACTCGGCATCCTGGCATTTGATTGTTCATTGGTGCTCCTCCCAAAGTCTTCCAGTCGATTCGGAATGCAAATTCTTATTACTTTCGCGCAACTGTGGCGACGTCCCGACCTGTCGATGGAGGCTCTCCTCCATCTTCAGGACTACTTCATCAGTTACTTTCCGAGTCGCGGAGGATTGTTAGTCACCGAGGGCGCGATTGTCAACACAATAATGTTATTCTTGGGGACATTTGATTGATTCATGTTGCGGACGGGGGTTCCACGTCTCTCTTTTGCACCCTCAGCATTGCGATCCAACTTATAGATCTGATGCCTCGAAGTTAGTGGTACGACCTTGAACGTTTGCCTTCCGCTAAGGTGGTATCAAATGGAACGAGCTGACCGTAACCTTCGTATCAGCAAGGAAGTTTGGAAAATTCGACCGGGCCTGTATCTTGACACTATGGGTAACGTTGCAATAGGAATACAATTCCCGACTGGATCGTTTCCATGTCATTGAAGCGGACGACTGATCGGAACGAGTCAAAAGTGACCCTCCAGACGCTGGCCAAGCATCTCAACCTGGCGGCGGGAACGATCTCTGCGGCGTTGAACGATTCGCCTGCCGCTCGCGCGATTCCCGAACACACCAAGCAGCGGATTCTTGAGGCGGCGCGTAAACTCAACTATCGCCCCAACTATTTCGCCCGGTCGCTTCGACTGCAGCGCACCTATACCATCGGTGTGATCGCCGAGCAGATCGGCGATCCATATGGCGCCATGGTCATCAGCGGCATCGAGGAGCACCTGAGGGAGAGTGAATATTTTTTTCTGACGGTGATACACCGGCATGACCGCCAGGTTCTGCAAAACTACTCGCAGATGCTCGTCACACGTGGCGTGGAGGGATTCATCACCGTCGATACCTCGATAACGGAAAGGCCCTCGCGACCCACTGTGGCAGTCGCCGGACATGCCGCGGTTCCCGGCGTCACAAATCTTATACTTGACCAGAAGCTCGCGGCGCGTCTTGTGTTGACTCACCTGCTCGAGCTTGGCCACCGTGACATAGCATTTATGAAGGGCCAGACCGCCAGTTCAGACTCGGCCACACGCTGGGCGGCGATTTGCGCGGCCAGCGACGAACTAGGCGTACGGATAAGACCTGAGCTTGTCGTGCAGATCGAAAAAGACCTGACCACGCCACAGCTCGGTTATCCCTATGCCAAGGGACTTCTCGCGCGGAAACGACCCTTTACCGCGCTATTCGCTTATAACGATCTTTCCGCAATCGGCGCCATCTGGGCGTTTCGTGAAGCCGGACTGTGCGTGCCTCAGGACATCTCGGTTGTGGGTTTCGACGACGTGCCGCTGGCGATTTTTTCCGATCCACAACTAACCACAATCCGCCAACCGCTGCAACGAATGGGACAGATCGCCGCGAAAACACTAATCGATCAGATTGAACAGAGGGCGGAATTTCAGCCGGAGATTGTTATTGAGCCGGAACTCATCGTCCGGGCATCCAGCGGTCCCGCGCGGAGACCATTATCGCGGGGGATGAAATCGTCTCTCGTATCCGCAGGCGAAAAGAATGGCGAGTCCATTGCGCCTCGACTCGCAAACCCGAGCCGACGGCAGGATGGTTAAGGGCGATGCTTTTGCCAGGCCTGTTCGTGCGGCTCCTCTTGAAGCGAGATGAATTGTTCCGGAGATCTTTGCGGGCTTGTGGCTTGGCTGGTTTTCTCCTTGCGGTGAGCCTCCACACCCTGTCTAGTTCGGGCCAGCTTTCGACTGCGGACCATCTCGCCGAGCCTGGATTCTGGCCGACGCAAGACTATCCTTCGAGAAGCGACTTTGCTGGAACCGACACGTGCGCGCGGTGTCACGGTTCCAAGGTGGCCAGTCAGAAGAAGACTCCGATGGCACGCGCCGTCATGTCCAGTTCACTCTCTGACATTCTGCATGCGCATCCATTGATGGTTTTTGGACCAGGCAAGTACCAGTACCGGATTGAGACCGGGGCGAGCCAAAGCCGCTACTCGGTTAGTGCTGGAAGTGAGAGCTTGTCATTCCCGTTACTGTGGGCGTTCGGAACCGGACGAGTCGGCCAGTCTTACTTATTTAAGAAAGGGACCGCGGATTTTTTCGAGGCCAGGGTGACCTATTTCGAGAGCCTCGGGACTTTGGGCTTCACTCCCTCGCGTGCTCTGCTCTCCCCGTCCGGAGTTGAAGAGGCCATGGACCGATCCGTCGGCCAGGCAGAAGTGACGCGGTGTTTCGGCTGCCACGCAACCGCTTCCAGTATCGGCGGACGTTTCGACGAAGCTCATCTGGTGCCTGGCGTGACCTGCGAAGCCTGTCACGGACCGGGGGCGGCCCACGTCAAGGCAATGAACGCCGATTCTACGGGTGTTTCCCAAAAGGCGAAGTCAGCCATCTTCAACTCGGGTCATCTTAATCCAGCAGATGCAGTTGACTTTTGCGGGGCGTGTCACGGTACTTGGTGGGATGTGAAACTTGCTGGAGTGAAAGGTGTGTCCAGCGCGAGATCGGCACCCTACCGTCTGGTGACGAGCAAATGCTGGGGAAAGGGAGATGCGCGACTTACGTGTACCGCCTGCCATGATCCACATGAACAACTACAGACGGACGCTGCTGCCTATGACAGAGTATGCCTGAAATGCCATGCAGGCTCGTCGGGATCGAGCAAAACCGTCAGCCATGACCGCCCGGCGTGTCCCGTTGCGACTAGCCGATGCACGTCCTGTCATATGGCGAAGGTTTATGTTCCGGAGATGCACGACAACTTCACCGACCATCGTATCCGGATCGCGAAAGCAGGCGAGGCATTTCCGGATTGATGTGTTCCGGCACAGCAGTCGTCATTTCCATTTGCCTGCACCTTCAGTAATTGTGATGTAGCGGTCCAGCGGAAGGTCCGTAAACCGTTCGACGCCGCCACCCGGCTGCGGCCACTTCACTTCGAGCCATTCTATCTTCGCGTGCTGACCAAGGCCCAGGACGATCCGGGGGTCATGGGAGGAAAGGAAGCTGCCCCCGCCTACCTTCATCCTTGTGCGCTTTAAGTCGCCAGCCTGATACGTGACACGTGCCCCCACTGCGTCAGGATTGCATTTGCGGCCGACAAGATGCACGCCCAGCCAATGGCTTTCCCTGCCGGCGTAATTGCGCAACAGCAGAGGCGCTCCGTCATTGTTGCTGATGAGCACATCGACCTTGCCGTCGTTATTGAAGTCGCCCAAGGCAAGTCCGCGAGCGGGAAAGTTACGGGCGAATACGGGTCCGCTCTCGGCGCTTACGTTCCGAAACTTTTTACCGTCGTTATGGAAAAGGAGGAGCGGTTCCTTCCACTTGACCAGCGACGATGTCTGATCGATCAGATCGTCCGGAAAGCCGTTTGCCTGGATGAGATCGAGGTTGCCATCGTTGTCATAGTCAAAAAACTTGAGCCCCCATCCGCTCATCCAGCGGGTAGACATGCCGATGCCCAGCGGCATTGCCAAATCGTCGAATGTGCCATCTCCATTGTTGCGATACAGCGAAAATATCTCCTGGTCAATGTTGGCGACGAAGAGATCCATCTGTCCATCCTGGTCGAAGTCGGCTGAGTCTACACCCATTCCCGACCGGGCGCGACCGTCGGCGCTATATGCCACTCCGGCAACAAGTCCGGCTTCTTCGAACTTGCCGCCCTGATTCATGAAGAGGAAGTTCGAAACGGTGTCATTAGCGACGAATAGGTCCATCTTGCCATCGTTGTTCAGGTCGGTTGCCACGACTCCCCAGGCCTTTCCTAAATGGCTTGCAACTCCGGTTACGCTGCTTACGTCAGTGAAGGTGCCGTCACCATTGTTGTGGAAGAGCCAGCTTGGACGCGGCTTGAAAATTCGCGGAATGCAGTAATGGCGCACACCCGCAGCGTCGGTACCGCAGCCGAGCGAAGCATCGAACTCGGCGAACTGGCAGACGAAAAGATCAAGCTTCCCGTCGTTGTCATAGTCGAACCAGACGGCACTCGAACTCCAGCCGGCAGCGGCCACTCCTGCTGTTTCTGTGACATCGGTGAAGGTGCCGTTACCATTATTGCGGTAGAGAATGTTCCGGCCAAATTGCGTGACGTAGAGATCGGGAAAGCCATCGCCGTTGTAGTCGCCCACGGCGACTCCCATGCCATAGCCACCACCGGGTACTCCCGCACGGTCTGTGACGTCGGTAAATGTCCCGTCACGGTTGTTGCGATAAAGCGCATTGCGCAAAGGCCGCGGTGGATCAAAGAATTCGGATTTTCCGCTGTTGACCAAGTAGATGTCCATCCAGCCATCGTTGTCAAAATCGAGGAAGGCGCATCCAGCTCCGCTGGTTTCGGGTAGATGCTTATCCGCAGACTTGCCGGCGGTATGCACCCACGTGATTCCACTCGATGAGACGGGAACCTCTTCGAAGGCGTAGTGCGGCCGAGCAGCCGTGAGATTGCTGAATGCATCGACCTGTAACTGTGAGGTGGCGGTGAGAGCGGCAAGGTTGCGAAGGACCCTGCGACGTGTTAGCAGTTCGAAGGGCCTGGCGTTCGGCTGTCGCATTTTGAAGGTGAACGGTTGCTCCTGGAGCTAAACTTACATCGGAATGAAATCGCTGTCTATGCGTGTTCTTCAATCAATAGCCCTGGGCCTGCTGCTTTGCGAGCCGCTATTGCTGCGGTGCGCGACGGGAGACGTTCTGCCGATTCCACAGGCGGCGACCGGACGACCTACGGAACGCGTAGAGATCGAAGGCTTACAAAAACTGGCGCAGCAGGAGGGCGAATCAGGACAAACCATTGAGGCTATTCGCGACTACAAGCGTGTGCTCGAACTGCGGCCGGATTGGAAGGAGGGCTGGTGGAATCTGGGAGTGCTCCAGTACGGTGACAACCGTTTCGCCGACGCCAGATCCACGCTTCAACACGTCGTCGAATTTGCTCCGAGTCTCGGCGCCGCCTGGAGCCTCCTCGGACTTTCAGAATTCGAGACCGGAGATTTTGGCGATGCTCTTCTTCATCTCGAGAAGGCGCAGTCTCTTGGAATCAAGGATGACGCTGAGATCGAACGCGTCTCCGCCTATCATCTGGCATTGCTGTTGGTCCGGACCGGAAAATTTCAGCGCGCATCTGACCTGCTGCTGGCGAATTTTGGTGGAGGTCAGATGTCGGAGCAACTCAAGATTGCGCTTGGGCTGGCGACGCTGCGAATTCCCTTGTTGCCTGAAGAGATCGATCCCTCCCGGGACGCGCTGCTCCTTGCCGCCGGAGGCGTTGCTTCTGCAGGCAGAGAAACACTGGATCGTTTTCCGGCGTTGCTCCAGACTTATCCGGACGTTCCCTATCTACATTATGCCTACGGACTATCGCTGGCGAAGGCAGGCCGTGATAAGCAAGCCATCTCGCTCATGCATGAGGAGACGATGGTATCGCCTGAGAGTGCGTTGCCATGGACCGAGATTAGCCGTCTGCAGCTTCGCCTGGGAGCCGTGAACGAGGCGATCACTGCAGCCCGGAAAGCCGTCGCACTTGGCCCGACGAACAAGCTTGCTCACGAGCTTCTCGCAACGGCATTGGAGTCCGCTGGCGACACTACACGGGCGGCAGCCGAAAGAAAAACCGCAGATCATTTCATCGCGGTCGACGGGGCTCCAGAACAGCGCATTGTTCTCCGCTACGCAAATGCAAACCCCGACTCGCTGCCTAGAGCAATTCCCAAAGCGGATCAAGAGCTCTGGAACAAGGCGATGAAGGAATACGCGGAGCGACAGTACTCTGCCTCTGCTGATGACTTAAAAGTTTGGCTGCGACAGAATTCGGGCAATGGCACGGGTTGGGCCGTGTTGGGACTCAACGAGTTTGCGCTAAACGACTTCGACAACGCGCTAATTCACATCGAACGCGGTGCGAAGCTCGGTCTCAGCGGCAGCCCTCAGTCGTTGCAGTCAGCTAGATACACCCTCGGAGTTTTGCTGATTCACGCGGGAGAATTCGATCAGGCCTCTGACGTGCTGGCCTTAGCTTCGAAGAGCGGAGTACTCGATGAAAAGGTCGAGTATGCGCTCGGTTTGGCGCTCCTGCGCAGACCAGAGACGCCAGGGCAAGAGAAACCCCAAGACGCTGCTCTTGTAAGCACTGCTGGAAAAATTGCTTCTCTGCTGCGCAACAGCGAATACGATGCTGCGTTTCCGCAGTTCCAGCGATTGCTAAAGGAGAATCCCGCTATGCCCTTTCTCCATTACGCTTACGGTACTGCGCTGCTGGCAGTGTCTGAGTTCGATGAGGCTGCCGCACAGATGCAGGCCGAGAGGGCAATCTCGCCTGCGAGTGAACTCCCGTGCATTCGCCTGGCTTCGATCGCGCTTCGTCAGCATAATTTCACAGACGCGATCACCTGGTCCCGGCGCGCGCTACTGCTGGCCGCAAACTCTGCAGAAGCCCACTATCTGCTTGGACGAGCTTCGCTGGAGTTGGGCGACGATGCGACCGCCTTGCGTGAACTCGAGGCGGCCAGCAGGCTCAGTCCCGCCAGTCCGGAGATTCATTTCAATCTGGCCAAAGCGTACGCTCGGGCGAAGATGCCGGAAAAGGCTGAGCAGGAACGTGCAACTTTTTCGCAACTGAACGAAATGGTAGAAAGTCAGCGCGGTCTTCATGGCGCCCAAATCTATGCTGGACCTCGCGATGCGGTGGACATTACGAGAACCCCAGCCGCTAAGACATCGCCGCCCTCTCCTCCACGTTCCAATTAACGGTCCTATCCTTTGGCGCGATCCTTGATCTGTTTTGCGAGTTTCTCAGCCTCCTGTGCCTTCTTAACAAAGGTCACTGGAAACACCGCTGCCAGGTTGGTGTGTTCGACCTCTTCCTTAAGCTCCGACGCCAGTTTGTAGAGCTGCTGCACCATGGCGGCAATCTGCTCCTGGTTCATTGGGTTCGGGGCAGCCTTGTCCCCTTTCGTGGGTTGCGGGCCATTCAGGCCCCCCGGGAAATTTTGATTGTTCGGCGCGTTCGGAGAGGGCATTGGCTGCGGATGTTGAAAGGCAGCGTACATCCATTCCGCAGTTGCCAGAGTCCCGGCCGTTCCAAGAACGGTTTTCAGCAAGAGGCGACGCGATTCGAGCATGGGAGGTCGATCCCTTCATACGTCTCGTTTCAAGGGCCAATACTACACCAAAATCGGTGGTAGACGCGTGGCGCTTGAGATGCCCGAAAACGGTGGTATGGGTGCAGAAGAAGCTCAAACGTCATATCCCTATTGTGCTTTGAGAGGTTGTGGGCGTGCTCAGATCCACCCACCGTCGATGACGAAACTCTGATTAGTGATGCCTGCGCTGTCCTCAGCCGCTAAGAAAAGAACAAGACCGGCCACCTCGTTGGGTCTGATCATCCGCTTCAGCGCCTGGCTAGCAAGGATTTCGGCCTTGTAGGTTTCAGTAAACCAGAGCCGCTCCTGCCGCTCAGTTTGGATTGCGCCCGGCATAACGCAATTGACTCGGATATTGTGAACGCCCAACTCATGCGCAAGAGTGCGGGTCAAACCAACGATAGCGGCTTTCGCGGTGACGTAGACCGGTAGGCCGATTGACGGGATCGCCCAACTGATCGAGCTCATGTTGATGATCGATCCCCGAGCTGCCTGTCTCATAGAAGGGACGACTGCCTGGGCCGCAAAAAACTGATGCTTGAGGTTCACGGCCATGGCCTGGTCCCAGTACTCCGGAGTTACTTCTTCGATCGAATGTCGCGAGTCGTTGCCGGCATTATTGACAAGTACGTCGACCGTATTGAATCGCTGAAGGATGTCTTCAATCGACGCTCTGATTGCCGCGATGTCGCTTAGGTCGCAGTGGAAGTAGACAGGCGGCGGGAAGCCGGCTGCCTCAATTTTGTGGATGAGCTGGTCCGCGGCCGCATCCTGGATATCCAGAAATGCGACTCGTGAATGCTGCATTGCAAACGCTTCGACGATCGCCCCACCGATACCGCTCGCACCACCTGTTACGACGACAACGCGATCGTGGAGACTGGGGTAAGAAGTCATCATTTTGAGATTCGACTCTGCTGGTCCCGAGGTTTATTGCCATTATCGATGGGCGGTTATGGATAAAGACTAGTAGGTCGCTCGTCCACCGCTCAAATCAAAGACAGCGGCGGTTGTGAACGAGTTTTCTTCTGAGACTAGCCAAGCTACCATGGCGCTTACTTCGTCGACTTTGAGAAATCGGCCACGGGGAATTTTCGACAGCATGAAGTCGATATGTTCCGGGGTGACTTGATCGAAAATGCGTGTTTTTGCAGCGGCGGGAGTGATGCAATTCACGGCTATATTATTGAGGGCGGTTTCTTTGCCGAGCGATTTGGTGAAGGCGATGACTCCAGCTTTGGCGGCGCTGTATGCGGAGGCGGTTGGGTTGCCCTCTTTGCCAGCGATGGACGAGATGTTGACGATACGGCCGTAGTTCTGGCGAAGCATGTGGGGAACGATCGCGCGACAGCAAATAAAGATACCGGTGAGGTCGATGTCGATCACCTGCTTCCATGCGTCGAGTGGATACTCCCACGATTTGAAGTTTGGACCGGCGATACCAGCGCTGGCGACTAAAATGTCGATTTTGTCGTGCTTGCGGAGAGTGTTTTCTGTTGCGGCCATCACGCTCTCCGGATGGGAAACATCGACGGTTTCGATGGAAACGGCGCCCTGTCCCTGGAGTTGATCGAAGGCGAGTTTGAGACCGTCCGAATCTCGATCCCAAAGAGATAGTGAGGCTCCCGATGCCAACAGGCGGGCTGCAATGGAGAAGCCGAGGCCTTGTGCTCCTCCGCTAATAACGGCGTGCCGATGATTGAGATCGATCTGGTTCACTTGGTCCTCTACCGGGTGTCGGATTGTCGATCAGTCAGTCTATCAATGTCTGAATGGGAGGTGTAAGGTTGCGAACATGACTCGGGGTTGAAGTTTGTGGTGCCAGCAAGCTGCGCTTTGGATCGACAATCAGCCAAGCAAGTGCTCCTAGGACCGCGAGGAGAGCTGCCACGAAGAACGACATCTGCCAACCAAAGTGGGCAGCGATCAGAGCTGTCAGTGACGTAGTGCAGGCCCCACCGATTTGTGCCCCCATGTTCATGATTCCCGAGGTCAAGCCAGCATACTCTCCGGCGAAGTTAGCACTGACTGCCCAAAAGCAGCCAGCGGAGATATATAAGATGCCTGCTCCCAGGGCCAGAACGATGCCTGCGGTTTGGGCTCGTTCGGCTCTGGAGCCTAGCACCAAAAGGAGAGCCGTAAGTGCCATCGAAGATGCGGGGAGTAAACAGCGGCCAAGGCGCAGGCTAAAACGATGCGCCATCCAATCACTGGCGACGCCGCCTGATAAGCAGCCTATGGTCATTCCCACGAAAGGTAGCATTGAGTAAACCGCGCTGGTTTTGAGATTCAGTCCTCTTGCTTGAGCGAGGTAGATGTAGAACCATCCGAAGAAGACCCATGCTACGTAACCGAAGCAAAAATAGCTCAGGGTCAGGGCAAGCGTTTCTTTACTGCTGAAGATTCGGGCCCAAGGAACGACGCGCTTGACAGCGGGGGGGCGACTATTCGATGAAGTGGCGGCTGGTGTAGGTTCCCGGTCCTTGAGAATGAGATCAAGCTCTGAGCCTTGAACCAAGCGATGCTCCTCCGGTGTATCTCTGGCCATGAGATACCATACAGCTCCGGCAATGACTCCAACGACGGCACTGAACCAGAAAGATGCGCGCCAGCCGTAGTGCACGACAATCGCGGTAACGAGCGGGGGAGTGAGACCGGACCCGACACCGACTCCACCGAAGATGATGCCGTTGGCCTTTCCTCGTTCCCGCATCGGAAACCAACGTTCAACGAATTGACTGGTTGCTGGATACATTGTCGCTTCGCCTGCGCCGAGTGCGAAGCGGACAAGCACAAGAATGATGACCGAGCCACTCAGCCTGGGGGGCACCAGGGCTGTGAGCACGGTGAAGAGTCCCCACCAGAGCACGGCAAAAGTTAAGACAAGGCGCGTTCCAAATTTATGAACAAGGAGTCCGGCGGGAATCTGAAAGGAGGCGTACCCAATCAAAAATGCGCTGAAGACCCAGCCCAAGTGCGTGTTGTCGATGGCGAACTCTTTGCCTATTTGGATGCCGGCAATCGATATATTTGTTCGGTCGAGGTAGGCGACTGCGCTTAGAACAAATAGCCAAATCACCAGCAGATATCGGATTGGCAACGCTGATGGCGATTGTGTCTGAAGGTTATTCATGTCAGTCGTTCGCTCCGGCTACCTGAGTTCTGGGTTTGGTTGTAGCCGGAGCAACCGCTTAATCAAAGTTGCTCCAACGGGTAAACATTTTACTGGCCTCTTCGGAACTACCAGTTGGTGATCGAGCCATCCGGCCTAAAGTAGGTTTGGGCGCGGGCCGTTATAGGTTCTGTGATCTCGGCGACCTGTTTTAGTTGTTTGAAGTCGAGCTCGACTCCGATGCCGGGGCGCTCATTGGGATAGAGCTTTCCATTCTGGAAATCCAGGCATACAGGCAAGTGCGGCAGAGTCCGTCCCTGATAGTTGTATTCCATCAGGACGGGTCCTGAATAGGTGCCCAAGCAGTTGACGAGAGCCGCCGTTGCGATGGGACCGGTGAAGTGCGGAACGATTCCTATGAAATGGGTTTCGCATATCGCGGCAATTTTCATCATCTCGGTGATGCCGCCGACGTTCGGCAGTGTGGCCCGAACAAAGTCGATGTCGTGACGCTCGACGAGTGGGTTGAAATCCCAACGATTGCCCCATTCTTCCCCTGCGGTCAAGGGGACGTTCACTTTGCTACGCAAAATGGGCAGGTCCTGGAGGAAGGCTTCGGTTCGAACTGGATCTTCTACGAAGAACGGAACAAGACTTTCAATTTCGTTGCAGCCTCGGATGGCGTCGGGAAGGTCGAAGCGTTGATGAAAGTCGATGACCCAGTCGCCGTCCTTGCCGACCCCTTCTCTCGCCGCTGCGCATTCGTCGGTGAGGTGGTTGATTCGTTCTCTCGTGTTGAAGACCCTGTTATCGTGTGGCAGGTCCATGGCGCCGAAACGGAAGGCTCGGTAGCCGGCTTCGACGGTGGCGCGTGCGCGCTCCTTGATGGGCATGCCTGGCGTGATACCGGGAATGATGCCGGCGGTGTTGTAGCACTCGCAATAATTGCGAACCATTCCGCCGAGCAACTCATGGATAGGCTGGTTTTGCACTTTGCCCTTGATGTCCCATAGGGCCAGGTCCAGTGCCCCGATGGCGTCGGTTCTTTCACGACCTGCGGGATAGAAGAAGGCGCGATTCATGTCTTGCCACAACTGTTCAAGGTGTTGCGGGTCGCGGCCGATCAATCGTCCCGCAGCCTGTTCCAACAGGTCTTTCGATCCGCCTTCTCCGATGCCCATGATTCCAGTGTCGGTCTCGATGGTGACGACCATGTCGCTTTGATTGAAGAGCGGATTAGGATTCGGCGGCAGATACGCTCTCACTCGCGAGATCTTCATTTTTGGAAGGCTGGCAAATGCGGGTAGCCTACTGGCTACGGTTGCGACCACTGTGGCTGAAAGAGACTTGAGAAAGGACCGGCGTTTCATGGATTAGAGCTCCTCAAGAAGCAGGTTGTTTGACTCGATCAAGTGGCAGCGTACGTTGTTTGATTTAGTCACAGGGCGGTGACGATGGCGATGGCCATGCCGTCATGTCCTTTTCCACCGACGGTTTGAATCGCTGTAGCTTTTACGCATGGCTCTTCTGCCAGTAGCTGATTGAAGCGGCGGGCTCCCTGAACGCGTGGATCGTTGTCTGCCGGATCGAGGACTTTTCCTTCGCGGATAACATTGTCAGCAATGATCAGGGTGCCGGGGCGGGCCAGTTTGAGGGCCCAGGCAAGATACTCGGCGTAGTTCTCTTTATCCGCATCGATGAAGATGAGATCGAATGGGCTGCGGCCTTCGGTGGCGAGTTGCGGCAAGGTATCGCGTGCCGGGCCGATACGCACTTCGACCCTGTCGGCAAAGCCGGCACGAGCGATGTTGAGGCGAGCGACCTCGGCATGTCTTGGATTGGCCTCTAGTGTGATCAAGCTGCCTCCGGTCGCCATCCCACGCGCCAGCCATATAGTGCTGTATCCGCCGAGGGTTCCTATTTCAAGAATATTTCGTGCTCCACAAAGCTGGGCGAACAACATTAACAGTTTGCCTTCGTTGGGCGCAACGCTGATGGATGGCAACCCCGCCGCTTCGCTGGCTGCAAGAGTTTCCTGCATTATGGGGTCGAACGGAACAAATAACTGGGTGATGTAATCGTCGATCGAAGTCCAGAGCTGTTGAGTCATCGATATGCGCCTTTATCGGGATTGAAGTGGTTGGACGTCTGTCGTGCTGATGGGCTTCTCAACGACGGGAGAACGTAGTCCTGCTTTGGCCAGGACTACGTAGACGAGGAAGCCCACTACGAACGAATACAGTCCGGAGGGGTTGTCGGCTTTTATCCATGCGGCGGGTATTCCAGGAAGATGCTCGGGGATTCCGACCAGAAAACCTACGCTCCATGCCATACAGCCGGCCCAGTTGATTCCGATTCGTGGCCCGGACCATTGTCGTCCTGAGATGATGTAGTCAGCCACCATGGCGCCGCAGATCGGGCCAAAGGAGGCGGCCACAAGGCTGAAAAAACCCACAAGGTCGTTTGCAACGCCACTGACAGCCAACAGGACGCTTACGGTGAGAGCGGCAAGTGTGGAGACGGTTCGCGGAATCTTAGGCAACATCGTGCTGAAACTGTTCGCCGCGATGAACGATGAAAAGCAGGTTGGCACCATGGAAGCAATGGCAAAGAGGAAGAACATCACTGGCGCCAGAGCACCCACGCTTGAGATTGCGGCGGTGTAGTCGTAGCTTTGAGGCCCGGTGCTGCGGCCTAGATAGCCGGCGACAGAAAGAATAGGCAGGCCACCCGCGATTAATGCACCGCCGACGATACCAAAAATACCGCCGAGGATAACGTCTTTTCGGTTGTAGTTGTTCATTCCGAAGTCGGCGCCAGCGGCACCGGCGGTAGCAAAGTATCCGATTACGATCGTGAGTACATTGAGGAAACCGATTGTTCCTTCGTGATGCGCGGGATGATAGTTTGCGATGCCATCCCTGTTTGCAAAAAAAACGATGAGGATCATGATCAACGGCACCCAGTTCAGAAACTTGGCTACACGGCCGACGTAATGAATGCCTTTGATAGCGACCCAGCCAAGACTGTAGATCCACACGATGATGATTATGCTTGATAGGACTTTGGATGTTTGATTGAGTCCTTTCATGATGAAGTCGGCGGAGACCGCGCCGACCACGGCTACCCATCCGATCTGAAGCAGGCCCATCATTAGTCCTGGAATTAGATACCCTCCTGTTGTTCCAAAGGTGGAAGTGCCGACTACATAAAGTGGGTGGCCGGTTTGCATGCCAAGCATTGCCGGGACGTAGTAATAGAGGCCGAAGCAGAGCAGGCCGGCGACGAGCAGCCCCCAGAGGCAGACACTGATATCGGCGTAGCCAATGGTTGGCTCGGCAAGCTTCAGGTAAAAGCCAACCCAAAGAAATATTCCGGCGTAGGTGGGAAAGGTGCTCTTGTACCAGGGCACCCGACTGTTCAACGGTACTGGGACGGAACGACTAACGTACGGGGGAACAACGCGGTCCATGAGGCTCCTCGTCTGGAACTACATTTTGTCGACGGTTCGATCGAGTCCTTTATACAGTGCCGTAGCCCTGGACGGAGTAGTCTGCGCACTGGTCAGCTCTCGCGGGCCACACTTCCTGATGCTACCCATTTTTTTGCTGCGATGCTTGGCGATCTTTACCAAACGGCCAAGGGTCACAAAAGGACGTCCGGATCTGGCAGTATCCATCGACCGTTGAAGTTTTGCCACAAAAGTTGCAGGTGTGGCTGCCTAGATGGGCATGCCAACGTGCTTCCGCCGCAACCTGTGCCGTCATTGGCGACCAAGTGCGACGTATCAAACTGCCCATTCATGTCCACAAAAACTGAAGAAGGGTCCGGACACGATGCAGGTAAAAAACCTGCGATAGCGACTGGATGCGAACCCATGTCGTGAGCCTGGCGTTGGGCTGACCTTCCCGATTTGGTACGGAATTTGACCACAAGGTTCGTAGCTATCACACCTTTGAGTGATAGCTGGGAGGTGCAAGCTAATCGATTCTGTAACAGGTTGAGCGAGAGCTTGTTAGCAAAAACGATTGCTCGGCGGGCAACCAAAACTCAGAGGCCATTGTAGAGAAACCTCGCTGTCCTGCACGACACGAAGGGCAATTTTTGCAAACGAGTATTAGTCGCTGCATCACTCGAAAGGTTCAGAAATGCCTGTATCTATGAAGTTTTTGCGAAGTGCCTCGTCCCCACTCCGCCTCCGCCGGTCACTTTCTTTTGCTGAAGCTACGTGGAACTTACGTTGGTCCTTTCTCCCCACCCAAAAATGCCTACTTTCGCAGTCGTGCCTCCGAACGACATTACGTTCTGAGGCAATGGGGCTGCCACAAATTTTTGATTATGCTGACAAAACATTAAGCGTCTCTAACCTCGCAAAGACCTGCGGAAGAATCTCTCTTCGGAAAAATGCTCTCACCTCCCTGTCGACTGGGTTGTTTTTGATCATGTCCTATGCCGTGGCGGGTGCACAGACGGCCACGACTACGACGCTTACGGTGAATCCTTCGAGTGCGGCTAACGGATCCGCATTCGCGATGACAGCAACGGTAAAGGCTGGGGCGACTTCGCTGACAGGGGGCACCGTCACCTTTCGCGACACATACGGAAGCGTTACCCAGACGCTTGGCACTGTCCAAGTCCAGTCTGCGAATGGCACAAAAGGCAACGCGGTTCTGCACCAGCAACTCGGCGGAATTGGAACGCATTCCATCGCGGTTACCTTCAATCCGCCAAAGACGTATTTAACAAGCTCAGCGACTCAAGGTGTAAGTGTCACAGGTCTCTATCCGACAACCGCCAGCCTGACCAGTACCGGTGTGGCGGGCAACTATTCGCTGACGACGACTATCGTGGGATCCGGAATTCTCAATCTCTGGCCAAGCGGAAATGTGTCACTGCTCGATACGAGCAACAGCAACTACCCGCTCGGTTCAGGCCTGCTTGTTGCCGGAACTTCTGGACAGCAGACAGTAGCAGGCAGCACCTCGCCGGTCACAGTGGGCAACGGCCCATTGGGCGTGGTCGCAGGGGACTTTAACAACAATGGCTCGATCGATATCGTTGTACTAAATAGTACCGACAATACAACAAGCATCCTGAACGGCAACGGTTCAGGTGGATTTACGGCATCCGGAACGACCAGGACGACCGGGAACGGCCCCGTCGCGGTTGTTGCAGGAGATTTTGATGGAGACGGCAATCTCGATCTGGCCGTGGCAAACTCCACCGACAAGACGATATGGGTTCGGCTTGGAAACGGAGACGGCACCTTCGGTAATCACACTAGCTATTCGGTCTCTACCAACTTACTGACCATAACCTCGATTACGGTCGGAGACTTCAACGGGGATGGTATCCCAGATCTCGCCGTGGCTGGCACGACCGCGACAGGCGGTGGGGTAGATATCCTGCAAGGCAATGGTACCGGAGCGTTTTCAGATGTTACGTCTTCTTTGATCGCTGTCGGCAAGGGTCCGTCTTCGATCGTAGCGGGAGATTTCAACGGAGACGGAAGCCTGGATTTTGCTGTTGCCAACCTGATTGACAACACGATCAGCGTTATGAAGGGAAACGGAAGCGGCACTACCTTTGCTGCGTTTCCAGGATCGCCGTTCACGACCGGGGCTGGAACCAATCCTGCTGCCATCGCTGTAGCGGACTTTAACGGCGGCGGCCTGCTTGATCTGGCTGTAGTGGAGAGCAACAAAAATAGGGTGGATATTTTCAAGGGCAACGGCGACGGCACCTTTTCGTTGCTTTCGGGGGCGCCTGCTACCGGAAACAATCCAATTTCCATTGTCGCGGGAGACTTTAATGCAGATGGCAAGATGGACTTTGCTGTCACAAACAAAACAGACAATACAGTCACCATCATGCTGGGCACAGGAAGCGGCACCGTCTTCAATACGGCTACCAGTTCTCCGTTCACTGTTGGAACGACTCCGGTGGCGATAACGACAGCGGACTTCAACGGAGATGGCAGCGCAGATCTGGGAGTTGCGAACAGCGGCAGTAAGAACGTGAGCATTCTGTTAAACGAGTTGACGGATACTACGAGCGTCTCCATTACGAGCATCTCTGTGCCTGGCAGCGGGAGCAACCACAACGTTCAAGCATCCTACGCAGGCGATTCCCACTTCGCAGCCAGCTCTAAGACGATTTCACTGCAATCAACCCAAATAACGACAGCCACGCTCTTGAGCGCGAACACCACTTCACCCACGTTTGGGCAGCAGGTAGTACTTACGGCTTCGATTCAACCATCGCTTGTTGGCGGCCTAACACCCGGGGCCACCGTCACGTTTAAGGATGGAGGCACAACGATCGGGCCAGGGCCTGTGACCGTCTCGGGCGGAGTCGCGACGCTCAATATCACAAGTCTCGGAGTAGGTGCTCACAGTATCACTGCCGTCTATGCCGGAGATGCCAACTTCTTGACCAGCACCTCGTCCGCGCTAGGAATTACTGTTAGCCAGGGAGTACCAGTGGTCACCTGGGCTACTCCCGCGCCGATCAGTTATTACACGCTGCTATCGAGCACACAGCTCAACGCGACAGCATCTGTAGCAGGGACATTTTCCTATAGTCCAGCGATCTACACGTTGCTTTCCGCTGGCACGCACACACTTACTGTCACCTTCACTCCTACCAGCAGTGGGTACACGACGGCGATTAGCAGCGTAACCCTCGTCGTAAATCCTGCACCGCCTCAGATCAATTGGCCGACTCCGGCGCCGATCACTTTCGGCACGCCATTGAGCGGAATACAACTCGACGCTACTGTGGCTGTCTACACCATGGTTCCGCTCTCCTCCTACTACAACGTCAACGGTATCTATACCGATGGCACAAGCTTTGGCATACCGCCGGGTGGATTTGACGGAACAGGTGCCGCTTATTCAGCGAACTTAATCGGGACCTCCGTCACGTGGAACAACATTACCTACCCGTTGGGACCAAGCAATGCGCCCGACGCAGTCGCTAATACGACCGTCACCCTCCCCGCTGGACGCTACGCGACCATCAATTTGCTTGGTGCCCTCGTCAATGGGAACGTTTCGACGGCGAGCACTTTCGTCGTAACTTATACCGACGGGACAACTACAACCGTGTCGCAAAACCTGAGCGACTGGGTGTTTCCGCTGAATTATGCGGGTGAGACAGTCATTACGTGTGTCCCGTACCGCAATAATGCAAACGGCACGCAGGATGCTCACCTGACGTGCGTCTTCGGCTATCAGATCACCCTGGACCCCACGAAGATAGCGCAGAGCATCAAGCTTCCGGCAACACGAAATAATGTGTTTCTTGCGATGGCGCTCGTCAGTCCGCCGGTGCCGGGTACGCTGGTCTACACTCCGCCCTCGGGCGCCATTCTGCCGACCGGAATAAATACTCTTACAGCTGTATTTACTCCCACGGACCAGACCGATTACACGAGTGCTGCTGCCAGTGTGCTGGAACTGGTTAACCCGGCGAACCCCACAACGCTCGTCTGGCCTACACCCGCACCAATCACCTACGGAACCCAGCTCAGTTCGACGCAACTCAACGCCACTGCACAGACGACACCGGGAACGACATCGGTTTCGCTCGCGTCGTACTACCGCGTCAATGCGTTTCAGACCGATGGATCGCTCTTCTCGACTGGAGGCTTCGACAATAATGGAAATGCCTTCTCGGCGAACCTCATGGGTTCTTCCATCGTCTGGAATGGACAGACCTATTCACTAGGTCCGGCGAATCTTCCGAGCGCGGTCACGAGCACGACGATTGCATTGCCTCAAGGCAATTTTGTTTCGCTGTCACTGATTGGTGCGGCGACTACATTCGGGCAGACCGCGCAACCCTTCAAGGTCACCTATACCGATGGCACAACCGCAACCGTAAATATCAGCCTTAGCAGTTGGACGGTATCTATGGGTTACCCCGGCGAAACCATGGTTGCACTCGACGTTTACTACAATAACGGCGGCGGAGGTCGCGTAACAACGAGCGAAGCCGCTCTGTACGGATATCAAATAGCACTTGACAACACGAAGATCGTGAAAAGCATCACGCTTCCGAACAATCGCAATGTTGTGATTGTGGCGATGTCGCTCAGCACTTCGTCTACTCCGGTTGCGGTTGCGGGTAGTTACGTCTATACGCCTCCTGCGGGAACAGTTCCAGCTGTCGGTACAATTCCGCTCAATGTCGTGTTCACTCCTACCGATGCGAACTATCTGGTAGCAACAAAGACTGTCAACCTTCTAGTCAATAAGGCCGTGCTCACTGTAACAGCCAACAACCAGACCATTGCCTTCGGTGGCAGCCTGGCCCCTTACACCGCCTCAATCACTGGCTTCGTGAACGGCGACACACCCAGCGTCGTCACCGGTGCACCGTCGCTCTCGACCATACCGGCCACGCCCACTGCCGCAGGCACTTATCCCATCACGGCTGCACAGGGTACTTTGGCAGCATCTAACTACAGCTTCACCTTTGTCCCCGGCACCCTCACAATCACCAAGATCAACCCCACCGTTACATGGGCGAATCCCACTGGCATCGTCTATGGAACAGCACTCTCCAGCACTCAACTGAATGCTACCGCATCGGTCCCCGGCACATTTACTTACACTCCAGCGTTAGGTAGTATTCCAGCCGCTGGTACGGATACTCTTTCAGTCACTTTTAAGCCGACGGACACTACGGACTACAACACGGTCACTCAAACGGTACAGATTGTCGTCGGTCAAGCTACACCGCCGATTACATGGAGTACACCAAGTTCCATCACATACGGCACGGCACTCTCCGCCCTCCAACTCAATGCGACGTCAACTGTAGTCGGAACTTTCGTCTACACTCCAGCCGCAGGCACCGTCCCAGCCGCAGGCACCGCGACCCTTTCAGTCACCTTTACCCCGACCGATGGGGTGGACTATACCTCTGTCACCAAAACCGTTTCGCTGATCGTCAACCAGGCCACTCCGGTGGTAACGTGGACTCCACCTACCGCCATTACGTACGGGACAGCTCTTTCTGCTACTCAACTTAACGCTACCGCGTCGGTCCCCGGCTCGTTCGCTTATACGCCGGCAGTGGGGAATGTGCCGACGGCAGGCAACGATACTCTCTCGGTCACCTTTACTCCGACCGATACTACGAACTACACCACTGTCACCAAGACGGTGCAGCTAACAGTCAATAAAGCAACTCCTGTCGTCACTTGGGCCCCACCTGCAGCCATCGCTTACGGGACGGCGCTTTCTGCTACTCAGCTCAATGCCACCGCTTCGGTTCCCGGCGGCTTTGTCTACACCCCCGCTGCTGGAGCGGTCCTCAACGCCGGTACTCAGACTCTGTCGGTCACCTTCACCCCGACTGACACTACCAATTACACAGTTGTTACCCAGACAGTGTCGTTGACCGTCAACAAAGCAACTCTGACCGTCGCCGCGACCAACGCTAATCGCGTCTACAACACTGTTAACCCAACTTTCACGGGAACGGTGACGGGCGCAGTCAACGGCGACACCTTCACCGAAAGCTTTACGACTACGGCGATTCTCAGTTCCCCGGTCGGTACTTATCCGATCACTCCAGCCGCCGCAGGAGCCAACCTCGCTAACTACACCGTGGTGATCAACACCGGCACTCTTACCGTCACTCAGGCGACGCCGGTGGTTACCTGGAACAATCCGGCCAGTATCACCTACGGGACGGCGCTTTCTTCTACCCAGCTCAATGCTGCCGCTTCGGTCGGCGGCAGCTTCGTTTACACCCCTGCTGCCGGAGTTGTCCTGAATGCTGGTACACAGACTCTGTCAGTCACCTTCACTCCGACTGACACCACCAACTACAAGTCGGTAACACAAACGACTCAGATCATCGTCAATCAAGCAACCCTGACGGTGACGGCAGCCAACGCCAGCCGCATCTACAACACACC
>Ga0210406_10000749_pt1 | contig 42715 bp, 36 predicted proteins | sample IncBWC30MmetaG_FD_155454 | JGI IMG/M metagenome (GOLD analysis project Ga0210406, IMG submission 155454) | Forest soil microbial communities from Barre Woods Harvard Forest LTER site, Petersham, Massachusetts, United States - Inc-BW-C-30-M | ecosystem: Environmental > Terrestrial > Soil >...
CGCTGGCGCCGTGGAATTAGCGTATGATATGGTTCGTCAAGAATTGCTTGGCAAGATTCGGGAAATGATCGCCCACGCCAACGGTTTCCGTCCCATGCCCGCACGGTCGCGCGCCGCCCAGTCTTGACTACGGAAAAGTCCCGCTCATGAGCCTTGCATCTCCTCCGCCAGTTGACCGTCGCGCACGTGGTTCTGAACAGGAAGCGTCCCGTGACCGCGCGCCGGGCTCGGTCCGCGCCTGCGTACGCGGTTCTGGCGCTGCGCTACCCGCGCGTGTCGTCTCGAACGCCGAGCTGGCGACGAAGGTCGACACGTCGGACGAATGGATCGTGCAGCGCACCGGCATCCGCCAGCGGTATGTCGCCGGGCCCGACGAAACCACATCCTCGCTGGCCCTCAAGGCGGCACAGGCGGCATTGCGCAGCGGCGGCCTCGAGGCGGCCGACATTGATCTCGTCATTGTCGCCACGTCGACGCCGGATTACACGTTTCCCGCGGTCGCCACTCAGGTTCAGGCCGCTCTCGGCATCGTCGAGGGGGCCGCTTTCGACCTGCAGGCCGTCTGCAGCGGCTTCGTCTACGCGGTCGTTACTGCAGACAAATTCCTGCGTTCCGGCTCGAATAAGCGCGCGCTCGTGATCGGCGCAGAGACTTTTTCGCGCCTCTTGGATTGGAACGACCGCACGACCTGCGTCTTGTTCGGCGACGGGGCGGGAGCGATCGTGCTCGAGGCCCGCGACAGCGACGGGCGGCTCGCCTCGCCCGGCGTGATCGCCTCGCGCCTGCGCGCAGACGGCCGGCATCGCGACAAGCTCTACGTCGACGGCGGGCCGTCGACCACCGGCACGGTTGGCCATTTGCGGATGGAAGGCAAGGAAGTGTTCCGCCACGCGGTCGGCATGGTGACCGACGTGATCCAGGGATGCTTCGCCGACGCCGGCGTCACGGCGGACGAGATCGACTGGTTCGTGCCGCATCAGGCCAATCGCCGCATCATCGATGCTTCCGCAGACAAGCTCGGCATTGCGCGCGACAAGGTGATCATCACAGTCGACCAGCACGGCAACACGTCCGCCGCCTCGATCCCGCTCGCCCTCGACATCGCCGTCAAGGACGGCCGCATCAAGCCGGGCGATCTGGTGATGATCGAAGCGATGGGCGGCGGCTTCACCTGGGGCGCGGCGCTGATCCGCTGGTGAAGGCGCGAGGCTGCGCGAGCGGCTTAGTCGAACGCGAAAATGCGCTTCCAGCCGTTTTTCATGCTGACCACGATCCAACCGTCCTTGGTCGCCTCGTCATAAAGCTCCGGGGAAAAGCGGCCGACTTTGGTTTCGGGCAGGCCTTGAGCGGGTCCGTACGCGTATTCACGCTTGCCGTCGTCGTGCAGCACCAGCATGGCGAGGCGGACGCCGCCGCCGGCCTTCGTATATTCAAGCATCTGCCGGTCGCCGGTCGAATTGCCGAAGGCGAAGTAAGGTCGGCGGCCAATCACCAGATTGATGCCCTCCGGCTTTCCCGCGCTGTCGTCGTTGAGCAGGAGCTTCGGCTCTTTGATGAGGACCGGCCCTTTGGCGCCATATTGAAAGCTAAGCGCGCCCGCAGTGCCGACCACCTGCTCGGGCGGGATGCCGTAGACGCGCTCCGCATAGACGCGCACGAAGCCTTGTCCGCCGCCGGTGACGATGTATGTGCGATACCCAACGCTGCGGAGATATTTGAGAAGCTCGACTTGCGGCGCATAGACGAGATCGGTGTAAGGCCGCTTCCAGCGGGGATCGCGTGCTTCAGTAATCCATTTGGCGACCTCATCGCGGAACGTGTCGACGTCCATTCCGGTTAGCGTTGCGGCGACGACCTTGATGAGCTGCTCGAGGCCGAGGCTCGCGACTGCCTCGCGATCTCCGGTCAGCACGGTGCGGAAGGGCTCGGCCTTGGCCAGTTCCGGCTTCGCCTTGACGAGCGCCGGCACCCGATCGAAGCAATAGACGAGCTGCGTGTAGATCGGATGCTCGACCCACAGCGTGCCGTCCTGGTCGAACGTCGCGATGCGCTCGGCGAGCGGCACGAAGTTGGGGCTTGCGGCGTCGGTCGTGGCGTGAACGAATTTGACGATCGCGTCCTTGGCCCGCCCGGCGTTCCACGAGGGCAGGGGATCGCTTTCCGCGTTCGCCTGCCCGGCGAAGCTGAGCGCAGCGGCCCCGCCGAGCATAAGCGCTGCGAATTCCCGCCGACACAGTTCCATCTCGAGCCGAAAACGCTCCGGCTTAGGCGAGCGAGATGCTCATCCCGCTGAGGTCGATCGAGAAGCTGAAGCCGACTTGGCGCCCGTGCAGGCGAAGGACGACGCCGTTGGCGTTGGACAGTTGGGCGGTGCTTCTGCCGCCCGCAACCGACATGCCCGCGCCGATGGCCGAGTAAATGCCCGCAATGTCGCCCGGAGAATGAAGGTTGACGGCGGTGCCGACCAAGTCGGTAGCGGAGACGCCGATCAACGCGCCCGCACTGATGCCGCCGACTCTCAGTGGAAACTGACTTCCTCGGAATCTCAACGTGCCGCTGCCGCCCGTCACGCCGAAGATGAAACCGGCGCTCGCGATATGAAGGGAGACCGATCCAGTCGCGGCTTCGGCCGGCACGACAAAGGCTGCGGTCGCGAGACCGGCGCCCGATAGAATAAGGCTGCGACGCGTAACAGTGCTCATGTCAAACTCCCCGATTAAGTCCCGCTTATAAGCGCGCGGTTTCAGCACGAGTCTAGCCCGGCAGCGCGACGCGCGAAGCAGTTTACAGGCGTCGCGCCCGATTCGCTAACCCTAAAGGGTCGGCCGCGCCTCTAGGGCGTCTCCGCGAAGGCCAGCTTTCCGGCAGCTTCGCGGGTCTCACGCCTGGCCCGCGTCCGAGCCGTGCCGGGCCTGGCGGGCGCGTATTGTCATGATTCCGACGAGCGCGAGCGCAATGACCCCGAAAGAAACGCCCGTTGTCGCGGTGCCGAGGGCGTAAATCTCCGGGGTCGTCACGGTTGTGGTCAGCGCTTGCAATTCCATCGGCAGCGTATTGTGCTCGCCCATCGCCTGGCTCGAACGAGCGATCTCATCCCATGACAGGGTGAAGCCGAAGAATCCGACGCCGATCACCGAAGGCAGGATGATCGGCACGATCACGGAGCGCAGGGTCTGCCATGGCGTCGCGCCGAGGTCGCGCGCGGCCTCTTCGTAGCGATTGTCGAAGCGATTGAAGATCGCGAACATGACCAGGAGCCCAAAGGGCAACGTCCAGGTCAAGTGCGCGCCGAGGCCAGAGGTAAAAACCCCCATGGTCGTCTTTACGTTATCGGCGATCCACCCCGGTCCGTGATTCTTGAGAAAATCGTCAAGCAGCCGGAATTCGAGCGCGATGCCGAGCGAGGTCACGATCGAAGGCACGATGAGGCTCGCGACCGCGACGAAAAAAAGGAGCCTCGCGCCAGGGAACCGCTTGCGGAAGGCCAGCCCCGCGCTGAGCGAAAGGAGAACGGTGAGGATCATGATGACGAAGCCGAGCTCGAGCGAGCGCGTGAACGCGTCGTGGATATTGACGATGCCGCCGCCATTCCACAGCCGCTCGAACCAGTGCAGCGAAACTCCGCTCATCGGGAAAGTCAGTCCGCCGGTCGGACCCTGGAACGAGAGAATGAAGATGACGATCATCGGGCCGTAGAGAAACAACACGAACAGCACAAAGAAGGCCGCGAGCCAGTAGAAAGCGGGAGAGCGCTCGTCACCCATCTCTCAGAGCTCTTTTTGCACGTCGACGACGCGATTGAGCGTGGTGATGATGAGAAGCGTCACCGCAAGCAGGATCACCGCGTTCGCTGCGGCGGGAGGGAATTGCAGCGCGTTGAGGCGCGTCTCGACCACCTTGCCGGCCGAGGCGATCTGCTCGCCGCCCATAACGTCGAAGGTGATGAAATCGCCCATGACGATGGTCACAACGAAGATCGATCCTATGACGATGCCAGGTTTGGACAGGGGAACGATCAGGTTCCACAACGTCTGCCATGCGGAGGCGCCGGAATCATAAGCCGCCTCGACGAGGCGCTTGTCGATGCGCATCATCGAATTGAAGATCGGCACGACCATAAAGAAGGTGAAGAGATGGGTGAACGCAAGCGACACCGAGAAGGGCGAATAGAGTAGCCATTCGACCGGCTTGTCCACGACATGAGCGCGGATGAGTGCGTCGTTGACGAGCCCGTTGCGTCCGAGCATCGGGATCCACGAAATCATGCGAATGACGTTCGAAGTCCAGAACGGAATGGTGCAGACGAGGAACAGCACCATCTGCGTCGTCGTCGAGCGGATGTGGAAGGCGAGAAAATAGGCGACCGTAAAGCCGATGATCAGCGTCGTGAGCCAGACGATGAAGCAGAATTTCGCCGTTGACACATAGGTTTTAAGGATCGTGCAGAGATCCGGCAGCTGAGTGAGGCAGCCTTCAAAGGTCTCGGTGTAGCTGCGCGTCGTGAGAGCCGGCAGCATCTCATAGTCGTTGTAGTCCCAGAAGCTGACGATGACGACGAGAATGAGCGGGATGATGAAGAAGACCGCGAAGACGAGCCCGAACGGCATCGCCTGAAGCCATCCCGGAATGCCGACGCGGTCCAGGCCGCGCCTTGCGGCGCGATCCGTGGCCCTGCTGACCGTCGGGGTCGAGATGCTGGTGGCGGTCATTCGTCAGACCCAATTCTTATCGCAATTCTCCTCTCCCGGCTGGCGGGAGAGGAGCGAAGGGCCATCATGGCTCGAGGCGCCGCGAACGCGCTTGATCGGACGAAGTCGGTCGCTAGGAGGCGATGAACTCATTCCATTTGCGGACCATGTAATCATTCTCGTCCATGACCGCGTTCCAGCAGGCGACGTTGCCCATGCGGTCGTCGTAGGAGCCGCCGTCGCGCGTTGCGCCCGCCTTTTCGAGGAGCGACCCATCCGGCCCCTTGATGTCCTTCTCGGCCGGCTTGCCTTCCATCCAGTAAGCCCATTCGTAGGGCTCCATATGGGATTTGGCCGTCGACAGCACCGCCGAGTAATAGCCCTGGCGGTTGAGATAGGCGCCGGCCCATCCGGACAGATACCAGTTGATGAACTCGTAGATCATGTCGGCCTGCTTCTGCGTCACGCCCTTCGACATGCAGAAGCCGGACGCCCACGAGCGGTAGCCTTCTTTCAGCGGCTGGAACACGCAGGGAATGCCCTTGGTGCGCACCGCCGTCACTGCCGGCGACCACATCGATTGGATCACCGTCTCACCCGACGACATCAAGTTGACGCTCTCGTTGAAGTCCTTCCAGAAGGCGCGGAACTGGCCGGCCTTCTTGGCCTCGGTGAGCGCGGCCATCGTCATGTCGATCTCTTGGCGCGTCATATTGCCCTTGTCGGGATATTTGTATTTTCCGGTCGCCTCGACCACCATTGCGGCGTCCATGATGCCGATCGAGGGGATGTTGAGGATCGCAGCCTTGCCCTTGAACTCGGGGTTCAAGAGCTCCGCCCAGGAGTTGATGGGACGCTTGATGAGATCGGGCCGGATGCCGAGCGTGTCGGCGTTGTAGACGGTCGGGATGAGGGTGACCCATTCCGTCGGCGTCGGCGAGAATTTCGTCGAATGCAGGCCTTCGACGAACATCACCTTCTTGGGCGCCGTGCCCTGGTCGCCAATGACCTTGCCGTTCGGCAATTGGCCCTTGGTGAAGACTGGCGTGATGTTGTCGAACTCTTTGATCTTCTTGGCGTCGATCGGCAGGATGTTGCCCGACGGCACGAGCTTCTTCAGGCTGAAGTACTCGGTGTCCAGAATGTCGAACGAGTTCGGCTGCGTAATCACGCGCTTGGTCACGTCGTCGGTGGTGGCGACGATGTTCTGGATGGTGATCCCAGTCTCTTCCTTGACCTTTTTGGTCATATCGTCCGACTGGTTGACCGCGGTGCCGAGGTATCGCAGCACCTTCTCTTCCTGAGACCACACGGCTGGAAAGCCGGTGATCGCGCCGGAGCCTGCTGCGGCGCCGGCAAGGCCGGCCGCGCCCTTCAGTACGGCGCGGCGGGATATACCAGTCGTCTTGTTCATCTTCTTTGACATGTGCTCTCTCCTCAGCAGTTCCCCGTTGGTTTCACGACGCGGGGGCTAGCGCGTGAATGTCTTTGTCGGCCCAGAGAACGGAAACGTTGTCGCCGATGTTGAGCGGGTCGCCAGCGAACTGCTCGTCGCTCACGACCGCCGTAAGCTCGCCCGTGCCCGGGCGATCGAGCGACACCTGGTAATGCGCGCCCTGATATTCGACCGCGCGCACCGCGGCGATGAACCGCGCATCGTTTGCGCCCGAGCCGTTGCCGCGGCGCAGTGTGATGCGGTCGGCGCGCACCGCGACGGGTCCCGCCGGCGTCTCGATCACGTTGTGGCCGCCCAGGAAGCGAGCGATGAATTCGGTGGCGGGCTTTTCAAACAGCTCGCGCGGCGTGGCCGTCTGCTCGATGCGGCCCTTGTTCATCACGACGACGAGGTCGGCTAGCGCGAGGGCCTCGTCCTGGCCGTGCGTGACGTGGATGAAGGGGATGTTGAGCTGCCGCTGGAAGCGGCGAAGCTCGGCGCGCATGCGCACGCGTAAGAAAGGGTCAAGCGCGGAAAGCGGCTCGTCGAGCAGAAGGATCTGCGGATCCGTGACCAGGGCGCGCGCGAGCGCGACGCGCTGTTGCTGCCCGCCGGACAGCTGCGCCGGCACGCGTTGCGCATAAGGCGTCATGGCCACGAGCTTGAGGAACTCCATCGCCTTCTGGCGTCGCGTCGCCTTGTCGACGCCCTTCATCTTGAGTGAGAAGGCGACATTGTCGACGCAGGAGAGATGCGGGAAGAGCGCGTAGCTCTGGAACATCATCGCCGTGCCGCGCTTGGCTGGAGGCAGATCGGTGACGTTGGTCGGGCCGATGAGAATGTCGCCCTCGGTCGCGCTCTCGTGGCCCGCGATCATCCGCAGCGTCGAGGTCTTGCCGCAGCCTGAAGGTCCCAGCAGACAGCAATAGGCGCCGGCCGGAACCTTGAGGTCGATGGAATCGACCGCGGTCGTCGCGCCATAACGCTTGGTGAGATGAATCAGTTCGAGGTCGGCCGGCTCCAACACCACCTCACGATTTGACGGTCGGTCTTGGGATCGGTCTGCAACGCCCGTGCCAGTCGCGGTCTGGCGCTGGGGTGGGTCAAACGATTGTCAGCAGTAGGTTTTCAGCCTGGTCTGGCGAAGGTTGATCAACGATTGCCGTTGAATTGGGCGCCTCGTACACAATTGCGGCGCCTTTCACGACGCCTTCGGGGGCGTGGACGACATGAGCCCCAACAAAAAGGGCGGCCTTTCGGCCGCCCTTTCGTTCTCAATGTCGAGTGGCGCGAGAGTTAGAAGTCCATCCCGCCCATGCCGCCACCGCCGCCGCCCATCGGCATCGCGGGCGCTTCCCTCTTCGGCTTGTCGCCGATCATCGCTTCCGTGGTGATGAGGAGGCCGGCCACGGAGGCGGCGTCCTGCAGCGCCGTGCGCACGACCTTGGCCGGATCGACGATGCCGGCCTCGATCATGTCGACATACTCTTCCGTCTGGGCGTTGAAGCCGTAGGTCTGCGACTTGTTGTCGGTGATCTTGCCGACGACAATCGAGCCTTCGTTGCCCGCGTTCTCGGCGATCTGACGGATCGGCGCCTCGAGAGCCTTCAGCACGATGCTGATCCCGGCCTGCTCATCGGCGTTCTCGCTTCTGAGCTTGGAGACGGCGATCTTGGCGCGCAGGAGCGCGACGCCGCCGCCCGCGACAATGCCCTCTTCGACCGCCGCGCGGGTGGCGTTGAGGGCGTCGTCGACGCGGTCCTTCTTCTCCTTGACCTCGACCTCGGTCGCGCCGCCAACGCGGATCACCGCAACGCCGCCGGCGAGCTTCGCCAGCCGCTCCTGCAGCTTCTCCTTGTCGTAGTCGGAGGTCGTCTCTTCGATCTGCGCCTTGATCTGAGAGATGCGGCCTTCGATGTCCTTCTTGGCGCCGACGCCGTTGATGATCGTGGTGTTCTCCTTCTCGATCCTGACGCGCTTGGCCCTGCCCAGCATCTGGATCGTGACGTTCTCGAGCTTGATGCCGAGGTCCTCGGCGATCATCGTTCCGCCGGTGAGGATCGCGATGTCCTCGAGCATCGCCTTGCGGCGGTCGCCGAAACCAGGCGCCTTGACCGCTGCGACCTTGAGGCCGCCGCGCAGCTTGTTGACGACCAGCGTCGCCAGCGCTTCGCCCTCGATGTCCTCAGCAATGATGAGGAGCGGCTTGCCGGTCTGCACCACGGCCTCAAGGACGGGGAGCATCGGTTGCAGCGAGGAAAGCTTCTTCTCGTGGATGAGGATGTAGGGATCCTCGAGCTCGGCCAGCATCTTCTCGGCATTGGTGATGAAATAGGGTGAGAGATAGCCGCGGTCGAACTGCATGCCTTCGACGACGTCGAGCTCGGTCTCGAGGCTCTTGGCCTCTTCGACCGTGATGACGCCCTCATTGCCGACCTTCTGCATCGCGTCGGCGATCATCTTGCCGATCGACTTGTCGCCGTTGGCGGCAATCGAGCCGACCTGCGCGACTTCCGAGGATTCCTTAATCTTCTTCGAGCGCTTGGCGATGTCCTTGACCGCCTCGGCGACCGCCTGATCGACGCCACGCTTGAGATCCATCGGGTTCATGCCGGCCGCGACCAGCTTGGCGCCCTCGCGAACGATCGCCTGGGCGAGAACCGTAGCGGTGGTGGTGCCGTCACCGGCGGTGTCGTTGGTCTTCGAGGCGACCTCGCGGACCATTTGCGCGCCCATGTTCTCGAACTTGTCTTCGAGCTCGATCTCCTTGGCGACGGTGACGCCGTCCTTGGTGATGCGCGGGGCGCCGAACGACTTGTCGATAATGACATTGCGCCCCTTCGGGCCCAGCGTCACCCTGACGGCGTTAGCGAGAATGTCGACGCCGCGCAGCATCTTGTCGCGCGCGTCGGAAGAAAAACGTACGTCTTTAGCAGCCATTGATCTTAGTCCTCAGAACTTCAAGAGATAGCGTTGATTTCAGGCGGCTTTCTTGGAGGAGGAGGCGGTACCCTCGACCACGCCCATGATGTCAGACTCCTTCATGATGAGGAGCTCCTCGCCGTCGATTTTGACCTCAGTGCCGCTCCATTTGCCGAACAGCACTCTATCGCCGGCCTTCACATCCAAGGGGACAAGCTTGCCGCTTTCGTCGCGGGCGCCCGGGCCAGCAGCGATGATTTCGCCCTCTTGCGGCTTCTCCTTGGCGGTGTCCGGGATGATGATGCCGCCCTTCGTCTTTTCCTCGCCTTCGATGCGACGGACGACGACACGGTCATGCAGGGGACGGAATTTCATGAATGTTTCCTCTTTGAAATTGCCCGCACGGGGCGCGGATTCGCAAGGTTGGCACTCAATCTCGGGGAGTGCTAACGGCGCTCAAATAGGGGTCATCCGCGCCGTCGTCAAGGGCGTGTGAGCGCTTGTTTTTGCGGCTGAATTGGCGCCGCTGAGAACCGATAAGCGCTTAGTGTGTGCGCTATGTAGCGAATGTGCGTCCGCCTGTAAACGAGCACCTGGCTGCGGTCCTAAGAAAACAGTGCGGGAATGGCTTAGCGCTATGAATGCGCTCGCCTTGAGTATTAGAGTTGAAAGCCCTCTACCCTGAACTTTAGTTTAAGCGCCTTCTTTGCGATTTCCGGTGTCGACAACTGAGGCATTGAAAGAACGCGCGAAATCGTGATCGTCTTGGATCTTGTCCGTGAGTAACGCCAATCTATCTGAAGTGAGAGGGGAGTTTCCGCGGCGCGCTGCGTCGCCAGCCTGAAAGGAACGTCGCGATGACTCTTGGCGCTCTTCGAGTTTCGGCTCTCGCGCTTAGCGCGGCCGCTTTGGTGTTGGCGTCGCCGCTTCCCGCCGCGAATGCGGCGACTGTCGCTCGTCATAATCAGCATGCCACTCACTATCAGCATACCGCTCACTCACCTGTCGCTCACTCGCGTGTCGCGCACGGCTCGCACGACTACGTCGCGCATGGCCACGCAGGCCATCGCCATTACGTTTGGCGAAACGGACACCGCTACGCTTACGGCTACAATCCCGGCGCTGCCGTCGCGGCCGGAGTGATTGGCGGAGTCGCGGCCGGTTATCCGTATTCCTGCGACTATTCCTACTCCGGGCCGTACGGCGGGTGCGACTACGGCGACTACGCCGACTACGGCGACTACGGGCCGTATTACGGCGGCTTTGGCTTTGGCCCCGGCTTCCACGGTCGCCATTTTGGCTTCGGCCACGGCTTTCACGGAGACGGCGCTCGGTTCGCGAACGGAAACCTCGGCCACGGCTTTGGCGGCGGCCACTTCGGCGGGTTCGGCGGCGGCAACCCCGGCGGCTTTGGCGGTGGTCACTTTGGCGGCTTTGGCGGCGGCCACATGGGCGGCTTTGGCGGCGGCCATTTTGGCGGCGGCGGGCACTTCCGCTAACATACGGTTCGCTTCACCTTCAGCTTCGGGCGGCCTTCGGGCCGCCCGATTTTGTTGGGCCACGCCATTTGGGGTCGAAGCCAGTTACGCAAAGCGGCCCGATTTGCCCCGCCTGATTCCATGCGTTGTGGGAACTGTTTAGTCGGGGTGCGTGTTTCCTAGATCAGGAAGGGCCACTCGTAGCCCATACCGCCCGATCAAACGGAGGAGATCATGATGACCTATAGCGTTCCTCGCACTTCGGCCATCGCGCTCGGCGTGGCCGCTCTGGTTTCGTTATCTGCGCTTTCCGCTGCGCGCGCGGACTCCGCTTCGGAGCCCGCCCTGACGCCAAGCGTGACCCTGCCTGCGCATCCGCCGAGCGCGCCGGCGCCCGCGCCTATGTCCAGCGCGGCCGCGCCGTCACTGAATGAGCCTGCGCCGACTCCAGCCTGGGCCGAATCGGGATCTCACGGGGCGACGGTCGCTCAGACTAGATCGGTCCGCCGCGCTGCCCACCGTCACTACGCATACCGTAACGAGCGCCGCAGCGATAATCCTGTCGCGACGGTCGCTATGGGAGTGGCTGGTGGCGCCGCCGATCTGGGATCGGTCGCCGCTTATCCGTTCTATTGCTTCCCGAACTACGGCTCCTGTTCGGTCCGCGTGCCCACTATCGGTATTGAGGCGTCTATCTTGGTGACGCTATCTGGTGACGAAAGCTCTAGGCAGTCTTGGACCGCCTAGAGCTTGAATTCTTCAAATCAGGAACGACGTAAAATATTGCCTTTTCTGGAAAACCCGGGTATGATGGTCGGATGCTGTCAAAGTGGAGGCCTCGGTCCTGCGAAGCTCAAAAAGGCAATAACCGGCGCTGGCCGTGGGTTAGCTCGCACCGTCGCTGGGCATTTGGGGGTGGAGTTTACGCGGCTCTTGAGTCCTGGACGGATTCGCATTCCGGCGCAAAAAGTTGCGCAGAAGCGCAGCCAAACCATTGATATGACTGGGACGCGTAAACTTGTGCGGGGCGCGCTTCCTAGCTGGGAAACGCCTAGCCCTCTCGGCAACGAGGGTAAGCGAGTGTCAAGCCGCTTTGAGCAGCCGCTCCACTTCGTTAACCAAGTCTCGAAGATGAAACGGCTTGGAGAGGATGCGGGCGTCCTTTGGCGCCGCGTTGGCGGGGTTCAGCGCCACCGCGGCGAAGCCCGTGATGAACATAACCTTGATTTCCGGGTCGAGCTCAGTGGCGCGACGAGCAAGCTCGATGCCGTCCATCTCCGGCATGACGATATCGGTCAACAGCAGCTCGAACGGTTCCTCGCGCAACCGATTGTACGCGGACAACCCGTTGTCGAAAGAAGTTACGTCGTAGCCGGCGTTCTGCAGCGCCTTGACGAGAAAGCGTCGCATGTCGTTATCGTCCTCCGCAAGTAAGATTTTGGCGGAAATCTCGACTGGCGTCTGCATCACGCTCCCCTGGTAAGCCGAGCGACTTTGCGGCGCCCCAGTAAAAATTTATTGAACCCGCCGAGAAATCTCGCATCCCGCCAGGTTTGGGCGATATGATAGAGTTCAACCGCGCGCTCGTTGCAAGCGCTGGTCGGAGGGCCGATGGAACAGGTCGAAGGGACTGCAGTCCAGGACTTCGATCGCGCGTGCGAGACGATCGAGCCGTCGCGGCTGGCTACTCCCCTCGTTTTCAGTTCGCCCCATTCCGGATCGAAATATCCTCCGCGCTTTCTTGCCGCCTCGCGGCTGGATCCACTGACCCTGCGCCGCTCGGAGGACGCTTTCGTTGACGAGTTGTTTTTGCCTTGTATCGAGCTCGGCGCGCCATTGTTGCGGGCATTGTTCCCCCGCGCTTACCTCGATGTGAATCGAGAGCCGTACGAACTCGACCCGCAGATTTTCGATGGCCGCTTGCCGGACTTTGCAAACACCCGCTCGTTAAGAGTTGCGGTCGGGCTGGGCACGATTCCTAGGGTGGTTGGCGATGCGCAGCCAATCTACAGGAAGCCGATCCCAGTCGCCGATGGTCTCCGGCGGATCGAGACACTCTACCGGCCCTATCACGCGCAATTGAAGGCCCTGATCGAGCGCGCGCGCGGCTGGTTTGGGGTTTCGGTGCTGCTCGACTGCCACTCGATGCCCTCGAACGCTGCCGATGTCAGTGGACTCGATATTGTGCTGGGTGACCGATATGGCGCAAGCGCGGCGCCCCCTGTCGTTGACGTTCTGGAATCGAGCCTCAAGCGCGCGGGCTATCGCGTCCGGCGCAATAAGCCATTCGCTGGGGGATATATCACGGAGCATTTCGGCTTGCCCGCAGACGGAGTCCATGCGGTTCAGATTGAGATCGCCCGGGCGCTATACCTCGATGAGCGCAGGATTGTCCGAACAGAACGATGGCCCGCGTTACAGCAGGATCTGTTCGCCGCGGCGAAGGCGCTGGCGCTGGAACTAGGCGGTAACCCGGAGGCGGGGCGCCTGGCGGCCGAATGAACCGAGTGCGGGGCCGAAAGACGCCGGTGAATGCTGCACCGCAGCGGGAGCGAGCGCGGTGCACAAATCGGGAAATGGAGGGGAACAGCCGAAAAAAGGAGGCCGCCATGTCGCCATGGCGGCCTTGAGTCTAGGGAGGAAACGCCCAAGGAGGGCATATGCGGCAGGTCATGCCGCACCGCAACAATATCGCCGCTGATCGCCGCCGTTGCAAGTGTTTTCTTCGCCCTATGGATGACAGACCCCCGAATCCGGAGCACTGTGGCATTCCTGTCTAAACGCGCCCATAGCGATGAAGCAGACAATAACATAGCGATATCAATGATATAAAACGATATAGTTGAGCGTCGCCAAGGCTACACTATCACTAATATGGATAGCAGATATGCACAGCGGGCATGAAGTTTCACGGGTTTGTGAGGCCTTTGTATGACCGCAGTTGACTTTGCAGCCTTCGTGGAACGACTCGCACAGGTGTCGGGCGAGGTGATTCTCCCATTTTTTCGCAGCGCGATTCGCGCCGAAGACAAGTCGCTGGGCGGGGTGTTCGATCCCGTCACCGAGGCCGACCGGGGCGCCGAGGCGGCTATGCGGCGGCTGATCGGGCAGACGTTTCCCGGCCATGGGATGATCGGTGAGGAATATGGGCCCGATCGCCCCGAGGCGGAATATGTCTGGGTCCTCGATCCGATCGACGGGACCAAGAGCTTCGTTTCCGGGCTGCCGACCTGGGGCACATTGATCGGTCTCATGCATCATGGGCAGCCGGTCTACGGCATGATGGCCCAGCCATTCACGCGCGAGCGGTTCTATGGCGACGGCAAGCGCGCGAGCTCGCGCACGCTCGCGCCCTCGCACGGCGATAGGCCGCCGGCTGAATGGGCGACCCGGAGCCTGCATACGCGCGGCTGCGCGACCCTTGCCGAGGCGACCCTCGCGACCACAAGCCCGTTGTTGATTCGGGACGATTCCGATCGGGCGGCTTACGTGCGGGTCGAAAAGCAAGTCCAGCTCACGCGCTACGGCGGCGATTGTTACGCCTATTGCGCGCTCGCGGCGGGTTTCGTCGACCTTGTGATCGAGACCAACCTCAAACCGCACGACATCGTCGCGCTCGCGCCGATCATCGAGGGGGCGGGCGGCGTGGTGACGACCTGGGACGGCGAGAACGCCGCCAAGGGGGGCCGGATCATCGCCGCCGGCGACCGGGCCATCTACGATGAGGCCCGCTGCCTGCTGCTGCAGGGGTAGCGCCACCCTCAAACGCAATGCCCAGCGCGGCCGGTGTAGATTTCCTCCGCAAGCAGTGCGCTCCGGCAAAGATACAACCCGGCGCACGAATTCCCTCCACATAAACGCGAATAAAAGCTAGTAGACGCTACTAAACGCTAGTAAAATAACTGTCGTTTACTAGCGTTTATTTTTTCGAATCGGGACTTTTCAATGGGTTACGGGCGATTCAAATAAAAAATTCTTCCTCGTCGCTCGAGACCCGCTCTGGTTGCACAGCTGCGGGATAGTCGTCCGCCTGAGGCTCGTAGGAGTGGGGGAGGCGCTGCGGGGGCCAAGTTCGTCATCACCGAATATCTTAGCGAATAGTTCGGTTTCAAGCAAGAGACTGTCGCGTGGGGAGTGTCTCATTTTGAGAAACTGAATTTCTGACGAGCCTTCCGGCTCTTAGCGCGGCGCAAATCGCGGGCGTCGGAGCGGCCTTGGCTCTCGCGACATTGGCCCTCTTGGCGTAGCAGAATGACCAAATCTCGTCGCATTGGACGCGCTTTGACTTGAGGCCCGCCCGCTCTGGTCGCCGCGACCGTGCCCGCGTCCACAAGCAGCTTTTTGACCGTGTTTATCGGCACGCCCCTCACCCGAAAGATGGAGCGAGGCATTTATATTCGCTTCAATTCCTCTGGCGCGGCTGAAACTGCACAATGCGGGTATCCAAAAATCCTTTAGGAACACCGCAGATACTTTCAACGTCAGCCAAATTGAGTCCAAGCGCCCTCTGCATCTCGTCCGTCGTTTGAACGCTATTCGCTGTCAGCATCCTGATGCTTTCCGCCAGGACCGAGGGCCTAGGCATCTTGAATTGATCGTCCAAAGGCTCCCTCAACTTAATGCCACGCGCGTTGAGCTGCTTCATTATGTAGCCTTGCTGGTTCAAGTTGAATATTCCTAACTCTTTCGCCCGATAGGCCATTGCGGAAATTGCTACTCCCCATCGCGATTTCAGAGACAACAAATATCCAAGTGACGTACCCAATAATTCCGCCCCAAACGACTCCCTTGGAAGAAGAAGAGCTCCAGCGAAGAAATTCGCTTGCTTCTCAACAAGCGCTATATTCTTATCAGTTACTTCTACTCCGGCGTGTAATATCATATGGCCAAGTTCATGCGCAAGATTGAACGCTACTCGCGGGCCGCTTTCCACTTCGGATGAAAAAAGAACAAATGGTCGTCCACCCTGCCACGCTGACACCGCATCCATATCTTGGCATCCCACCTTTTCATTAAGAAGAATAAATCCATTCTCCTCTAGTCTCAACGACAATGCTCGAATTGGTCCACGACCTAATCCCCAATAATCGCGTAGCTTCTCGGCTGCACGCTCGATCTCCTCGTTATCGTGCAGTTCAATAATTGAATGCGGCATTTGTGGAAGCTTAACAACGGGCAGATGAATGAATTGTTCTATGAATGTTGCTATGTCGGCACCCCACTCAAGTCGGCGGGTTATTCGACGACGATGGTGCAATTCCATTCTCTTCAGCCGACGCCAAAACGGCGTGATTGTTTGGCCAGAGCGAAGCGGTTGCGTGACAAAAAATATCGGTGGCTGTGCGGTCGACGCTATAATCTTCGCCATGACATCGCCACCGGGGGACGTTTGTCCTGTTTCGTATTGAGCTACCGCCTGGCGAGAAACATCAAGGACTTCCGCAAACTGCTCAAGTGTAAAGCCGCGAGCCTCCCGCGCCTCTCTAAGGCGTTCTGGAATCGGCTTTCGCAAGGGCCGCTTTACAGCGCCCTCGTGGTTAAGTCCCATAGTATCCTCCCAGATTTAATTCTTTTTATCTTCTTTCTTATTTTCTTCCAGAATCTGTTCTTCAATATGATCTTTGAAGCGCAACTTAATCAACGGATTGGGGGGTTCGGTCGGTGACGGACCGGGAGGAGGCAATTCTCGGCCCGACTGACGCTTTAATACATCTATAAGCGCCAAATAGTCGTCGCCATCGGCCGGAGGCATTGCCCAGCACAAATGCTCCAATTCTCCTTTCCTGGAAACCCCGAACGTAAGCCATACATATAGATCACGGAGCCGACCGGCGATTTCATCCAAAGACAGGGTATTGTCCGTGAATAAATTTCTCTGATTTACGAGACGCGCGTCCTGTCGGCTTAACGCGTCAACCGGAAATTCATCGATACCAACGGTGCGACAAATATGTGCTTTGAACTGTCCTGATCTTATTTCTAACCAATGCCAATTTCCGTAAGGCATCTTGACCATCTCTGCCTCATACGGAAGATCGCCGCGCTGACAAAGGCCGTGGAACCGAAACATTATTCCCGCTCGTCGGATATGACCGCGTAAGTCGGAGCCGACAACTGTTTTTAGCAATGGAGTATGGGCGATCAAATCATCCGCGAGAAAAATCCCCTCACTGATTGCTCGGATCGTTTCAGCATCAGTAGATGCGGGAAACGCCGTCGAAAGGCGCGTCATTAGCTTGCCATCCATCCGAATCATTCCTTCCGGCAGAGGCAAGCAGATTCCTATAAGAGGCGGTTCAAGTCAAGTATCGTTCCCACCCCGGCCAGGGCTTGGCGCAGGTCCGTCTCGCCGGCTGCCGCCGTGTCGGTCAGGTTCGTGACGGTGATCGTGGTCGTTGGAACCGTCGCAATCAACAAATGGATACGTCGTTCCCGCCGACCTATCGACGATTGGCTTTTGGTAACGGCAGTTTCCGCTACGGAACACAACCGGTTAGTTGACCCATGCGAGTGGGCGAAAACCCACTCCTCGCCGGAAGCGCCAGCGTCATTTGACCCTCTCGGTAAATCGTGATTTGTGCGCCGCACGCACTAAATACCGGTTTTCCCAGAGTACGCCCCCGTAATGCGGCCCGAACGATATAACGTGCGCGAATCCGAGGCCAAATGGCGGAAAGCCTGGGCGGACGCGCAGATCTTCAAGACCGAAAACGACGATCCGCGCCCGAAATACTATGTGCTCGAGATGTTCCCCTATCCGTCGGGGCGCATCCACATGGGCCATGTGCGCAACTACGCCATGGGCGACGTGGTGGCGCGCTATCGGCGCGCGCGCGGGTTCAACGTCCTTCATCCCATGGGCTGGGACGCGTTCGGACTGCCGGCCGAGAACGCCGCCATGCAGAGTGGCATGCATCCGGCCTATTGGACCCGGTTCAACATCGAGACCATGAAGACGCAGTTGCAGTCGATGGGGCTGTCGCTCGACTGGTCGCGCGAGATCGCGACCTGCGATCCAAGCTATTACAAGCATCAGCAGAAGCTGTTCCTCGACTTCCTCGCCGCTGACCTGGTCACGCGCAAGAAATCGAAGGTCAATTGGGACCCGGTCGAGCAGACGGTGCTCGCCAACGAGCAGGTGATCGACGGGCGCGGCTGGCGCTCGGGCGCGCCGGTCGAGCAGCGCGAGCTCACCCAGTGGTTCCTCAAGATCACCGACTATTCCGACGATCTGCTGGCGAGCCTCGATCATCTCGAGCGCTGGCCGGAAAAAGTCCGCCTGATGCAGAAGAACTGGATCGGGCGTTCGGAGGGACTCTCGGTACGGTTCGTCATCGATCCGGCGACGCTCGGCGCGCTGAAGGGCGAGCCCCAGGCAAGCGAGCTCGACATCTATACGACCCGCCCGGACACTCTGTTCGGCGCGCAGTTCATGGCGATCGCGCCTGACCATCCGCTGGCCGCGGCGGCAGCGAAGCACGACCCGGCGCTTCATGCGTTCATCGAGGAGACGCGGAAGATCGGCACGTCCGTCGCCGCGATCGAGACGGCGGAGAAGAGGGGCTACGACACGGGCCTTAAAGTGCTGCACCCGTTCGACCCCGACTGGCGCTTGCCCGTCTATGTCGCCAATTTCGTTCTGATGGAATATGGCTCGGGCGCGATTTTCGGCTGCCCCGCCCACGATCAGCGCGACCTCGATTTTGTCCGCGCCTATGGCCTGGGCGTGACCCCGGTGGTGTGCCCGCCGGAGCTTGATCCCGCGAACTTCATCATCGACGCCGAGGCCTATGACGGCAACGGGGTGATGATCAACTCGCGCTTCCTCGATGGCATGACGGTCGATCAGGCCAAAGAGGAGGTTTCACGCCGGCTCGAGCAGATCACGCTCGACGGCCAGCCGCAGGCCAAGCGGCAGATCAATTACAAGCTCAGGGATTGGGGCATTTCCCGCCAGCGCTATTGGGGCTGCCCGATCCCGATCATCCATTGCGAGAAGTGCGGCGTTGTTCCGGTCCCGGTCAAGGACTTGCCAGTCAAGCTGCCGGAAGACGTGAGCTTCGATCAGCCCGGCAACCCGCTCAACCGTCACCCGACATGGAAGCACGTCGCCTGCCCGCAATGCGACGGGCCAGCGACGCGCGAGACCGACACGATGGACACGTTCGTCGATTCGTCGTGGTACTTTGTGCGCTTCACTGATCCGCACAACGCCTCGGCCCCGGACGATCCGGCGATGGCTGACCATTGGCTGGCGGTCGACCAATACATCGGCGGCATCGAGCACGCGATTCTGCATCTTCTCTATTCGCGCTTCTTCACCCGCGCCATGCGCAAGTGCGGATATCTCGGTCTCGACGAACCCTTCGCAGGCCTCTTCACCCAGGGCATGGTGGTGCACGAGACCTATCGCGGCGAAGACGGCCAATGGCTGGCGCCGTCCGAAGTACGCGTCGAAGCGGACGGGAATAACCGCCGCGCCTTTCTCCTTGCCGGCGACGAGCCGGTCGAGATCGGGGGAACTGAGAAAATGTCGAAGTCCAGGCGCAACACCATCGATCCTGACGAGATCATCTCGACCTACGGCGCCGACACGGCGCGATGGTTCATGCTTTCGGACTCGCCGCCCGAGCGCGATGTCATCTGGACCGAGGCTGGCGTTCAAGGCGCGTTCAAGCAGACGCAACGCCTGTGGCGCTTGACCTGCGAGATCGAGCGCATCGTCGGGCCAGAGCGGCCGCCTGCGCCGGCAAAATATGGCGAACAGGCGCAGCGCATTCGCCGGATCGCCCATACGGCGCTGGCCAAGATCGAGGACGAGATCGACCGTCTGCGGTTCAATGTCTGCATCGCCACGATCTACGAGTTGGCGAACGAGCTTGGCGCGGCGGTGGGCGCGATAGACAAGGCGCCGGTCGCGGATGATCTGCGCGCCGCTTTCGCCGAGGCGGGCGACATTCTCGTCCACTGCTTCGCGCCGATGATGCCACATCTGGCCGAAGAATGCTGGGAGGTGCTTGGTCACAAGACCTTCGTGGCGCAGAGCCGGTGGCCGGTCGCAGACCGTAGCCTGATCGCCTCGGCCGATGTCACCTATGTCGTGCAGGTCAACGGCAAGAAGCGGGGCGAGCTTACGATCGGGCGGGAGGCTGACAAGGAGCGGGTCGAACGCGAAGCGCTCGCCCTCGACGCCGTCGTGCGGGCGATGGATAATAAGCCTCGCCGCCGGGTGATCATCGTGCCGCACAGGATCGTCAATGTCGTGGTCTAAGGGTCCGTGCTCTAAGTGTCTTGGCGTCCTCGTGGCGCTCGCGCTCGCAGGCGCGCTCGCCGGTTGCTTCCAGCCGCTCTACAGCGAGGCCGCGCATCCGGGATTGGTGGAGGATCTACGCGCCATCGAGGTCCAGCCGATCAAGGACCGCATCGGCCATTACCTGGCCGACAATCTGACCACCGATCTGAACGGGACCGGTCAGACGCCCACGCCAAAATATAAGCTCACCGTGACTGTCACGACAGGCACGTCGACGCCTACGGTCAGCTCGCTCACCAACGTCGCCACTTCGGCGACCCTGACCGCCGACGCGAGATACACCTTGAACAAGGCCGACGGAGGCGCGCAGGTGCTCACTGGCGTCGCCAATGCGAACGCGTCTTACGATCGCTCCCAGCAGCGCTATAACGATCTGCGCGCCGCGCGAGACGCTGAGATTCGCTTGGCGCGCTCGCTGTCGCAGGAGATCTCTCTGCGTCTCGCCGCGCAGCTGGCCGGCAAAACCTCATGAGCGCCGCGCCCGGCAATAGGGCGTCGAAAGACGCCCGTCTCTCGACGGGCTATGCCGGGCGCTCGCTAGCCTGAACGCGATGCTGCTATACGTAGGACAACGGGTCGCTCTCTTCGTCGCGACGCTCCTCATCGCGTCGATGGTCGTGTTCGCGGTCATGCAGATCCTGCCGGGCGACGCGGCGCAGACCATGCTGGGGCCGACTGCGACCCCCGAGGCGGTCGCAGCCCTGTCGCACAAGCTCGGTCTCGATCTGCCGGCGCCCATCCGCTACGTGCGCTGGATCGGGGGCGCCATGCACGGCGATCTCGGCCTCTCCTACGCCTATGGCTCGCCGATTGGTCCCTTGATTGCGTCGAGCCTCGCGGTCAGCGCGCCGCTGGCGCTGATGGCCATGGTGCTTGCCGCAGTCATCGGGCTCGCCGCCGGCGTCTACGCCGCGGATCGGCGCGGACGGGCAGGCGACGCGATCGTCATGGGTTTCAGCCAGATCGGCATCGCGGTGCCGAACTTCTGGCTGGCGATCCTGCTCGTTCTCGTCTTCGCCGTGACGCTGAGACTCGTTCCAGCGGGCGGATTTCCTGGTTGGCGTGACCCGGCGCGAGCGATTGCGGCGCTGATCCTCCCGGCGATCGCGCTTGGCGTCGTGCAGGCGGCGATCGTCACTCGCGTTACACGGTCGGCGGTCATCGAGGCGCTGAACGAGGACTTCATGCGCACCGCGCGCGCCAAGGGCGTTTCGCGCCGCGCCGCGCTCTGGCGCCACGCGCTGCCGAACGCGCTGACGCCCATCCTCACCATCATGGGGCTGCAATTCGCCAATCTGATTGCGGGCGCGATCGTGGTCGAGAACGTGTTCGTGCTGCCGGGTCTGGGCCGGCTCATGCTGCAGTCGATCTCTAATCGCGACACGCTTGTGGTCGAGAATGGGGTGATGCTCCTTGCTTTGATCGTGATCGGATTGAACTTCATCGTCGACATCGCCTGCGCCGCGATCGACCCGAGGCTGAGGGCCTCCGCGGCGTGACCTTGTCCGCCCGGTTTCGCCCGCGCGGGGGCTTGAGCCTGTGGCTCGGCGCCACGCTTGTCGCCGTGCTGATCGCCGCGGCCGTCTTGTCGATTATCTGGACGCCATATCCGCCGACCGCGATCGACATCCCCCACAAGCTCGCGCCTCCATCGCACGCTCACTGGTTCGGGACCGACAATCTCGGACGCGATGTCGCTTCGCAGATCCTGGCAGGCTCTCGGGTCTCGATTCTGGTTGGCGTCATCGCGGTCGGCATTGGACTCGCGTTCGGAATCGTTCTCGGCCTCATCGCGGCGTTCTCCAAGGGCCTTGTCGAAGACGGACTCATGAAGCTCAGCGACTTCATGTTTGCGTTCCCCGCGCTCCTTCTGGCGATCATGCTGACTTCGACCTTCGGTCCGGGCGTCGTCAACGCCATCATCGCGATCGGCGTCTACAACGTGCCGATCATCGCGAAGCTCACGCGCGCCACCGCCAACGGCGTTCTCTCCCGGGAATACGCACTCGCCGCGCGCGCTGCGGGGCGCGGGCCGATTGCTATCGCCGTCGATCACGTGCTGCCCAATATTGCGCCTGCGCTGATCGTTCAGGCGACGATTCAATTCGCGATCGCCATTCTGGCCGAGGCGGCGCTTTCCTACCTTGGCCTTGGCGCGCAGCCGCCGCAAACGTCGTGGGGCAAGATGCTCGCCGACGCGCAGAATGTCCTCTACAACGCTCCGCGGCTCGCGCTTTATCCGGGCATTGCGATCGCGCTCAGCGTCTTGGGTCTCAATCTGCTTGGCGACGGGTTGCGCGACGCGCTCGATCCGAAACTGAAGGCCCGGAGCTGACATGCTGCTCGAGGTCGCCGAGCTCGCTGTCGACGTTCCAACGCCCAGTGGATTGCAGCGCGTCGTCGATCGGACGTCGTTTTCGCTTGGCGAGGGCGAGAGTCTCGGGGTGGTGGGCGAATCCGGCTCCGGCAAGACGATGACGGCGCTTGCGCTCATGGCTCTGACGCCTGAAGGGGCGCGGGTCTCCGGTTCGATCCGCTTCGAGGGGCGAGAGCTCGTCGGCCGCTCCGAAGACGAAATGATGCAATTGCGCGGCGATCGCATCGCCATGATCTTCCAGGAGCCGATGACGGCTCTCAACCCGTTGCGCCGAGTTGGCGCGCAAGTCGCCGAACCCCTGATGCTGCACCGGGGTTTAAGCAAGCGCGAGGCGCAAGCGCGCGCGGTCGAGCTGCTCAACCATGTACGACTGGCCGAGCCGGAACGCGCGGCGCGATCCTATCCGTTCGCGCTTTCCGGCGGCGAACGGCAGCGGGCGATGATCGCGATGGCGATCGGCTGTGCGCCGCACTTGGTCATTGCCGACGAGCCGACCACAGCGCTCGACGTCACGGTGCAGGCGCGCATTCTCGCCCTCATCGATGGCCTCAAGTCGGAATCGAAGATGGCGATCCTGCTGGTGAGCCACGATCTCGCGGTGATCGCTGGGCACTGCGACCGCGTCATTGTCATGTACGCGGGCATGATCATGGAGAGCGGCCCGGTTGAGGCGGTATTGCGTCAGCCGAGAAACCCCTACACGCTGGCGCTGCTCGAGGCCCGACCGCGACCGGGCGCGCCGCGTGGTGCGCGGCTCGCGACCATCCCCGGCGCGCCGTCGGTTGCGCATGGCCATCACGAAGGCTGCCCTTTCGCCGGCCGATGCGCACTCACTGTCGACATCTGCCGCACCGTGACACCGCCCGAGGTCGCCTTCGGCGCAGGCCACATCTCCCGCTGTCATCGCGCCGGCGAAGTGGGGTTCGCGCCATGAGCGAGGCGGGATTTGCCTCATGAGCGACGCGCCGCTGCTCGAGATCTCTTCGCTCGTCAAGACTTACCGTTCGCCCGGAATCGGCCCGTTTGCGCGGCAGAATGCTCGTCCCGCGCTGGCCGGAGTCAGCTTTTCGGTGCACCAAGGGCGCTCGTTCGGAATTGTCGGCGAGTCCGGTTCAGGAAAATCGACGCTCGCGCGCATCGCTCTCGCGCTTGATCGGCCCGACTCGGGAATGGTGCGCCTTCAGGGGCGCTCGCTGTTCGATCTACCGCGACGCGAATTGCGGCCCATGCGAGCGCATATGCAAATGATCTTCCAGGACCCGTATGGTTCGCTCGACCCGCGCCAGCGGGTGGAAAAAATTGTCGCCGAGCCGCTGGCCGCGCTGGGAATAGCGGGCAGGGGAGAGCGCCGGGCTCGCGTGCGGGCCTCGCTCGAGGCGGTCGGCCTCAAGGCCTCCGACGCTTCGAAGCATCCGCATGAGTTTTCCGGCGGCCAGCGCCAGCGCATCGCCATCGCGCGCGCGCTCATCACTCGGCCGAGGCTGGTCGTCGCGGACGAGCCGGTGTCGGCGCTCGACGTGTCGGTGCAGGCGCAGACTCTGAACCTGATGAGCGATCTCGAGCGTGAGGCGGGCGTGACGTTTCTCTTGATCAGCCATGATCTCGCCGTCGTCGCGCATATCTGTGAGACGACCGCGGTCATGTACCGCGGACGCATCGTCGAGATCGGCGAAACTGCGGCCATGTTCGCCCACCCGGCGCACCCCTATACGCGCGAACTGGTCGACGCGACTCCGCGCCTCGATCGGGATCGTCATCGCGAGGGCCATAGGGCGTCGGAAGACGCCCGTCTTTCGACGGGCTATGGCGACGCGGCGATCCAGAGCCACCGCTCTGGCCCTTCATCCCCTGGATTGCTTCGCTTCGTTCGCAATGACGAGCTTGGTTCGATCCGCCAGGGTCATGTTCCCGACGGGGGAGCCGACACGACAGAGGGCTGTCCCTACGTTTCGCGCTGCGCGTTCGCACGTCCACGCTGTCGCGAGGAGGCGCCAATGCTTGAAACGAAGGGCGGCGGAAGCCGCAAGGTCGCGTGCCACTTCCCTCTCGATTAGGTCAACGTCCCTGACATGATTGTCGCATTTTCCTGCGTGGAACTCTTGCACGCCGCTCAGCTGCTCCCAATCTCATACGCGCCGGCGATCGCTCTCTTGGGTCGCGCGGTGGCGACAGGACATGGAGGGTCGTAATGGGCACTGCAGATGGTGCTATGGGTGGTTCGTACGGCGCGCGCGAATTCGGTGCGGGCGAGTGGGCGGGCGCCCGATGGCGGCGCAGCGGCGGTTCGCACTGGTCGGCGTTCGAAATCATCGCGATGGTTCTTGGCTTCATCGTCTTTTGGCCGATCGGTCTTGCGATCCTCGGCTACAAGTTCTGGCAGCGCCGCTACGGCGGGCCGGATCTGCAGACGCTGGCGACCAACAAATGGCAAGATGCGCGAACCATGATGTCGGGCAATTCTTCTTCGTGGGGGTGCGGCGCCGTGAACCGCGCGAGCCGCACCTACGGGGCTTCGACCGGCAACGCCGCTTTCAACGAATGGCGGACTGCCGAACTCGCGCGGCTCGACGAAGAGCGCCGCAAGCTTGACGAGGCGCAGCGCGAATTCTCCGAATATGTCGACGCGATTCGTCGCGCCAAGGACCGCGAAGAGTTCGATCGGTTCATGGCCGAACGCCGGGCCCGTCCGGCCGGCGGGCCGAGCGCGAACTGAGCATTTCGGTTTTTTGCTGACGCGATCGATGATCGCGTCAGCCGCGGCCGCGGTCAGCGACCGCGGCTACTGATTTTGTAGACACGATCGCTGATCGTGTCTGCCTCGGTCGGCGACCGCGGCTACATCTTGACGCTCTCGCGTCTTGCGGTGCTATGCTCAGGCTTCTCGCCAGCCTCGGAGCGTTCCATGCGCCGCGCCCACCGATTTTTCGCCACGCTTGTTCTTGCCTTCATGGCGTCAGCGGGCGCCGCCTTCGCCAAGGACAGCGTGACGATCGGCATGGTGCTCGAACCGCCGGGGCTCGATCCGACCAGCGCGCCGGCGGCGGCGATCGGCGAGGTTACGCACTACAACATCTTCGAGGGCCTGACGAAGATCAACGAGGACTTCTCGGTGACGCCGCTCTTGGCTGAGAAATGGGACTTCTCGCCCGATCTCAAGACCCTCACCTTCAAGCTTAAGCCCAACGTCAAGTTTCAGGACGACCAGCCGTTCTCGTCCAAGGACGTCAAGTACTCCTTCGAGCGCTACGCCGCCAAGGAGTCGACGAACAAGGACAGCAAATTCTTCGCCTCGATTGAATCAATCGACACGCCCGATCCGATGACGGTGGTGCTCAAGTTCGAGCAGCCAAGCTTCGAGGCGCTTTATCATCTCGGCATGGATACTGCGGTCATCCTCGACGAGAAGAGCGCGACGACCGCGTCCACCAATCCTGTCGGCACCGGACCCTACAAGCTATCCTCTTGGGAAAAGGGCTCGTCGATCGCGCTCGACAAGTGGGACGGTTTTCGTGACGCCGCGAAGATCCCGATCGCCCATGCGACCTTCCGCTTCATCTCAGATCCCTTGGCCGCAGTCGCGGCCATGCTCGCCGGCGACGTCGATGCGTTCCCGCGGTTCGCCAATGTGCAGGCGCTCGACCAGTTCAAGAGCGATCCGCGGTTCCAGGTGCTGGTCGGCGGGACCGAGGGCAAGACCATTCTCGCCATGAACAACAAGAAGAAGCCGCTCGACGATGTGCGTGTGCGTCAGGCGATCGCATATGCGCTCGACCGCAAGGCGATCATCGACGGGGCCCAGAACGGGCTTGGCGCGCCGATCGGAAGCCATCTCACGCCAAACGATCCCGGTTACGTCGATCTCACGGGGCTCTATCCGCACGATCCCGAGAAGGCGAAGGCGCTACTGAAGGAAGCGGGCGTCGCCACGCCTCTCGAGCTCAGCCTCATCCTGCCGCCGCCTCCTTACGCGCGTCAGGGCGGCGAGATCATCGCCGCCGAGCTCGCCGACGTTGGAATCAACGCGAAGATTCAGAACGTCGAATGGGCGCAGTGGCTAAGCGGCGTCTACAAGGACAAGAACTACGACCTGACGGTTATCAGCCATGTCGAGCCGCTCGACATCGGCATCTACGCCAATCCGAACTATTACTTCCAGTATGACAATCCCGCGTTCAAGGCGATCTACGAGAAGGTGACGTCGGCGCCGAATCTCGAGGCCTACAAGGGGGCGCTCGGCGAAGCGCAAAAGAAGCTCGCCGAGGACAGCGTCAACGCGTTCTTGTTCCAGTTGCCGAACGTGACCGTCGCCGATGCGAAGCTCAAGGGCCTATGGAAGAACGCGCCGATCTTCGTCAACGATCTCTCGACGATGGCGTGGCAATGACCCAGCACGCGAGGACAGCCAAAGCGGTGAGCACCCAGCCATTTCGTATGTCGGCGCTGGAGATGCTACGCCTCTACCGAACGCGCGAACTGTCGCCGGTCGAGGCGATGAAGTCCGTGCTCGAGCGCGTCGAAGCTTTCGAACCTCATATTCACGCAACCTATCTTTATGCTCCTGAGCGAGCGCTCAAAGAGGCGCGCGCTTCCGAAGCGCGCTGGGCGAAGGGCGAGCCGATTGGTCCGCTCGACGGCGTGCCGGTGACGATCAAGGACAATATTGCGACGAAGGGGGAGCCGAAGCCGGTCGGCACGGCGGCGGAAGACTTGTCGCCTCAGAAGGCGGACGCGCCACCGGCGCAGCGCTTGCGCGAGGCGGGCGCGATCATCTTTACCAAAACAACGATGCCGGACTACGGCATGCTGTCGTCCGGGCTATCGAGCTTCCATCCGCTCGCGCGCAATCCATGGAAGCTCGACCGCAATCCGGGCGGCTCGTCGTCGGGCGCGGGCGCGGCGGCTGCAGCGCTCTACGGCCCACTGCACCTTGGCACCGACATCGGCGGCTCGGTGCGCTTGCCCGCGGGCTGGTGCGGCATTTTCGGCCTCAAGCCGAGCGGCGGACGGATCCCGATCGACCCGCCCTACACCGGCCGCGTTGCCGGTCCGATGACGCGGGACGTCGACGACGCGGCTTTGATGATGGCGACTCTATCGCTGCCCGATGTCCGCGACTATGCGAGCCTCAAATACGAGGAGCTTGATTGGATCGTCGAGCCCGCGCAGCTCAAAGGCTTGCGCGTCGGCCTGTTGTTGGAGGCGGGTTGCGCCGCGCCGCCTACGCCTGAGGTCAAGGCCGCCGTCGAGCGCGCCGCGAAGGATTTCGAGGCTGCGGGCGCGCATGTGGAGCCAGTCAAGCCGTTCCTCACTCAGGACATGCTCGACGGGCTCGACAGGTTCTGGCGCGCTCGCGCGCTCAGCGACATCAGCGCGCTGCCGGCCGAGCGCCGCGCTCTGGTGCTGCCGTTCATTCGCGATTGGGCGGAATCCGCGGCGGGGTTTTCTGGCGTCGAGGTATTCCGGGGCTTCGACCGGATACCGGAGATGCGCAAAGCGGCGATCGCGGCGACGCAGGCGTTCGACTATGTCCTGTCGCCAACCGCGCCGATGACCGCCTTTCCAGCCGAATGGCCCTCTCCGAGCCGCGACCCGCTGCATCCGTTTCCGCAAGTCGGTTTCACCGTCGCCTTCAATATGTCCGAGCAGCCGGCGGCGTCGGTCAATTGCGGCTACGATTCCGAGGGCCTGCCGATCGGGTTGCAGATCATCGGTCGTCGATTTGACGACCTTGGCGTGCTGGCGATCGCCCGCACCTTCGAGTCCATTCGGGCGTACGAGGAGAGGCCGTGGCCGGAGCCGCCGACGGCCTGATCCGGTCGCGATACGAGCCGGGGCTTGGCGTCATTGTCGGGCCGGAGGAAAGCGCGTAAAAGCTGCCGCGTCTCAAACGTTTGCTGCTATTTTTTTGCAACAGGGAGGATTTGCTGATGAAAAAGTTCATGGTCCTGTACATGGCCAATGCCGCCGACTTTGAGAGGATGATGAAGGAGTCCACCCCCGAACAGCAGAAGAAGGGGATGGAGGGATGGATGAAGTGGATGGGCGACCATAAGGCGTCCATCGTCGATGGCGGGGCGCCGCTGGGGAAGACGAAGCGGGTTGACGCCAAAGGCGCGTCCGACACCAAGAACGGGATCGGTGGCTATTCAATCGTGCAAGCCGAAACTGAAGAAGCCGCGACAAAGTTGTTCGGCAAGGATCATCCGCATCTCCAGATGCCCGGCAGCTGGGTCGAAGTCATCGAAGTCATGCATGTTCCTGGGATGTGAAAGCCGCCGCTTCGCCGCGCACTCTTCCGGTGGATCAGTCGCGACTTGGGGGAAGACTTGAAAGCTCTGGTTTTCGTCGCAGCTGCGGCCATTCTCGCGGCTGCGCCCGCTCGCGCCGAGGATTGCGGCAGAAATGGCGCGGGCTTCGGCGCCTGGCTCGCCTCTTTCAAGGAAGTCGCGGTGATGAACGGCCTGTCACGCCGAGCTGTGGATGCAGCGCTCGACGGCGTTGCTTATGACCCAACGGTCAAGCGGCACGACGGCGGCGCCGCCATGTTCGGGCACAACTTCGCCAGCTTTGCCGCAGCTCACGTCTCCCCGGGAATGGTCGCGCGGGGAAAGGCCGAGCTCAAGCGCTATGCCGCGCCGCTCGCGCAGATCGAGCAGCGCTTTGGCGTGCCGGCGCCTGTGCTTGTGGCGATCTGGGGCCAGGAAACGGGCTTTGGCGGCGACATCGGCTCGTTCCCCACCTATAGCGCTCTTGCAACTCTGGCCTGGGACTGTCGACGCCCGCAACGTTTCCGCGCCGAACTTATCGATGCGATCGCCCTCGTTGACCGGGGGATTGTCACGCAGCCGCACGCTTTGCGGGGGGCCTGGGCGGGAGAGGTTGGCCAGACGCAGCTCATGCCATCCGCCTATCTCATGTACGCCACAACCCCTGACGGATCGGGGACGCCAGACCTCATCCACAATTCCGCCGACGCGCTCGCGTCGACCGCGGCTTTCCTGAAAGGGCATGGCTGGCAGCCGGGCGCGGGTTGGAACGAAGGCGAGCCCAACTTCGCCGCCATCCTGCAATGGAACTCCGCGGAGATTTACGCAAAGACAGTCGCGCTGTTCGCCGACCGACTCGCGGGCAAGTAACGGGCTGGCCGATCGGCCCCGCCCGCGCCGGTGCGGTCGAGCGACACGCTTAAGGTTGGCGTGGGGCGGTGGAATATGCTGCTTCATGCGCAGGAGGCCAGAGAATGAGCGCCGAAAATGATCTCGACTTGAGGGTGCGGGCCGCTCTTCAGGGTGTCGAGGCGGTGCGCGAGGTGAAGATGTTCGGCGGCGTCGGATTCATGGTGAACGGAAATCTCGTCGCCGCGGCGTCCAAGCGCGGCCTTCTTCTGCGGGTCGGCAGGGAGCGTCAGGACGAAGCGCTGGCGCAGCCCGGGATCCGGCCGATGGAGATGCGAGGTCGCCGCATGGAGGGATATGTCTACGCCGATCCGCCGCCGCGCTCCGAGGATGCGATCAAGGCTTGGCTTCGGTCAGCGCTTGACTACGTCCAATCGTTGCCGCCGAAGTCGGCCGACGCGAGACCCAAGCGGGCGAAAGGACAAAGGAAATGACGCGCTTCGCCCTCGCCGTTCTGCGCGGAACTTGGCCCTCGGGCTCGTGCTGTTCGGGCCTGCTTTGATGCCCAATCGGCGCTCCCGACACCGTTGGCGGCGCTCAATCCACTAGGGCTCGCGCCGATTGCCGGATTGCCCCGCGTGCCGCGCGCCGACCTCGGCGAACTTGAGCGCCTGAAGGACTGGGTAGATGAGCGCGCGCGGCCCGACGCCAAGGTCTGCGGGCTCGGTTCGAGCTATACGTTCAGCGGCCAACTCATTAGCGAGTTGTGGCAGCTCCGGCCGGAGCGGAGCCCGACCGGGAGCAAGCTGAACGTCACGATGCCCGACGTCGACACCGTCGAGGGGCCGCCGGGAGCGAGCCTGAAGGATTGCGCCGTCATCATCGTCGGGGACCCGGTCCAAACTCACCTCGATCCCGACTACCAGCAGACGGTCATCGTGCCGTCGCGTGAAATGCTGACGGGGCAGGGGATCGGCGCAAAGTTTCGCCGCACCGGCGAAGTCTTCCGTCTGGAGAAGGGCGTGAGCGCCGTCGTGTTCGAGCGCTTGGCTCCGCTGGACGACTCGGACATCGCCGCGCTGCAGGCGCGCTGGCGCGTGGCCCGCGCTGCGCTCGGCTTCTAGGAAGGCCGCGGTCCGGCGGAATCTAAGCGCGAGCGAAAGAGCGAGTAGCGAGCATGAGAGCGGCGTCTCGCGATGCAACGAGCGTCGGCTGGCCCCCCGAGAAGATGTACGACCTTCCCGTGACCGGGCCGCGAACGAGTATTCGTACGCGGTCGCGGTAGCGCACGGCGACGTCGCCACGCGATTGGCCGACGCTTGGTCGAATCGTCGCGATCCCGGCGGAGGCGGCCATGGCGTGCGGCGGCGCCGCGCTCGCACGACTACGCATCTGGCCGCAGCAGCTCATCATTTTCTTCCTGCACGGGATGAGGTAGGGGCGCGATCGCCACGGCTGGCTGGCCAAGGCGATCCAGCAGGCAGGCCGCCCCGGACAGCGCGAGCCACGCCCACCAAAAGTCGGCGAGCCGTGTCGCCAACCACAACGCGGCCGGAGCCGCAACGAAGAGGCTCAGGCATTGGAAACAATCGAACAGGCGACCTACCCAACCGCCGCCTAGCGAGGCTCGGGCTTAGGCGATGATGTCCCCTGGGCCGTCCTCGCGTGACAGCAGGTGCGTCAACCGCCACGCCGCGAGCGCGCCAACCACGAACCTCGGCCAGAATCCGGCGTCCCAGATCACAAGCCAGTCTCCGCAACGCGCCCGTCAATCGATGGCCAACGCGAATGCGGCGGTCTCCTGCGCCTGAGGATAATTGAAGTTCTCGCCGTTGGTGGTCTTTGCGTAAGTTGTCAGCGTTACCGCAAATGAGCAGCGCTGCAGCACGACCGGCGGGTTGGGCGGATCCAGCCGCGTGAGCATTAGCCCGAACGTGTTGGAGCCGCTGGTCGCCGGCAGCGCCGGCGGCTTGCCGACGTTGGCTGGACTGAGCGGCGTCGGCAACGATCCCACGCCGCCGTTGGCTGCGGAGGCGTTGAGACCGCGCAACCAGCCAATCGAGTGGGTTTCCTGGAACCGCTGGTCCGCCACGTAGGCGCGATATTCGACGGCGAATTCAGATGTCGCAGGTCCTTCGAGGAACTGGCATTCCTCGTCCGACGCCGCGCTGTTCATGACCAGCCGAGTGATGTCCGCGACAGGCGGACGGTTGTCCCAGGAGAAGAGGTGCGACAGTGCGGCGAATGGCACTTCCACCGTGTCATCACCGACGCTGCCGCCAGGTTGGAACCAGCGGCGGAACTTGAACGCCTTTGCCGCCTCCGCGCCCGACTGACCCGAGGCCGGCGCGCCGAGGGGACGCAGCCGTTCTCCTGCGGCGTTGAAGACTTCCAAGGTCACGAGTCGATTTGTCGCTGGCGACGCCAAGTCAGTAGCCGGCGGCGTATTGAGGTTCGCCGCGAGCGTGTTGATCAAAGCATGATAGCGTACCGACCCGACCCACGCCTCGCTGCTGTACGGAATCCGGTAGAGGTTGCTTTCGCCGCCGATCGCCACCGGTCCAAGCGACTCGGGAACAATGTCCGCCCCCACGACTTTTTCCCAAGCCAGCCCGTCACCGTAGTAGAAGCGCGTGCCGGTGGGACTGCCGTTCGCATCCGCCTCGCTGATGCTGATCCGGTAGTAGTGCGCGCCGACCGCTGGGTCGCGCATGCCGAGGCTGAAAATGAACGTCAGTTCGACGCCTCCGCCAAGGTTGCGCAAATGCCCCTGGAGCCCGGGGTTCGGGAACAGGAGGCCGGACGTTGCAATCGGCGCGGCGACGCGGTCCCAACCGGTGGAGGAAGGCGTCGTTAGCTCGTGGCTTTCGGTGTCGCCGATCAGGTCGAGGAACACGAATGCGTCGCCGCCGCCTTCGCCAGTCTGGTCGCAGCTGAACGCCTGTAGGTGGTCAGGACCGGCTGCTCGCCGGCGCTAAACCAAGCGCCTGCGGCGAGGCCGTCGTAGATTGTCGTCGTCGTCCCGCCGATCGTCTGCTTCACAACTTATGCAAATTGATCGAAGCAGTTCGGTCGGAATAGCCGGAGGGCTTCCACCCAGCATACATTGCACGTGCCGTCGTCCTGGAGCGAGCCGCTGCCTACTCTGACCGGTCCGCCGCACGAGCACAGTCGATGGTGGAGATACGGCCGCGCCTCGACATATTGCGTGGCCTGAGGAAGCGGCAGCGAGCGCAGCTCCTGGAGATCGATGACCGCGTTGAGCGCCAATTCGTTCAGCGCGCCGCCCTTGAAATAGGGCGTCTTCAGTGGATCGCCGATCGGCGGCGGAGGTAGTTGGGGGATTTTGAACTTCGGGATGCCCTGCGTGGGCAACTGCGACACGACACGTTCAAGATCGTGGATCAGGTCTATGATACGCCGGTCGTCGATGATGATCGGATAGCAGCAACAGGTACGCCGATAGACGGTGACCGCGCCGCGGCAGACCGGTGCGCAGCGCATGGGCCAGGCGAGTAGTTCGCTGAACGAAGGCGTCAACGCTTCGGCGACGGCGGACTCATGGCGTATCGAACTGCCCGAGAACAGTGCGCGCGAGTTCGCCAGGACCGAGACCTTGGTCGATGCTTGAATCAGATCGTCGAACCACCGGGGTCGCCGCCGGCAGACTCGAACGCTGCCGCTGACGCAGGTCCAATAGTACCGCCATCGCGACCAGACCGGTTCGGCCAGCGCCAGCACGCCGTTGTTCGTCTGCGCCCGAAAATCCTCGGGCGAAAAGCGAAGCGCTCCCTCCTGCTTGACGCCGTCCTTGTCATCCGACGCTCCAACCACGACGTGGGCGGCGCGCCTGAGAACATCGGCGGGCAGAGCGAAATTGCCGTCTTGATCAACCTTTTGCGACGAGAGCACATCGTTTCTGGCATCGATCGCCTGGACAGTGATGCCAGGTCGGTCGGCGAGAGAGGTCAGACCGACGAGTTCGAGCCTGTATCGTCCGCCGCTTCCATCTGAGGATTCCGGTTGGTTGCTGGACTTAGCCATGTTCTATCTCCGGAGATTATGTAAAGTATGAAAAAAGGAATAGAAATAGTCACCTTGTTGTCAGAAAATATACTATAATAGTTCAATACTACTCGATGGGCACACGTTTAGGCAACACAGAGTGTGTCTGTATGCTTATAACATGATGAGGCGACGCTATATCGTAACCGGATCAGTCTGCCGCGCAAATGGTCCGAGCTGTAATTGTTACGTACACGTAATAGAATAGCACAGGCACTGTCGGCCATGAAACCAAGCTGTCCGCAATAGGCAAGTTTACCTAGAGGTTGAGCGATCCGCGTCGTTAGTTGGCGACGCCCGCCGTCGTAACCGTGTGCTCGGCGATCATCAGTTCCTCGTTGGTCGGGATCACGAAGACGACCGTCGGCGAATCCTTGGCGCTGATGATCTGCGCATTGGCGCGGTTCGCTTCGGCGTCGAGATGGACGCCCATCCATTCCATGTCCTTGAGCGCCGCTTCGCGCACTTTCCATGAGTGTTCGCCGATGCCGGCTGTGAACACGATCGCCTCGGCGCCGTTGACTGTCGCCGCAAGTCCCGCGAGTTCGCGTCGAATGCGAGAGACGAAATAGGCGATAGCCTCGCGCGCCGCTTGGCTGTCGGACGCCTCGAGCTCGCGCATATCCTGCGACAAGCCCGACATGCCCTTGAGCCCCGAGTTCTTCCACAAGAGATCGGATATCGCGTCGGCGCTCATCTTCTTTTCGGCCATGAGATAAAGCACGACACCCGGATCGATCTGCCCGCAGCGGGTGCCCATGGACAGCCCGTCGAGCGCGGTGAACCCCATTGTCGTGGCGACCGCGCGCCCGTCATGGACCGCGCACATCGAGGCGCCATTGCCGAGATGGGCGATGATCGCGTCTTCCCGTGCGATCTGCGGGGCTATCGTGCGCAGCTTTCGGGTGATGAACTCGTAGGAGAGGCCGTGAAAGCCGTAGCGACGTATGCCCTCGTCGTAATAGGAGCGCGGCAGAGCGTATGTGTCGTTGATGAAGGGATGGCTGCGATGGAAAGCGGTGTCGAAACAGGCGACTTGCGGCGTCGACGGGAACGCCTTCATCGCCGCTTCAACGCCGGCGACGTTGTGCGGCTGGTGGAGCGGCGCGAGCGGAATGAGCGCCTTCAGCTTCGCGAGCGTGGCGTCGTCGATCCGGACCGGCTCGGCGTAATCCGGGCCTCCGTGCACGATGCGGTGGCCGACCGCGGCGATCGAAGAGTCGTAGCCCGCCTTCTTGAGCCAGCCGAGAATAGAGCCCATGGCCGCCTGGTGATCGACGCGGGCGTGCGATCGGTCGAAATTGAGCTCGGCCGTCTCGCCCGAGGCTGTCTTGACCGAGCCTTTCGCGGTCGCGCCGAGACCCTCGATTTGTCCTGACGCGAGCAGGTTGGGCTCGCCTCCGTCGGCGAGGCGGAACGCTGCGAATTTGAGCGACGAAGAGCCTGCGTTAAGGGTAAGGATCACCGAATCCAAGATGCGTCACTCCGCCGCCTTGGCGACCGTCGGTTGATCGCCGAATGCACGGCGTTCCCGGCGCCAGTCTTCGTATAGTTGCGCCAGCGCGCAGGAGACGAGCCGAACTCGATAGTTATCGGCTCGGCTCGTCGCCATGACTGGCGCTTTGTCCCCCGGCGCCAGTCCCGCCGCTTCCGCCCGCGCGACGAAGCCGAGCACGAGTACCACATTGCCGGGGCCGACGGCCAGCAAGGCGAAGCTTCGCCAGCATCCCGATTGTGCGAGGCACACGATTAGTTGAACGCAGTGACAGCCGAATGAAGAGCCGCCGCGGGCGCCGAGTGGCAACCTTGCCTGCGGCGCGCCTCGACGCGCGCCCCGGATCGGGCCGTCCGGGCTGACTTGATTCCGCCCCGACTATGCTGTCTTAAGCTGCCGCGCACGGGACGTCAGCCCGCGACCGAGCCGCCGGGACCATAGATGAACTTTTCCCAACGCCTGACCTTTCTGTTCTCGGCGCCGATGTTCGACGCCGACGACCTCGAGGGCCTCAGGGTCAACCAGATCATCGCCGCGATCGAGCGGATGGGATTCCAGGTGATCAAGGCGCGGCGTCTCGAGGACGCGGAGATCGCCGTGCAGACCGACGCCGCGATCGGCTGCATGGTCGTCGATTGGGGCAAGAAGGGCATCGAGGGGAAGGCTGCTTCGCTCATCAACCTCATGCGCAAGCGCGGCCTCGATATGCCGATCGTCGTCCTGATCAGGCGCAAGCGCTTCGAGGACATTCCGGTCGAGGTGCTCGACTTCATCGACGGCTATGTGTTCCTGGCCGAAGAGACGCCCGAATTCATTGCCAGAAATCTGGTCTCGCGCTTGAAGCAATACGCCGATACGCTGAAGACCCCCTTCTTTGGCGCGCTCGTCGACTACCAGGAAGAGGGCAACCAGCTGTGGACGTGCCCGGGCCACAACGGGGGCGTCTTCTACAGCCGCAGTCCGATCGGACGCATCTTCGTCGAGCATCTCGGCGAAGCGGTCTTTCGCGACGATCTCGACAATTCGATCCTCGAACTCGGCGATCTCTTGACCCACGAGGGGCCGGCGCTTCAGGCGCAGAAAGAGGCGGCGGCGATCTTTGGGGCCGAGAAAACCTATTTCGTGCTCAACGGCACCTCGTCGTCCAACAAGATCGTGCTCACCAACCTCATCGCCGAGGGCGATCTCGTGCTGTTCGATCGCAACAACCACAAAGCCGCGCACCAAGGCGCGCTGCTGATGGGTGGCGGGATCCCAATTTATCTATCGACGGACCGCAACGCATACGGGCTCATTGGCCCCATACGCCCCGAGGATCTCGACGAGACGACGATACGCGAGCGCATTCGAGACAATCCCCTCGTGACGGATAAGGAGGCGTGGAAGCGCGAGCGTCCCTTCCGTGCCGCGGTGATCGAACAATGCACCTATGACGGGACGATCTACGACGCCGAACGCATCGTCGAGCGGATCGGGCGCCTTTGCGATTACGTCGTGTTCGATGAGGCCTGGGCCGGCTTCATGAAATTCCATCCGCTTTATGAGCGACGGTTCGCCATGGGCTTGCGCGACTTAAGCGACGCCTCGCCGGGCATTGTCGCCACTCAATCGGCGCACAAGCAGCTCGCGAGCTTCTCCCAAGCTTCCCAGATCCATGTGCGCGACCGGCACATCAAAGGGCAGCGCCGGCGGGTCGAGCATCGCCGCTTCAATGAAGGCTTCATGCAATTCGCCTCGACCTCGCCGTTCTACCCGTTGTTCGCTTCGCTCGATGTCGGCGCGCAGATGATGAAGGGCCGATCCGGGGAAGTCCTTTGGGACGATGCGATCCGTCTCGGGATTGAACTGCGCAAAAAGCTGCGCGCCGTCCGACGCGAGTTCGAGGAGAAGGAGCGGGACCCCGCACGGCGCTGGTTCTTCGACCCGTTCGTGCCGCAGCGCGTCTCGATCCGGGACGCCGCGCTCGAGGGCGCGACCCACGACGTCCCCTGGGAGAACGTGTCGACCGAACTGCTCGCTCGCGATCCGCGATATTGGGCGCTGGCCCCGGGTGAAGCCTGGCACGGTTTTCGGTCGCTCGAGCCAGACTTCGCCATCACCGATCCGGCCAAGCTCACCCTGCTTACGCCGGGCTTCGACCGCGCGACAGGCGGCTATGAAGCGCATGGCGTGCCGGCTCCGGTCGTTGCTCAATATCTGCGCGAGAACCGGGTGGTGTCGGAGAAGAACGACCTCAATTCGCTCCTCTTTTTGCTGACGCCTGGCGTCGAGTCGAGCAAGGCGGGCACGCTGGTGTCGTCGCTGGTCGCCTTCAAGCGGCTGCATGACGACAACGTCCCGCTCGAGGACGCCATGCCCGAATTCGTCGCCAAGCGGCCGGCACGCTATCGTGGCAATCGGCTCAAGGACCTGTGCGGCGAAATGCATGCCTTCTTTCGCGAGTCTGGCGTGAGCCAACTACAGATGGCGCAATTCGCCGCCAAGCATTTGCCGGAGCCGGCGATCACGCCGCGCGAAGCCTCGCGCCACCTGGTGCGCAACAACGTCGACTATCTGCCGCTTGCCGAACTCGACGGCCGGATCGCAACGACGCTTTGGGTCGTGTATCCGCCAGGCATCGCGACCATCGTTCCCGGCGAACGGCTGACCGAGCGAGCGCGGCCGATGATCGACTATCTCAAGATGTTCGAGAAGAGCGCGAACGTGTTCCCGGGCTTCGAAGCCGAGGTGCAGGGGCTCTATCGCGAGGTCGACGCGGGCGGCGCGATTCGGTTCTATTCTTATGTGGTCCGCGAGTGACGGAGTAAGAGAAGCGACGATGGACGCCAAGCTCAACGGCCCGCTTCACCCCGAAGCGGGCACGCACGAAGCCGGACCGCGCATTCAAGTGCGCAACTCGCGTGACGGCGACGTGCCGGGGATGCTTGCGATTTATCTGCACCATATCCGCCGCGGGGTGGATCCCGGCGTCGATGGCGAATTCGAAGCGCCTGACGCGGAGGATCTCAAGCGCCGCCGCAGGTCGATGAACAACCGCAAGATGCCGCATCTGGTGGCGGAGGAGGCAGGAACGGTCGTCGGCTACGCCTATGCCGTGCCATTCCGCAAGCGGCCAGCCTATCGCTATACGGTCAAGCATTCGATCTACGTGCGCAGCGATCGGCTCCATCTCGGAATCGGGCGTCAACTCATGACGGCGCTGATCGACGCCTGCGCCGCGGCGGGCTTTCGCCAGATGATTGGCTATATCGACGGCGCCAACGTCGCCTCGATCAAGCTGCATGAAGGCTTCGGCTTCCGCCAGGTCGGCTACCTGCCCGCGGTCGGGTATAAGTTTGGCCGCTGGACGGACTCGGTAATGATGCAGCGCTCGCTCGGGCCCGGCGCGACCGAACCGCCGACGGCGTGAACGGGTCGGCGTCCGACATGCGTCCGATTGGTCGAGACCTCGCATTTGGGGTGCAGCATGAAGAGACACATCCGCATGGCGCTTGTCGCGCCGGTTCTTTTGCTCGTCCATCCCGCGCTTGCGTTCGAGCGGCCGGCTCCGCCGCAAGTTTTGTTTGGCGACCTTTACGCGGACGTCGGGCTTGAGCACATCTTTCCCGATAGCAAGGATTTCGCCGACGCGACGGCGAAATCCCCGCCGCCGGAGATTCTAGCCCTCTATCACGCACAGAAACCGAATTCGCCTGAGGGGCTGAAGCGCTTCGTCGTCACGCATTTCGGCTTGCCGGCCCAAGCCGCCACGCCAGCGGCGGTGTCTGAACAGGTCCCTATCCGCCGGCACATCGACGCGCTCTGGACGCTGTTGACCAGGGACGAGCCGACCGTCGCGCCCTATTCTTCGCTGCTGCCGTTGCCGCGGCCATATGTCGTGCCGGGCGGCCGATTCAGCGAGCTCTATTACTGGGACTCGTATTTCACCATGCTTGGCCTGGCGGAAAGCGGCCGGCGGGATCTCCTCGAGGACATGGTGAAGAACTTCGCCGATCTCATGGACACATACGGCCATGCGCCGAACGGAACGCGCACCTACTACCTCAGCCGCTCGCAGCCGCCGTTCTTTTTTGAAATGGTCGGGCTCCTGTCTCCCTCAGATCCGGCGGCGGCCTTCGCCCGCTATCTGCCGGAACTCAAGACGGAATACGCGTATTGGATGGAGGGCGCGAACGAGCTCAAGGCGGGCGGCGCCCATCGGCACGCGGTCGCGCTCGAGGACGGGTCAATCCTCAATCGCTATTGGGACGACAGCGACGCGCCGCGCGACGAAGCTTATCGCGGGGATGTCGAACTGGCCGCCGCGACGCCTCGGCCGCCTCAGGAGATTTATCGCGATATTCGCGCCGGCGCCGAGAGCGGCTGGGATTTCAGCTCGCGATGGTTCGCCGATTCGCGAACGATGGCCTCGATCGACACGACCGAAATCATTCCCGTCGACCTCAACGCTGTCATGTTCGGGCTGGAGGATGCGATCCGGGCCGGTTGCGAACGGGACGACGATCACGATTGCGCCGAGGACTACGCCAAGCGCGCCGCCGCGCGGCGCGCGGCGATCGACCGCTATCTCTGGGATTCATCCCGCGGCGCCTATCTCGACTATCGCTGGACGAAGAAGCAGCCAATCGACCATATCACCGCCGCAACCCTCTATCCGCTGTTCACGCGCCTCGCGACCGAAGCGCAGGCGGCGTCGGTGGCGAAAGCCGTCGAGGCCGAATTGTTGAAGCCAGGCGGGATCGTCGCAACGACGCTCGACACCGGACAGCAATGGGATTGGCCGAACGGATGGGCGCCGCTGCAATGGATCGCGGTCGAAGGGCTAAGCCGCTATGGGCAGAACCAGCTCGCCGAGACGATCGCGTGCCGGTGGATGGTCAACGTCTCGGGGGTCTATCGCTCAACCGGCAAACTGGTGGAAAAATACGACGTGATCGCAACCAACCAACCGGGCGGGGGCGGCGAGTATCCAACCCAGGACGGCTTTGGCTGGACCAACGGCGTGATGCTGAAGCTGATGGCGCTCTATCCGGCCGACGCTGATCTTCAGAGCGCGGACCTTTGTCCGAGTGCGCTGGGACGGTAAGCGCGAACAGTGCTTCTTGGGCAAGCGCTCAACATTGAGGTAATGGGCTACAGTCTTGACCTCACTCAACGCGCCCCGTATTTTCTCCGTGCCGCCGAACGCGGAAGACAATTGCGGGAGGGAGTTCATGAAGGCGCTTGCTTACGGCGGCCCCGGAAAAAAGGCCGTGGAGGATCGTCCGAAACCTCAAATCAAAGCTCCCGGCGACGCGATCGTAAGGATCACGAAGACGACGATTTGCGGCACCGACCTGCATATCCTGAAGGGCGACGTGCCGACGTGCGCTCCGGGCCGCATCCTTGGCCATGAGGGAGTGGGCGTCGTTGACGCCGTCGGTGCCGCCGTCACCACTTTCAAGCCGGGAGACCGCGTCCTCATCTCCTGCATTTCGTCGTGCGGCAAGTGCGAATATTGCCGGCGCGGCATGTATTCGCATTGCACGACGGGCGGCTGGATCCTCGGCCACCTGATCGACGGGACGCAGACCGAATACGTCCGAATCCCGCACGCCGACACGAGCCTCTACCCGATTCCCGCAGGGGCGGACGAAGAGGCCCTGGTGATGCTGAGCGACATCCTGCCGACCGGCTTCGAATGCGGTGTGCTCAATGGAAAGGTCGCGCCGGGTTCGACGGTGGCGATTGTTGGCTCAGGCCCGATCGGGCTTGCCGCGCTTCTGACGGCGCAGTTCTATTCGCCAGCTGAGATCATCATGATCGATCTCGACGACAATCGCCTTGGCCTCGCGCGGCAATTCGGAGCGACGCACACCGTAAACAACTCCGACGGAAAGGCGGCGGAGACGGTTAAGAGTCTGACCGGCGGGCGGGGCGTGGACACGGCGATCGAAGCCGTTGGCGTGCCGGCCACGTTTGTGCTCTGCGAGGATCTGGTGGCGCCCGGGGGGACCATCGCCAACATCGGCGTGCATGGAAAGAAGGTCGATCTGCACCTCGAGCGGCTTTGGGCTCACAATATCGGCATCACCACCCGCCTGGTCGACACCGTAACCACGCCGATGCTGCTGAAAACGGTCCAGTCCAGGAAGCTCGATCCCAGCCGACTGATCACGCATCGCTTCAAGCTCGATCAGATCCTGGATGCATATGACACCTTCGGTCGCGCCGCCGAGACCCACGCGCTGAAGGTCATCATCTCCGCTTAGCTAAAGCCCTTTGTTTGAGAGTATTTGCATCCCGCGGTTCGCCCGGCGGGGCAAGAATGGGTCTTGTCATGGGAGATCAGGGGCCCGCGCGCGCAGGCCCTACGATGAGGGTCGCGAGACCCGCCGCCCGCGCGACGCTCCGGGCTTTCACGGTTGCCTCGCGTCCGCGAGCCTCGACGTCGTGGGCGGGAAGGTCGTCTGGACCGAAGCCAGCGCCCTCGTAGACCTCTTCCGACATCAACACTTCACAGCCGAGCGTCTTGGTCAGCGCTTCGAGACGAGCCGCGACATTGACCGGATCGCCGATCACCGTGAATTGCGCATGACGTTCGTATCCGATGGCGCCGGCGATTGTCACGCCGGCGTGAATGCCGATGCCGAAGCGGATCGGCTCGACCAGCGCATAGGCCAACGCGCTGTTGAGGCTCTCGACTCGGGCGGCGATTGCGGCGCTGGCGGCGATTGCTTGCCGGCAGGCGAGATCGGGCTGGCCGCTCATGCCGAACAGGGCCAACAGCCCGTCGCCCAGCACTTGGTTGGGCTCCCCGCCGGCGCTCAATACCGCGCTGCTCACGGCGTTGAGAAACTGGTTGATGATGAACACGGTGTCGAACGGCAGGCGCCTCTCGGCCAGCCGGCTCGATCCGCGCATGTCGACAAACATGATGACCACGTAACGCTCGACCCCCGACGAGACTGCTCCCGTCCGATAGGCGTCAACCGTCGTCGCGTAGGGGGAGAGCATGGGCACAAGCGCGATGTCGCGGGTTGGACGAAGCTGGCAGGCGAGCCTGACCCCTGGGGCCGCGTGCACTCGTTCAAGAACCGCTTGCTCGGCCGCGCTGGGGACCGGGAGGCCCGTGACGTCGCCAAGGACGCGGATGCGGCAAGTCGAGCAGCGGCCGCGGCCGCCGCACACATGCGCATGCGGGATGCTGTTGATGAGGCTCGCTTCCAGCACGCTGAAGCCACGGGCTACACGAATCGTGCGGTCGGGATAGGTCAGCCGGATCGAGCCGACCCGGTGCTCTCTCCACTGTCGGAAGGCTCGGCCGGAGAGCGTGGCGGCGAGCGCCACCGCCAGGAAAGCGAGCGTCCGCGTGCGCTCGTCCAGAAGGACCGCGTTCTGAGCCGGGGTCCCGTCGTGCTCGGGCGAGAAATTGCGCGCCAGCCATGCAGGGTCCTGAACCGCCACTAAGATCCGCTGGCCGCCCTGATAGTAGCCGAGCAGCGCCAGCGTAGGCAGAAGCACAGCGATCGAAAGCAGCAGGCCCTTCACGCGCGGGTAGAACGGCTTGAGCCTGAGCCAGAAATGGACCCCGAGGCAGCCGTGAATCCAAACGACCAGCAACAGAATCGCTTGCAGCGCGCCGAGCAAGGGCGCGAAGGCCCAGAGATTCGCGAGTACCTGCGCATATCCCTGCTCGAGCCCAAATTGGCTCAGAGCGACGCGGGTGCCGATCACGTGATTGGTCAACAGGAACGGAATGGAGAGGCCAAGGACGAGTTGGGTCGCCTCGAGTCGGGTCCAGCGGAATCGGCGTCGCTCGTAGAGCGCCCAGAAGCCGAGGCTCAT
>Ga0210406_10000750_pt1 | contig 42624 bp, 40 predicted proteins | sample IncBWC30MmetaG_FD_155454 | JGI IMG/M metagenome (GOLD analysis project Ga0210406, IMG submission 155454) | Forest soil microbial communities from Barre Woods Harvard Forest LTER site, Petersham, Massachusetts, United States - Inc-BW-C-30-M | ecosystem: Environmental > Terrestrial > Soil >...
CGCAAACCCCACCCGATCTTGACAACTCGGGTTGCCGGCTGCCCTATAATTCCGTTTCGCCAATACCAAACTTGCTGAACCGGAGAACGCCTCTTGAGCCATGAAGAAGATGCGGACAATGACTGCAGTTCCCTTCACCGCCGACGCTTTCTGCGAGCCACCGCTCTTCTCAGCGCGAGCGCTGCGATAGTGCCAGCTTTCGCCAGCGCACACCAAGGCGCTCACCCTGAATCGACGCCTGAGATCAAACCGTTTGAGCTGGATGAAATCACTATCGCCGATCTTCAAGCAGGAATGGCCTCGGGAAAATTCAGCGCCCGCTCGATCATCGAAAAATATCTGGCGCGGATCGAGGAGATCGACAAGCAAGGTCCGACGATCAACAGCGTGATCGAAGTGAATCCTGAAGCGCTGGCCATCGCCGACGCAATGGACAAAGAGCGCAGACAGAACCAGGTGCGCGGACCCATGCACGGAATCCCCGTTCTAATCAAAGACAATATCGACACCGCAGACAAAATGCAGACGACCGCCGGCTCTTTGGCTCTGCTGGGGTCGAAGCCAACGAGAGATTCTTTTGTGGCACAGAAGTTGCGCGAATCCGGCGCCGTCATTCTGGGCAAGACCAATCTAAGCGAGTGGGCGAATATTCGCTCCAGCCATTCCAGCAGCGGATGGAGCGGGCGCGGCGGGCAGACGCTCAACCCCTACGCGCTCGACCGCAATCCCTGCGGATCAAGTTCCGGTTCAGGCGCCGCGACTGCAGCCAATCTTTGCACGGTCGCAGTGGGCTCAGAAACCGACGGCTCGGTAGTCTGTCCAGCTTCGGCCAACGGGCTGGTTGGCATCAAACCGACGCTCGGTCTCATCAGCCGCACCGGCATCATTCCCATTGCCCACAGTCAGGACACGGCAGGCCCGATGGCGCGCACCGTCCGCGACGCCGCCATCTTGTTAGGCGCGCTAGCCGGCGTCGATCCCCGCGACAATGTAACCTCGGCAGGTGCGGGCAAAGCAGCGGCTGACTACACAAAGTTTCTCGATCCCCACGGCCTTCGCGGCGCCCGGATCGGCGTAGCCCGCAAGTATTTCGGTTCGAATGACGCCCAAGATCAGTTGATGAACACTCTGATCGACGCCATGAAGCGCCAAGGCGCTGAGATCGTCGATCCCGCTGACTTGCCCACCCACGGAAAATTCGACGACACCGAGTTTCTGGTGCTGCTGTACGAGTTGAAGGCTGACTTGAGCGTCTACCTTGCGGCCCGTCCGGGAGCGCCGGGATCTTTAAAAGAGGTAATCGATTTCAACGACCACAACCGCGACAAAGAGATGCCGTATTTCGGTCAGGATATCTTCATAAAGGCCGAAGCCAAGGGTCCACTAACCACCAAGGAATATACCGACGCTCTGGAGGCGAACCACCGCTTGTCGCGCAAAGAAGGCATCGACAAAGTGATGGATCAATTTCATCTCGACGCAGTTATGGCGCCCACGGCTGGCCCAGCATGGCTTACCGATTTCGCCAACGGAGATCACGCCGTAGGCGGCAGCTCCAACGCCGCCGCGGTTGCCGGCTATCCGGATATTACAGTCCCCGCAGGATTCGTCTTTGGCATGCCGGTGGGAATCTCGTTTTTCGGTCGGGCATGGAGCGAACCCACGCTGCTGAAGATCGCCTATGGATTCGAACAGATAATCCAGGCGCGCAGACCGCCACGATTTCTGCCGACGCTGAAGCTGTGAGATCGGCGCCGCGATAACCTTAGGCGTGCATTTGTTCGACGCGCTTCAGCCTGGGCAATGCACGGATTGACTTCCCCGATCTTCGTTCAGCCAGGCGGATTTCATAAAGACTTTGGAGGTTCAACCAGAATTCAGCACTGGTGCCGAAGAAATGCGCCAGACGTAATGCTGTGTCGCCAGTAATAGTGCGCCGCCGATTTAGAATTTCGGTGATGCGATTGGGCGGAACCCCCAACTTTCGTGCAAGTCCCGCCGCGCTCATGCCCAGCGCACCGAGTTCCTCGGCCAAGTGTTCTCCGGGATGAATCGGAGTCCGTGCCATAGCCCTCCTCCTAGTGGTAGTCAAGAATCTCCACGTTCGAGGGACCTGGTTTGCCTTCCCTCCACTCAAAACAAATGCGCCACTGGTCGTTAACGCGAATGCTGTACGTAAAGCGTATCGAACCTCGAAACGGCCGGCTTATGTGTTCAATAGGGACAGTGTGAGACTGGGCGTGCAAAATGTGCTATTCTGCCTCGCCTTGAAACAGCAACCCATCAACGTAGGCCTGATTGGCTTCGGTTTTGCCGGTCGCACCTTCCATGCTCCAGTGATCCGTGCGGTGCCTGGCCTACAGCTCACCACTATCCTGCAGCGAAAGGGGAACGATGCGGCGAACGCCTACCCGGATGTTCGAATCGTGCGCACGCTTGAAGAACTGCTCGCGTTCGATTCTGTTCAGCTTGTCGTGATCGCGACTCCCAACGTTTCCCACTTCGATCTGGCGCGTCAATGCTTGCTGGCCCGATTCCATGTTGTGATCGACAAGCCATTCGCAACTACCTACGCAGAGGCCGCGGAACTGGTTGCGCTGGCTGAAAAATGCGGACGCCTGCTTTCCGTTTATCACAGCCGCCGATTCGACGGCGACTTTAAGACCGTGCGAAACCTCGTCGCCTCGGAGGCTCTCGGCCGAATCGTGCTGTACGAGTCGCACTATGATCGCTATCGTCCGCAACTGAGGGCCGGGGCGTGGCGTGAACAAGCGGGGGCGGGAAACGGCGTCTGGTTTGATCTTGGTCCCCACCTGATCGACCAGGCTCTCGCTTTGTTCGGGTCGCCCGAAGCAGTCAGCGCGGATGTGCGCATTGAACGTGACGGAGCTGCAGTGGACGATGCATTCGATGTCACTTTGCTCTATCCCCGCCTCCGAGTGCAGTTGCGTGGGACCATGCTGGCAAGTAAGCCGGCACCGCATTTCCTGATTCATGGAACCAATGGCTCTTATGTAAAGTACGGGCTCGATCCTCAGGAGAATGCGCTAAAACGGGGTGAACTTCCGGGCGGATCAGCTTGGGGTAAAGAACCACAGGAAGCGTGGGGCACTCTTTCACGGATAGAAGTAGACGAGCTCACCGAACAGGCAATCCCGACGGAGCCAGGGGACTATCGCGGATACTACGAAAATGTACGTGATGCGATTCTGGGAAAGGTGGCACTCGCCGTCACTCCGCAAGGCGCGCTCAGCGTCATGCGCGTGCTCGAGTTGGCCCAGCAAAGCAGCAGTGAGAGACGCGTAATCCAATACACATAGCGCGCCAAAAAGCAAAACTAGGTACACTTCCAACTCTTGATGTTATATGCTGAATTCTTACCAGGGCCGGCGAGAAAAGGCTAGCCCTTAGGCGGAACGAGCGACGGAGGCAGATGGCAATTGCAAACGTGAACAGTTCCAGCTCGGCGGTTGCACCTTCCTCAACTTACAAGGGTGCGCTGGCAGTGATGACCACCCTTTTCTTCATGTGGGGTTTTGTCACGGTTCTGAACGACGTGCTGGTTCCTCACCTGAAGTCGATCTTTGACCTGAACTATGCCAAAGTGATGCTGATCCAGTTTTCTTTTTTTTCGGCATATTTCATTTTCTCGATTCCTTCTGCCAAGCTGATCGACTGGATTGGTTACCACAAGACGATGGTCGTGGGCCTTTTCACTATGGGGGTGGGGGCTTTTCTTTTCATACCCGCCGCGAGCGTGGCATCGTATCCGCTTTTTCTAACGGCACTCATGATTTTGGCGGCAGGAATTACCGCCTTGCAGGTAGCGGCCAATCCGTATGTGGCCGTCCTGGGCCCCGCCGAGACAGCCTCGAGCCGGTTGAATTTGGTACAAGCATTCAACTCGCTGGGAACAACCATCGGACCCTACCTTGGTGGGGCTCTCATTTTGAGTGCGGTTCCGTTGAGCATGGAGAGTGTGCGACTGATGCCGCCCGAGGCCCTGCAGGCGTATCGCATCCATGAGGCCTCTTCGGTCAAATTGCCTTACGTGGTTATCGGTCTCACCCTCTTCGTGCTTGGAATTGCCATTGCGTTGTTCAAGCTTCCGGCAATGCCGCAAGCCCAACGTCACGGCATGACCGGCGCGCAGAAAAGCGTCTGGAAGCATCGCAATCTAGTCCTGGGGATGGTAGGAATTTTCGTTTATGTGGGAGCCGAAGTAGCGATCGGCAGTTTCCTGATCAACTATCTCAGCCAATCCAACATCGGCAACATTTCCGTCCAGGTCGCGGCGCGCTACGTTTCCTATTATTGGCTGGGCGCCATGGTGGGCAGATTTGTGGGCTCGGCAATTCTGCAAAAAGTTCGCACGGGCACGGTGTTAGGCATCGCCGCGGCCACGGCGAGCCTCTTGGTTTGTGCTTCCATGTTGACTTTTGGCCATGTGGCTATGTGGACTATCCTGCTTGTAGGTTTTTTCAACTCCATCATGTTCCCTAGCATCTTCACTCTTGGGATTGCCGAACTTGGTCCGCTGACCGGAGATGGCTCTGGCTTGCTGATTATGGCAATCGTCGGGGGTGCCATTATTCCTGTTCTGCAAGGCGCGTTGGCAGACCGCGTGGGCATTCACCACGCTTTCATCCTTCCGGTGTTCTGCTATCTCTACATTGTCTATTACGCGCTTAGGGGATCAAAACCGATTGTGACGGCTTGAATGTCCCAAGATGAAGAAACAGATGAACAGACTGATCTTTTTCGTCATCTTGTTGAGTTCGGTCCCAATACTATCCGCGCAGGATACCGCCCTGGCCCTAACCCCGCCCATGGGATGGAACAGCTGGAACAAGTTCGGCTGCGATGTCAGCGAAGAGCTGATCCGGCAAACCGCCGGCGCTATGGTGAAATCCGGCATGAAGGATGCCGGCTATCAATACGTCATAGTCGACGATTGCTGGCAGATTGCACGCGACAAAGACGGCAATATCGTCGCCGACCCGCAGCGTTTCCCGTCCGGAATGAAGGCACTGGCCGACTACGTTCATTCCGTCGGCCTGAAATTTGGGATTTACTCCGACGTGGGAACGAAAACCTGTGCCGGCCGACCGGGCAGTCTAGGACACGAGTACCAGGATGCCCACCAGTATGCCGCCTGGACCGTGGACTATTTGAAATACGACTGGTGCAACACCATCACGCAAGATGGCCACGCAGTTTATTCCCTCATGCGGCAGGCACTCGATGCATCGGGCCGGCCAATCGTTTTGAGTATTTGTGAGTGGGGCACGCATACGCCTTGGCTCTGGGGCCAAGACGCTGGTGGCAAGCTTTGGCGCACCACGGGAGACATCAAAGACCGGTGGCAAGGCCGCGTCAAATGGCCGGCGGGAGATTGTTGTTCCAACGGAGTGGTCGACATCGTCGATCTGCAGGTTGGCTTGGATAGCTATGCCGGGCCCGGCCATTGGAACGACCCCGATATGCTCGAGGTCGGCAACGGCGGCATGACGGACACGGAGTATCGCTCCCACTTCAGCCTGTGGGCCATCCTTGCGGCTCCGCTGATCGCCGGCAATGATTTGCGCGACATGCGTCCCGAGATTCGCGACATCCTCACTAACAAGGAAGTCATCGGCGTCGATCAGGATCCACTGGGCAGCGAAGGCAAACGCGTAAGGAAGAATGGCGACCTCGAAGTGTGGGCAAAGCAGATGAGAGATGGCAGCCGTGCCGTGATTCTGTTCAATCGGGCGACCGCCGAGCATGAAATCAGGGTGAACTGGGAGGATCTGGGTTATCCCAATCATTTGGAGGCGGCCGTCCGCGACTTGTGGCAGAAAAAGGATCTGGGGCGATTTACCGGCAAATTCTCGGCTTGGGTTCCGCCCCATGGCGTCGTACTGGTCACGGTTAGGCCCTAATCCAAACTCAGCATACCCGGTGACGCGAATCGGCAGGCCAATGGGTAACACTGTTCCTCCCAACAATTCCGCAGGTTCGCTAATAAGCACGCTGCGAGCTTTGGTCGCAGAATTGTATGGAGCGGTCCCCACAATTTGCCGGGCGCCCGGAAGAGTGAATCTCATTGGCGAGCACACCGACTATAACGATGGCTTCGTTATGCCCGCCGCTCTGGACTTGTACACGTACGTCGCCGTGAGTCCGCGGTCGGATCGCCGACTTCGAATCTATTCCGAGAGCCTGGGCGAAATGTGGGAACTGGATTTAGATTCGATCCGCGCAGGGCGGTCTGGTCATTGGAGCGATTATGTCCGTGGAGTAGCGGGCGTGTGTGAATCCTCGGGATACCAATTGCGAGGCGCTGACCTGGCAATCATGACCGAGGTGCCAATCGGAGCGGGGCTGAGTTCGTCGGCTGCTCTCGAAGTGTCAATTGCATGGGCGCTGCTAAGCAACTCGCAGACGATCGTCGATCCCACTGCGGTCGCACAAATGTGTCAAAAGGCTGAGCACGTGTATGCAGAGACCATGTGCGGAATCATGGACCAGTTCATCGCATGCCACGGTCGAGCGGGACATGCCCTGCTGTTGGATTGCCGATCTCTGGGATTCGACCTTCTCGCCATCCCCAGCCAGGCACGGCTTATGGTATGCAATACCATGGTGAAACACGAGCATGCGAGTGGCGGTTACAACACTCGGCGACGCGAGTGTGAGGACGGCTTGCGTGCTCTGGCCCAGGTTCTACCGGGAATCCGCGCTCTTCGCGATGTGACTTTGGAACAATTGGAGAAGTATGCGGACCGATTGAATCCCGTCATCTACAAACGTGCCCGTCATGTGGTGACGGAAAATGATCGCGTGAAGAAGGCGGCGAGCGCATTGCAGACGGGAAATATGGCGCACTTTGGTTTGCTTATGGCCGAATCCCATCGCAGTCTTCGCGACGATTATGAAGTCAGCACGCCGGAACTCGATTTAATGGTTGAGTTGGCGAGCCGCGAAGAAGGCGTCTTTGGCGCGCGAATGACGGGCGGGGGGTTTGGGGGATCTACGATTAACCTCGTCGATGCCAGTCGCGCAGAAGCGGTCCGGCAAAGGCTCGAACAGAATTACCAAGCGAAAACGGGGATGAAGCCTACGATCTTGATCTGCGAGGCGTCAGACGGCGCTGGATTTGTGGTCGAGAAATGAAGTCTCGGACAGAATCTGAGTTGACCCTCCGGACCATGCAGAGTTCCGCGCATCGACGATTTAACCCGCTCACACGCGAGTGGGTATTGGTTTCGCCGCATCGGACCGAGCGGCCCTGGCAAGGTCAAACCGAGCCTCGGGAGCCAGAGCCGAGCCAGCCCTACGATGCGAATTGTTATCTCTGCCCGGGAAACGCTCGCGCCGGGAGTTCGCGAAACCCGCCCTATTCGCACACGTTTGTATTCGACAACGATTTCGGTGCATTGCAGCCCGACATGCCCAACGCGCGAGTAGATCTAGACGAAAGAGGTCTTCTTGTTGCACAGACCGAAAGCGGCATATGCCGAGTTGTATGCTTTTCTCCGCGACACGATCTGACACTCTCTCGAATGTCGCCAGCGGAAATCCGCCGCTTAATCGACGTTTGGGCGGACGAGTTCGAAAGTCTGGGTCGCCGCCCCGACGTCAGCTATGTACAAGTTTTCGAGAACCGCGGACTGATGATGGGCTGCAGCAACGCTCATCCCCACGGACAGATCTGGGCAACCTTGACGATTCCAAACGAACCTCGCAAAGAGCAAGAAGCGTTAGTAGCATACCAAGCGCAGCACGCCGCCTGTCTTTTGTGCGACTACATCAAGTTGGAGGAATCTTCCCGGGACCGCGTGGTGTGCGACAGTGAGCATTTTCTTGCCGTCGTTCCTTTCTGGGCGGTCTGGCCTTATGAAACCTTGGTGATCTCCAGGCAACATTTGGGTAGCATGAGTGCCATGGATGGAGATGCACGATCGGCGCTAGCGGATATTTTGAAGTCCGTTACCAGCCGCTACGATAATTTGTTCCAATTGTCTTGCCCGTACTCAATGGGATTCCATCAGCAACCCACCGACAAAATGGAACATCGGGAATGGCACTTTCATGCCCACTTCTTTCCGCCCCTGCTCCGGTTTGCCAGTATCCGGAAATTCATGGTTGGTTTCGAAATGCTGGGATCGCCGCAACGCGATATCACACCCGAATATGCGGCGGATAAACTAAGACAGGCAAAGGTCGCAGCATCACGAAATAATCAAACCTGAGCCAAGCCTCGGGCGCTCAGAGTGCGCTATGGTTGCTCAGGAGCGCTTTCCGACACCGCCGCCGTAGCCGTCACCGCGGAGAATCGTTGAGGTTGAGGGCGATATCCGTTGCGCGTCCGGATGTGATACTTCTTCAAACGATCGCCTACCAGTTTCACGGTGATGCCACGCCAGCCCCGGTTGGGATTCGGCTGCGGATAGTAGCTCAGTGAATAAAGATGCGCCAGGTCATCGCGGATCGAGGCGAACGCACGCTGTTCGTCTTTCCAGTTCTTGGCAAAATATGCTTTGCCGCCGGTGGCCGCAGTCATGCGTTCAAACACCGCTGTGGACACGGGTTCCAGTTTCGCCAACTGCGTACTGATCATGTAGATGGCCGTTCCGGTCGATTGCGCCAACTCAGCCACATCCTCGGGAGGCACCATGCTCGAGTTGTCGGGTCCGTTCGAGAACACGACGATCACTTTCCTTCCAATGTAGTGGGCTGCGTCTTTTATGGTCAGCAACAGGCAGTTATAGAGCGCGGCGTCGTCCCCGGCTACGGTCGCTCGAACACCTCGCAAAACCTTCGCCCGATCGGGCGTCAGGGGAGCAGGACGCGAAAGGTCGCGGCTGTAAGAATAGAAGGCTACCTTGTCCGCGCTTTCCAGGGAACGCACGAAGTCAGCGATTGCATCTTGCGCAAAGACGAAGCCTCGGTACATATAGTTGCTGGTATCGAAGAGCAGGAACACATTTGCCCCAGCCACCATCGAACCGAGGGATTGATCCGGATCCACGGACAACTTTCCATCCGCTGGATGTTGTCCGGCGGCCAAGGCAGAAGTTTTTCCATCGGCGGACGTGTCTGCCACTCTGTACGCAGGTTCGTTGCCTTCTCCAAACGTGGCAAGTTTTTGCGGAATGTTGTCCTCGACAATGGCAAAGTCGGAAGGACGAAGACCGGTAATGTAGTTCCCCTTGTTGTCCGTCACCGCTACGTTCAACTGCACCATGTCAACAACGACGCGAATGTTGGGTGCGTTTTCCTGGGCGACCAATCGAGATCCCGGGCTGGAGAGGAGAATCAGAACGAACACCAGAAGTAGAAAGTAATTCCTTGTCATATGTTCCTGTCTATCTGCGGGCCTATTTCTTTGTCGGTAGAGACGTAGCTAGCTACGTCTCTACCAAACCTTCAAAACTGGGTCTTAGCGCCACTCGTTGACAGCGAAGCAATCTTGCCCTGCCGAAATTCTTCCCCGGTTTCTCGCATCGCCCGAAGCATGGCCGGCCAATCTTCGAAGTCGGTGGCGAAAATCTTTTCGACCATACGATGGGTCAATTCAGGGACCAACCGGTTTAGCATTACCGGCGAGTAGCCTTTCTCATCTGCCAATCGGGCCCAATACAAATTGCTGGAATCCCAACTTTCGGCCAGCAAGCGGCTGGAATAACCCTCGAAAGCAGGAAACGGCTTCAGATTCAGCAGCTCGCGGGCGTAACTTTGCGCCAGGATCGGATGAGGCACGCCGAAATCCTGAGAAAGCCGTTCCCATCCGACCTCTGCCGGATCCCGCTGGCATAGACTTTCCAATTCTTGACCAGCAGCGCCCAAGGACTCGGTCTCTCCTGGAAACCTGCGACGATACTCCACTGCCAGATAAAACGTATCGGCCGGCGTCACTTGAGTGTTGATATTAGCCAAACGTCCTGCGACTAAAGCGCGCTCCACCCGTTCCGAGACTTCGGGATCCATGCGCTCAGACAAGATCTTGATCACCTTGTTCCGCACTTGCGAATCTCCTGCCGATACCGTCAACAACTCTTCTCCGGATCGCTGATAAAGCGTGACGGCATGCAGTTCGTTCTGGCTGACCCCCCACCAGCGCGGTAAAGTTGCATTGATCATGAGACCCGGCACCAGTTCGCGCCAGATCAACGCCTGCACGTTTTCCGGCGCGATGAAATCCTGTTCCACCTGCGCCAGGACATACGGCAAATCGGCAAGCGAACCGACCAGGTGGGCACCGCCGCCCGCTGGAGAGCCTTCGCCAAACAACTGCGAAGCCTGCCAGACTTGTTCCACACCTGCGACTGTGTCACCCGAAAAGTCGTGAGAGCGGACGAAAAGCGGGTTGTTGTGAAGAATCTGAGATCCGGGGGGCTCGTAGTACGCGTAGTTCAAACCCACCAGGGTATCTCTCAAGAACGGAACGAGTTGACCGCGAGCCTCCGACAGTTGTTCGCGAGGACCTCTCGACTTGATCACCTTGACTAGATCTGTGCGCATCTGCAATTCAGTGTGACGATTGTTGTAAACTCCAGTCGCCCATTGCGTTCTCTCGCCGCTGCTAAAAATCGGACGCGGCATCTCAAATTCGCGAAGCTCTCCCGCGAGCGGGATCAATCCGTCGTCCGCGGCTGCTCCTTGCGCCATCGCGTCTAAACCATCGCCCAGAGCCAGAATCGTGTCCAGAGAAACCAGGCGCTGCCCGTCCAGCACGGCGCGAATTCCGTTGGCTATTTCCTGGTGCATCCGTTGGCCCTCTGGAGTCACCTGTTGAGGGCCTGCAAGTAAGTCGATGATTTCGTCCTGGGATCCGTTGCGCTGGCCGCTCGCCGCCAGCAACACCTCTCCCAACGAGTCGCCGCCCGCGTTGAAGAGTTGGACAGACGAGGCGACCTTGCCAAAAGGGCTAATCACTTTCTGCCACGAATCGTTTACATCAGTACTCTTGATCTGTCCCTGTCGGGCGAGGATCTGCCAAATCCCGACGTTGGCTTGGAAGACTCCCATGGCATTGCCTCGCAACGTGTGGTTGGGAATCTTGCCGAGCCCCTCAGCTACATTGAGAAAGCGAGTGATGGACGCATCGGTCAGTTCGGGGAATTCAGAGAAGATCAAGTATTGATTGCTGAAATGCGAGAACCGCGTGGCCAACAACAGAACGGTCTGAGGATGCAAGCGATTGGCCGGCGATCGTTTTCCATCCAGTTCACTCAACATTAGATAGACTTGCAGCGGCCCGGTCTCGGTCTCCACTCGACAAAGCCCGAACAGGGCTTCGGCTAACTGCTCGGGCTGTTTGAAGTGGCCGGCACGCTTGCCCCAATCCCGGACAACTCTGGAGTCGCTTCTCTGCCGTAGGATCTCTTTCCATACCTCCAGATCCCCAGGGACGTACGGTTCGCCGTTCGGTTCCCATTGCATACGGGTCAGCAGCAGCAGGAGAGCGGGAGCCGGTCGAAACGCCGGCCGGGCGGCGTCTGGAGTAACCGACTGCCCGCGAAAAGCAACATAAAAATGCCGCAGCCGGGTTTCGGTGAAATGTGCCTGTTGAGTTTCGCTCACTCTCGACAGCGCGTCAAAATACGCCGCCAGCCATCCATTGTCCTTCGCTAGTAACCGCGGGACAAATTCCTGTGGCGAATCTGGGCTCTCCCCCACCAGATCCTTCCATGCTGAGTTCGCGTCCGTTCCACCGGGCACGATCACGTGTCCCGAGCGAATGCAGATGTGGCTTCCGTAAAAATCAAGTGTCGCAGCCAGCGGAAGCAGTCTCCCCAGCCCCACAGACTGCCGCAAGGCCACTCGAGTCTCGGCATCGCTTCGAGCCAATGCCCAGTAAAGACGGCACAAAAGAGGATCGCGTAGAAGAGTCTCAACCAAGTCGCCGCTATTCTTGCTACTTAGGGTTATCCAATCCCGTTCCGTAAATAGCACGGGAACCCGGGTGGCCGGAAACGCGTAGCTGAAGGCCTTACCTCCCTGAAGAGTCTCCTCGATCTCCGGCAGCGGAAAACCCGAATCGATGGTAAGAAACGCTCGTTCCGGATCCGCCGTCACTAATGAAGTGCTGCTCTGTCCACAGTCTTGGCGGACCCGGTAGCCAAGGACGCGTAACACCGGCTTGGCCTCATCGCAATTCGAAACGTGAATAGCCCCGTCAGGACCGGCCAGAACCCCGAGTTCTCTGGCCTGGTGGACGTAGCGGTTCAGCAGGATCAGAAATTCTGTCGGCCGGCCTCCGTCTCGGGAACCCTCATAGCCTTGCGTGAAAATGTTATGAGCCAGCAAAGGCACGACTTCTTCCGGCGAGATCTTCTGGCTGATGCCCGCCATCCGCAAGAAAGAACGCAGAGGCCCGGGAATGACGATCACACTCTGCGCTTCAGAAAGTGTGTCCGCCTCGCCCGACGGTAAAAGGCCGGACGCAGCTGCACTCCACACCCTGGAAGAAAAACAGCAAATGTATAAAATTATCACGACAAGAAAGCTGGGCAGGCGACGCGGAGATTGCATGGCTGGAGTCCCTCTCCGAACCCTCGAGAAATCTGCAACTATCGAGTGATACGAGGAACCAAAGATCGTTGCCTCACCTGAGCGGTTCGGGCGACCGATCCCGTTCCTTACGTTCGTGTCGGCCACGATAAACCATCTTCCGGAGTAATCCAAGGCCTTTTCTTGGATTCAGAGCCAGAAAAATGCGTTTGCCTGGCAATGCAGGAATATTTGAGCTGATCTTCTCCCTCACCAACACCGAGAACGAGGCGATTATTCTGTTTGATTTAGCGTTAAACTCCCGGCTTTCAACAGTTATGACCGCGTCTGATTGGAAACTGTTCTCATCCAGTGGCTGCTTGTGACATACGGCGGCCGATTTCAGTTGCTTCACGTTGCAATCAGTGGAATTATTAGCCGGATACTTGCATTCCCGACCCGTCCCGCTCCCCAAGGAAACGGCAAAGAGATTGGTGTATCGCGGCATCCCAAGATCAGAAAGAGGGTATGAACTGGCGATTCCCTGGTATCAGGTGTTCCGCTGCTCCTGCCGGTGCTTCTATCCTTGGTGGGGGCCCTGAGTTGCGGAGCACCCCGCGCAACTCAGCCAGGCGTTACTCCTCCCGCCACGATTCAGTTTCAGGGCAACCAGTATTCGTATGTTGTCTTCACCCCGTCCACCTATAATGCTGCGCACGCTCTTACGGCCATCCTGCTGATTCACGGAGGGGGCGGCAATGGCCCCGATTTCCTCAAGATCTGGCAAGGCTTCGCGGAGAAGAATGGGATTATCCTGGTGGCTCCGACTCTGCCGCTCGGAGCAGCGCTGGAGGCTCAAGTACCACAGCTATTTCCAGCTCTAATGGACTTGGTGAAAAACTCAATACGACGTGGATTCGCGGCGTATATATGTGTTTGGGTATTCTGCCGGCGGCTATTCCACCTTTGATGCGGCGATGCTGGACTCGACCTACTTCGCGGCGGCTGGTGTATTCGCAGCCATCATCACTCCCGACTACTATTGGATTCGTGCAGAAGGCACAGCGAAAAACTCCGATCGCCATGTACATCGGCGACCACGATCATTTTTTTTCCTCTCGCAGACCCGAGCCACCCACGATCTGCTGCTAGCCCCAGGATTTACTGTGCACTACGTGGAAATTCCAAACCAGGACCACAACTATCCCGCAATTGCTGGACGCGTCAACCAGGACGTCTGGACCTTCATGAGCCAATACTCGCTTCCCCAGTGATCCAGCATCAAGGTTCTGAAAGAATCTGTATCGCAACTTAACCAGCGTAAGAACAGTGGACTGGAGTAACCGCAGTGTGACGGCGGAAGACAGTCTGGGAAGTCGGCCCCCCTCTCAGTACAGTCGCATCAGATTGTTGGCGACGAAGCCGCCCTCGACCGCGAGCATGGTTCGCGCTGCAATGCGTTCGGCCTTGTAATGATGGGTTTTATGGAAGAGATACACGGTTCCGACGCCAAACCCGAAACCAAGGGCAGAAGCTGCCGCCTCCCCCGCCGCGCCGCGAGTGACCAGCGGACGCATCACCGGATTCGTTTCTCTGAACCCATGGTCCAACCCATGCTGGGTCGTCACCGCGTCGACGGCGATCTGTCCAGCAAGGATTGAGAAATCAATTTTGTTCTCCGTACTCCAGAATTTCTGCGGGGTGGGAGCCGCCGGCAGCGGGTTCGCCGCTACAAAGCTTTGTTGCGCGTGAGCTGCACCGACGAGCACTAGAACCAGTACAAGCGTTGATTTCATGCTGCCTCCAAGACGATTTGAAAAACTGCGCGGGAAGCAACTGGCCCAGGCAGCGCAACCACTAAAGCTAGGGTAGCCGGTGCGGCCCCAAGAGTACATGGCCTAAAAGTGACCCCTCGGAGCTGCTTTGGTAATCCGATAGTAACCACAAAACCGGTTACCTGCGGCACGGAAATAGCTGGTTTACAGTGGCTACAAACAGGGAAGAACCAAAGTAGCGGGTGGAATCTGCCATAGGACAGGTCTTAGGGACCTCTAGACGGACCGGGGAGCTGTTCGGATAATCGTCACATGCAGAATGAATCCACGGCATTCCGATTGCGTCACTGGGGCTCGCTTCTCGCAGTGCCTGTGATTCTTGCGCTCGTCGGCTGTCAGGGCATCTCTTCCGCTTCAAAACAGACTACGGGCAACAATCCGACCGCTGGTCAGCTTGCGATAGCGCCAGCCAGCATCAGTTTTGGCAACGTGGCTGTAGGGAACAACTCGCAAAAGCAAGGATCGTTAACTGCAGGAGGTTCCGATATTAAGGTCACCTCCGCTGCCTGGAACGGCCAGGGATATTCGCTGAGCGGGATCACCTTCCCCACCACGGTACCAGCGGGACAGAGCGTACCTTTCACCGTCACGTTCGCTCCCCAGGCACCCGGAAGTACTCCCGGCAGTGTCGTGTTTGATAGTGACGCGACTAACTCCCCGAGCACGGAAACCATGACCGGGAACGGCACGCAATCATCCACGCACACGGTGGCGCTCTCCTGGAACCCGAGCACCTCGCAGGTAATCGGGTACAACGTCTATCGCCGCGTCGGATCAAGCGGCTCCTATGCCAGGCTCAATTCGTCGATAAACACGACTACCAGCTACACAGACAGCGCAATCCAGAGCGGCCTGACCTACGATTATGTAACTACAGCCGTCGACTCGAGCAATGTGGAGAGTGCGTATTCGAACCTGGCGACAGCCAGCATTCCGTAGGCATTACTGCCGCTCGAACGTCTCAGCCTCTCGAAGCGATAACCCGAGTGCGTCTTTCGCAGAGATAACGGGTTCGCCTTCCAGTTGCCAATCAACTTTCACCTCAGGATCGTTCCACGCCAAGGTACGCTCACATTCGGGATGATAGAAATCCGTTGCCTTGTAGAGAACGTGAGCCCCTTCCGAAACCACGCGGAAGCCGTGAGCGAATCCCGCAGGGATCCATAACATCGCCTTGTTCTCTGCTGACAAGATCGCTCCGTGCCACTTGCCAAAGCTCGGAGAACTCCGACGCAGGTCGACGGCCACATCGAAAATCTCGCCACTCACGACGCGCACCAGTTTTCCCTGAGGATGACAGACCTGGTAATGCAGCCCGCGAAGGACATTTCGCGTAGAAAACGACTGATTGTCCTGCACAAATCGTTCCCGGATTCCGAGATCCGCCATGACCTTTTCGTTATAGCTCTCCAGGAAAAAGCCGCGTGCATCCCCGAAGACCTTGGGTTCAAGAAGCAAGACTCCAATAAGCGGCGTGGAAATAGCTTTCATAAGAGCAAGTCGATCAAGCTTAAAGCGCGTTCCATATGGTTCGAAGAGAATGGTTCTTTGAAACGCCTGGCGTAGCCAGCCACGAGCAAGTCGAAGGACCCCCAGATGATCGCGATACGATAAAGTACAGAGGCACTATGACGAAATACTCCTGGTCGTAAGAATTTCCTGGCGCTTTGCAGCCCAATCAGCACCTCGGACTCCTTCGACTGTGGCATCCTTCGCTTCGCGAACGACGCCTCTGCTCAAGATGACAGCGAAAGAACACGCCAGCTCAAAAGACCTGCTCTTTCAGCAGTTGCAGCAAATACGCGCCATACCGATTGTTCTTCATGGCAGATGCCGTTGCCTCGAGCTGCTCGGCGCCGATGTATCCTAAACGATACGCAATTTCCTCCGGGCACGAAACCATCAACCCCTGGCGAGTTTCAATGGTCTGAATAAATAAAGACGCCTCCAGCATGGACTCGTGCGTTCCCGTGTCCAGCCATGCCATGCCCCGCCCCAAGACCACCACATCCAATTGGTCCTGGTTCATGTATTGCTTATTGACGTCCGTGATTTCAAGTTCGCCACGGGCAGATGGCTTCAATGCTTTTGCGATTCCGACGACCTGGTTGTCATAAAAATAGAGTCCGGTAACCGCATAGCGCGACTTCGGAATTTTTGGTTTTTCCTCGAGACTCAGCGCTTTCCCGTCAGAATCGAACTCGACCACTCCGTAGCGCTCAGGATCCTGCACGGGATAGGCAAACACGCTCGCGCCTGCCGTCTTCTTCCCTGCTTCCTGCACACATTTCACCAGATCGTGTCCGTAGAAGATGTTGTCACCGAGAACCAGGGCACAGCAGTCAGAACCGATAAATTCCTTACCCACCAGGAATGCCTGCGCAATGCCCTCCGGCCGGGGCTGAACCACGTATTGAAGGTTCAACCCGAAGCGCGATCCATCCCCCAGAAACTGCTGGAACCGCGGCACGTCCTCAGGTGTGGAGATCAGCAAAATATCCCGTATCCCCGCCAACATCAACGTGGACAGCGGATAGTAAATCATAGGCTTGTCATAGATCGGCAGCAGACTCTTGCAAACCGCATGGGTGACAGGATAAAGCCGTGTCCCCGATCCGCCCGCCAGAATGATGCCCTTGTAGTGAGAACTTCGTCTGGATTTGTGAGTTGGCATTCGTTGTCGTTGCGCGTTCTTTGAAACCGCCTTCGATCGGATGTGTCGCAGCATGAAACGTGGCAAGCTACGTTTCGACAGTTGCTGTAGAGACGTTGCTTGCAACGTCTCGGCGTCCCACGACATTCACACCGAATATTGGGTCGCGATCCACTCGCGGTAATGTCCGCTCGTCACTCCTCGAATCCACGCCTCGTTGCCCAGATACCACTCGACCGTCTTGCGGATTCCGCTTTTAAACGTCTCCCGCGGCTGCCAGTTCAGCTCACGCTCGATCTTCCGCGTATCCATGGCATAACGCCGGTCATGGCCGGGCCGATCCTGAACATACGTAATCAGCTTGTTGTGCGGGACTACTGAATCTCCAGGCCGGAGCTCATCGAGAATCGAACAGATAGTTCGCACGATCTCCAGATTCGGCTTCTCATTCCGCCCACCGACATTGTAGGTCTCGCCGATCTTCCCGCGCGCAAGAACAGTGCGGATGGCATCGCAATGATCCGCCACAAACAACCAGTCGCGAACATTCTGCCCATCGCCATAGACCGGGATCGGCTTGCCGTTCATGGCATTGAGAATGGTTAGTGGAATCAGTTTTTCCGGAAACTGGTAAGGCCCGTAATTGTTCGAGCAGTTCGTAGTGAGTACGGGCATACCGTACGTGTGATGATAGGCCCGGACCAAGTGGTCGGAAGCCGCCTTGGTAGCCGAGTACGGGCTATTGGGCGAGTAAGGAGTCGTCTCCGAAAACGCCGGGGCCTTAGGGCCAAGCGACCCGTAAACCTCGTCCGTAGAAACATGAAGGAAGCGAAACGCTCGTTTTTCTTCCTGCCCCACCTCGGTCCAATAAGCTCGCGCCTCCTCCAGCAAGCTGAAGGTTCCATTCACATTCGTACGCACGAAGTCATCCGGCCCATGGATGGAGCGGTCCACGTGACTCTCCGCCGCGAAATGCACAATGGCGCGCGGAACGCAGCGCCTTAAAAGATCGCGGACAAGCTTTCGGTCGCCAATATCTCCGTGCACGAAGCTGTAGCGCGAATCCCCAGAAATCTTTTCCAGATTGCCCAGGTTCCCTGCATAGGTAAGCTTATCCAGATTCACCACCGGAGTGCCTTCCGCTGCGAGCCACTGCAAAATGAAATTGGAACCGATAAAACCGGCTCCTCCGGTCACCAGAATCGGTTGAGTAGGCACGTCTGAATCCTAAAGGGGAGTAGGCCGAACGTAAAGTACCAAGCGGTGCTCAGCTTTCCTTCGAGCTGTTGTTGTCCCTTCGTAGTTGTCATTCCGAGCGAAGCCAGAGACCCAGGTTCTTTCCGTGGCCGGCAAAACCCCGGATTCCTCGTCGCTTCGCTCCTCGGAATGACAATGAGGAACGAATCAGTGGCTCAAGCGGCTGATTAACAAACTAACCAGCAACTTCTTCCAACAACTTCTGATCGATATCGAAATTCGAGTGCACATTCTGCACGTCGTCGTGCTCTTCGAACGCTTCCATCAGCCGGATCATGGTGGTCGCGGCCGGCCCTTCCAGCTTGATATAGTTTTGTGGAATCATAGTCACGCTCGAAGATGTCGGCTCAATCCCCGCCTTCTTCACCGCTTCCAGAACTGCCTCATAAGCGGAAGTCTCGGACAACACTTCCCAGTTCTCGCCATCGTCGCGCAAATCCTCAGCCCCAGCATCAAGCACCACAGCCATCAGATCGTCTTCCTTGGCCGCAGACTTCGGGATAATGATTTCGCCCTTCTTGTGGAACATGTAAGAGACCGCCCCGGCATCCGCCATATTGCCGCCGTTTTTGCCAAACACATGGCGGATCTCGCTGACCGTACGATTGCGATTGTCGGTGTTGATATCCAGCAGAACCGCCACGCCGCCCGGGCCGTAGCCCTCGAGCGAGAACTCTTCGTAGGTCGCACCCGGCAGTTCACCGGTCCCGCGCTGAATCGCCCGCTTGATGTTGTCCTGGGGCATGTTTTCCGCCTTCGCAGCCAGGATGGCCCCGCGCAAACGCGGGTTGCTGTCAGGGTCCCCCCCGCCGTTCTTGGCGGCAATTGAAATTTCCTTGATCAGACGGGTGAAAATCTTGCCGCGCTTGGCGTCAAGCGCCCCCTTCTTATGCTTAATGGTGGCCCATTTTGAGTGGCCGGACATGGAAATACCTCGTGTTCAATAAACTCTGATTGTACTGATCTTGTTTACGTCGATTTTACTCGTAAAGGACGCGCCCGTAGAGGAGATCACAGAATTACCCTCAGGATTGCCTCGAAACGAATGCCGGCGACCCCAAAATTATAACATGCCGCATCCCCTGAACTTACGGTTTGAAACCGGGTGCCCCAGGTCTCGCGCCCTTCGAGACCTGGGTTCTCACCATCGCAGCTAGCACGCTCCCGAAACAACATCACCCCTTGCGCGCCTCAGCTTCGGCCAGCCACCCGCACCGCAGCTTTTCAAACGGGATGCTGGATAAATACGGTTTGATATCAAGAATAGCCGTCCTATCCAGCATATCGACACCTCGCACATGCAACTCGATGCCCTCGCGGCGATACAACTCCACGGTCGTCAAGCCAATCGGGTTCGGGCGCCGCGGAGATCGAGTCGCAAACACGCCATGCGGACGATTGTCGGCGGGCGGCGTACCCAGCAATTCAAAGCCCTGCGAGCGATCGAACTCCCAGATTACGATGAGATGCGAGAACCCCTCAATATCAGTAAGTCCGGGCTCAAACTCGGGCAGGATTTTTAGCACACCATCGGCCTCGTGTTTCGCCCCAAGACCCTTGGGCACTTCGCTCGCGTTTTTGTACGGACTACTCACAAATCCAATCGGCCGCGAGGTAAACATAGGGACAACACCTCCGCTTCCAATACTAACGCGGAAGGCCCGCTTCAGTACCGGACGGTCTCGTGATAACGTGGCTGCAGTCGATGCTAAAGGGGAGGCTCCGCAGGCAACTTCTGCTTCTCATGCCACGCCTTATATGCATACACAACCGCCAAGAGCGGCGGAGCGAGAAGCACTCCCCAGAACGGAATCAGAATGCCCAGCACGATCGGAGTCAGCAATGAAGCCCAGATCGGCACCCTGGCCACGCGCTTCATGATATAGGGCTGCAACAGAAAGCCATCGACTACCGCGATCCCGGCGTACAGCATCAACACGTATAGCGGATGCTCCCAGTCTCCCCAACGCAAAGTCGCGGCCAGCACGGGACCGATCAATCCCAGCACCGGCCCCAAATGCGGGACGACCTGCAAGGTCGCGGCCAGCAATGCCCACAGCGGTGCCCAAGGAACCCTAAGCGCATAGAGACCGATCAGCCACAAGACTCCGACCGCAAGCGAGTCCTGCATCTGCGCGAGCGCCCAGTTCTTAAGAGCACCGCCGGTAATCCGAAAATGTTCGCCCAGATTCATGCGCTATCGCTCGTTCGTAACTTCGTTCTTAACACTATGATGCTTCGTCTAATTCGAGCAACCACTACCCCATGTTAGACTCAGCATATAACCCCTCGGCGAGGAAACCCGGATGAAATTCGGCGTCATCATTTTCCCCGGATCGAACTGCGATCACGACGCGTATTGGACCATCCAGCAGGTAGCGAAGCAGCCAGTCACATTCCTCTGGCACGAGTCGCACGACCTCGAAAACTGCGACGCCGTCGTCGTTCCCGGAGGATTTGCCTTTGGAGATTACCTGCGCACCGGCGCCATCGCCAAATTCTCGCCGGTGATGGAATCGGTAAGAAAGTTCGCGGGCAACGGCGGCCTGGTCCTGGGCATCTGCAACGGTTTCCAGATTCTATGTGAGTCTGGATTGCTTCCCGGCGCCCTGATGCGTAACCTGGGCCTGAAGTACGTCTGCAAGCCAGTCCAGGTAAAGGTGGAAAGCACCGACACTGTATTCACGCACACCTGCCGCCAGGCGAAGTGCTCACCATCCCAAATCGGTCACATGGAGGGCAACTACTTCTGCGACTCGGCCACTCTGGCCGAGTTGCAGCGGGATCAGCGCATTATATTTCGTTATTCGACCGCCACAGGGGAGATTACGCTAGATCCCAATCCCAACGGGTCGCTCGACAATATCGCCGGCATCTGTAACGCAGGCCGAAACGTACTCGGGATGATGCCGCACCCGGAACGCGCCAGCGAATCCGATCTTGGCGGCACTGACGGATTCAAGATCTTCGAGTCTCTGGTCGGAGCCATGGCCGAAAAATAACCGGAGGTCACACCGGTTTTCCTCAAGATTCGGGTCTCTACATTCAATTAGCTCTTCCCTTCCGCATTTCTTTTTGCTACGCTGCATTCCCCTTCGCTTCCCGGATTGCCCGGTTCCGTACACGTGTCTCTTCTCCGGGAGGGTCCAAATGACAGCACGAGAGATGATCGATAATCTCTCCGGCAGCTTATTGCGCGATGAGCGCATTCTCAGCGTGCCCGAGAGAGAGTTGCTTTCCAATTTGCTGCAGCGTACCAGAACGCAGGCGGGTGCTCCGGAAAATGCCGTAGCCGAAGCAATCACCCGCACAGTCGGAGAACTCATCGCAGAGCGAGCCCTCGGAGTTTTGGGGGAAAGCATGACCCGCCAATTGTTCCACCAGCCGTTGACTTGCTCGTCAAATTTTCCAAAACCCTTAATCCGAGCGGGATCGCCGCCCACCATTCCGGGACCGGTGCCGCCCACCCCGCGTCCGCCGGGCACAAGTCCGCCGCCCATCAGCGCGGGATCACCACCCACCACTCCTGGACCTGTCCCGCCCACACCTCGGCCGCCGGGTACAAGTCCACCGCCGATCTCTTTTCCGGCCACGAACTCGCAACCGAAAACCGGAGGAATCGCCCTTCTGGAAGCCTCCGATTATGTCTGCGCGGAATGTGTGGTTTTCGACGAGTTCCTGACCTTGGTCGAGTTGAACGCCCTGCAGCAATACGTGCTCGAACAGGAAATGCGCTTTGAGATCAGCGAAGTTCTGTCCCCCGGTGTTTCCGGCGGCGCCATTGACTATGAGCAACGCCGGTCGCGCGTGCTCATGAATCTCGGAGCGCATGAAAAGACGATCACAGATCGTCTCTTAACCTGCTTACCGCGGGCACTGCATCAATGGGGACGAGATGCATTTCCCATCTCCCGCATCGAGATCCAAACTACTGCCAGCAACCACGGTGACTTCTTCCGCTGCCATACCGACAGCGGGATGGAAGCAGTTGCCGATCGAGAAATTACCTTTGTCTATTTTTTCCATCGTGAACCCAAACAGTTCAGCGGCGGCGAGCTGCACCTCTACGACTCGCGACGGGAAAATGACAACTACGTCCCGACCGCCAACTACCGCACTATCGTGCCCGAGCAGAATCAACTGGTCCTGTTCGTCAGTGGGCTGTCTCACGAAATCACGCCGGTCGACTGTCCCTCCGGTCAGTTTGCCGACAGCCGTTTCACAGTCAATGGATGGATTCACAAATGCAAATGAACGACGCGGCTTGGCTGGCATGGCTTGAGCAGCTCGCAGTAGCTCCCGCGGGGCATGATCGGGAAACCACACTCGCCCGATCGCTCTTCCATTGCCGCCTGGACGATCAGCCGGACCATCTGGCGCCACAACGTCTCCTCCCGCCAGAGTACTGGGAGGGTTCGTCTGATCGTCCGCTTTTCTTGAATCCCGATTGCTTTTTCACTTCGAACGGCAAATTACCTGTGGATAGCTCAATGGACGGCTTCGCCAATCAAGGTCAGATGGCGTGGATTAAAGATCCAGGAAGCAATGCTCTGCGTCCGTTCTGGCTGGGCCCCGAACTCTACACCATTTTGTGCGAAGTGCAACCCGGCGATCCGGCTCCATCGGCGCTTTCGTGGCAAGCTCGGCTCACGCTGATGACGGCAAACATCCTCGTGCCGTCCGATTACGTTTCCGGTCGGTGCCGGCAGTGGGAAGGAATTGTTTCTGTCATTCGGCCGCAGTTCCAATCCCATGGCTACGCGTCTGTAGGCCGCTTGATTCATCCTTTCCACGTTGCAGCCCTGCGGCGCTATTACCGTCACCACATCCGCACCGGAAAACTTTCTCTCGGAGACGACCAGAGCCCACTGCGCTATAAAAGCTATAACGACCCTGTCGCCCGCTTCTTTCATCAACAGCTAACCGCAGCGATGACCGCCTTCGCCGGCGAACCGCTGAAGGCGTCGTACGTGTACGTCGCTTCGTACCAGCCGGGCGCAATGCTCGAGAAGCACACCGACCGCGAGCAGTGCAATTTCAGCGTAAGCCTGTGCCTTGATTACGCACCCGAACCTCACAACGCGACTCCTTGGCCTCTTCACCTTCACAAACAATCAGGCACAGTAAAAGTATTTCAGGCCATCGGAGATGCCCTGCTCTACCGCGGCTGCCAGCTGCCGCACTCCCGCGAGCCGCTGCCAGTCGGACACACATCTACTTCGATCTTCTTTCACTATGTTCGACAAGATTTCACAGGCAGCTTGGAATAAGCTGAAGATAAACAATGGCCCTCCCATGCAACTCCTCTTGCAACAATCACGACGAGAGGCCAGCTCTTTCTTCAACTGGCGTGGGCGACCTGCCGGCATCCGCATATACGGCCTATTACCAAGTCTCGATCCTGTTTATGTCGGAGAACAAGCAATGACTATGGATATGCGGGCAATCAGAAGTGACCTCGCAACCGCTTACAAGTCGTTCCTCGATTTTCAGTACCGGACGAGGTTCCGGCTTTAAGCCGCTGAGCGCATCGCCAGGAAAGAACGGACAAACTCGGCAATGTGCTTAGCGCAAAAGCCGCTTCCACAGCAAGGCAATCGCAAGAATGACAATGCCAATCACCATTCCAAATTCCCGCACTCGATTAGCCTTCTCTGTCATATCCTTTCGCTTTAGCGTTCGTTAATAAATGTAGTGGCACGGGTCGAAGCTTATCCCTCGCCCGGCGGACGAGCGTCCCAACACCACAATCTAAGCTCCTCTTTTCGTCTTAAGCTCCACCAGCAACTGCTCGATGCGATCCTCCTTTTCGAGGGCGGCCAGGCGCTCTTCCATGTTGTCGGCGGCGATTTCGGACTTCGCGTGGCTGAGGGCTTCGCTGTGGGCAACCTTGCGTTTCATGCGGTCGAAGGCGGCGCTGGATCCGTTGCCTGCGGCCATCTTCGCGTCGCTAGCTTTGCCCACGGCCCGTGCGCGGCGATGCTGTGCGATCAGCAGATCAGACTTGGCCTCCGCTTCGGTTAGTTTCTGCTCCAGTTGGCGCAGGGCCGTTTTCAGATTTTCTACCTGCGCTTTTTGGTCGGTGACTTGCTGGGCAAAGCCCTCGATCAGGGCACGATAGCTTTCCACCCGTTCGAGTGCAGCGCGGGCCAGGTCGTCCTGCTTCTTGTCGACAGCAAGTTCGGCCTTGCGCATCCACTCGGTGACTTTGTCTTCGTTCTCTTTGCATTTCTTTTCCAGCAGATGCTGATCGGCGATGGCAATGGCCACCTGCGTCTTCACTTGCAGAAGCTGGTTGTGCATGTCGAGGATGACTTGCTTGATCATCTTTTCCGGGTGCTCGGCCTTGTCGATCAAGTCATTGAGATTGGCCCGGACTAATGTGGAGACTCTCTCTAGTAGTGCCATGGGAACTCCTTTGCTTCAGTCGTTGGTCGTTGGTCTTGGAACCCGTGCGCGCGATGGCGGCGCCGAATGCGATTCCTCCGGATATCCCTAGCGCTAGCCAGGCGTTTCCCGCTCCGAGAGCAAGCGATAGAGCGGCGCCTAATCCGGCGCCGAGTGCGATGCCGAGTCCGATTTGGGTGGATTTGTTTTTCATGTCTCTACTGCACTTTCTTGCGGGGGACGGGCGAGGACGCCCGTCCTCCCTCGTTGCCTTACTTCGCCGGACTGGGTGCTGGCGGAAGCGCATCAGGCTTCACCGGTTTGTCTCCGATCATTCGCACCTTCGACAGCAGGTCGGTCATGCTCATTCCGGAGAGCGTTTCAAACAATGCTGGAACTTGCGCCGCCATCTTGGTGAGGTCGCCGGTGATCTTGTTCAACCCCGCGGCATCTCCGTTACCAGTTGAGACCACAGTGATCTTGTCCACATTCGCCAGCGGGCTGGCCAATGCTCTGACGATTTCCGGCAAACTAGTAAATAGTTTGTCGATCACCGCGGCCTGGTTGTACTCCTGATAAGCCTCAGCTTTGACGTTCATGGCCTTGGCTTCCGATTCGCCTTTCTTGAAAATGATCTCGGCTTCAGCCTCCCCTTGCGCCCGAATCGACGCTGCATGGCCTTCCGCTTCGGCCGTCAAACGCTGCTTTTCGGCTGCCGCCAGAGTTTCGATACGTTGACGCTCGACCTCCGCCCCCTTCAACACCGTTGCAATCAGTTCCTTCTCGCGGCGATTGATTTCCGCTTCCTGCACTTTGACCTGCTGCTCTTTCTCGACTTGCTGTACCTTCACCTGCTCAGCCACAACCTGCTGTTGCATGATGTTGGTCTGAACCTCGTAAGCTTTGTCGGCCTGCGCCTGCTGCCGCTTGGTAACTTCCAGATATTGCGCCTTCTTGACTTCTAGATCCCGCTGCGCTTCGGCCTGCTTGGCCAGCGAAAGCGTTTCCGCCAAGACTCGCTCCTGATCGGCCTGCGCCTTGGCTACAGCGGATTCGCGAGTTGCCAACGCGCGGCGGATGGCAGTATCGCGATCCGCTTCGGCGGCAGCAACGTCGGCGTCACGCTTGATGCGCGCCACGTCCGGCCGGCCCATGTTGGTGATGTACTCGTTCTTGTCGCGCACTTCTTTAATGGTGAACGAAATCACTTCCAGCCCCATCTTGGAAATGTCGTCGGCGCAAGTGGAGCGCATGCGGTCGGAGACCATTTCTGGTTGCTTGACGATCTCTTCTACCGTGAGCTGCCCGATGATGCCCCGCAGGTGGCCTTCCATCACCAGACGGATCAGCCCTTCGCGCTCCTGCGGAGTCTTAGTCAGGAACTGCTCGGACGCAGTCAGAATGGATTCTGTATCGGACTTCACCTTGATCTGCGCAACCGCTTCAACGGTGACCGCTACGCCTTGCTTGGTGTATAGGTCCTGCTGCGGGGCTACGTCGAAGGACATTAACTCCAGTGAAAGGCCGCGGCAGTTTTCGATCATGGGAAAGATGATCGTGCCGTGACCTTTCACCACGCGCGTGCCGCGGAAGCCATATACGACGAGAGCTTCGTGCGGGCCCGCCTTCCGGTAGAGCTTTGCCAACATGCTCATCAGGAGCATGACGGCGAGAACCATCAGCCCCACAATCACCCAAACTTCAATTGCCATGCCGAACATATCGCCTCCTCTGCCAATTCAAGAAACTCTCAATGCGCAAACTGTTTTATGGCATCCAAGTCGCGGACGATGCGCTCAGGTTCGCTGTGCCCGAGGAAAACTTCGCCTTCGGTTGTGTGGATGCGAACACCCGAATTGCACCACACATAAGCTCGGCTATTGCCGATACCGCGGATTCCGTAGCCGCGCAGTGGGTTCCAGCTTTCGACCGCGTAATCCTTGATATTGGCGCGCGGAATCGAGCGCAAGCGGAAACCCAAAGTGCGGATCTCAACGCCTGCCGCGGTGAAAAAGTAATGGAACCCTGTCCAGACGTGAAGAGTGATCAGGGCGAACAGCACGCCAAGGACGGCCGAGGTGAGGCGAACTGGCGGCGCCGTTATGGTCACTGCTGCCGCGATCTGCGCCACCAGCAACGCGGCGAACAACAGGCTCCAAGTTCGCGAGCCGTGCGTTTCTTCGGCGATCACAGTGGCAGTTGGCAAACTGTCGCCACGTTTTGTCCGGAAGAAGATCGCGGTCAACGCCACCACCGCGACGGGGACGAGGACCGTCCAGAAGTCTATTCCCATTCGCTGTCGATCCAGGTTGTACTGGACCACGCCGCTGTTGCCGGCGAAGACGAAACCAATCACCAGATAGAAGAAGCCCAGAAGAAACCAGGTGAAAGTATCCGGAACACGCGTCTTGTGGGCGACGTAGGATATCGCGGTGAAAACCGCAAGCATCATAGCCGTAACGGCCAGGGCGAGCAAGAAGGCGGCCTCGCGTGGCATCCAATCATTGGGCCGCCCGTTGAAATTGAAATGACTCGCCATGCGAAGCGGCAGGCGATCCCAGGCCAGCCAGAAGCGGACGGCTGTCATTGGCAGTGCCAGCCACATCAACCAGATGAATGTTTGAAACACTTTGCGGTTCATCGAAAGAAACCTCTCAGCCCTCGCATCGCCGCACGCCAAAACCCGGCGGAGCTGTGCTCCGCCGCTCGGACGAGGGCGTCCGGGCCTACGTGTTCAATTCTCGGGCCGTGATCCGTCTCCTGTCATTTCGGTCCACAGGCGTACGTACGCGATTCCTCTTTCGTAGCGCGTGACAATGACTTCACTTCCCTTCTCAATGGCAGTGCCATCTTCGGCACGTGCGCCGCAAGTTTTGCGAGTCCCTGCCTGCGAGTAAATGATTTCTCCTGTGCCCCCGTGGCGGATGGGAACGGAAGTGCGCCCCAGAACACCGGTCATCTCGTAGTCGGAGGGATCGAGATTCTCTTCTTCCGACATCAACACTTTGCTCAGAAAAAAGTAGATGATTCCGGCCCCGGTCACGCCGCTGAGCAGGGCGATTCCGAGTCCCATGACGAACCAGATCGTCCAAAAGCGCGAGAGCAGATAGCCGGTTCCGCCGAACCATGCGAGGAATGCGGCGAAGCTTACGAAGTTGAAGGGGGAGACTTGGCCACCTTTTCCGATGCCTAAATGTGTGCTCGCTGCGGGGCCATGTACCGCGTGAGGTAAGTGGGGCAGGTGCAAATGCCAGCGCACGCCTCCCGCGAAGAATGAAAGCAGGCTGAACGCGAGGCCGACTGCGAAGCAAATGAGATAGAAGTTGGCCCAGGTCATTGCGCGCACCTTTCACCGCTTATGCGGTTGTTTGCATCCCTCGCTGCTTGCGGCTTCAAGGCCTCGAGTAAGCGATCGGCGAGGCCTGGCGTATCGAGAATCGCGCCCAGCAGGATGAAACATTGCCGGGTGTCTTTGTCGCGGGCAGCTTTGATCATGACCTCGCTTACTTCCGAATCGCTGGCGAAGCGCTCCGAGCCCTGCAGGAGCCAGACGTCCAGTTTCCCTTCCGTCGTGCGCAGATCCGAGACCAACTCAGTGTGATAGCCCACGGGATCGTCGACCAGGAATCCGGGATGAACCTTGAAAAACTTTGCCAGCAAGGTGCGCGTGGATTGGGTCATGTGCGGGCGAGTTCCGCTTTCGATCTGGGAAACGTAGGACTGGCTGATGGTCTTGCCCAGTTGTTTGCGGATGGCGCGCACCAGTTCGAGTTGAGTCATGGGGCGATCCAGGCCGCGTAGCGAGCCTTCCACTTCGCGCAAGTATCGGAGTTTTTCGCCCAGAGTCATATCAAGTATCGCAATATTTATATTGCAATATGTGATTGTTGTCAAGAGTTGCATTTGGCGTGTTTCCAGGTGGTTGGGGGTGTGGAGAGCGACCGCGCCTGGGCTGTTCATCTGGCGGCGAGAGGAGTCGGTTGCCGCTACCGCCGAATGCAACTGATTTTACGAAGCCGATTGTTGACGTAACATCCCGATTCCACTTCGCTGAGCGCGTTTTAAGCGCTCTGGCCTTGGTAGCGTTCAGACTGGCATGGCTGCGTTAGTCGTTCGTCCTTAGCCATATATACTGCCTTCGACCCCAGCTTCCACCGAACTCCCTGTCTACGGTCTGTTGTGATTCAAAGATGAATCGCACGAAGGGAACATCTAGGTTGGATAACCACACTGAACTAACACTGCCCGAAACTGATCGATGAGAGTCGACTCTCGCTGTAACTCGTCTCGTTCCTCATCCGTAGCTGTCTTGATCCAAACGTCAGGATGCCGCGGGTTGCGCAGATATAGTGCGGAAGCGCCGAACGTAGAAACTTTGGAAGTCGAAAAACGTTCGCGTAGAGTTTTCTGAAAACGTCGGCGTGCTCGAAGAAGAGCCAATAACGGTTCGTTTCCGAGGATGCTCACAGCCGTGCCAATAGCCACACCTACCCCCATCGCAGTTCCATAGAAGATACTCCAACTCGACATGAGCCTCGGTCTATCGTGTCTTCGACTCCGTGTCAAGAAAAGGCAGGCTCTGACTGTTGGTAAATCGCGCTTACGCTCATTGAGACGGGCTGGATAAAACTTCGTAGTGAGTCGCCCGCGGCCCTCGTTCCAGCAGGAATTTGTCGTCTTCTGGGTAGTAGACTGCGTTTTCGTATTCGGGCCCGGCGAAGGCTTTGATGGCGTCCCAGGAATCCCAGAGCGAGACCAGGGTGAACTCGGATTTGTCGTCGTAAACACGGCGCAAGACCCACACGCCTCGGTTGCCGGGGATAGACGCGTATTCCTTCAACCCTGTTTTCTGGAGATATTCGAAGTAAGTGTCTTTGTCGGCTTCACGAGTTGCGCCTCGCCAGATGCGTGCAATCATGTTTGGCTCCTGAATATTCGGATTGTGAAATTGGATGACTTAGAGTGCGGCTTCGATGCGCGAGCGAGGATCGAGAAAGTCGCGCAGGGCGTCGCCGATGAAGTTAAAGGAGAGCACTGCTAGCATGACTGCCATCGCGGGGAAAATCACGAGATGGGGCGCGTCGAAGAGGTGGGCGCGGCCATCGTTGAGCATGGCGCCCCAGCTGGCGGTTGGCGGTGGGACCCCGAGACCGAGAAAGCTCATGGTGGCTTCGGCGAGGATGGCACCTGCCATCCCGATGGCGGCTTGCACGATGATGGGCTGAATGATGTTGGGCAAGATGTGGCGGACGATTACGCGCAGGTCGCTGGCGCCGAGGGCGCGGGCGGCTTCGACGAATTCACGCTCGCGGGCGGCGAGCACTTGGGCGCGGACCAGGCGGGCGTAGCCGACCCAGCCTCCGAGGGAGAGTGCCAGGACCAGGTTGAAAATTCCCGGTCCGCGAAATGCCACGAAAGCGATGGCCAGCAGAATTCCGGGGAAAGAGAGGAATGCGTTCATCACGACGACGTTGACAAAGCGATCGATGCGGCCGCCGTAGTAGCCGGCGATGGATCCGACGATTAGACCTAACGTCAGCGAGGCTGCGACTACGCAACTGCCGACCAGCATGGAAATGCGCGAACCGTAGATCAGGCGGGAGAGGATGTCGCGTCCAAGTTCGTCCGTGCCACACCAGTGGGCTGACGACGGTCCTCCAAGACGCGTCGGCAGGTCGATATGTGCGGGGCCTTGCGGGGCGATCCAAGAGGCGAACAGGGCGCAGATTGTGAAGAGCGCGACCAACACGATGCCAATTGCGGCGAGTGGATTACCGCGTACGGCACGCCGAAACGAAATTGCGGTCGTGGACATGACGGAATCTTAAATTGCCGGGCGGTCTTGTGGCCGCTCGAAAATTGTGTTCTGATTACGGAAAGACTGTCGGTGCCGGCCAATTCGCATCGGCGCCGTAAACCACCACCTCTAGCTTACATTCTGAGGAGAAAAATCATGAGTAAAGTCTCGTATATTCCCAAAGACTACAATTCCGTAACGCCATACCTGGTCGTCAAGGATGCCGCCAAGGCCATTGAATATTACAAGAAAGTTTTCGGCGCGACTGAAACCGTTCGCATGAATGGCCCGGACGGCAAGGTCGGTCACGCCGAGTTGAAGATTGGCAACTCGCACATCATGCTGGCCGACGAAAATCCAAGCATGGGACCGGGACACACCAGCGCCGCCACTGTCGGCGGAAGTCCGGTGAGCCTGTATGTGTACCTTCCCGACGTCGATAGCGTGGTTAAGCGCGCGGAGACCGAGGGAGCGAAAATCCTGAAGCCAGTTCAAGACCAGTTTTACGGAGACCGCAATGGCTTCATTCAAGATCCGTTCGGACATCTGTGGGGCATCGCCACGCATGTGGAAGATGTGTCGCCACAAGAGATGAAAGAGCGGATGAAGAAAATGATGCTTGCGGCGTAGGTTGATTTGGACTGCAGGCGGGGCAGCCATGCCCCGCCTCCTGATCACGAAGCCAATCCACACGGCAGGTCCCTCCACTCCGTATTGCGATTGATAAGGCCGATCGCAATGCTCCGGTCAGAAGGACAGATTTTTGTGAGGTAATGAACCCCTCTTCGCAACCACAGCCATCTCAAAACTTCCCTGTCATCCCCACCGAGTCTGTTGATCCGCGATAGCGGATCAACGATGAGTGGAGGGACCTGCTTGTGGGGTTGATAAGGATGCCGGGTCGACGTCGCGGCAGCGTAAAGAAGGGGTCAATGAAGGTAATTTTTTGTAAAGATCCAAGTGCTTGTTTTGTTTGAGGATAAAATTGATTTTGCACGATATTATCGAGAACGGTCTGGAGCTATCCGTAGCGCAATATTGCGCAACCGGAGTCGTAGTTCGAACGTCCAAACCCTGGGTGCAAAGCAAGACTACAATTATGAGAAATCTTATTTTCCCGCAGAAAGAGGTCTGCGAATGATGACTGCTTCGGGTAGGCCGGAGGCGGTACCGGAGAGGCGAAGTTTCACCTGCCGGCCGCTGAAGGTTAAACCAGCCCGGTGTTCGCCCGAGTTCGCGAATTTCTTGCTAGTGCTGATTCTTCTCTTCATCGTGGTTGGGGCGGGTTGTGGTGGCAGCGATCCTAAACCTGCATCGGCCCGGGCGAACGTCGCGCAGTTGGTCCCCGTGGCGGTGGCCACCGCCGAACGCCGCGACATGCCCTACTATCTCACCGGCCTGGGGTCGGTCAACGCCTACTACACGGTCAGCGTGAAAAGCCGGGTTGATGGTCAACTGGTGCAGGTAAATTTCCAAGAAGGACAGACGGTCAAGAACGGTGAACTGCTCGCTGTTATTGATCCTCGACCCTACCAGGTTGCGCTCGATCAGGCGCAAGCCACGCTGTTCAAAGATGAGGCTTCGCTGCGGGATGCCAAGCTGAACTACGAGCGCTTCAAGGGACTGCTGCAGAGCTCCGGCGCCATGTCCCAGCAGCAAGTCGATACGCAGCAGGCTACGGTTGACCAGTTGGACGGAACCGTGCGCAATGATCATGCGTCCATTGAGAGCGCCAAGCTGAATCTCGTCTATTGCCACATTACCGCACCAGTGAGCGGCCGCATTGGCTTGCGGCAAGTGGATCCCGGAAACATCGTGCACGCCACTGACGCCAATCCTATGTTTGTGATCACGCAACTCCAGCCCATCGCGATACTCTTCACCCTGCCGGAAGATAATCTCCAGGCAGTGTCGCGGCAGATGGCGAAAGGGCTTGAGGTGGACGCCTACAGCCGGGACGATCAAACCAAGCTGGCCGTGGGCAAGTTACTCACCATCGACAATCAGATCGATCCGACCACTGGCACCGGCCGACTCAAGGCGGTTTTTGACAACAAAGACAATGCGCTATGGCCGAACCAATTCGTGAATGTTCGTCTACTACTGGAGATCCGGAAGGACAGCACCGCGATTCCGGCAGCGGCGATACAACGAGGTCCGCAAGGTACTTACGTATTCGTGGCGAAATCGGACAACACCGTTGACGTGCGTCCAGTGACGATCGCCTTCACCCAAGACAACGTTTCCGTTATCGCAAGTGGAATCTCTCCGGGCGACGTTGTGGTGACTGACGGCCAGGACAAACTGCAGCAGGGGAGCAAGATTGAAGTACGCCAGGCGACTCCCTCGGGGAACCGGCCGCAGCAAGCGACCGGGAGTAACGGTTCGGGAAGTCCTTCTCCGAACGCTCAGCGTCCAGGAACACAATGAATCCGTCGCGCCTATTTATTCTACGGCCCGTGGCCACGGCATTGCTGATGGTGGCCATCATGCTGATAGGCATCGTAGCGTACCGGCAACTTCCTGTGTCAGCGTTGCCCGAGGTGGACTATCCGACGATTCAGGTGATGACGTTTTACCCCGGCGCCAACCCTGATGTGATGGCGTCTTCGGTAACAGCGCCGCTCGAACGCCAGTTTGGTCAGGTCCCAGGCCTCAGCCAGATGACCTCGACCAGTTCGTTTGGCAGTTCGGTCATCACGCTTCAATTCAATCTAGATCAAAATATTGACATCGAAGAGCAGCAAGTGCAGGCCGCGATCAATGCGGCTCAAACTTACCTGCCGACGGACCTGCCGAATCCACCCATCTACAGCAAAGTAAATCCGGCGGACTCCCCGATTCTTACCCTGGCTCTCACCTCTAAAACGCTGCCGCTTTCGCAAGTAGAGGATCTTGCGGACACGGCAATGGCCCAGAAGATTTCGCAGGTCACGGGCGTGGGCCTGGTGTCGATCAGCGGAGGGCAGAAGCCGGCGGTACGAATCCAGGCCAATCCGACTGCGTTGGCGTCTTACGGGATGAGCCTAGAAGATGTGCGAACCGCGCTGGCGGCTGCCAACGTCGATCAGGCCAAGGGAACGCTCAACGGTCCGCGCCAGTCCTTCACCATCGGTGCCAATGACCAACTCACATCGGGCGACCAGTACCGCCCAATTATCGTGGCTTACCGGAACGGCTCTCCGGTGCGTCTTGCCGACGTGGCCACCGTGACCGACGGAATCGAAAATGTGATGCAGGCCGCGTGGATGAACCTGGACCCCGCGGTCATTATGAATATTCAGCGCCAACCCGGCGCGAATATTATCGGCGTGGTGGACCGAATCAAGAAGCTGCTACCACAACTGCAGGCCGGATTGCCCGCTGCGGTCAACGTTGCAATTCTGACGGACCGGACGGTCACGATCAGAGCTTCAGTTAAAGATGTGCAGTTTGAACTCATGCTCACGATTGCCCTGGTCGTGATGGTGATATTCCTGTTCCTGCGCAATCTCTCCGCGACTGTCATTCCCAGCGTCGCCGTGCCGCTTTCTATCGTAGGTACGTTCGGCGTCATGTACTTGCTGGGCTACAGCCTCAACAACCTCACGCTCATGGCATTAACGATCTCCACCGGCTTCGTGGTCGACGATGCCATTGTCATGATTGAGAACATCGACCGGTTCCTGGAACAAGGTGATTCCCCGCTGGACGCCGCGCTGAAAGGTGCGGGACAGATTGGATTCACCATTGTCTCCCTGACGGTTTCCCTGATCGCTGTGCTGATTCCGCTTTTATTCATGGGCGATATCGTTGGCCGGCTATTCCGCGAATTCGCGGTTACGTTGGCCGTCACTATTTTGGTTTCCGCGGCCGTCTCACTGAGCTTGACCCCGATGATGTGCGCCAAGCTGCTCAAGCACAGAGATCCCTCGAAACGAGGCCGGTTCTACAACCTTTCGGAGGATTTTTACAATCGCGTAATCGCGTTTTACGGCCGCACTCTGAAAGTCGTGCTTCGACATCAAACCATCACTTTGCTGGTCACCGTTGGGACACTCGTTCTCACTCTGTTTCTGTACGTTGTCGTGCCCAAGGGATTTTTCCCGGTTCAGGATACCGGTGTGATTCTCGCGATTGCGGATGCTCCGCAAAACGTCTCGTTTAAAGCACTAGCTGATCGCCAGCAAGCGTTGGCTCGCGTCATTCTTAAAGATCCGGACGTTGAGAGCCTATCTTCATTTATCGGCGTGGACGGCACTAACCTTACGCCCAACAGCGGCCGCATCCAGATTAATCTCAAACCTCGCGATCAACGGAAAGCGACTGCGTCGGACATTATTCGGAGGCTGCAGCCGCAAGTCGCGGAGGTCGAAGGCATCACGCTCTTCATGCAGCCGGTGCAGGATTTGACAGTGGAAGACCGCGTAAGCCGCACCCAATTCCAGTACACGATGGAAGACGCCGACGCCAAAGAACTGACGCGGCTGTCTTCGCAGCTGGTTGACAAGCTGCGTACGTTGCCGCAATTGCGCGATGTGGCCAGCGATCAACAGGCCGGAGGCCTGCAGGCGGATGTGACGATCGATCGCGACACAGCTTCCCGGCTCGGTATTTTTCCGCTGCAAATCGACAACACACTCTACGACGCATTTGGGCAGCGCCAGGTCTCGACCATCTTTACCCAATTGAACCAGTACCACGTCATCCTGGAAGTGGATCCGCGGTTTCAGCAGAACCCCGGATCGTTCAAGGATTTGTACGTAAAGTCGACGAACGGGACGCAAGTGCCGCTTTCCGCTTTTACCCAAATCCATACTTCCAACGCATCGTTGGCGGTCAATCATCAGGGCCAATTTCCGGTGGTAACGCTCTCGTTCAATCTTGCACCGGGAGTGTCGCTCGGTAATGCGACCCAGGCCATTCAGCAAGCGGAGAAGGAAATCGGAATACCGGTCAGCGTTCATACCGCCTTTCAGGGTACGGCAGCCGCATTCCAGAATTCTCTGTCGACCGAGCCCTGGCTGATTTTCGCGGCTATCGTCACGGTGTACATCGTGCTGGGGGTTCTTTACGAGAGCTATATTCATCCGATCACGATTCTGTCCACGCTGCCCTCGGCTGGTGTGGGCGCAATCTTCGCGTTGTTGCTGACGGGGAACGATCTCGGTGTAGTCGGACTGATTGGAATCATCCTGCTGATTGGAATCGTGAAGAAGAACGCCATCATGATGATTGACTTCGCGCTGGAGGCTGAGCGGGTCGAGCACAAGCCGCCCGAGGAAGCGATTTTTCAGGCGTGCCTGTTACGCTTCCGTCCTATCATGATGACCACGATGGCGGCTTTGCTTGGCGGTTTGCCATTGGCGCTCGGCTCTGGAACTGGGTCGGAGCTGCGGCATCCACTGGGAATCACGATCGTCGGCGGATTGCTCGTTAGCCAGGCGCTCACGCTGTACACCACTCCTGTGGTTTATTTGTGGTTTGACCGTTTGGCCAAGCGATTCGAAGGGTTGGGGATCATGAATCCGGTGGAAGAGCCGGCGGTTGGTGATTGAATCATGAATATTTCCGCTCCCTTCATTAAACGGCCAATCGGAACGTCGCTGCTGACGTTGGCACTGTTGATGTCGGGAGTTCTCGCTTTCACCAGGCTTCCGGTCGCTCCACTTCCTCAGGTGGAATTTCCGGTGATCCAGGTTTCGGCGAGTCTGCCGGGCGCGAGTCCAGAAACCATGGCCTCAGCGGTTGCGACTCCCTTGGAGCGGCAATTCGGGCGAATTGCCGGCATCAATCAAATGACGTCGGTCAGCCAGCTAGGCTCGACTGGCATTGTTCTGCAGTTTGATCTTAGCCGCAATATTGATGCCGCCGCCCGCGACGTACAGGCAGCCATTAACGCCGCACGAAGCCAACTGCCCTCGTATCTTCCCGGCAATCCCTGGTATCGCAAAGTGAACCCGGCGGATGCGCCGATTTTACTCATGTCGCTGACCTCCGACAGCGTTACCCTGCCCGATATTTACGATCAGGCGAACTCCATCCTGTCGCAGAGGCTGGCGCAAGTCGGTGGTGTGGGACAAGTGTATGTAGGCGGAGGCGCTAATCCTGCGGTCCGCGTAGAGTTGGATCCAAATCTGCTCAACAAGACAGGAGTCGGGCTGGATGCTGTCCGCACCGTTCTAGGAGCGGCGAATGCAAATCGTCCCAAGGGTGAGGTAGCCAACCCGACCAACGCCTGGACGGTTAGCGATAACGATCAGATTATGCACGCGGCGGACTATCGCCCGCTGATCGCGGCTTATAACCCGACCAACGGAGCCGCAATTCGCCTGGGCGATGTGGGCGACGTGCAGGATTCAGTCGAGGACGCGCACATCTATGGTCTGTCCAATGGAAAACGCGCCGTAATTATCGTTATCTTCCGCCAGCCCGGCGCAAATATTATTCAGACTGTCGATAACGTTCTCGGGTTGTTGCCACAGCTTCAGGCTTCCATTTCTCCTGCGATTAAGCTGGAAGTCGTGTCGGATCGCACCACGACGGTGCGCGCTTCGCTGCGAGATATTGAAATTACGCTCCTGATTTCGGTGGTTCTTGTAATTTTGGTGGTATTTGTTTTTCTGCGGACCGTCCGCGCCACTGTCATTCCCAGCATCTCGGTACCCCTGTCGCTGATCGGGACATTCGGCGTGATGTATCTTCTGGGGTACACCCTCGACAATTTGTCGTTAATGGCGCTGGCAATTTCGACGGGCTTCGTCGTGGACGATGCCATCGTTGTGCTGGAAAACATTACACGCTACCTGGAGCTGGGGTTGGCCCCGGTTCAGGCTGCGTATCGGGGTGCCCGTGAGATCGGATTCACTGTGCTCTCGATGAGCACGTCTCTGGTGGCGGTCTTCATTCCGATTCTGATGATGGGCGGAATTGTCGGCCGCTTGTTCCGTGAATTCGCGGTTACGCTCAGCATCGCGATTGGCGTATCGCTAGTGGTTTCCCTGACCACCACGCCCGCCATGTGCGCGCAGTTGCTGAAGCCGCTTCATGAGGAAAGGCATGGGCGAGCTTATAACTTCAGCCAAAAAATGTTTGACGGTGTCCTGCGCATCTACAGCGCGGCTCTGGGTTGGGTCCTGCGCCACCAGTTTGCCGTGTTGGTCATTACCATCGCGACCGCTTGCCTGAGCGTCTATCTCTTCATAGGCGTTCCAAAGGGTTTTTTCCCTCAGCAGGATACCGGCCGAATCGGTGGAACCGTGCAGGCGGCGCAGGATATCTCTTTCGATGCCATGAGCCGCAAGATGCGCCGCTACGTCGATATCGGGATGAAGGATCCGAACGTCCTGAGCATGATTGGCTTTTGCGGGGGCACCACTGCGATGAACCAGGGACGCATGTTCATCACTCTGAAACCGCTAGGGCAACGAAAGTTGACCGCCGATCAAGTCATTGTCGAGCTCAGCAAGAAGTTTTCCGAGGTACCGGGGGCGACGCTGTACATGCAGGCCCAACAGGATCTGCAGATCGGTGGCCGTTTGAGCCAGGCGCAGTACCAGTACACGCTTCAGGGTGAGGATCTGAATGAGCTGAACACCTGGGCGCCGCAGTTGCTGCAAAAATTGCGGGCGCTCCGGGAACTGCAGCAGGTAAATACGGATCAGCAGGACAAAGGCCTCGAAGCCAATGTAATCATCGATCGTGACACGGCTTCGCGGCTGGGTGTCGCCGCGGCGGACATCGACGCCATTCTCTATGACGCTTTCGGGCAGCGGCAGGTTTCGACTATCTTCCAGCCTCTGAATCAGTATCACGTGGTCATGGAAGTGGCTCCGCAATTTCAGCAGAGTCCCGATACTCTGGAAAGTGTCTACGTGCATTCTTCCAACGGCAACATGGTACCGCTGTCCACGTTCGCACACTTTGGACCTGCCAACACGTCGCTTGCGGTCAGCCATCAGGGGCAATGGCCGGCCGTGACCATTTCGTTCAACCTTGCCCCCGGCGTATCTCTTGGTCAGGCGACCACAGCCATTGAGCGGGCCCAGCGCTCGATTAATTTTCCCGCGACCATTCACGCCAGCTTCCAGGGTACCGCGGCGGCTTTCCAGGATTCGCTGGCCAATCAACCGGTCCTCATCATTACGGCGCTGCTAGCGGTTTACATCGTTCTGGGAATTCTTTATGAGAGCTACATCCATCCCGTAACGATTCTCTCGACGATTCCCTCGGCCGGTGTAGGCGCTCTGCTGGCGCTGAAACTGACGCACAATGAACTTAATGTCATCGGACTCATTGGCATTATCCTGCTGATCGGGCTGGTCAAGAAAAACGCCATAATGATGATCGACTTCGCTCTGGAGGCCGAGCGGAAAGAAGGCAAGGCGCCGATCGACGCGATTTACGAAGCCTGCGTATTGCGCTTCCGTCCGATCATGATGACAACCATGGCGGCGTTACTTGGGGGATTGCCGCTGGCACTCGGTACGGGCACGGGCTCGGAACTTCGGCGGCCACTTGGCCTCACGATCGTAGGCGGCTTGATCGTGAGTCAGGCGTTAACCCTGTTCACGACGCCCGTGGTCTACCTTTACATGGACCGGTTGCGTTTGCGATCCAGTCGCAAGAAAGGCCAGTTGCCGGGACCAGTCTCGCCGGCCACCAGCCACGCAGATTAGAACGGCGGAGGCAAAGTTAACGCGACGAAATTATTTCTTCTTTGAGATGAGTCCCAGGATTCTGCTCGCCAGTTCGTCGGAAAATCCGAACCGCGCCTTGGCCTTCGAATAAAGATTGAGGACCTGCTTATCAACCCAGATCATCGCGGACTGGCCTATGCCATCCCCTGGCCGCGCACGATAGTTGGTCGATCGCGGACTGTATTTCGAATCTTGCTCGATCGTGTAGTAATACAGCGCAACGCTCTTGCGCGAGAATCCTTCCGGGCAATCGAGTGGTTCTGGAAAGCCGTGCAACGATTTCTCGTTGGTGTTGAAGATCAATACGTGGTTGAGCAGGGGCAAATATTTCACCCGGCAACTGCGCATCCCCGCGTCCCAGAGTTCAATGGCACCGCCCCATTCCGCATGCCACTCCGGATTCAAATAGAGAATAAGGTTGACCCGCCTCCGCCAGTTTTTGTGATAGTGGTGATGCGAGAAATCGGTGTGAACGTTGAGGAATCCGCCGCGGCTTGACTGGTGCAGACCGCCGCCCTCCAGGCCGGGGTCGGAGACCAGATCCGGAATGCCAGTCAGCTCAGACAGCCAACTGACAAAGCTCGGGGAATTCAGTGCATCGGTCACCTCTCCCAACACTTGTGGGAAAAGTTCCCGCTTCGCCATGCCTAGTTTGTTTTCGTTGTGATGCTTGTATTGCGTCCACGCATCAGTGTTCGGCTCGGGGAATTCTCCCGCGATTGCCTCAGCGACCTGAGGCTCAAGGAACTCTTTAACTAAAAGATGGGGTACGGGATCGCCTTGCCTGTACTGTTTAGCCAAAAGCGGGAGCCGTGAACTCCATCTCGGGTAAGAAAAAAAAGGGCTGGTTTGCTCTACGGTTTGCAAACAGGGCATGGGCTCGGATCCTCGTACAACGGTCCTTCAAGTTGATGGGTACATCAATTGTACCAACTAAACCCCTGATCGGCTCGACAGTTTCGCCGCTCAGGGAACCCGACAAACCAATACGGCCCCGTTTCGATACGGACATTCAAGGTCCGCAACTCCGGGCTGTTGCAGAACAACCCATGTGACTCCGTATTCCGCATGCAATCGCTGAAAGTTGCGTGATTGAAAGGTCTTCCAAGCGCTCTGTGCCTGAACCTGCGTGAGCCATTCCTCCGCGATGGGAGGAAACATGGTTACTGCGCCACTGTCCTTGACTGCATCCGCCAACATACTTCGTTGCGCGATGGCCCGAAAACCGTTGGCGTCCTCTCCCGGAATATGCATGTGAAAAGGGTCCAGTGCAAAGACCGCATCGGTAGGGGTATTACTTCGAATCCACTCGAACGCCTGTACCCATTGGTTTGTCGGCGCCCTTCCCGGCCATTCAATATGTGCGCTGGCAGGAAACAAAGTCCGTTGAGCCACGATCATGCCCGCACATAAGGGCACAAAAAGTGCTGCCCATCGCCATACCCGGTCCTTCAACACATATTCGCCGAGGAGCCCGCCTGCGAATAAAACGAAAAGCAAATAGAGCAAATACAGGCATCGCATTGGCTGAAATCGCGCAAGGCTCTCGAATCGCGCAGATATGGACAGCACCACCCCCGCAGGCAAGTAGAGAAGCTCATAAACAATCAAACCCCGGCACAGCAGATCCAGATTGCGCAACTGTCGCGAACGGCCAACCCGGCTGACCCACCAGAGGATTGGGAGAGGCGCCACCACGCCCAGCAGTTCGTACCAATGCCATTGCAGGAGGTAATGAAAGGTGTGGGAAACCGCGACCTGATGATAGGCAGGCGACGGCGGCTCGAACGAGAGACCAAAGGGCAAGAGGCAGGCAAAACTGGCGAGACGCCGATCGAATTCCTTGACGCAGACAAGGACTGCACAATAAGTAAGACCGAAGACCGACATGAGTGGATGAATTGCCGCCGCAAACACGAGAAATATTGTGGCTTGAAAATATTTTCTGTCGATGACTTTGGCGATAGCAAAGATGACGGCGAAAGCGACCATGTTTCGCGGATTGATGTATTGATCCATGATGTACAACGCAGTTCCCGCGACCGGCAGAGTCAAAAGGGAGGCGACCATCGCCACGCCGGCCCACCGAGCTCTCGGATCGGGAAAGCACATACCGATCAACTGCCAGCAGGCCATCAGGAGCAAAAAAATGGATGTCAGTTGCCAAGCGAACAACACCGTCTCCAGCGGCAAATGAGTTAGGCGTACCGAGGCCGCAACCAGATTCGGGAAAGATGTCAGATGCGCATGCGATTCAAAAAACTGCGCGTTAAAGGGAAACAGCTCAGGTTGCAGGACTTTTTCAACCCCAGGAAGATAAATCTCCGAATCCTCGACCCAGGGATGGTAGCCATGGACCAGCAACGCTCCAAAAGTGAGGAATGAGAGAAGGAGGAAATCTTTGAGCTTCAAGCCGGGCTCCGTAATTGGTGCGGCGTAATCTAACCGAAGTCTCTTCTTGCGAAGTGACTGGTGCGGATTGTACATCGTGAGAGTGGAGTGGACATCGGCCGGGCATGAGTCAATCGCCCGGCCTTTGAAATAAAGTTGCGCCCAACGTCTCGCCTCTCGTTACTGGACGGTTAAAGTTAAATTCACTACGTGCTGCAGCGCTCCGCTGGTGGCCGTCACTACCACCGGATAAGTACCCAGCGGAGTGCCTGGATCGGGAGGCGGCGTTCGGGTGCTGTTGCCCCCGCCTCCGCAGGCAGAAAGGCTGAGGACGGCGACAATGATCAACGAAAGCAATGCGCTGCCGCGACGACGTCTGGGTGGAACGCCGAGTAAGAACACCCCCGCAAAGGTCATGCCGCCGGTCGCCATCCACCAACCGGGGCTCCGCTGATTATCAGGTGTCGATCTCTGGGGTTCTAATGTCGCGACAGTTGCGGCCTTGGTGGTAATCATGAGCGTTGTGGTCCCACTCCCTGTGATCGAAGCTGGAGTGAAGCTGCAAGTGGCTTCGGCAGGCAAGCCCGCGCACGATGAGGGGCCAAATTGAACGGTTCCGGGCAAGCCATTCACCGCCGTAATGGTCAGAACCACGTCTGCCGATCCACCCGGGGTAGCCACCAAGACTGTGCTTGCGCTAGCTGCGAGGGTAAAATCAACGGCGGTGGAGGAAGTGGAAGAGATGTAATTGGTATCACCGTTGTACATCGCCTTGAACGACTTCGCCGGCGGTTTACCAACCGTCAAGCTCGCCGTCGCCGATGCCCCGGTGATCACTACATCGGTTTGAGGATTGATGACGGCAGGAGTTTGCTGGACGATTGGAGAGGGGGAGCCAGCCTGCGCACCATCGACGAAGAAGGTGACTGTTCCGGTCGGGGGATTGCCCCCGCTGTTAGTGGTGATGTTGGCCGAGAGACTGGTTCCTTGATCTTGCACTACAGTCGTGGTGGCTGCCTGGGTCATCGTAAATGTATATGGTGGCGAAGACTGACTTGGCTGGTAGCTGCTATCGCCGAGATAGCTGGCAATCACCGAATGAGCGCCAGCGCCAAACGCGAAAAATCCGTTGGGCGTTGCCGTGTT
>Ga0210406_10000751_pt1 | contig 42619 bp, 35 predicted proteins | sample IncBWC30MmetaG_FD_155454 | JGI IMG/M metagenome (GOLD analysis project Ga0210406, IMG submission 155454) | Forest soil microbial communities from Barre Woods Harvard Forest LTER site, Petersham, Massachusetts, United States - Inc-BW-C-30-M | ecosystem: Environmental > Terrestrial > Soil >...
ACTCCTCTGCGTCGAGAGTGGAGGCCGCTTGCAAAACCCTGTTGTTCGCCCAGCGGTCGTATTCGTAGAGAAGCTGAATGTCATCTTTAGTCATGGTGGTGGCCGGCCCCTGCTGCGGGCAATTTTACCTTGCCGCGGGCATTCGGCAAGACCCTGCATGCGGTCGTTTCTGGCACCTTGGTGACTGTGACCGAGTCACGGGCAAACCGGAAGTAATTCTGCCTTAAGTTAGCTTATGGGTCGACGCGCCTGAGACTCCATATCAATTTGAGACGCCAACGCTCCGAGCCCGGCGATATCCTGAAATAGAACTCCGTCCCATCCCATTGTCAACTCTACACTTAGACTCAGAGCCGGGAACTTGCACTTTGGTCGCGCTCGTGCACTCTCCATTCCCGCGATGCGGTCCGGGTCCTTGAGTCCACGCTAACCGGCAGACTCAGGAACCCCGGCCTGCATTGGCATTTCTGGGGGAACGTTGCCTAAACCAGCCGCTGCCGCCGCACTAACTCGCGAAAGCTCGACCACCAAGCTGGCCAAGTTCTTTCCCAACGCCACGCCCGTGCGGATCCCCGTGCGCCTCACTCGTCTAGGAGATGCCGCCAGCACCACCAGCGAAAGCACCATGATTGAATTCGGCACATCGCAAGAAGTGCTTTTTGCCTCGACTTTGCCCCTGGAATTCGCCGACAAGCTGCGCTTGCGCAACTCCGACGGCACCCTCGACACCGAGGCCTGCGTAGTCGCACTGCAATGTAACGGAGCACACCGCGCGGTCGCTGCTCGCTTTACGCGGGAAGTTGCCAACTGGATCGTGAAACCATGACATCACCTACGAATGATCTCGCTACTGAGTGGAATGACGCGCTCCAGCTTTATCCGTTGTATGCCGCCTTAGGCCGGGAATTCGTGATCGACCTGCCGGCTTGCAACGATCTTGAAGCTGGTCAGAAAACCCCTCCACAGGAATCCGTCGAGCAGGCACGCCAGTGGTTCGCGGATATGGACCAGCGCATCCAGGTGTATCAACTGCGGCAGTTCCTCCAGACCAGCGCGCTGGCCGGCGAGGATGCTCTGCGGACTTTGCTGCAACATCACCTGCGTAAACCGCAACATTCCGACACCGACCGCGATAAAGTCGATTTCTTGCTGGTCCAGTATTTTTCGCTCGCCGCCCCCTCACGATTGGAAGACGCCGATGTCGATGTCCAATACGTGGCGCAGACGCTGGAGCCGGTGGTGGGAACTGCGGACATCACCATACCCGATTGGCTGGCCCCAGTCAGCGACCTCATAACCGCGGCTAACGCCTGTAAGACCCTGAGCGAATTGCTCGCCAGCAAGATACTGGAGAAAAGCCGCAAACTCAAGACTTCTTCGGGAGAGAACTATTACACTCCAGCCGCTATGGTCTCATTTACCCGCTTCAGTTTTCTGATGCGGCGCGTGTTTTTCCGCTTGATGCACGGTGATTTGAACGCAATTTCCGATGGTCTGCGGGAACTCGAAGCCAGCGGGGTTACGACGCTCGACTGCCGCCGCGCGCAATTTTCTGCGGAAGAGCCCATCGCCCGCCTGCGCATGATCTGTCAATCATGGAAAGTGATGTTTCATGCCGAGTACTCTTCCGGCCAGCCGCTGCGCATGCTCGTCGACCTTCGCAACGTGATCGACCATGCTCTGGAAAAGAACCAAAAAGACAGCAAGCAGCCCGAGAAAGCGAAAGCTGCCGCCGCCGGAGCGCTATCCGCGACTCTTCCCTCCGACCCGCCAGAATTCGAAGTCTCCCGCCAGACTGCGGACTGGAGCGAAGACGCATCCAGCGAGCCGCACACAAGCTCGGGCGACACGACCGAATCATAGACGGCTTCATCGAGAAGAAATCGTGGACCAACCCACTGTACTCATCATCTCCGACGACCCCGATTTTCCCGTCGTCATCACCAGTCGCTGGCAATCCGAGCGCAAGATGCCCGCATTTACGCTGATGAGCAGCGACGTATGTCTCGACTTCGATCCGGAAAACTTTCAGCTGGCCATCGCCGGACGCATTCGCCCACAAGCCCTCGCCGTAGTCATGGAAGCCATGGACGCTGCCGGCAAGCGCGTGCTCTTCGTCTCCGACGACGCGCGCGCCATTCAGTCGGTGCGCGACCGTTGGCCCGGAGTTGTGTTGGTGCGCCAGCAGGAAAACTGGCTGGAGACGTTGGTTCAGGTGGCTGGGGAGGTGTTGCATCGCGCCGCCGCCGAATTCCATGCCCGCCGTGCCGAGCAGCAGAACATGCTGCTGGAGCGGCAGGCCACACTCGGCCGCTACATACTCGAAATGCAGCACACACTGAATAACACTCTGACGTCGATGCTGGGAAATTCCGAGTTGCTTCTGCTCGAGCCGGGCTCGCTTTCCGCCGAAGCGCGCTCGCAGATCGAAACCGTTCGCAACATGGCGCTGCGGATGCACGAAATTCTGCAAAGATTTTCGTCGTTGGAGAAAGAACTTCGCGTGGTCGAACGGCAATCCGGCAAAGAAAGCACTGTCAAGGCTCACGCCGCTGCGGTCTGAGCCATGCCGCCATCAGCCATCTAGATCCGGCCCGCATTCAAGCCTTGAGAGTCCAACAATAAGGAGACTAAAGCTGCCGAGTATTATCGCGACCAGGTAAGTCCGCGGCCTAGAACGAAGATGAACAACAGGCTGAGAAGGATCGCCGGAGCAATCCAAACGATGCTGCGCTTGATGGGTCCAACCCGAGGCGCCTCGTGGCGGTTCTTCCGCATCATGCTGGGCAGGCTTAGCAGGCCGGCGTTCGCGCCAAGAGTGGAGGGCAGCGCCGACGCTATGACATAAAATACTCCCGCCGGATTAAGCAGGCCTCCAAGTCCGGCCAGAATTCCGTCAGTGACGTAGGGTGTCCAGCACAGCCCACGGAGCCTTCGTGGACCATCATTCTCGCGGCGAAACCATTTCAGTTCGGCGGCCACGACCAGCATGGATGCATAGTAGGACACTGCACCCACTATGACGAGCCCAGCCCGCCACATCCCGTGTGGTTGCAGACCCTGGATCACCGCCGCCCAATCGCCAAAGTTGGTCACACCGGAAAACAAGAAGTAACCGGTCCCCGTGAAAAGATTGCCCGCCATCGCCAGCACAAGAAAGTAACGGGCGGCGGGTCGATAGCCCTGCGGCCTGCGCAGGAGAAGCCAGAAGATGGCCGCGAAAAGAAGATTCACCAGCGTGCCATTCGCCGAGATCCAGCGCGTATCAATTTCGCATTGCATCGCGACCGTACTCACCGTGATGCGGTGGGCGCCGCTGAGCCACGCCGTCACTCCGTGGCCAAGACCTTCATGAAGAACATCCTGGAGAATACAGGCGAGCGCCGAAATGGCTACCAGCGTGGCGCGATCATCCTCTCTGGTAACCGCTGCGGTGGGCATGGCGTCTCTTATAGTACAGCCGCCACTGTGATTCGGCTTGGTGATCCGAAGTCCCGAGAGCCGCAATTCGTTTCACAACTTTTTACTTGTTTTTACTTCACATTTGCACATCCGCGCGTCTGTTCAGCTATGTTTCGTTCGAATACAAGGAGGCAGTGATGAACCTCAAATCCGTTCGGACTTGTCTCATGCTGTACAGCTTGTATTTCGTCTTGCAGCCTCTTCACGCACAGCAACATTCAGACGCCGCCAAACCCGCCGAGCATGACGGCCAACACGACTTCGACTTCGAAATTGGTCGCTGGAAAACTCACCTTTCCCGCCTCCAGCATCCTTTAACGGGTTCCCGCGCCTGGGTGGAGTATGAGGGCACGACCGTAGTCCGCAAGATTTGGAATGGCCGGGCCAATCTGGTCGAACTCGAAGTCGCCGGCACAGCCGGTCACATTGAAGGTTTGAGCCTGCGTCTGTATAACCCCACAGCGCGGCAATGGAGCCTCAATTTCGGAAGCAGTAGCGGCGGCATCCTCACCCAGCCCACAGTCGGTGAATTCAAGAATGGCCGCGGTGAGTTTTACGATCAGGAGAAATTCAACGACCGCACCATCTTGGTTCGATTCGTCATCTCCGATGTCACCCCGAATTCCTGCCACTTCGAGCAGGCATTCTCCGATGACGGCGGCCGCACCTGGGAAGTCAATTGGATCGCGACCGATACCCGAGTCACCGACACCGCGGCCAACGAAGAATCCGCGCAACCGAACTCCGACTCATCGCAAGCCAGTCTTGCCACTGCGTCCGAGCCCGATGGGGCCCACGATTTCGATTTCGAAATCGGCCATTGGGATATCCACTTGCAGCGCCTCGCCGACCGCCTCGCCGGTTCCCACACCTGGGTCAAATTTGACGGCACTTCCGTCACCCGTAAAGTCTGGAACGGACGTTCCCAGATCGAAGAGTTTGAGACCGACAGCCCCGGCGGCCACATCGAAGGCTTGACCCTCCGATTGTTCAATCCGGAAACGCGCCAGTGGAGGCTCTATTGGGCCAACAGCAAAGTCGGCGTTCTCGATCCGCCACAGATCGGCCAGTTCAAGGACGGCGTCGGTGCGTTCTATGCGCAGGACACCTGGAAAGGCAAGATGGTCATCGTCCGCTTCCTCTGGACCAACACGACCACGAACAAGCCCCACTTCGAGCAGTCTTATTCCGACGACGGCGGCAAGACCTGGGAAGTCAACTGGATCACCGACCAGACGCGCGTGCCGGACGAAAATGACAAAGCGCACTGAAACTCTCCTGTAACGCCGACGGAACATATGAGAAGCAGGGCACAGCCTCACCCGCTCCCCTCCTCTACAATCGTCCCATGGACCACCACACCGTCGCCGCCATCAGCATCACCGGCACTTGCCTGGATGTGCTCGGCAGCCTCTACCTCGCCTACGATCTCCTCGGCGGCCAGCACGGCCCTTTGCGCCTGATCACGCGCGCCGTAACTTACTCCGTCGTTTTCGGCATCGACTTCGGGCTCGGCCTCGGTCTCTGGTTTGGCCTGGTCACTGGAATCGCCTCCGGCGTCACTGTTTCCATCGAATTCAACCGCGCCGCGCGCGGGTTGAGTCACTACTCCGTGCCTTGGGAAGCCTTCTTCGCTGCCATCCGCGGACTCTCCTTCACCGCCGGACTCTACCCGATGTTTGGTTTCGAATTCGCCATCGTCTTCGGCATCCTCGTCACGTTCGGCCAGGTGGCCGCCTATTCCCGCGACATGCGTCCTGCCACCGACTACGTAATCTCTCGCCGGCCAAATCTCAGCCGTCGCCGGTTTGTGGGAACCATCGTGCGTACCATCGGATACATCATCACCGCGCTGATCTGCGGCGCCCTAGTCCACCGCCCCGACCACGCTTGGTCATTCGCCATCCGCGTCGGACTCGTCACCGGCCTGGCAACCGGCATCGGAATCACCCTCAACCCCTTCATCGAATACTATGCCGACAACCTTCCCGAGCGCCGTCTCGGGGCCTTCGGCATCGCACTAATCTTCTGCGGTTTCGTCTTGCAGTCTCTTCAGTATTGGCTGGCCTTATTTGACGTGCATCTGACCTAGTCTTTTTTGGTCCATCTTCCAACCATTGTCATCCTGAGGCAGCGGATCCTTCGCAACGCGAAGGATCCCAACGAAGAGCCTGCCCTGAGCGAAGTCGAAGGGACCTATGCATTCCTGTGCGGGGCGCTGATAAACGCCGGGTGGCCCATTCTAACGTCGCGCTTTTTGCGACGTTAGAGTGGGGCTGTGGACGCCGCCGAAAGCGCGATTCGTCCAGCAGAGCTAGTGCTTTGTCACACAAACAAAAACTCCTTAGTCCGCAACTCCTTGACCATATCCCGCAACTTCGCCGCCTTCTCGAACTCAAACCGCTTGGCAGCTTCGCGCATGTCGCTTTCTAATTTGCCGATATAGACATCCAACTCTTCCTGCGACTTGAATTCGGGGATGCCTTCGACTTCGCCTCCGGTAAGGTCGGCATAGTCCGCTTCGATGATGCGCACCAGCGTCATATCCAGCGGCCGGATGATCGACTCCGGAGTTATACCGTTCTCTGCGTTGTATGCTTCCTGAATAGCGCGCCGGCGATTGGTCTCGTCCATGGCTTTCTTCATGGAGTCGGTCATGCGGTCGGCATAGAGAATCGCCCGCCCGTTCAGGTTGCGGGCGCAGCGGCCAATTGTTTGTATTAATGACCCGCTCGAACGCAGGAAGCCTTCTTTATCGGCATCGAGAATCGCCACCAGCGAAACTTCCGGCAAGTCCAGGCCTTCGCGCAGCAGGTTGATGCCGATCAGCACATCGAACTCGCCCTTGCGCAGGTCGCGCAGAATCTTGATCCGTTCGAGGGTTTCGATCTCCGAATGAAGATAGCGGCACTTCACCCCGACTTCGCTGTAGTATTCCGCCAAATCTTCGGACATGCGCTTGGTGAGCGTAGTCACCAGCACCCGCTCGCCCCGCGCCACGCGCTGCCGAATCTCGTGCAGCAGGTCGTCAATCTGTCCCTTCACCGGACGAATGTCAACGGGAGGATCGACCAGGCCGGTAGGCCGGATGATCTGCTCAATGACCACTCCCGCGGATTTCGTCAGCTCATACGGCCCCGGCGTGGCCGAGACATAAATCGACAGGTTCATGCGGTGCTCAAATTCCTCAAAAGTGAGCGGACGATTGTCGAGCGCCGAAGGCATGCGGAAGCCGTACTCGACCAGCGTCTCCTTGCGCGAGCGGTCGCCATGATACATGCCATGCAACTGCGGCACCGTCTGATGGGATTCATCAATAAAAGTGAGAAAATCTCGCGGGAAATAATCCAGCAAAGTAGGCGGAGGCTCGCCCGGCAGCCGCCCAGTGAAATGCCGCGAGTAATTCTCAATTCCATGGCAATAGCCCATGGCCTTGATCATCTCAATGTCATACATCACCCGCTGATGCACCCGCTGCGACTCGACCAACCGACCCTGCTTTTCCAGTTCCGCTTCCCACCACTTCAATTCTTCTCGAATCGAGGTAACGGCCTTCGAGCGCGTCTCTGGCTTCATCACATAATGCGTCTTCGGATAAATCGGCAAACGGACATACTTCTGCTTCACCGTCCCAAACAAGGGATCGATCTGCGAAAGCGAATCCACTTCATCCCCAAACAACTCAACCCGATAAGCCATGTCATCATAAGTAGGAAAAATCTCGATCACGTCGCCGCGAACCCGAAACGTCCCCCGCCGAAAATCGCCATCCGTCCGCTCATAAAGCACTTCCACCAGCTTGCGAGTAATCTCTTCCCGCCGAATCTTCTGCCCTTTTTCGAGAAACAACATCATCCCGTAATAAGCCTCGGGCGATCCAAGGCCATAAATACAACTAACCGACGAAACAATCAGAACTTCTCTACGCTCAAACAAAGACCTGGTTGCCGACAGCCGCAACTTGTCGAGCTCATCATTAACCGTGGCCTCCTTCTCAATATAAAGATCCGCCGCCGGCACATAAGCCTCCGGCTGGAAATAATCGTAGTATGAGACGAAGTATTCGACGGCGTTGTGGGGGAAGAAGTTTTTGAATTCGTGATAGAGCTGGGCGGCGAGGGTTTTGTTGTGGGCCATCACGAGCGCCGGCCGGTTGGATTGCTCGATGACTTTGGCCATGGTGTAGGTCTTACCGGATCCGGTGACGCCGAGCAAAACCTGGTGCTGCTCGCGATCGAAAACACCTCTCATCAGGGAATCGATGGCATGGGCTTGATCGCCGCGCGGAGTGTAGTCGGATACGAGTTTGAAGTCCATGGGGGGAGCCCTTAGCCGTCAGCACTCAGCTTTCAGCTTGAAACACGAGTCATCGCTCACAGGCTGCAATTTTAGGTAGTGAGCAATTCTTTATTATAAACCGGCGGGAAGAGCGGGAAACTGACCACGGATTGCACGGATCTACGAAAAAGCTTTTATCGCAGACGTCTCCGGAGAAAATCCGCTGAGGACGCGGAGAAAAGCTGAGACCCTACGGCAGTGTGAAGTTCACCGTGATCTGCGTCTGAATTTCCATGGGCAGGCTGTCCAAGAGATACGGCCTATATTTCCACTGCTTGACGGCATCCATGGCGGCGCGTGCCAGCACTGGCTCACCCTTCAGCAGCTTGACGGCAGTGATGTCGCCATCTTTGCTGATGGTGGCGAGCAAGAGGACCGCGCCTTGCATGTGCGCCTGCATCGCCCGCGCAGGATAGACGGGCGCGACTTTCTTGATCAGAAGACCTTGCGATACTCCCTGCGATACTTTCATCGTCTGCGGACCCGGCTGCGGAACCGAGCTCGGCATACTCATGAGGCCGGAAATTGCGTTGTCGTTGGATTGCGAGTTGGCGCTAACTGCGTCGGGCGCGGCAGCCTCGACAGTCTCGACGGGCGCGGGTTTGGACGCTACGGGTCTCGGACTCTTAGTGTCCACGAAAACTGCGCCCTCACCGATCTCCTTCACTACACCGGGCGGTGTAGGCGGATCGAATGAGGTGGCATTCACGGTGGATTTCTTGGGGACGGCGGGCGCGAGCGCAATGGTCTCCGTTGCGGGTGAGGGCTTCTGGAGTGTTGCCGTCAAACTTTGATTGGGATTCTGCACGACAGGCGTAGTAGTACCTGGTTGCGAGAGTGCGGTGGAACCGGCGCCAGTCGCAGGAATCAGCGCTGTACTAGAACCTGTAGCTGGTTTTGCAGGTTGCGGAGCCGCGGCAGTGGTCGCCCTATGTAAGAGAGATGTTACCGGCGCAATTCGCCAATGCATCACGGACCCGGCGCGATAGATTGCGCCTCCAGCGGCGGCTACCAAAATGATAGCCGCGATACGTCCCCAATTCACGGTGGATCCTGCGGCGCGCGGCTTGACCACAGGCACGGCGCTGGAACTCGAATCATGAGACGAGGTTTCTTCAATGTCGGCGATAGGTTCCCTCGCGGGCGCAACCGCGGCGCCGTGCCCCACGCTGATGCCGGAGTCAGGTCTGCCAGCGGCCTCGGCCGCGTGCTTGAGAGCAGTCGTCATGGGTTCAGCCATTGGCTTGGCAACTGGCTGCCAAGGATATTGCTTGGGCGCCGATATGCCCGCCTCTGAGGCGTGAATTGGGGTTGCCTGGTCCGACACGGATTCGAGGAATGCGGCTTCGGCCGGCTCTGGTTCGGGAGTGGGATCCTTCTCCACTTCAAAGGCTGAGTTGGACGAGGCCAGGACTGCCGGCGTCAACGGGGGCGCGGCGTGAGTCAAGAATGCGGGCTTTGGGGAAACCACCGGAGCGGACACAGCCGGCGACGGCGACGCGGAACGTGGAGCCTCAGGGGATTTCCCTGACGTTTTGGCGGCTTCGTTTTTGCGCAACAGGCCGCGCGCCACGCGCAGCGTGCCTTTGGACTGCTCCACATTAATAGGTTTGGTGAGCACCAGGTTAGCGCCGATGCGGAATGCCTTGGCCACTCCACTTTGCCCCTCGACAACCGCCACCGAAAGTGATGCCTGATTGAATTCGGAATTGCGGGCGCTCTTGAACAGCAGGGTGGCATTCTGTTCATTGTCGCAATCGACGACCACTGCGTCGAAGTGCCCTGCCATCAGCTTCTTAACGGCGGTGAAAGGCTCGTTGCAGGCTTCCACCTGAAATTCCAGTTCGCTGAGGACCTGAGTCACCGTTTTAGCGGTTCTTTCGTCGGGACAGAATAAGAGGGCCTTGTAGCTCATAGTGGCATGGTAGGTACCACGGTGCGGCGCTTCAAGTTACGGAGGATATTGGACTTGCGGGGAGGGCGAGGGTAAGTGGCGGAGGAGTAGGTGTGGCTAAAGCCGTGCCCTTTCCAACGTGTGTCCCCCAACATCGGTGTTGTTGCTTCCATTTAACACAATTGTTCTCTTCTCGAACCCTAAGCAGTCGTATACTTTGACGACTTCCGGGATTCTCGCCGAAAGCGGGCGAGACCGGCAAACATCACAGTGACCGACGTTTTACTCCCCGTTGATCCCTGACTAGAGGTGACCCCATGAAGCGCAATATCCTCGCCCGCTATGAACTACTCACATCTCTCCTCATCGTTCTGATTCTCGGGAGCTATGCATCGGCTGCCGGCCCTACAGAGAAGGTGCTGCATCACTTTCAGGGCGGCTCCGACGGTGCCGTTTCTTTTTCCGGTTTGGTCGCTGACCAGGCGGGGAATCTTTATGGCACTACCTTTTACGGTGGCTTGCAGGACGGGATGTGTCTGGGAAGTGACGGTTGCGGGACGGTTTTCCAACTGAAGGCGCGGGCCGGCTTGGGCGCAAAGTGGGCTGAGAGGGTTATCTATCAATTTGGTCCGTTTGACCACCCCTCGGCTGGTCTGATCGTCGACCAAGAGGGCAACCTCTACGGCACGACGACGTACGGCGGCCCGTCCGGAGACGGCACAATATTTCAACTGAAGCCGCCGAGCCAGTCGGGCGGTGTTTGGACTGAGAACACGCTTTACAACTTCGCAGGCGGCAACGATGGGGCCACTCCTGTTGCTGCGTTGGTTTTTGACAGCAAGGGAAATCTTTACGGAACTACGCAGTTCGGCGGAGGGGGACCGTGCGTAGTTTTCCAGCAGGGAACGGGCTGTGGCACGGTGTTTGAATTATCACCGCCGACCACAAAAGGCGGCGCCTGGACGGAGACGGTGCTGTACAGCTTTGCGCCTGAAAATGACTACCCCATGGCGAGCTTGATTCTCGATAGTTATGGCAATCTGTACGGCACAACTACTGGAGACCAGACGGCGAGTTTTGGCACTGTTTTTCAAGTGGCCCCGCCGGTTGCTCCCGGCGCAGCATGGACTCAGACCACGCTTTACTCGTTTGGATTTGTCAAGAACGACGGAATTACGCCCTATGCTGGCGTGACCTTCGACAAGAAAGGCAATCTTTTCGGAACGACCAGCGGAGGCGGCGTTCTCGCACAACAGTGTACGAACACGATGGGCTGTGGAACAATTTTTGAACTGGAGCCGCCAGTCGGGTCGGGGGCATGGACGGAGAAGGTAGTACACAACTTCAAGGGCGGGTTCGATGGCGAAGACCCAGAAAATGGCCTGATCTTTGATAGAGCGGGGAATCTTTATGGCGTGACTGGCGGACCTCATATCGGCTATAACGGCACAGTCTTCGCGATGAGGGTTCCGGCCGTGCCGGGTACCGATTGGAAGGTGATTACCCTGCATGTGTTCGGCAATGGAAACGACGGATATGAACCTGGCGGCGCCTTGATTTTTGGAACGGGGTCGCTGTTCGGTACAACGAGCGCCGGCGGCGGAAAATGCTCGCTTCCCACTAGTTGCGGAATCGTCTTCGAATTGGTGCCGTGAGCGATCTTCAAGGCTGAACTCGAAAGCGGCTACCCGGCAGCGTGGCCGGAATGCGCTCAAGCGCGCTATTGGCGTCTTACCTAGCCGCGGCCAGCGCATTCTTCGTTGCTTCCAGCAGTGCTTCGGGTCCCACGGGCCGTCCGGTGGCGTTTTCCATCCACAGATCGGGAATTACGCGGCCTTCTTTGGCCATGCGTTCGAACTCGGGGCCGATGCTGCCCGCCTTCTTCATCTGCTCTTCAATCTGGAACGCGATCATGTGGCCGATGGGATAGTCGGGCAAATAGAGGAACGAATCGATCATGTGCGAGTAAACGCCGAGCAGCACAACGTCGTTCTGGTGGAAAACGGGAGCGTAGTAGCGATTCCAGATGTCCTTCGCGATTTGCACGGTTGCGTCGTTGAGCTGATTGGGCGTGGCCTGGGGATGGTCGTACATCCAGTGCCAGACGCCCATGTCGACGAGCGCGACGCCGGCAATTTCATAGGTGCCCCAGAAATCGTTGAGGGTCTTCTCAGCTTGCGCTCTTGCGTCGGGTGCGGGGAGGCCGAGAAGTTCGAGGTCGTGTCCCTGGAATACAAATGCCAAAGCTTCGGTGAAAGCTGTGTTGGGCACGCCGCTGAGGAGCGTATAGTCGACCTCGTTCAACGAAAAGGTCTGCTCAACGTTGTGTCCCATTTCATGCACGGCGATGTTGAAAGCCTTGTAGTTCATTCCGGTCTTTTCGACGCGGGTGCGGAGATGGGCTTTCTCGGAGCGCATTTGCGCTCCCATGGCGTGGCCTGATCCGCGGGCGGGATCGACGATAATGTGGCTGGCGACGTATTCCGCTTTCTCGGGCGAGAAGCCAAGATGCATCAGCAGATTGGGAATATCTTTTTGATAAGCCTCAGCCGTCGGGTATTTCTTGGCGACCATTTCATCGAGCTGTGCCTCAGTGAACTTGCTGCCGGGGCGGAAGCCGTTGTACCAGACATCGAACGGTTCGAGCGGCCGGCCGAGGCGTGATTCGATCAACTTGCCGGTTTGAGCCGCTAACGGTGAACTCAGAACTTGCTCGAGCATGGCTTTGACGCGCGCTTCGGGAATCTCGCGATCTTCATTGAAGCGGCGATCGATCAGCGTGGGCGCGGTCGGGGAATATGGATCGGCCTTTCGTGATGCGGCATACGTCTTCCATAGCATGGCGTAGCGAGTGTCAGGCTCGCGAGCGTTTGTGAGGTTGGCGATCGAGTGCGACGAGTCCGAATCTTTCGCAGCCGCAGGCTTCACTTCGTTGGTGACAGGATTCCAGTCCACCGCTGGATTGTCGATGACTGCTTGGGGAATCGTCTGAGTCACGATGCGTTCCATCACCTGCTGAATGGCGCGTTGCTTGGCTAGGCTGGTCTGCGGGTCGGTGTAGTCGGCCTTGATCTCATCGCGCAAATTCCAGTGGCTGAGCAGGCGCATCTTGGGCGGGAATACGCGCTGGCCCTGACCGTTCACCACGTGGTACATCCAGATGTTGTATTGCGAAATATATTGTCCGGCTTCGGACGCGGCCTCGGAGATGGCGAGGTTGACGTCGGCGGGAATGCGTTTGTCGAACTGTTGCGCCAGACGAACTTCGGCCCACTGGCGGCGGCTCCAGGCGCGGCCGTTCTTCAGGCAATCGTCGAGCGTGGCCAACGGAAAGTTGAGTAGCACGGTGAAGGCGAGCTTGTTGTTGAAAAAATCGTCGAGAACGTGAGCGGAGGGATCGTAGCCGCCGAAGGCCTCGTCGAACGGAAGGACGGGACCGAAGTCGAGGTCCAGTTGTTGCCGAAAGGCGCGATTGATCTCGTGCATGTGGCCGTTGAGTTGTTCGAGCAGCGACTGGAAGCGGGTGAACATGGTGTCGAGGGTGGCTTGATCGCCGGCGAAGTTGGCGCGGACGAAATCTTCGAACGCGGCGGAGTCGCCGTCGTCGGCGCGCCAGAATTCAGCGACTTGATGCAGTCCGTGTTGGGCGCGGGCGCGTTGGGCCTCGCCGTACTTGGCGACCAGTTCAGTTTCTAGTTTCGTGGTGGAGGCGCTCATCCACGCGGGCTGAATGGCGGGGCTAGCTTTGGATGACATTGGCATCTCCTGCGCGGCGATTGGTAGGGCGAGAACGAAGAATGTTAAGAAAGTACGAAGCACGGTGCCCCCTTGAGCGAACAGCTAGTATAGCCGGAGAATTTCTTTGCGTCCTCTGCGGACTCTTTTCTCTGCGCCCTTTGCGTTTTAGGGTTTTTTAAAACCAAAATCTTAAAACGCAAAGCTCTCGAAGAACACTCAGAGGACGCAGGGAATTCAGCGCTTCGGGCGGTAAACGTGTGTGCTGGTGCCGAAGAAAACTTCGGCCGATTCCATGACGGCTTCCGAAAGTGTGGGGTGAGGATGGATGCTGAGCGCGATGTCTTTGGCGACGGCGCCCATCTCGATGGCGAGAACGCCTTCGGCGATCAGCTCGCCCGCGCCGGCCCCGACGATGCCGACGCCAAGCACGCGCTCGGTTTGGGGATCGATTAAGAGTTTGGTCATGCCCTCGGGGCGGTCGAGGGTGATGGCGCGGCCGGAGGCGGCCCAGGGAAACTTGGCGACTTTGATTTCGCGATTGTCTTTCTGAGCCTGCGTTTCAGTCAGGCCGGCCCAAGCGATTTCGGGGTCGGTGAAGATGACGGCGGGAATTGCGTTGGGTTCGAAGGCGACTTTGTGTCCGGCGATGGCTTCGACGGCGGTGCGTCCTTCGTGGGAAGCTTTGTGCGCCAGCATGGGCTCGCCGACCACGTCTCCGATGGCGTAAATGGCGGGGTCGTCGGTTTGCAGTTGTTTGTTGACCTGGATGAATCCGCGAGGACCGAGCTTGACTTGAGTCTTGTCGAGACCGGGAATTTCGGAATTGGGTTTGCGCCCCACGGAGACCAGAACTTTGTCGAACAGTTGTTCACGCTCTTTGACTTCGGGGCCATCGAAAGTCACGCGTAGTCCGTTGGCTTCTTCTTTCACTCCTGCGACTGTAGTGTTCAGCCTGATGGAGGCGAAGATTTTCTCCAGCCGCTTGTGCAGAGGAAGTACGAGGTCGCGGTCGGCACCGGGCAAGAGGCCGGGGAGCATTTCGACTACCGAAACTTTCGATCCGAGAGCGGCGTAAACAGTTCCGAGTTCGAGCCCGATGTATCCGCCGCCGACTACGAGCAGACTGGCCGGGACGTCCGCGAGGTCGAGGGCGGAAGTTGAATCCAACATGCGTGGAGTGTCGAGCTTGAGACTAGGGACGATTGCCGGGCGCGAGCCGGTGGCGATGACGATGCGTTCGAAGGTGCGGGACTCGTCCGCGGTGTTGGCGCGGGTGATCCGTAGCGTTGTTGGGTTGTCAAAGGACGCTCGGCCCTGGATGTATTCGACTTTGCGTTGTTTCGAAAGCTGCCCGAGGCCGCCGGTTAGTTTCTTGACCACATTCTCTTTCCAAGACCGCAGGCGGGCGAGGTCGATCTGAGGGGCGGCGAAGTCGATGCCCCAATCTTTAGCGTGACGCGATTCGTCGATCAGCTTGGCAACGTGCAGCAGGGCCTTGGAGGGGATGCATCCGCGGTATAGACAGACGCCGCCGGGGTTGGCTTCAGGATCGATCAGCGTGACAGTCATGCCGAGGTCAGCGGCAAAAAATGCCGCGGCGTAGCCGCCTGGGCCGCCGCCGATTACGGCGATGTGCAAACTGGAAGCGTCTGTCATCAAAAGCGATTAACCACAAAGGACACCAAGGTACACAAAGGAAAATCTAGGAACTTGGCGGATTGGACTTCCTTCGCGATCCTTTGTGTCCTTTGTGGTTTCAGATTTTCTACCCCTGCACTGACAACAAGAACGGCTGCTCAAAGGCTTCGGCTATCCAGCGCAGGAAGCGGGCGGCGTCGGCGCCATCGATCAGCCGGTGGTCATACGACAACGACAATGGCAAGACCAGGCGAGGCTCGAATTTTCCGCCTACGAACACCGGTTGCATACTGGAACGCGACAGCCCGAGGATCGCGACTTCGGGATGATTCACAATCGGCGAAAACCCATCTCCGCCGATGCCGCCAAGGTTGGTAATCGTAAACGTGCCCCCCTGCATTTCGCCGGGCGATAGCTTTTTCTCGCGGGCTTTTACGGAAAGCTGGGTCAGTTCGGTGGCGAGTTCGACGATGTTTTTCTTGTCTACATCGGGAATGACCGGGACCAGCAAACCGCGGTCGGTATCAACTGCAACTCCGATATTGATGTACTGCTTATAGACGATTTCTTCCTTGGCCATGTCGATGCTGGCATTGAACTGGGGGAAGATTTTGAGCGCCGAGGCGCAAACTTTGAGGGCGATGGCGGTGACCGTCATCTTGCCGCCAGCTTCCTGGGCTTTGGGGGCGAACTTCGCGCGCAGCTGCTCGAGTTCAGTGATGTCGGCGTGATCCTGCTGGGTGACGTGGGGAATTGTGGTCCAGGCCTGCCACAAATGCTCGGCAGTCTTGCGGCGCACGCCACGCATGGAAACGCGTTCAATTTTTCCCCACTTGGTGAAATCCGCGAGCGCGGGCTGCGCGAATTGGGTTGCGCCTGGCGTTGCCGTGGCTGAAGCCAGCAGTGCTTTTGAGTGGTTCTTGACGTCGTCTTCGCTGATGCGGCCTCCGGGGCCGGAACCCTTGACGCCATGAATGTCGATGCCGAGCTCCCGTGCCAGGCGGCGGACATGGGGCGCAGCGGGCACCGGCTCGCCGTGGTCGCTTCCGGCCACTTTGCCTAGTTGTGCCGGCATGGTGAAGGTCTCCGGCAGCTGCTGAGGCTTGTCGGGCGGCAGGGCTTGTTCTTCGGTCTTGCCTTCGGCGTGGATTGCCGCCTGAAAGGTCTGACGAGCGGCAGTCTGTTCGGAGAAATGCTCCACGGGAGCGTGCTTGGGTTTTTCTGCCGCGGGAGCCGCGCCGCCTTCAAGGGTAAAAATCACCTGGCCGACTTTGATTTTGTTGCCCTGCTTCACTAGAACATCTTTCACCACGCCCGTCACGGAAGAAGGAACCTCGACAACGGCTTTGTCAGTTTCAAGTTCCATGACCGGCTGACCTTCGGAAACCCTGGAACCGGGGGAAATCATCAGCCGGACCAGTTCGCCCTGTTCGATGTTTTCGCCTAATTCGGGCAGTTTGAATTCAGCAGGTGCAGAAGCGTCGGTGGCGCGGCGAGCGGGCGCTGTAGCCGCGGCGGCTTGCGCCGCGGGCGGAGCAGACGCAGGTTGCGCTTTGGCCGCGGGCGCTGCGGTTTGCCTGGCTGGTGATGGTGGCTGCGCGATACCGCTGGCGCCATTGTCCACAGTGAAGATCACCTGGCCAACTTTGATTTTCTGTCCTTCTTTGACGCGGATCTCTTTTACCGTGCCGGTTACCGAGGAGGGCACTTCGACCACAGCCTTGTCCGTTTCGAGTTCCATTACCGGCTGGCCTTCGGTGATGGCAGCACCGGGCGAGATCATCAACCGGACGAGTTCGCCCTGGTCGATGTTTTCGCCGAGTTCGGGTAGCTTAAATTCAGTCAACACATGCTCCCTGGTGATTCTGTTTAAGCCGGAGAATTCTTTCGCTCCTCCGGGGCTGGCGACTAACGCTGTGTATGCACGGCTTGCGCCGTGGGCTTCATTCTGACGCTGCTCCGCGGCTGTCGAATTTCCGGCATGGCCCACTAACTGAACGCCGGGTTGGGCTTTTCCGGATCAATGCCGAGATCACGAACCGCTTTTTGCGCCACTTCAGGAGCGATTTGCTTCTCCGTGGCTAGCGCGTTCAGGGTTGCCAGCACAATGTGCTTGGCGTCAACCTCGAAGAAATTGCGGAGTGAAGCGCGGCTTTCGCTGCGACCGAAACCGTCCGTACCCAGGGCGACCAGCGGCCCGGGCACCCAGCGGGCGATGGATTCCGGCAAAATTTTCATGTTGTCCGACGCTGCAACAAACACTCCCTTGGCGTCTTTCAGGCACTGGCTCACAAACGATACTTGTGGCGGTTCACCGGGATGGAGCATGTTCCAGCGGTCGCAGTGGTTGGCCTCGCGGTAAAGACGCTTGTAGCTGGTAACGCTCCAGACATCGGCGGCCACGTTGTACTTTTCTTCCAGAATCTGCTGCGCCTTGAGCACCTCATACATAATGGCTCCGCTACCGAAGAGCTGAGCTTTGAGTTTCGCATCTTTCTTCTCGGACGCCTTGAAGCGGTACAGGCCACGCAGGATGCCCTCACGCACGCCTTCTCCTTGGGGCATTTCCGGCATGGGCAGAGGCTCGTTGGTGACGGTCAGATAGTAGAAAACCGAGTCCTGATCGATGTACATGCGCTTGATGCCGTCCTGAATGATGACGGCGATCTCGTACGCGAACGCGGGATCGTAGGCAAGAACGTTGGGTACGGCGAGAGCCAGCACGTGGCTGTGACCGTCCTGATGTTGTAGTCCTTCGCCAGCGAGCGTGGTGCGCCCGGCTGTGCCTCCGATCATGAAGCCGCGAGTGCGCATGTCGGCCGCTGCCCAGATCAGGTCTCCGATGCGCTGGAAGCCGAACATCGAGTAATAAATAAAGAAGGGAATGGTATTGATGCCATGAGTGGCATAGGCCGTGCCGGCAGCGATAAACGAGCACATGGAACCGGCCTCGGTGATGCCTTCTTCGAGGATCTGTCCGTTCAGCGCTTCTTTGTAATAGAGCAGTGTGTCCATGTCGACCGGCTCATACAGCTGACCAACGCTGGAGTAGATGCCGATCTGGCGGAACAAAGCTTCCATGCCGAAGGTGCGGGCTTCGTCGGGAATGATAGGAACGATGAGCTTGCCGATCTCGGGGTCGCGCAGTAACTTCCCCAGCATTCGTACGAACACCATGGTGGTGGCTACATCGCGGCCTTCAGTGCCTTTGTAGAATTCTTCAAAGTGCGATTCCCATCCAGAGGCAATAGGTTTGGAGCGCACTTTCCGTTCGGGCAAGTAGCCGCCCAGTTGCTTACGCCGCTCCTGCATGTAGCGGATTTCCGGGCTGTCATCCGCGGGACGATAGAAAGGCGCGTCGTGCAGTTCGGCGTCGGGGATGGGAATGCCAAAACGCGAGCGGAACATCTGCAACTCGTCGTCGTTCAGCTTTTTCTGTTGGTGCGTGATGTTCTTGCCTTCACCGGCCTCTCCCAACCCGTAGCCCTTGATGGTCTTGGCCAGAACGATCGAAGGCGAACCCTTGTGATCGACAGCGGCGCGGAAGGCCGCGTGCACTTTGATGGGATCATGGCCACCCAGTCGCATGCGGGCAAGTTGTTCGTCGGAAAGATGCTCGACCATTTTGAGCAAGCGGGGATCGCTGCCGAAGAAGTTCTGGCGGAAATAAGCTCCGCTCTCGACGAAGTATTTTTGATACTGACCGTCGCTGATTTCTCCCATGCGCTTGACCAGCAATCCGTCACGATCATTGCGGATGAGGCTGTCCCAATCCGTGCCCCAGATGCACTTGATCACGTTCCATCCGGCGCCGCGGAAAATGGCTTCCAATTCCTGGATGATTTTGCCATTGCCGCGGACCGGGCCATCGAGGCGTTGCAGGTTGCAGTTCACAACAAAAATCAGGTTGTCGAGGCGTTCACGGGAGGCTAAGGTGATGGAACCAAGCGATTCGGGTTCATCCATCTCACCGTCGCCGAGGAAAGCCCAAACTTTCCCTCCAGTGGTTTGCTTCAATCCCCGGTTCTCCAGATAACGCATGAACCGTGCCTGATAGATGGCCTGAATGGGGCCGAGGCCCATCGAGACGGTGGGAAACTCCCAGAAGTCCGGCATCAGCCAGGGATGAGGATAAGAGGAGAGACCGCCTTCCGGCTTGAGTTCGCGGCGGAAATTTTCCAGCTTTTGCCTGGGGATGCGGCCTTCGAGATAGGCGCGGGCATAGATGCCGGGGGCGGCATGGCCTTGAAAGTAGACCAGATCGCGATCGCCTGTCTCCGTGCGCGCATGCAGGAAATGGTTGAACGCTACCTCGTAGAGGGTTGCGGCCGAGGCGTAGGTCGAGATGTGCCCCCCAATGCCTTCCTGAAGCTTGTTAGCCCTTACAACCATAGCCAGAGCATTCCAACGGACGAGGCTTTTGATCCGGCGTTCCATTTCCTGACTGCCGGGAAATGGAGGCTGTTGAATGACAGAGACCGTGTTTTGATATGGGGTGGTGGCGGTAAACGGGAGGTTCACGCCGGCGGCGCGTTTGGCGTGCAGGGAAAGCTGTTGCAGCAATCGTCCCGCGCGTTCCGGCCCTCCCTTGGACAGGACGTAATCCAGGGAATCCAGCCATTCCCGGGTTTCGAGAACTTCTAATCCGTTGGTCTGCGTCTCAGGCAAAGCCTTCTCTCCATGTGGCGGGAACCTTCCATCATAGACAATTGTGCGGATTTTTGCTGGCTGGTTGAGGTTGAAAACCGCACGCGCGGTCGAGCACAATAACAAATGGGAATCCGTTCCCAGTTGAAGAGCATCTCAGACGACGGAGGCCGGAGTCCCGAAAGTCGCCTCCACAACCCAATCTTTGTAAGCGGCTGGGAATTAGCCGCCAAACCAAGCAGCGAAGAGGCAGCCCTAGCGTTGCCGGCATTCCCACTTTGAAAAACAGGAGACTTCCCCATGTCGAAAAGAAATGATTCTCAGGAGCGGCCACGAGTAAGCGCTCAGCCTCGAATCCATCAAAGGGCAGGTGCCATCCAGGAATACGGCACAGTCACGCACGCTTTGCCGTTGGAACTGGAAGAGCCCATAAGGCTCGAGATGACGGAAAATTTGAACCAGTTGTTAGCAGACACCATGACCCTGCGCGATCTGTACAAGAAGTCGCACTGGCAGGTTGCCGGACCAACGTTTTATCAGCTTCATTTGCTCTTTGACAAGCATTTCAGCGAGCAGTCTGAACTGGTGGACACCATCGCCGAGCGCATTCAGTTGTTGGGAGGCTTGAGCATCGCCATGGCCCATGATGTGGCGGAACTTACGCGGATTGAGCGTCCACCCCGAGGCAGGGAAGAGGTTCCGGTGCAACTTTCGCGTTTGCTGGACGCTCATCAGATCATTATCGGGCAGAGCCGCGAGTTAGCTGAGCGAGCTTCCAAGCTGGGGGATGACGGCACCAACGACCTGGCGGTCAGCGATGTACTGCGGACCAATGAACTGCAATCCTGGTTTGTCAGCGAGCATCTGGTGAATATGCCGTTGGTAGAAGCGGTGCAGACGTCGGCTGCGGCCGACTAATGGGAAAGGCCGTCGCAGGGTGGTGCGGGTAACTTCAGAGTGCTGCCGAGATTTTGCCGGTGGGATACTGCAAGCCGAGTAACACGACTTGCCGGGTCATTTGCTCGTAGCTCTCTGCGACGCGCGCCGGGGAAATCCGGCGGCCGGGGAAAATCATCGCCAGGTAAAACTTGGGGATTGCCTGGAAGGCATAGGTGCGCAAACGCATGGCGTTGTCGATGAGCCTGGCTGCGGCTTCGGCGGTTCCAGGGTCGGGACTGCGGCGCGCGGCTTCGGCGAATCGCATCAGCACCCCAGCATTGAAAGCAGCGGACTTGACGTACTCCACGGCCGCCCGCAGGCGTTCGCGCTGAATGCGGCGAAATTCCGCCGGAGGCAGGTTTCGGTGCAGGTAGCTTTCTTCCTCCGGATCTACCAGGTTTCGAAAGGCCCGGAGATCCACGGAGCGGATTTGCTCGACCTGCGGCGTACTCCCGCGGCCTTTGGCCAGACGGATGATGACCGGCACGCTCAAGGCCAACACTGCGAGGATGATGGACATCGTCATGGTTTTAACAACCGCTCCAACTCCCGGTTCCAGGTTTCGAGGTCATGGTCTGGCAGTCCACTATCTAGTGTCGTGGACTGATCAGGCGCCAGCAGGTACGACAACCACACCAGCACGGCAAGGAGATAGGTGAATTCATTCGCCGATTCCAGCGTGTACTCGCTCGGCGTCCACGTCTTTCCGGATGCGATCTGGGAATGAATCGCGTTGACCGCCAGACTGGTACTGGCGAGAATTCCCAGCCCCAGGGCGATGCCGAAGGCACGGCTGCGCCAGGACAGATGAAAATAAGCATAGAAGAGAAACAGGAAAACCAACTGGCCGCATTGCAGGGTACGCACCGTGCGTTGAACGATGGAGTAGGCCGCAAACAGTTGATTTGGCGCTTGTCCAGGCACGAGCCAGGCAAGCGCGACGGCAGTGATTAAGAAGACCACAGTCGTTGCACGGAAAGCGAAGGTGCCGAGATCCCTGACCACCGGGTAGTGTTCAAGTCTCTGCATGAACATCTGGTAAATGATCATGAAGGCCAGTGCCGCTTCTACTCCAGAGCTGATGGCCACACCGGCAAAATATTGATAGCCACTAACAAAGGGAGCATAGTCCAGGGCTACCACCGCCATACCGGCCACGGCAATCCATGCGCTATGGACCGCGAAAAGCGGGAACTGCTTGTAAAGTTGGCGTCTAATGATGACTAAGAACAGGACCAACGAGGCAGTTACCCGTGAAAACCAAATTATGTGCCATACCAGAGAGAGGGACAACATAGGCTACCGCGTTGAATCATAGCTCTTTCCGCGGTAGCCCACAAGGATTTCGTTGAGCCGCTACCGGATAGGTCCAAGCACCAGCCCCGGCTTGTTGCACCCTGTCGGGTCGCAGAGGGGCGGAGGATCATCGGCCCGCAGAAGGGTGGGCATAGAAATGGAGGCAAGAAACAACAAGGAAGCGAACCACAACAGAGTTTTTTTCACGACGTAATCTCCTTTTCAGGTGAATTGCGCCGTGATAATGTGTTAAGCGAAGGCGTTCGATTTACAGGGCTTGGATAATTTCAGCGTTCGGAAAATGTAACTGCCATGACCCTCATTTCAGCTCTGGAAGACCTGCAAGGAACCACACTGCGTGCCATCGCGGGATGTTTGCGCAAACTGGAATATGTGGCCGGGCTGCGGAACAACGGCGGAACTTACGCGCATTGGGGCTTGGTTCGGGTCTACGGGGAAGGGACTGCGGAAAAGGCGTTGGCACAAGCCCATCGTGCTCTGCTTTCCGACGTTTTATCCACTCCGCTGCGGAGCCTGGAAGAGGATGTGGAGCAATCCAGTGAGTTGGCGGGGGTTCCGGCTAAGCTATATCTGGAACAGCTTTCGGGTGCGAACACCAAACTGACGCCGCCGAACCCAGGGGCGGGATCGGCGCGTCATCTTAGTTCAGTGCTTCAGGCGCTTTCGAGTCTGGTGGCCCATCGAACATCGCGCGCCATTCCCCCAGCTTGATGGCGACGCCCACGACTTGGCCAATGACTTCAGCCTCCTGGGGATAACGTAAGGCGCGGGCCGCGACCGGCGACAAGGGATGCGGTTGCAAGATGAGGTCTTCCTTGGTCAAAGTGCACCAGCAACAGATGTGCCCGCTGCGGGTCTCGACGAAGTAAATGGGACGTTCGTACTCTGATCTCCAGCGGCCCTCCAAAACCTTGTTCCTGGCTTCGTCTACTTGCACAAAACTGCCCGGGGGAAGAATAGGATACATGGTCAGATCCTCGCTGCCGATGTAGCCATAGGTGTACTCATAAGAAGCGAACCGGGCGAGATAAGCGAGCGGAACCAGTCCCCATTGTTCGACCATGCGACCGAAGTTCACGGTGCGGCGGGGATCAAAGCTGGGGTCCAGGCGCATTGGCACCTGTACAGCTGAAAGGCTCTCCAAGGCGTCAGAGACATGAGACTTTGGTGGCATGACAAAATCAAGGTCGGACGCCATACCGTTGAGGTCCACGCCATACCAGGACGCAATGTCACGCAGGTCCCGCCGGTAGATAGCCGCAAGTGAATAGAAGCGAAAGATGCTGGGGACGACTCCCTTTGTTTCGATATCCGAAAGCCGGCTGGGAGAGATGGCGAATTCATCATTACCGTACTTCAAGGCAATACGCGCGCTGGCAGTCTCTACATCCCGCATAGTCAAACCGAGCTGCTCGCGCAACAACCGTAGATTTTGTCCTGCCGGATACATCATCTTCCCTCTACGTAGCCGAGAACACCAAGCCCAGCAGCAAGTTACGCGCGAGTTGTGACCGGGAAAATCGCAGCTTCCAGCACATCCGACTGCGGCAAGTCGATGCTGTCTTCAGTAAAACTTCGTGTTCTGGTTTCGTAACAAGCCGCGAAACCCAGATCGCACGCGGCGCCGTTATTTCCCGAATCGGGAATCCGACACCCAGAGCCTCGTCCTTCGTCAGAACACCTAGGGGTCCGAAACATGGGGGACGAGACCGATGGTCTAAAGCCGGGTAGAAGAGTACCAGACTACGCTCACCGCTTCCAGCAATTATCACGCGGAGTAAGGATAAATAGAACTACCGACGCGCGCCCAGAGAAAAGCGTCCGCGGCGTGCACAACGGGTTGTCCGCTTAAGGAGCGCATAAACAAGCAGATATGAGGGCAGAGCGGAAATCGCTAGTTACGGGGCTCATCATCACCCTAAGGTATAGTCCCTATAAGTACTAAGATGCGGCCGAACCCGTGAGCCTCGCCAAGTGGTCATGCTTTACGGGCGCATCTTACCTCTTCACGGTGAACCGTCGGCGCCGGGCAAGAATGAGTGGATGCGACCGTGATCGCACCCACCCTGCAACAGAAGTGGTTAAAACTTGCGCGGTGGAAAGGCTGCGATGGAGAGCAGGCCGTTGCTGTTGTTGTCTGTGACCGGCGAGGACGCCGCTTCCGTCAAGGTGCAAGACGATCCATTTCTGGAAACCTCGACGATGGCGATTGATCCCGGTGTACTGAACTTGTGGTTGGAGCTAGGCGTGCCAAACTCCCCTTCCCACAGCACCGTCCCCGTGCTGCTGGTGCCAGCAGTTTGAATCACACCATTCCATTCCCATTGCTGGTCATACTTGTTGAGCACGTTGGAAATACAGCCCAATGAAAGAACGCCGGTGGAGGAATCGAAGTTCTCGACGGTGATTTGTCCGGAGTAGGTGTTGCTTACGTAGACCAAGGTGTTGTCCGGGCTGAACCACACGCTGTTGGAGTTCGATCCAGCGCCGAGGTTGCGGTAGGCGGTGGTCGGTCCGAGTCCGCTGGCAGTGATCGCGGCTACTTCCACGTCGTTGGCAAAGGTAGCGTCACCGAAAACCACCCACTTGCCGTCAGAGGAAATATCTACTCCGGCGGGAACATCTCCGAAGCTATCGCCGGCCGAGATTTGCCGGTCGTTATTCGAGACCGGGGTGCCGCCTGCGATATTGAACGACTGGTAGGAGCCGTCGCCATAGGCCACCGCTAAAAGGCTGCCGTGGGCCTTCAACCCATCCAAGGCGCCGCCATTCAATCCGATGGCTGAGGTGTCAGATATGAACGTCAACTGGCAGCCGGAAGAAATCTTGAAAGTCCCAATGGTGTTCGACGCGGTGAAGGAAGCGTACAGATAATCTCCGCCCAGCACCAAAGCCAAGCCGAGGCTGGCGCTGTTGTCGCCGGCAGACCCTGAGAACGGACCGGTGATGGTGTTGGTCTTGGCGTTGTATCCGGTGATGTTGCTAGAGCCGGAATTGGAGATGTAGGCGCAGACTCCGTTGTTATCGGAAACCACGTTGACTCCGACATTGGCAAAATAGCCGCCGCCGAGTCCTTTCCCGCCAGTTTTGATCACCCGAACCTGGGTGAGCGACGGGTTCGTGGGTGAACCTGTGGCCCGGTAGATGGTCGCGGTGTTAGCGGAATCGTTGTCGTCATTTGTGACGACGTAGTGTTGTGCGTAGCTCGCCATGCAGAACCCAATTACAGTTGCCAGAACGGCAAGCAGCTTGGAACTCCTGTGTAGATGTCGCATTGATTTTCCTCCTCGTGCGATTGGCTGGATGGTGGGAGCCCGCCCAGCTTATGACCCCGGGACGCGAAGTGCAAGGGGAAATTGAGAAGGATTCCGCGTCGCGGATTTGAACCTCGTTTAGGGGCGCTTCGGGTATGCGCTGATGGTATAAGCAGCACCACCGGACACCTTCAAGGAATTGGCCGGCGTCAAAGTTGTCCTGTTCACCGTGTAGGAGTACAAAGTATTGTTGCCGGATATGTCGGTGGCGATCTGGACCAATGGGCTGCCGGTTCCGGTAATCCCGATGGTTTGGACGCTGCCGGCGACGAAGGCAGAGGCGTTCACGACACTGTTGTCAAAAGTGATGGTTCCCTTACTGAAATTGGCCACGACGATCCCAGCGGGATAGCCCTGACCGAATCCGGAAGCCGCCAAATAGAGATTGCCGGCGTCGCCTTTTGCGGCTGCTGGACTTAGCCACACGGTTTCCACATTGGTGACTGTGCTGCTGGAGTAGCTCTCGAGCGCCGCCTTGGTGAAGCCCTTCGGCGTAAGGGTCGCGCTGAGCGTTGAGGCTCCAGTCGCAGTGGTGTTGCCCCAGATCCAGTACTGACCGTCATCGGTGCCGTCGAGGCCCGACGGGAAACAGGCGGTGTTGGAGCATTGCGCAATGGCGTCAGCGAATATCAGCGGGGGGCCCAGAGCGGTCAACACGCCCTTCGACGAAGCCGTGTAAGCTTGTGCACCTCCGAGGTTCGGGTAGGAAACGACCAATACCTGACCGTTGTGAGCCACAGCGAGGTCGGCTACGGTGTCCGGCTGGGAAGTGGGGCTACCCACGAGCGACAGGGAGCAGTCGGAGGCGATGGCCAGAACGCCGATATTGTTGCTGCCCAACCACGCGGAATACAAGAACTTGCCGGCAGGATCGACCGCCAAGCCAATGCCAAACAGGCCGGCGTTCAGCTGACTGTTGGTGAAGTTGGGTGTGATTCGTTTGAAATTGGGTCCCTGAAAAACAGCGATGTCGTTGCTCCCCGGGTCGGCGACAAACAAGCAGTGGGCGTTGGATTCAATGGCGATTCCGGGAAGAGAGAACAAGCCCTGGCTCAGGCCGGTTCCGCCGGTATTGAGCGACTTGGACAAGGCGATGGTCCCCGTTGCCGTCACTTTGAAGGCGGTGGCGCTGTTGCCGTTAGGGTTGTCGTGGTTCACAAGGATGTAGCCTTGTCCGAAGCTGAGATTGGGTAGCACCGCGAGGGTAGCGATCAGGGTGAGGGTCAAAATGACGTTTCGCATAGGCTTTCCTTTTCCGTCCGCCGCCACGGAGAATCCACTGGGAACGCTCCGAGGCCGGAAGCGCGGGCAACATGTTAGTCCCGGGACAGTCCGCCTCGCAACAGAGACAAAAGTCTCGTCGCGGATCGACGACTGGGGCGGTTCCCCATGATTCAAAACCCGTGGTAAAATTGCGGCCGTTTACTTGTCCGAATGTTGGGGAGGGAATGCCAACCCAAACGCCAGATCCAGCGCTCCAGGAACTTCTGCGAGGACGCTACATCGCGACGCTTGCGACCGAGAACGCAGATGGAACCGTCCATCTGACGGCGGTTTGGTATCTCTTCGAGGATGGCTGCTTGTTCGTGGCAACATCTTCCAAAAGCCGGAAAGCTCGCAACATTGCGGCGCGGCCGAAGGCGTCACTGATGGTGGATGTGCGAAAACCTGGAGCCGAGCAGGGTGTAAGCGCGGCAGGGAATGCGGAAGTGATTTCAGGCGCGCAGTCGGAAGCGATCAACCGGCGTATTCACAGCCGATATATGAGTCCAGCTGCGCTGTCCGATCCGGCCGTTGGCCCTGTATTCGCATCATTTGATGATGTCACTCTGCGACTCACCCCGGTTTCGTGGACGTCGTGGAACATGGCGGTCCTGGATGCTCAGGCTTTTGGGGGACGATTGGGGAAGATGCCGGGATACCTGCTGCCGCTGGATTGAGAGGATTTTGAAGTGGAGGCGCGCGTCGGAATCGAACTTGAGCCGTCTTGCGGGCGTGAGCGGAGCGGAAGCCCCGCAGGCGAAATCCTGGGCGAAGCGACGGACCGGTTTTTTCTTGGCTCTACGATTCGCTGGTAAGCTCGTCGCTCGCGTAGACCAGATCCGGAGCGCGCCGCATCATTCACGGAGTGATCTCATACACGACACCAAAGCCTAACCCACCCGAAGTGGTCACTCCATAGAAATTTCCATCTTGCAGAATTAGCGGTCCCTGAGGGTTTGCGCCGTCGGCGCAGTTCGGAAGGGAGCAAAAAACGTACAGCGCGGTTTGAGTTTGACCAGTTATCTGGAAGATCGTGCCCCGGCCCGTTCCTCCCACGTCGGTTGTACCGTAGACAACCCCACCCTCAACTAGCAAGCTACTTTCGGGCTGATTTCCGACGGTTAATGGAACAACCGTCCCAGTCCAGTTTCCTCCGATTGTATGAGCTAATTTGAACGCGGCACCGTCGCCGTGTGCACCACCGAAACCGAGAGTGCCGTATAAGTTTCCTGCGTCGTCAAAAGTCAAACCAGCCAACGGGTCGTATCCGATGTTCCGCGTTGCAGAGGCGAGAACTTTTTCCGTCCACTGTCCACCCTCGGCCGTCGGAGATATTTCGTATACGACACCCTTATTTGCATGTCCGCCTTCCTGAGTCGCTCCGTACAGGTTCCCGGCATTGTCAAAAATCACACCGCCGACCGGACCCTTTCCGTCCGAGCAGCGTGAAGCAAAGGGGCAAAAGACATACAGAGCGGTCGGAATCCAAGGCTGTCCTTCTTTAGTAGGAGGAGATAACTCGAACACATAGCCTTGCCTGCAACCCAATGTTCCGTACAGATTGCCCACCTGATCCGAAACCAACCCACCCGAGGGATTGCATCCAACCGCCAGAACGGTTTGCGTCCAGTTTCCTCCGGGCAGAGAAGGCGGTGAAAGTTCAAAAACCGTCCCGCAGGTCCTTTCGTTCCCCCCGCAAAAACCGCCGCCGAATGGGGTCGTACCGTACAAGTTGCCGGTCGCGTCCATGATGACGCCACTCTCTGGAACCTCTCCGTCGGGACAGGGAACCCCGCCAGGGCAAAAACTGTAGAGGAGCGTTTCAGTCCATCCGGTGCCGGAAGGGGAAAGCTCGAAAATCGCTCCGCGACCATACATGCCCCCGGACTGGGTCGTTCCGTACATATTTCCGCTGCTATCGAACATGACCGGCCCACTGGGTATAAAGCCATCGAGCCCTGGTTGATTCGTGTCGAACTTGTATAGCACTTGGTATTGCGCCTGCCCGAATGCGAACCCACAACTAAGAATCGCAAATACAAAACACAGTGACGCTTTCTTCATACCTACCTCCAGAGCGGCAAGAAGCATAGCACCAAATGAATGCCCGCGCGCGGTTCCTGGACGCTCGGGTAGTATCCTTAGGACACTACCGACGCTCGTTAGAAACAACCGGTCTGTGCCATACGTTAATGGTCGGTGCTATTCAATGAATGTCCAATGGAACTCAGGTGGCGTGACGAAGAGAACACTGTGTCGCCACAGAACTTAGACTGGAGGCGCGGGTCGGAATCGAACCGACGCATAAAGGTTTTGCAGACCTCTCCCTTACCACTTGGGTACCGCGCCCTGAGCAATAAATTAGCTGCACCGAGCGGAAAAGTCCACTAGCCCGGTACTTTCATAGAGGACAAAAAGCCCCGCGAGTGCGGGCTCATCAGATGTCTGGAGCGGGAGACGGGGGTCGAACCCGCGACATCGACCTTGGCAAGGTCGCGCTCTACCACTGAGCTACTCCCGCTCGTGGAGTCATTTTACTGTACTTGCGCGATTCGTGACAATTCACCGCGTTCTCGCCCGTTCGGCTGCTACGCGACAAATTTATGTTGAGAGTGACCATGCGGCCGCCGGCAGGCGGCTGACCCGGGTTGGCGGCTTCGAGTTGGTAAGGCGTCGCATAGCGTCCAGAAGATCGTCCAGGCTCGTGCCACGCCCGAAGTGTGCGTCCACGAACAGCAATTCCGGCGCTGGAAGCACCGGGTAGCCGGAAATGAGCACCACGGGAATGTCGGGCGCCAGAAACTTGATCTGCTGTGCCAGCTGAGAACCGGTGAGTGAGGGCATTTGATAATCCAGAAGCGCCAGGTCAAAAGAAAGCTTCTTGCAGCGCCCTAACGCTTCCACTGGATCGCCCGCTGTGATCATTTCAAAACCGCATTCGGCGAGTACGCTGCTCAGCCACCTTCGGGATCTGGCGTTATCGTCTACGTAGAACACCGTAGTCATTTCATTGTGCATTTTGTGCCTCCTGTCGTCTTCTAGGAGAACGTGCCCACGCCATACACTTGCTACAAAAGTAGATTGAGCGAAGTAAAAGTGTGTAAACGAGTGGCGAGTAGACTACTTGGGCGACGTGGATGGAATCTGACCCTTTCCCGAAAAAACGCGGAAGAGTCAGGCACAGCACGAGCGAGGACGCTCGCGGCTACATCAACTTTTTTGCATAGCCTCGTTGGCTTTGGCGGTGATGCGGTTGCGCACATCCCAGAGATCTTTGTAGAAGAAATGTTCCATACGCTGGTGCAGCACCTCAACCGGCGTTCCCATGGTGCCCACGACTCCGCCCCCGATGATTCTTTGCGCTAGTTTGAGATGGTGAAACCGAAAGATGTGAGCGCGCTCGTCGAAATCCAGCAGACGCTCGGCGGTGTCATGCAGCCCGAAAAGCTCCTGATGGCGGCGATAAACATCGTCGACGGTTACACCGGCTTTGTGAAGCTGGGAGTGGAATGCCTCGCCGAGGCGAGGGCCAGCATGCAGCAAACTCAGGAAGCCGGGTGAATCCAGACCGCTGCCGTGTCCGAGGCCGGCGCGGATGATGTGGTAATCGTAGGGCGTGATCGTCTCCAACACGTGCAGCATCGAGACGGGATATTCCAGCATCTGGTTGGCGCGGCGAATGAGACGGCAGGCATTGGCAAAGTCGCCTTCCTCGATGAGGGTACGAGCGCGGCCCAACTCGAAGGCGACGCCCTTCAGCAGGATTTCCGAGCTCTGGTGGATGACCTGAAAGGTCATCTCGTCTTTGTGCAGAAGTTCCTGGTCAGACTTCTGCAAAGAGAGAAGTTCGTCGGTGCGCAGGTAGCGCTCGTAATCGGAATTGCCTTTGCCAGGCAGAATCGGTTTTTTCAGGTCGTCCATAGGAGTTGGTTCAGTGGTGGCCAGTCCACTGGGGATCTTTTTCCGGCGGCACGATCTCGCCGTCGCGCATATGAATCACTCGATCGCCGTATTCGGCGGCCTCCGGGTTGTGGGTGATCATGAGCACGGTCTGACCCAGTTCCCGATTCGAGTGGCGCAACATGTTCAAGACGGTTTCCGAGTTCGCCGAATCCAGGTTGCCGGTAGGCTCGTCAGCCAGAACGATCGCGGGCTTGTTGATGAGCGCGCGGGCCAGGGCCACACGCTGCTGCTCGCCTCCAGAGAGTTCCGACGGGCGATGCGGCAGTCGCTTCTCCAGGCCCAATAGCCCCACGATCTTATCGAAGTAGACGGCATCGCGTTTGCCGTTAGCGCCGGCAATATCGAGGGCAATGTCGATATTGGAGCGAGCGTCGAGTGTGGGCAACAAGTTGAACTTCTGAAAGACAAATCCGATTTTGCGTTTGCGCAAGCGGGTGCGTTCGGCGTCGGAGAGTTGGGCAAAATCGTCGCCGTCAACAGTTACGTGGCCGGAGTCAGCCCGGGTGAGACCACCCAGCAAGTAAAACAGCGTCGATTTTCCGCTGCCCGAGGGGCCGACGACGCTGACGAACTCGCCTTTTTGGATGCTGAAAGAGATGCCGCGCAGGGCCTGCACCTCGATTTTTCCCACGTGGTAGGTCTTTCGCACATCCACGGCTTCGATGAAGGAAGTCATCCGAAGCTTCGATCTTACACGAAGCCGCGCGGGCGGTGGAGGCCGGGAAAGGCTCAGGCAGCAGTGGTCTGCGATGGCGGCGGATGCGGCGTGGTGGGTTGCAACCGTTTGGGCCCCCGCTTGCGCACCAGCAGCAGTCGGATACGTTCCAGGATTTCTGCCGGGGCAGACATACCTTTGGGAAGAAAGACGTCAGCGCGAGTGTCTTGATCGTAAGTCTTCACTTTGTTTGAAAGCAGGATGGCCGGAGTGTGAGGAGAGAACGCCTTGACCGACTGTATCAGCTGGCCGCCATCAGCGCCTGGCATGCTCAGATCCGCCAGCACCAGGTCAATCCCACCCTTTTTGAAAATCTCCATCGCATCCGCGCCGGCGGTACAGGCCACAACGCGGTAGCCGCGGGTTTCGAGCATCACTTTGCGAATGGAGAGTTGCTGTTCGTTGCTATCGACGCAGAGAATCGTTCTTTTTGGCTTCATTCCTGCTTCCACGGTGGCGTTCCGGCGCGTGACGCGCCGGTCGGTGAATCAAGATTTGTTTTTATGATGGAGACTTCCAGAGCGAGAGAAATCCTAATGCCGAAACCTCCCGGTGTAAAGTGTCGTCCATGTTAACCACGAACGCTTGCGCGGCGAGAAAATTCTTGGAGGCGCATCCCCTATGTTTGCAGCGTGGAGAGCGCGGAGCGGCTAGAAAAAAAGTTCTCCGCGAATGGTCTCGACAACATTTCCACCGACCCGCACATTAACCACTCGGTCATCACGGCGTGAAGCGCGGACAAAAATCCGGCTGGGCCGCTGCATTTCGAGTCCCTGTTCGATCAAGACACGCTCGTCGGGCTTGGCCACGCCGTTTGCCACCATCCAGGCCGCGGCGCAGCCGGCAGCGGAGCCGGTCGCGGGATCTTCGCCGTTGTAGAAGATCATGCGAGCGTGCAACCTGGCGGCCGTATCCACCGTCTGGCGGGTAACGAAATAGAAAAACTTTCCGCCGGAACGTTCCAGGTATGCGGCGGAGCCGCGCAGATCGACATTCAACTGGCGCATGTTCTCGAGGCCACGCAAGGGAACCATGGTGAAGGGCACGCCCGTAGACACGGTTTGGATGGGCAGCGAAGGATCGATGTCGCCGTCCTTCAAGCCGGCTGCGCGGGCCACGGCTTCGCGGTCGTGGCGGACGCCGAATTCAGGCTCCATCTGGGTCATCTCGCCGAAGACAGGTTGTCCTGGGGATTCTTCGAAGCGTACCGGGACTTTGCCCACGGTCAGGTCGAGTGCGACTTCGCCAACGCCGCTCGATCCGCGCAATTGAAAAGCGGTCCCCAGCGTGGGATGGCCGGCGAAGGGCAGTTCTTCTTGGACGGTGAAGATGCGCACTCGCGTTCCGCGCTCGCGTTCGGTCGCCCGGTCGCGCGGGAGGACGAAGGTAGTCTCTGAAAGGTTCATCTCGCGGGCGATGGCTCGCATCTCCTGATCGCTGAGCCCTCGAGCGTCGGGAAACACGGCCAGCGAATTGCCGTCGAAAGGTTGTGAAGAAAAAACGTCTAGTTGAACGAAGGCGAAGCGGCGAAGTTTGGCGTTCATGCTGCGCTTATTGTACCGCCAGGTTGAAGGGCGGCACGCCCGAAGTTCGGAACCATTGATTGCTTTAAGCGCGTGTTTGACGCGTATTTGCCCACCGCGTATTCTTAGCTCATATGCGCTTAGACAGCACGCCATACCCGGTCTGTTGTTGTACCGTGACGCCGGTGTGCGGGTAGCGCGAAAGCGTTTTCTTACACTCACCCGGCGAATCAGGGGTGGGTTTCGTTTTTCTATCCGACAGCCTGCCCTCGAACGCTGGGATCAGTTCCAACCGAAACACCCGGATCGTCCGGGATGGATTTGAATTTAGGAGATGAATCCGATGAGCACCGATGTCGCAACCGCAGCATCCCCGATGCTTCGCATCAATGACACAGCACCCAATTTCGCTGCCGATACCACGCAGGGAAAAATCAATTTCCACGAATGGATCGGCGATGGCTGGGCGATTTTGTTTTCCCATCCCAAGGACTTCACGCCGGTATGCACTACCGAACTCGGCTATATGGCGGGATTACAACCGGACTTTGCCAAGCGCAACTGCAAGATTATCGGCCTGAGTGTGGACCCGGTGAGCAGCCATGGCAAATGGTCGGCGGACATTGAGGAGACTCAGGGTCACAAGGTGAACTACCCGATGATTGGCGACCCCGAACTCAAGATCGCCAAGCAGTACAACATGCTGCCCGCCACGAGCGGCAGCACATCCGAAGGCCGCACGGCTGCCGACAATGCCACCGTGCGAACGGTGTTCATCATCGGGCCGGACAAGAAGATCAAGCTGACGCTGACTTATCCCATGGCTGTCGGACGCAATTTCGATGAGATACTGCGCGCCCTTGACGCTCTCCAGCTTACCGCAAAGCACACTGTGGCCACGCCGGTGAACTGGAAGCCAGGGAGTGACGTGATTATTCCGACGTCGGTATCCAATGAGGACGCACAGAAGAAATATCCCGGCGGGTTCAAGACCCTGAAGCCGTATCTAAGGGTTGTGGCGCAGCCGAAGTAGGATACTCGCCACGGATTGCGGGATGAACGCGGATTTGACTGGTCTCTGATCCGTGGATATCCGTGCTAATCTGTGGCGTTTTGTTTTGGCGGTGGACCTGTGCAATCGCACGCGGTCGCCGGGCGGTTCGAATTGAAACCAACACGCGGGTCGCTCACGGAGTGATCTCGAACACGACGCCGGCGTTGTCCGCACCACCAACTTTAGTTGTGCCGTATAGATTACCGGACTTATCGGCGATGAGGGCAGAAGGTCCGGCTCCGTCCGTACAGCCTTGTTGTGAACAGAAGTTGTAAAGCACGGATTCCTGCGCTGGCGCTACTATTTTAAAAGCTGTGCCACCTTGGGCCGTCCCGCCGGCGAAAGTTGTCCCGTAGATGGCCGCATTGCTGAAATCGATCAGTACGCCTGCCATCGGCATATTTCCGTCTTGAAGATTAAAGGAGAACGTCCGAACCTTTCCTCCTCCTTTGGGACTCAGTCTAATGACCGTTCCTGCCCCGGACTGCCCTCCTCCGGAAGCTGTGCTGAATAGATCTCCCAACGCATCGAAGGTCACCGTCCCCGCTGGCCCCCGGCCATGTCCGAATGGATACTCGAACGAGAAGACAACCGCTTCAGTCCATCCGTTAGCACCCGGAGAAAGTTTGTAAACCGTCCCGTTTCCCTGAGACTTCTGAGAGCCCCCAAGCTTAGTAGTACCGTTGAGATTGCCGGAATTGTCGAAGGTTACCCCGGCGAGTGGGCTGGAGCCGTCCGGGCAAGCATCCCCTTGACCCAACGAGCAAAAGCTGTACAGGACGGTCTCAGTCCATCCTTTGACGCCACGCGATAGCTCAAAGACTGTTCCCGCGTTGCTGACGTTTGTGCCCCCTGTACTAGTCGTGCCATAAAGATTTCCTGACGCGTCAGAGGTCAATTGGCTAACTGGAAGGGATCCATCGGAGCAGTTGTTATTGGCTTTGGTCAGACAAAAATTGTAAAGCACTCTCTCAGTCCACGTTCCACCCAGTGCTGAGGGCGGCGAGATCTTGAAAACGATGCCACAGCCAAGGGAGGTATGCTCACATGGCTGGTCACCGCCGTTTGTTGTGGTCCCGTAAAGGTTGCCTTTCGGATCCAGCAGCAGTCCGGCCTGAGGAAGAGCACCGTCAAGGCACTGAGAGTTGGAATAGTTCGTGCAGAAGCTATAGAGAACCACTTCTGTCCATGTGCCGTCTTGATTTGGGGAAAGCTCGAACACGGTTCCGCACCCGTAAGGGAAACAAAGGCTGGCCGTGCTGCTGCCGCCTGTAAAGCTGGTACCGTAAAGGTTCCCGGCGCGGTCGAGCACCAGACTGCCCTCCGGCGCGTTTCCATCGTTCGGAGCACCTGCAAAGCTCCACAGGACCTTATACTGCGCCTGCCCAAACACGAAACCGCAACTCAGAACCACCACTGCCGCGCACAGAAATGCGTTCTTCATACGCGCCTCCAAAGCGGCAAGAAGCATAGCACCGAATGAAGGCTGAGCAACAGAGAGAATGGTCTCTAGCGGGCTACCAGAGAGCTTTCTGAACTCAGTGGCATCATTTAGGATGAGTAGGCTGGAAGCGCATGCGGTCCGGTGATCGTCCTGGTCTTCAAAACCTGTGATCGTCGTCTTTCGGCGGCGATGGTGGGTTCGACTCCCACTCGCTTCCGCCAATGAAACAGCAGGTCCTTCGCTCCGCTCAGGATTTCGGCGCGCGGCTCAGACGCCGCGCAACCGCCTCAACTTCGACTCCCACTCGCTTCCGCCAATGAAACAGCAGGTCCTTCGCTCCGCTCAGGATTTCGGCGCGCGGCTCAAACGCCGCGCAACCGCCTCAAGTTCGACTCCCACTCGCTTCCGCCACAAAGCGTCATCGCTCGTTAATTGCAACCCGTCCGTTGAGTAGAGCGACCGGCCCCTCACGAAGGCCCGCTCGGAAACCGTTGAACATAAAGGCTAGTTGCAGGGCCCTGCACAATAGTAATGTCGCCGTCAGGGATTTTCGCAGATAGCATTTTGTCCAGGGACCAAGAGCCCTTCGGAGAGCCCTTATGTGCAAGGCCGTCAGGACGCTTATCGGCTTCGCGACCGTCTTGATCTGGATCGTGAGTGTAGGCTACTACCAGTCGCTGGGCGACGTCGCCCGCCAGCAGCGGCAAAATCAACAAGCAAAGAAAGATCAGGCTGCGCCCAAAGTCATCACCAATGAAGATCTGCCCGAACATCAGGCCGCTGACGATTCAGAGGAAACAAATCATAACCACGAGCCTGTGCCTCATCACACCACTTCAAAATCTGCCGAACAGTGGAAGCAACAGATCGAGGCGCAAAAGCAAACCATCGAAATGTTGCAGCGCCAGATGGATCGACTAAGCTCGACCATTCACTACGTTGAAGCCAACCGCTACTATAACGGTGCGCAACATAACCTTCGCCAGGAACAGAAAGAAGCGGAGGTCGGGCGCATGCAGGACCAAATGGAGCTACAGAAAAAGCGGCTGGATGAGATGCAGGAAGCTGCCCGCAAAGACGGTTTCGGCAATGCAGTGTATGAACCGTAGCGCGCCGACTCGAACCCTGGCGTTCCCACGCTCCGTTGTCTAAACTCGTCGACGATTTGCCCTTACGTGTAGAATCGGCGTGAGGCTTGTCGGAGCGACTGAGCCGTGACTGGCCGAACTCTCTCACACTACGAAATTCTTAACGATCTTGGCGCCGGTGGTATGGGCGTGGTGTATCGCGCGCATGATATGCGCCTGGATCGAGACGTCGCCATCAAGGTCCTGCCTACGGACCGTCCTCTGAGCGAAACTGCAAGGAAGCGCTTTCAGCGCGAGGCGCTGGCTGCTTCCGCGCTCAATCACCCCAACATTATTACGATTTACGAAGTCGGTTCGGAAGGGGACACCGATTTCATTGTGATGGAGTATGTGCGCGGCGCGTCGTTGGCCTCGCTGCTCAAAAAACGCCCGCTGGGCATGGCGGAAGCTACGCGCTATTGTGTGCAGGTGGCGGACGCACTGACCAAAGCGCACGCCTCTGGCATCATTCATCGCGACTTGAAGCCCGGAAATATCATGATTACGGAAGACGGGCTGATCAAGGTACTCGATTTCGGTTTAGCCAAGTTCGATGCCTCTGCCGCCACCAAAGACGGCGATAGCGCGGAGAACGATACTGCCGCGCACTTCACCCTGACGCAGCCGGGTATGGTCACGGGCACGGCGGCCTATATGTCTCCCGAACAGGCGCGTGGCGATCGTGTGGATGTGAGGTCCGATATCTTTTCGTTTGGTATCGTTATGTTCGAGATGCTGAGCCGGCACCTTCCATTTACTGGGCCTAACTCAATTGCCGTGCTCCACAGTCTGCACTTCAGCCCGCCGCGGAACCTCGAGGAGTTAGCTCCCAAGGCGCCCAAGCCTTTGGTGAAGATGGTTTCGCGGATGTTGGAGAAGAAACCCGAGAAGCGTATTCAAACCATGGCGGAAGTGGCGACAGAGCTGCGCAAGCACGCCGCTAGTTTGGTGGATGGACCGGTAACCTGGCATCCGAGCGATGCCACGGTAGAGATGGGTTCTCTGGCGCCCGCAGATGCCAAGAAAATTTGCTGGCGAAATGTTTGGCTCGGTGGGGCTGCGATTGTAGTGGTTGCTCTGTGCGGCGTGATGGGGTGGCGTCACTTCCGAAAGCCGAAGCTGGCACAAGATGTGGCGAGCGCGCAACTTTATCAGCCGGGCGACACAGCCTACACACTTTACCAGCGCGCACGGCAGGACCTGGATCATTGGGACCGCGAAGGCAACATCGATAACGCCATCAAGCTGGGAGAGCGCGCGGTGCAGCTTGATCCGCAGTCGGCGGCAAGCTACGCGGCCTTGGGGGAAGCATACGTTCTGAAAAACCGGCTCAACCCAGACCCGCAGTGGCTGAGGGTGGCGTCGCAATATGCCAACAAGGCGGTCGCGCTCGACAGCTACCTGGCGACGGCCCATATCTCGCTAGGGATGATAAAAATGGAATCTGGCGACAGTGCCGGCGCGGAGAAGGAGTTTAAGACCGCAGCAGACCTCGATCCGAAAAATGACAAGCCGCATGCGTGGTTGGGCAGGCTCTATGAAAAGATTGGCAAGCCTGACGATGCCATGGGAGAGTTGAAGCTGGCATTGAAGCTGGACACCCGCGATTGGCAAACCTACCTGGAACTGGGGTTGAATGCCTACAAAACTGGTGCCTACAAGGAAGCCGCATCGAACTGGGAGGAGTCGCTCCGTCTGGAGCCAGACAACGTGCCGGCGCTGCGCAATCTGGGGGCGGTCTATCACTTACTCGGACGCGATGACGATGCGGCTTCCGCGTTACAGCACGCCCTGGAGATCCATCCCACCGCCGATTCTTATAACAATTTGGGATACATCCGTTTTTACCAGGGGCGCTATCAGGATGCCGTCCCTGCGTTTGAAAGGAGCGTCGCCTTAGGGGCCAATAACTTCGATATTTGGGCAAGTCTTGCGGACGCCTACCGCTGGACCCCAGGAAACTCCGACAAAGCCAAGCAAGCTTACGACACAGCCATCCGACTGGTGCGGGAAGAAATTGCCAAAAACCCAAACCAGCCTGATCTCCGCGCTGATCTGGCGTTGTATTTGGCAGAAAATGGAGATAAGACGGGCGCGCTTACAGAATTGAAGCCGGTGGAGATGGCCCATAGCAGAGATCCTGCCGTGCTTTATGACGTTGCCGTCACTTATGAGCTTTGCAGGAATCGGGATAAGGCCCTGGAGGTCCTTCTCGCTTCCGTCAAAGCCGGCCAGAGCCTCGATGATATTAAGAATGATCCAGAATTGGTCTCGCTTCGAGCTGATCCTCGTTACCACTTGAGGATTGAGGGTGCTAAACCGACTCCATAGCCAATCGGCCCGCGGCGCGCTTGACTTTCCGACCCCTCGGGACTAACTTGCCGTTCTGTTCACTTTCCGGTTCCTGCTGTCGATTCTTACAACTTAGGAGGATGCTATGGCGGTTTACCTCTACAACTTGCTGTTCTCGCTGAATGGGACTGATTTCACTCTCGGCCGCTTTACGCAGTTCAATGCGACGAACCCTAACCCGACCATTTCGAACCAGTCCTGCGCATGGTTTACGTATTTGAATGCGAGTATTCCCCCCGGCCTGGGAGACTGGTACACACCAATCAATACTGCGCTTACTCCGTCACAGTGGGGCAGTTGCCAGCCTGACAGCGGCAGCCTGGCATTGGAACCGGGAGACTACCTGCTTACCAGAGTGGCCTCGCTGGATGCAAACGCGGGAAGCTATCTGGCGCGGTTTACCGGAGTCTTTGGCCGGGGCACCAGCCAGGTCGTGACCGGAGGCGACGATCTTCAGTCCCCGCTCCAGATGAGCACGGCCAGCGCGTCAAATACGAATCCGCGAGCGGTGATCGATGTGGATGGAAGCTCAGGAGCAAGTTGGCCGGCACCTATCGCAACCGATCAGTCCTGGGTAAATTGGTTGGGCGCCGCTCACACGCCTGCGAACAATGCCGCCAACGATTACACTCTCAATGTCGGCATGAGTGTTTATGTTGGAAGCGCCATCTATACCTTTGGGAGAGATCCCCGGTTGCGTGTTGGCGGCATGGCGAGGCGCAAACGCGACGATTGTGCCGCTTGAAGTTCCAATGAGGAAAGGCCGCCGGGGATTTCCCGGCGGCCTTTTTGTTTCTGGGTTACTCCGCGATCTCTAGCAAATACAATCTGATCGCTCGCCGCGCCTGGAGGTGTGTCCAGCCGCCATCATGCTGAACAGATGCTGTTCAAAACTTACGCAGGGATCTTGCGCGAATCGGTCGGGATACGAACTCAGCGCCCGCAGATAATTGTCAATCTCCTGCTGCACATCACGGCGTCGAGTGGCTTCGCCTGCGCTCACGCTTTCCGGCTGGTACTTGTGAGTCTTCATCTACCTCTCCCTGGAGTTCGGGAAGTTCCCGTATTGTTTCAAACAACGGGGGAACCTGGGCCTCGCTTTAGAAACTCGGGGAGAAATCAGGCTATGACCAGTCGGAAAAGGTGTAAATGGCACCTTCGTGCTATAGGGGTTCTACAGCACGAAGGCGCGCTACCAGTCTAGCGGCTAGCCGGAGGAACGATGCTGTTCATGCGTAAATATTCCACCATCTGCCCGTAGTGGTCGAAACAGTGCCCGACAGCCAGCGTGGCCATTGCCAGCCGCGTGGTTTTGCCGTCCGAAAACGGATGTTTGATCGGATCAGTCATGTTCTTCTCGCTGACAGAGTTAGCCGCCTTGTGCAGGTAGGCGAATGAGTCCTTCAGAAACTTCGCGATGTCCGCCTTGCTGGCGACGGAGTCCGGCCCGTTCTCGCCACCCAGTTCTACGGGAGGCTTCTCTACCAGGATCGACGCCCCGAGGATGTAATTCACTGCGGCCACGTGTTTTACCTGCTGAGCGAACGTGCGCACACCTTTAAATTCGCCCCCTGTCGGAGCAAATGCATATTTATCTTCCGGCATGGCCTCGGCGGCAGGCACAAATTCGCCTTCCACACCTTTGACGGCACTATCCAATACCTGGGCAACGGTTTTGAGCTCTTCCGTCTTGGTCTGGGCGAACGCCAGGCTGTTGCAAGCCAACAGCAAGACCAATCCAAATACCCAACGCATCTTTTGCATGTGCATGAGATTCTCCTGAGAAACAAAGTTGTGGATGAAAGAAGTCCGAAGGAATTAAACCACAGATGCGGGGAAATGAGTTGGCTAATCCCGTACCACGGCCGGCTCTAGTACCAGTTCCTGCGAGGTCAGACGGTACCGCCGGACCGCGAGCAGGCCGGCTACCATGGCGAATGCCGAGCACAGCAACGCCGTCGGCACTCCCACCTTGTTGGCGACTGCGCCCCATAATGCGCTGCCAATCGCCATTCCGCCTTGCAGCACCAGCAGGTAGACCGACAACGTCCGCGCCCGCAGGAACGAGGGCGCCATGGTTTGCGCGGCTACGTTCAGGCACGCCAGGATTCCAATCCACGCCGTGCCACTAAGAAATAAGATCAGACTCAGCCAGACGAAGTTGTGTGCTTCACCGGCGGCAAATGTCATGGCGGCAAACAGCACAATCGCGAATGCTACTACTCCGTCCACTGAGAGCCGGCTGCGCAGTCGGTGCAGCACCGAAGCTCCTCCCAGCGCACCTAGCCCGAAGAATCCCAGCAGCAGCCCGTATCCGCTGGCCCCGTGCGGACGCGCCACCAATGGCAGCAAAGCCAGCAGTCCACTTGCGCCCACGCTGAACGCTCCAGTGCGAATCAGCACACACCGCACCACGGGCGCGCCCCGGGCGTAACGCAGACCGGTCAGAATCGCATCACTTACGCGTCCGGTTTCCATGTCCGCGAAATGAGGGCGCTTCCAGCGGTACAGAAAGAAGATCACTCCAAAAAATGACGCTGCATTCAGCAGGAACGCAACTCCAGACCCCGCAACCGCGATGACCATTCCTCCCAGCGCCGGTCCCACCGCGCGCGCCACGTTGAAGCCCACGGAATTCAGTGCTACCGCGGGGGCATGTTGCGACGGCGAAACCACTTCCGGCGTGATGGCCTGCCAGGCCGGGTCGTTCATCACCGCCCCAATTCCCAGCAGGAAAGTAAATGCCAGCAGCACCCACGGTGTCACGGAGCGCGTGAGACTCATGATTCCCAGCGCGGCCGCTGCCACCACCATCCAGCCTTGGGTGATGAGCAAAAGCCGCCGCCTGTCCACCATGTCAGCCAACGCCCCGGCGGGCAGAATCACCAGAAGCACGGGCAACATTGCCGCTGCCTGTACCAGGCTCACCATCAGAGGAGACATCGTCAGCTGGGTCATCAGCCAGCCCGCGCCAACGTTTTGCATCCAGGTCCCGGTGTAGGAGATCACCGCCGCCACCCACAGGGAACGGAACAGCGGTTCCCGTAACGGCGCCCACGGCGAACCGTTCTGCCGTCTTGTCAGGTTGGCCGGAATCGAAGTGTTCACCAGATCTGACATATCAATCGCCAGCGACTGCGGGGGCGCTAAACGGCCACTCGCGATTCCGCCATGAACGTACCAGGTAGATTGCGATCCCACTCACCAGAATCACCAGCGCGTAGCGAATCTGCGTCATTGAATTCGTGCGCGACACCAGAATAAAGACGAACCCCACCGACGCCAGCAGTGCCGGCAAGGGGTAGAGCCACATGCGGAACGGGCGAGGCAGGTCAGGCCGTCGAATGCGCAGCACGATGAGCCCGACCGCTTGCGTCAAGAATTGCAACATGATGCGAATTACCACCAGGCCGGCGATTACATCGGCCAGAGAAAGGAAGCAAAACAGCAGCGCGACTCCACCCAAAGCCAGCAGCGACACGTGAGGAAACAAGTATTGCGGATGTACCCGGGCAAACACCCGAAAATAATTGCCGTCCAGTGCGGCCGCGTACGGTACTCGCGAGTAACTGAGCATGACTGAGAAAACTGACGCGAACGCCGTCCACATCACCAATGCCGTCACCAGTGCGGCTGCCCATGGCCCATATAGCTTTCGCATAAAGATGGAAGCCACGTACAAGCCGCTATTGGAGTGGGAGGAAACACTTATTTCCTGCCACGGAATCACCCCCAGAACGCTGAGGTTCATCAGCAGATATAGACATGCGATGAGCGAAATGGATAGCAGCAACGCGCGCGGGATGGTCTTTCCAGGGTCTTTGACTTCATCGCCGATGAAGCACACGTTGTAATAACCCCAATAGGTGTACGTCGCCATCAGGCTGGCGG
>Ga0210406_10000752_pt1 | contig 42562 bp, 31 predicted proteins | sample IncBWC30MmetaG_FD_155454 | JGI IMG/M metagenome (GOLD analysis project Ga0210406, IMG submission 155454) | Forest soil microbial communities from Barre Woods Harvard Forest LTER site, Petersham, Massachusetts, United States - Inc-BW-C-30-M | ecosystem: Environmental > Terrestrial > Soil >...
TGGGCGCGCTGAACGGGGAAGCGAAGTGGGAAAAGCAGATTGACGAGTTGATGGAAGCGGTGGATAAGAGCGTGCCGCAACCGGCGCGTGAACTGGACAAGCCGTTCCTGATGCCGATTGAAGATATTTTCTCGATCTCGGGCCGCGGCACGGTGGTCACGGGACGTATCGAGCGCGGGAAAGTGAAAGTGGGCGAGGAAGTGGAGATTGTCGGCTTCCGCGACACGCGCAAGACGGTCGTCACCGGCGTCGAAATGTTCAAGAAGCAGTTGGATGAAGGGCTGGCGGGAGACAATGCTGGACTGCTCTTGCGCGGCATCGGCAAAGACGATGTCGAGCGCGGCATGGTGCTGGCAAAAGGCGGATCCATTACGCCGCACACCAAGTTCAAGGCGGAAGTTTACATTCTGACCAAGGAAGAGGGTGGGCGACATACGCCGTTTTTCAAAGGCTACCGGCCGCAGTTTTACCTGCGAACGACGGACGTGACCGGGGTAGCGGAGTTGCCGGCGGCAACCGAGATGGTGATGCCGGGAGACAACGTGAGTCTGGTGATTGAGCTGATCACGCCGGTGGCGATGGAAAAAGGATTACGGTTTGCGATCCGCGAAGGCGGGCATACTGTAGGCGCCGGAACCATTGCCGAGATCGTTCAGTAAAGATTGAGTTAGAAGCTTAAGAGCCAGGAGCGGTTTTTAAATGCCCCGAGAAATTATTACGTTGCAGTGCGGTGATTGCAAAGAGCGGAATTATTCGTCCACCAAGAACCGGAAAACGACTCCGGACCGGCTGGAAATGAAGAAATTTTGCAAGCGGTGCCGGAAGCATACGCCGCACAAAGAGGTTAAATAACGCTGCGCGGACGATGGTGTCCGCGCTCCACAGACACAGGGGCGTAAGCTCAACGGTTAAACTGTCGGTCTCCAAAACCGAACTTGGGGGTTCGAATCCCTCCGCCCCTGCCAGAATTGGCAGGCGAGACCGGAAGCGGCGGCAAAGGTTATTGTGATGGGAATCGAGACGAAGAGAATGGCAAAAGCAATCGCGGCATCGGCGGGCGACGAGGGTTTCGGCGGGAAAATGAAGGCTTGGCCGGAGCGGGTCAAGACTTTCTATAGTGACGTGCGCTCGGAGATGAAAAAAGTCACGACGCCGTCGTTCAAGGATGTGCAAGCCACCACCGGCGTCGTCATCATTACGGTTTTTCTGTTCGGCTTGTATTTCTGGATCGTCGACAACACCATCGGCAGCGGCATTAACTATCTGTTTAAGTACTTGACTCACCACTAGGTTCAGGGAAGGAAGCTGCAATTTCCGAGCTATCTATGCAGGACGAAGAAAAACACGAAACCCTGGAGGCTGGCGGCGAATCAGCCGTTGCCGAGACCGCTGCTGGGCCGCCCCGCAATCCCAATATGAAGTGGTACATCATCCACTCGTATTCCGGGTTTGAGCGCAAGGTGAAGGAGTCGCTGGAGTCGCGGGTGCAGGCATTCGGGTTGCAAGAGAAGATTGGCAAAGTGCTGATTCCAACCGAAGCCGTCACCGAAGTACGGGGCGGGAAGAAGTACACCACGGAGCGGATGTTTTATCCCGGCTACGTTCTGGTGGAGATGGACATGGACGATCACGTCTGGCATGTGGTGAAGTCCACGCCGCGAGTGACCGGATTCGTCGGCACAGGCCAGCAGCCGACGCCGCTTTCCGAAGAAGAAGTGCAGCACATTGTGTACCGGGTAGGCGAGGCCAAAGACAAGCCCAAGCTCAAGGTTAAGTTTGAGAAGAACGAGTCGGTGCGGATTACCGAGGGCCCATTCGCCAGCTTTACCGGGTTGGTCGACGAAGTGAATGAAGACCGCGAGACGGTGAAGGTCATGGTGACGATTTTCGGGCGGTCGACACCGGTGGAATTGGAGTTCAACCAGGTGGAGAAGGTGGCATGATCCTGTGATCTCCGTGGTTAGAAAACCTTCAACACAGAGGTCACAGGGGACACAGAGGAGACAAGGAATTTTTCGATGGCAAAAAAGATCACAGGTGCGGTAAAGCTGCAGATTGCGGCGGGCAAAGCGACTCCGGCGCCGCCGGTAGGGCCGGCGCTCGGCCAGGCGCAGATCAACATCATGGAGTTCTGCAAGCAGTTCAACGCGCGCACCGGCGCGAAGGAACTGGAGGGCTTGATTATTCCAGTGGTGATCTCGGTCTATAGCGACCGTTCGTTCACGTTCATCACCAAGACGCCGCCGGCTTCCATTCTGCTGAAACGGGCAGCTGGAATCGCCAAGGGGTCAGGCGCGCCGAACAAGGATAAAGTGGGGAAAGTCACGGCCAAGCAAGTCGAGGATATAGCTAAACAAAAAATGCCGGACTTGAATGCGGCGTCTGTGGATACCGCGATCAAGAGTATTCGCGGGACGGCGCGGTCGATGGGAATTGAAGTAGTCGGGTAATTGGGGAATTGAGTGATTGAAAATTCCCAGTGGGTTCGGGTTTCAATTGCCAAAATTTCACAATTGTTAAGTTACTCAATGTCATTAACTACGGCTCATCAGATCAGCGATGAGCGGTGGGAGACGGAGGAACAAATGAAGAAGTCTGGTAAGAACATCACCAAGGCGCGGGCTGCAATCGACAAGCGTCCCTACACCATGCAGGAAGCGGTTCCGCTGTTGCAGAAAGTAAAGTACGCCAAGTTCGACGAGACGGTCGAGATCACTATGCGGCTGGGAGTCGATCCCAAGCATGCCGACCAGATGGTGCGGGGGACGGTGGTTTTGCCGCACGGTCTGGGAAAGTCAAAGAAAGTCCTGGTCATTGCCAGTGGCGACAAGATCAAGGAAGCCGAACAGGCAGGCGCTGATTTTGCCGGCGGCGAAGAAATGGTCGAAAAAATCAATAAAGAAAATTGGACGGATTTTGACGCCCTGATCGCCACTCCGGACGTGATGAAGTCGGTGGGCCGCCTGGGCAAAGTGCTCGGCCCCAAGGGGTTGATGCCGAATCCGAAAACGGGTACGGTGACTTTCGATATTGCCAAGGCGGTGCAGGAGATTAAAGCGGGCAAGGTGGAATTCCGCACGGATAAAACCGCGCTGGTGCATGTGCCGGTGGGCAAGATATCGTTCTCGGTCGAAAAGTTGGTCGACAACGCGAACGCGCTGATCAGCAGCGTGGTCAAGGCGAAGCCCACGGTGGCGAAAGGGAAATACGTGAAGGGCTGCTACCTGAGCTCGAGTATGGGGCCGGGGATTGCGATTGATACCAGCGCGATAGAAGCGGCTGCGAAAGCTTAGTTAGGGAAGCGCGCCAAACGCGTGATTCAGGTGCCCTCGCAAAAGACGCTCGGGCGCGGCGCGCATAGATCCTTCGGCGACGAAAGGCAGGTCGCCTCAGGATGACAACGAGGATTAACGACATGGCGGTTACGAGAGCAAAGAAAACGGAACAGGTTGAGAAGCTGGGCAAGGACCTGGAGAAGGTTTCCAGTCTGATTGTCACCACTTATAACAAGCTGACGGTGGCCCAGGACTACGAGCTGCGCAAGGCGTTGCGAAGTTCGGGCGCGAGATATGCGGTGGTGAAGAACACACTGGCGGAGCGGGCGGCCAAGGGCACCAAGGCTGAAGGGGTCCTCAAGGACCTTTCTGGAGTGACCTCGATTGCCTACACCTCGGGCGATCCGGTGGCCCTGGCGAAAGCCCTGGCCAAGTATGCCAAGGACAATCCGGAGTTCACTTTCAAGGCGGGAGTGGTTGAAGGGCGCGTGGTCTCGATCAATGAGATTAAGGCGCTGGCCACGATGCCTTCGAAGGAAGAGCTTTATGCCAGGCTGCTGTTCCTGATCAATGCTCCGGCGCAACGTCTGGTGACGGTGATGAATGCCGTAGGCCGCAACCTGGCGGTGGTAGTGGACCAGGGTGTGCAGCAGAAGAAGTTTAAGGAAGCATAGAGATTTAGTCGTTCGGGGTCGAGGGTTGCGCGGTTTCGGTCCTGCTGCGTTGTCTGGCGCGGTAGTTCGGAAGTCTGGTCGCACTGGAAACTTTGACTTTGGATGACGAAATAGGAGAGGCGAGAAAGCTCGTCTCGACGATCAAGAATAAAAACTAATTGGAGAAACGGACATGGCGGATTTACAGCAGATTGAGGATCAGATTGTAGGCTTGTCGTTGCTGGACGCGGCGGCACTGGTGAAGAAACTGGAAGAGAGGCTTGGGGTCTCAGCGGCCGCGGCAGCTCCAGTTATGATGGCTGGTGGCGGGGGCGCGGCAGCCGCAGCCCCGGCAGAAGAGAAGACCGAGTTCACCGTGGTCTTGAAGGATGTTGGCGCCAACAAGATCAATGTAATCAAGGCAGTACGCGAAGTCACCAGCTTGGGCTTGAAGGAAGCCAAGGACCTGGTGGACGGAGCCCCGAAAACCATAAAAGACGGCGTCTCGAAAGACGAGGCGGAGAATATCAAGAAGAAGTTTGCCGAGGCAGGAGCGGCAGTGGAGATCAAGTAGTTCGGACTGTGTGGGCACGGGCCGGTCCGCCTGGCCGGGACTAAGGCCCAGGCCCCCACAAGCACACCTGGTGAAGCTTTTGCAATGGTGTTAGCATCTATACTAACAACACTGCTTCGAGCTCCATCGAGGTGACCGCGACCATCCACTTCAGGGAATCCAGGGAAGCGGAGAACGGTCTCGGGCACGGTTTGACAACTGTTTCGCGGGCAGGGCGGAACGGGAACAGGCCTTAAATACTGGCGCGGAAACGACACATTTCAACACAAGCTAAGCGCCCATCTTGGCGCCCCGGGGAAGCTATTTCCCTGCGGGCGTACCCGTGTCTGTTCTGGTTTTATTGAGTTTGAGGCTGCGGCGCAACTGCGCCGCCATCCGCGGCACGTCACCACGGCGGCCGCGCAGGCAACATTGGGAGTCGCTGAATGTCTAAGACGAATGGATACCGCACCCGCTTTGATTTTTCCAAAATTCCGGCAACCATCCAGATCCCGAACCTGATCGAGGTTCAGCGGCGTTCCTATGAGCGCTTTCTGCAGATGGACCGCTTGCCCAGCGAGCGCGACGACGCGGGCTTGCAGGCGGTCTTTCAATCGGTGTTTCCGATTAGCGACTTCCGCAACGTGTCGCAGTTGGAGTTTGTGGACTACGCCATTGGAAACTGGGAGTGCAAGTGCGGCCACTTGAAGGGGCTGCACCACCTGCGCACCACCTGCAAAAACTGCGGATCGACGGTGATTACCGACCCGTTCCATCCCGGCGACGTGCTGTGCAATAAGTGCGGCACCTACAACGCGAATACGCCCGACTTTTGCAACAAGTGCGGCGATCCGGTGGGGTTGCAGTTGAAATACGACGTGGCGGAGTGCGAAGAGCGCGGCATGACCTATTCCGCGCCGCTCAAGGTCACCATGCGTCTCACCATTTTCGATAAAGACGCGGAGACCGGGAATCGGTCAATTCGAGATATTAAAGAGCAGGAAGTGTTCTTCGGGGACGTGCCGCTGATGACGCAGAACGGAACGTTCATCATCAACGGCACGGAGCGCGTGATTGTCAGCCAGTTGCACCGCTCGCCCGGCGTCTTTTTCGAGACCGCGAACAACCGCACCTACTTTTTGGGCAAGATCATCCCTTATCGCGGCTCGTGGGTGGAATTCGAATACGACCAGAAAAACGTGCTCTATGTACGCATCGACCGCAAACGCAAGTTCCTGGGAACGATTTTCCTGCGCGCTCTAGGGTTGCGGTCAGGAGAGGATATTCTGCGGACCTTCTACACCGTCGATCGGCTGGCGATCAAGGACAAGAAGTTGTTCTGGACGCTCGATCCGGGTGTTGAAAAGCCGACGAACCTGTTGGGCATGAAGCTGGCCCGCAGCATCAAGAACCGATCGGGCGAAGAGATCGCTCACTCGGGACGCAAGATCAATGCCGCGACGTTGAAAGACATTCAAAAGGCGAAGATCAGCGAAATTGAGATTGACGGCTCGGACCTGGAAGGCGCATGGGTGGCCGGCGATGTAGTCGACACCACCACGGGCGAGGTGCTGCTCGAAGCCAACTCGGAAATCACACCGGACAAGCTGGCAAAGATTCTCGACTCCGGCGTCCTGGAAATGAATATTTTCTTCCCCGAGCGCGATGACGTGGGCGTGGTGATCAGCCAAACCCTGAAACGCGACGCAGTGAAGACTCCGCAGGAAGCGCTGATCGAGATTTACCGCAAACTGCGGCCCGGCGATCCGCCGACTCTGGACACGGCCACGGCGCTGTTTCACGGCATGTTCTTCGATGCCCGCAAGTACGACTTTTCGCGGGTGGGACGTTTGAAGTTCAACATCAAGCTGTTCGAGAAGAACGACGCCACCAGTCTCGAGCACCGGACGCTGGAGCCCGATGATTTTTACGGGACCATCCGCTACCTGCTGAAACTGCGCAAGAGCATTGGCACCGTGGATGACATCGATCACCTGGGCAATCGCCGCGTACGCGCCGTCGGCGAACTGTTGGAAAATCAGTTCCGCATCGGCTTGGTGCGCATGGAACGCGCCATTAAAGAAAAGATGAGCGTCTACCAGGAAATGTCCACGGCGATGCCGCATGATTTGGTGAATGCCAAGCCGGTGATGGCGGCCATCCGTGAGTTTTTCGGGTCGTCACAGCTTTCGCAGTTCATGGACCAGACCAACCCGCTGTCGGAGATCACCCATAAACGGCGTTTGTCGGCTCTCGGGCCGGGCGGTTTGTCGAGGGAGCGTGCGGGCTTTGAAGTGCGCGACGTTCACCCGACTCACTACGGGCGTATTTGCCCGATTGAGACGCCAGAAGGTCCGAACATTGGACTGATTTCTTCGTTGAGCTGCTATGCGCGGATCAATGACTACGGATTTATCGAGTCCCCCTATCGGCGCGTGAAGGGTGGCCGCGTGGTGGACTACGTCAGCGTTGTTAACGCTGGGGACAGTGATTACAAAGTCGGCGACCACATCGAGAAGCACGAAGCCGAGAAGGTCAACGCCGATCTGAAAGATCGTAAGAAGAAGCTGGCGGAGGTAGAGCCGTTCTCGTTCTATCTTTCGGCCTGGGAAGAAGACCGGCACGTGATCGCGCAGGCAAACGTGGAACTGGATGAAAAGCTGCGCATCGTCGGGGATCTGGTCAACGCGCGCAAGGCGGGGAACTTTGTGCTGGTCACCCGCGACGATGTCGATTACATCGACGTCAGCCCGAAGCAGTTGGTTTCGGTAGCAGCGTCGCTGGTGCCGTTCCTGGAACACGACGACGCCAACCGCGCGCTGATGGGCGCGAACATGCAACGCCAGTCGGTGCCGCTGCTGCGCGCCGAGGCGCCGATTGTGGGAACCGGGATGGAAGGCGTGACCGCACGCGATTCCGGGGCTGTCATTCTGGCCCGGCGCAATGGCGTGATCGATTCGGTGGATTCGGAGCGAATCATCGTACGCGTGGAGGGCGAACATCATCCGGGACAGCTGTCCCGCGAAGTGGGCAGCGACATTTATCAGCTCACCAAGTTCAAGCGCTCCAACCAGAACACTTGTATCAACCAGAAACCCATTGTCACCCGCGGGCAGCGAGTGGAGAAGGGCCAGGTGATTGCCGACGGCCCATGCACCGACCACGGAGAGTTGGCGCTGGGACGCAACGTGCTGGTGGCCTTCATGCCCTGGCGCGGTTACAACTTTGAGGACGCGATCCTGGTCTCGGAAAAGCTGGTGAAGGACGATTACTACACCTCGGTCCACATCGAGGAGTTCGAGCTCGAGTCACGTGACACCAAGCTGGGGCCGGAGGAAGTCACTCGCGACATCCCGAACGTGAGCGAATCCATGCTCCGCAATCTGGATGAAGCGGGCGTGATTCGCATCGGCGCCACCATTAAGCAAGGCGACATTCTGGTGGGTAAAGTGACGCCCAAAGGCGAAACCCAGCTGACGCCGGAAGAGAAGTTGCTGCGCGCGATCTTCGGCGAAAAGGCCGGAGATGTCCGCGACGCTTCCCTTTATTGCCCGCCGGGCATCGAGGGCGTGATCGTCGATGTCAAGATCTTCTCCCGCAAGGGTCAGGACAAGGACGAGCGTGCGAAGTCCATAGAAGCGACGCAGATCGCAAAATTGGAAAAGAACCTTTCCGACGAGATCCGGATTTTGACCGACGAGCGTCTGAAGCGGCTGGAGAACATTCTCGGCGGCAAAGAAGTGCAGGCCGACCTGCACGACGAACGAACCAACAAGCGTTTGTTGACCAAGGATACGGTTCTCGATCGCGACGCGATTGAGCGTATCTCCACCCGCAATCTGAAGCGCATCAAGTATGCCGATAAGGATCCGCGGGTGAATGAGCAGATCGACGAGATCGAGGAGATGACCTCGCGCCAGATCGATGTGCTCAAGAAGATCGTCAACGAACGGAAAGACAAGCTGACCAAGGGCGATGAACTGCCGCCGGGCGTCATCAAGCTGGTGAAGGTCTATATCGCCATGAAGCGCAAACTCAGCGTAGGCGACAAGATGGCGGGCCGCCACGGAAATAAAGGTGTGATCGCGCGCATTCTGCCGGATGAAGACATGCCGTACCTGGACAACGGGACGCCGGTCGAGATCGTGCTTAATCCCTTGGGCGTACCTTCGCGTATGAACGTGGGCCAGATCCTGGAAACCCACCTGGGCTGGGCGGGACACGAACTGGGCAGCAAAATCACCCAGATGCTAGCGGAGAATTCCAAAGAGGAAGCCATCCGGCGTGAGCTCAAGGCCCTGTTCAAGGACACAATTCTGGCCGACACCATTGGCGACCTCAGCGATGAGGAGTTGATGGCGGTGGCTCCGACGTTAAAGCGGGGCGTATTCACCGGTTCGCCGGTGTTTGACGGTTCCCGCGAAAGTGAGATCAAAGCGTTGTTGAAGCAATCCGGCCTGCCGGAGTCGGGCAAGACGTATCTCTACGACGGCATGACCGGAGACAAGTTCGAACAGCCGGTCACGGTCGGCTATATCTACATGCTGAAGCTATCGCACCTGGTGGATGACAAGATCCATGCGCGCTCGATTGGGCCGTACTCGCTGATCACACAGCAACCGCTGGGTGGCAAGGCGCAGTTCGGAGGCCAGCGTTTCGGAGAAATGGAAGTTTGGGCGCTGGAAGCGTACGGTGCGGCGTTCATTCTACAGGAGCTGTTGACGGCGAAGTCCGACGATGTTTATGGCCGCACCAAGATTTACGAGGCCATTGTCAAGGGCGAGGCCGCTATGGAGCCGGGAGTGCCGGAATCGTTCAACGTGCTGATTCGTGAATTGCAGTCGCTGTGCCTGGATGTGGAATTGATCAAGGCCGGAGAAAAGAAGCCGGCGATGGCAGCGGCGGATTAAGAAAAAGGTCGCCGGTCGTTGGCCCTCGGTCGTTGGCCAATCCGGCAACTTGAATAAAGAGATTTGAGGGAACTGGCCCCGTGGTTATGCTCTTGAACTGCGGGCCGAATTGACTCGGTGGTTTTGGCCGACGGCCAACGACCAACGACGAATTTAAGAGCCGCCGGCGGCAGCGAACAGCCGCAGGAAGCGGAGGATCACCTTGTTTCGTTCGAGCCCCTTTGACCTGGCAAATCCGATTGCAGATTTCGATGCGATCCGCATCTCCCTGGCCTCTCCGGAGAAAATCCGGAGCTGGTCGCATGGCGAGGTAACGAAACCGGAAACCATTAACTACCGCACCTTCAAGCCGGAGCGTGACGGGTTGTTCTGCGCCCGCATCTTCGGTCCGGTAACGGATTGGGAATGTCTCTGCGGCAAGTACAAGCGCATGAAGCACCGCGGTGTGATCTGCGACAAGTGCGGTGTGGAAGTCACGCTGTCGAAGGTGCGCCGCGAACGACTGGGACACATTGAGCTGGCTTCACCTTGCTCGCATGTGTGGTTTTTCAAGGGTCTGCCCAGCCGTATCGGTCACCTTCTGGACATTTCCCTGCGCGATCTGGAATCTGTCCTCTATTTCGAAGCCTATGTGGTAGTGGAGCCTGGTGACGCCCCGGTAAAAGACCGCGAGGTGATCAAGGACGAAACCAAGTTCCGGGAACTAGACCAGCAGTACCGGCCGGCGGGTTTCAAGGCCATGATGGGCGCCGAGGCGATCAAGGAACTTCTAAAGCGCGTTGATATAGAGAACCTTTCGGGCGAACTGCGCGAGAAAATGAAGCACGAAAACTCGCTGCAGAAGCGGCTCAAGTACACCAAGCGGCTGAAGGTGGTCGAGGCGTTCCGCAAGAGCGGCAACAAGCCGAACTGGATGATTCTGGATGTGATTCCTGTGATTCCGCCGGAACTGCGTCCACTGGTTCCGCTGGACGGGGGCCGCTTTGCGACCTCGGACCTCAACGATCTTTATCGCCGCGTCATCAACCGCAACAACCGGCTGAAGAAGTTGATGGACCTGCATGCGCCGGAAGTAATCGTACGCAACGAAAAGCGCATGTTGCAGGAAGCCGTGGATGCGCTGTTCGACAACGGACGCCGCGGGCGGGTGCTGCGTGGCGCCAATAATCGGCCCCTCAAGTCATTGTCCGATACGTTGAAGGGCAAACAAGGCCGCTTCCGCCAGAACCTGCTGGGTAAGCGCGTGGACTACTCTGGCCGTTCGGTCATCGTGGTCGGCCCCGAACTCAAGCTGCACCAGTGCGGGCTGCCCAAGAAGATGGCGCTGGAGCTGTTCAAGCCGTTCATTTATCACCGGCTGGAACAGACCGGGCACTGCACCACCATAAAGCAGGCCAAGGAAATGGTGGAGCAGCAGGAGCCCATCGTGTGGGACATTCTGGAAGAGGTCATCAAAGATCATCCGGTGTTGCTGAACCGCGCTCCCACGCTGCACCGTCTCGGCATCCAGGCTTTTGAGCCGGTGCTGGTGGAAGGCAAAGCCATCAAGATCCACCCATTGGTCTGTACTGCGTTTAACGCCGACTTCGACGGTGATCAGATGGCGGTACACATTCCGCTGTCGCCGGAAGCGCAGGTTGAAGCCAGTGTGTTGATGCTGTCGTCGCACAATATCCTGTCGCCAGCTTCGGGGCATCCCATCACCGTGCCGACGCAGGACATGGTGCTGGGGCTTTACTACCTGACCAAAGGCAAGCCGGGCGCAAAGGGAGAAGGCCGCGCCTTTGCCAACATTGAGGAAGTCCTGCTGGCGCTGGATGCTGGCGCGATTGAGACGCTGACCCCGATTCGTCTGCGCTACACCGGGGAAGCCATCGATTTGACGCAGGCATACGACGATCAGGACATTACTCACACCGATCCTGTGGCCTACGACCGCGCTTTCCTTAACACTACGGTGGGACGCGCCATCCTGAACGATCACCTTCCAGAAGGCATGCCCTACATCAATGGATTGCTGAAAAAGAAGGGTATTGGCGCTCTGGTCAGCTATTGCTATCTGCGCTTTGGACTGGAAGTGACAGTCAAGATGCTCGACGAAGTGAAGGAGCTTGGCTTCCGCTACGCGACCAAGGCCGGACTTTCGATCGGGATCGACGACATGGTCATTCCTGACGACAAGAAAGTCCTGGTGCGCGACGCCGAGAAGCAGGTGGTTGCAGTGCAGCAACAATATCTGGACGGTGCCATCACCAACGGCGAGCGCTACAACAAGGTCATCGAAATCTGGTCGGGGATCACGGAACGGGTGGCCGACGAGATGTTCGGCGAGATGCAGCGGCGGGACAAGGAAGGCGACCTCAATCCGATTTACGTCATGGCTGATTCCGGCGCTCGCGGATCGAAGCAACAGATTCGCCAGCTCTCCGGTATGCGCGGATTGATGGCCAAGCCTTCCGGCGAAATCATCGAAACGCCGATTACCGCAAACTTCCGTGAAGGGTTGAACGTGTTGCAATACTTCATCTCGACTCACGGTGCCCGTAAGGGTCTGGCTGACACGGCACTCAAGACCGCCGATTCGGGCTATCTGACGCGGCGTCTGGTGGACGTGGCCCAGGACGTCATCATCAGCGAATACGATTGCGGGACGGTGGACGGCATCTACGTGGCAGGAATTGTGGAAGCCGGGGAAGTTATCGAACCGCTGCGTGATCGCATCGTGGGCCGGGTGTCGCTCGAGAAAATCAAGGACTACGACGGCAACGTCGTGGTGGACATCAATCACGAGATCACCGAAGAACTGGCGGGATCGATTCAAGCCGCCGGCATTGAGCGGGTGAAAATCCGCTCGGTGCTGACTTGCGAATCCAAGCGCGGAGTCTGCGTGATGTGCTACGGCCGCAACCTGGCTTCGGGACGACTGGTGGAACTAGGCGAGGCCACGGGAGTGATCGCGGCCCAGTCCATCGGCGAACCGGGAACGCAGCTTACCATGCGAACGTTCCACATCGGCGGTACCGCGTCGCGGGTCTCCGAGCAGTCTCGTTTGGAAGCAAAGACCACTGGCATCGTGCGATTCGCCGGCCTACAGACGGTGAAGGCGAAGAGTGGCGACTTGGTGGTGATGAACCGCCAGGGTTCGATTGCGGTGGTCGATGACAAAGGCCGCGAGCGCGAGCGCTATTCGGTGGTATACGGCGCCAAGGTTAAGGTCAACGAGGGTGACACGGTCAATCTCGGGCATGTGATGGTCGAGTGGGATCCTTACACTTTCGCCATCCTGACTGAAATCGGCGGCACGGTGCAGTTCAAAGACTTGCAGGAAGGGGTCACGCTGCACGAGGAAGTGGACGAAGTGACGGGGTTGTCGCGGCACGTGGTGGCGGATTCGCCCGACGAGAAGCGGCAGCCGGCCATCGTAATCAAAGGGAAAACCAGCAAACGCTACCTGATGCCTTCGAGGTCGCACTTAATGGTGCAGGATGGCGACACGGTATTCCCGGGTGATGTGTTGGCCAAGATCCCGCGTGAAACCACCAAGACCAAGGACATCACGGGCGGCCTGCCGCGCGTCGTGGAATTGTTCGAGGCCCGTAAGCCGCACGATACCGCGGTCATCAGCGAAATCGATGGCACGGTGAAGTTCGGCGAAGTCGCGAAGGGCCAGCGTAAGCTGTATGTAACCGCCGACAACGGGACCGAAAAAGAATACTCGGTTCCGCGTGGTGTGCACATCAACGTGCAGGAAGGCGAACGCGTCAAGGCGGGCGAACCGCTGATGGACGGGCCGCTCGACCCGCACGATATTCTGGCCGTGCTCGGCGAAAAGGAACTCCAGGCTTACCTGGTGAACGAAATCCAGGAAGTCTACCGGTTGCAGGGCGTCAACATCAGTGACAAGCACATCGAAGTGATCGTTCGCCAGATGATGCGGTGGCGCAGGGTGGAAGACGTCGGTGACACCAAGTTCCTGCTGGAGGAGCAAGTGGACAAATTCCACTTCGCGGAAGAAAACGAGCGGGTGATTGCACAAGGCGGACGACCGGCGACGGGCCGGCCGCTGTTGCTGGGCATCACCAAAGCTTCGCTCTCGACCGACTCGTTCATTTCGGCGGCGTCGTTCCAGGAAACCACGCGAGTGCTGACTGAAGCCTCCATCAACGGCCGAGTCGATCACTTGCGCGGCTTGAAGGAAAACGTGATTGTGGGACGGCTTATCCCGGCCGGCACCGGCATGGAATACTACCGTAACGTACGCCTGTCGCCGGAGATGGAAGAGGCCGCAGCCAAGGTGCAAGAGGAAGTCTCGCAAGCCTACGAGGAAGCTGAGCGCGCGCTCGAGCTGATGCGTCACGAAGGCGAGACGGAAGAACTCACCGCGGAGTAGACTTAGAGGAAGCGAGAGGGGCGGACTAACCGCCCCTCTGCTTTTTCATTCCCAAATGTACGCAACCCCACAACAGATGCGTGACCGGGAGCAGATGGAAATTTCCCTCTTGTATGACGTCGAAGAGGGCTCCACGCTGTGGCCGATGATCATGCGTTTCCTGCGCCTCCTGCGATTGGCGCTCTGGCGGGCGTTTCAACACGACGCGTTCGCGGTAGCCAAGGCATCGGCCTATTCGTTGATTCTCACCTTTTTCCCGGCTCTGCTGGTAGTGGGTTCGGTGCTGGCTACGTCGCTCAAAACCGAGGCCTATTTGCGCGAGATCTCCGGTGCGGTGGACAAGATTTTGCCGGCCGGCAGCAATACAGCCATGGCCTACTTGAGGGGCACAACCCTGCAGCGGCCACTGAGCGTGCTGATTACGGCGTCGCTGATCACCCTGTGGACCGGCTCCGGCGTCATGGTTTCCTGGATGGAAGGCTTTCGCAATGCCTATCAGCTTCCGAAGATATGGGGGCTGGTCAAGGAACGTATAATTGCCTTCGCGCTCGTCATCCTGGCTGGAATTCCGCTGACTTTCTCGACGGTGCTGGTGGCCTTTGGCAGCCGCATTGAGACCCGGATTCTCTTCCACCTGGGCCACGAGTTCGGGCCGTTCATTGTAGTGATGTGGACGATGATTCGCTGGCTGATCGCCACCTTGACCAGCATCGCCGTCATCGCCTTGATCTATCACAATGCCGTCCCCCGCACCCAGCCCTGGCACAGCGTGTTGCCGGGGGCCACGCTGGCGACCGTGCTCTGGTTTTTGGCGACCGGCCTCTTTGGTTGGTACTTGCAGAGTTACGCCGACTACAGTCTCATCTACGGCTCGCTGGGCGTGGCGGTCGCGTTACTGGTGTGGATGTACATGGTTTCGCTCGTCATCCTGGTGGCAGCGGAATATAACGCCATGCTGTTCCCGCGGAGAATGCTGGGCAAAGAGCTGAAAGACAGGGCGCAGCCCTCTGCAGGAATGCGGTAGCAGCGCGGACGGACGACGATTACACGGCTAATCCCTAATGAATCGCCGCTGGTGCCAAGCCAGCGTGAGTGCGACGCGGAAGCGAAACATCCCGAGAACTCCTCGGGACTTTCGTACGTATTGACAGCCCAAAGCTGGCGCGATATTCTCTGTGCCCATCGCCAACCCTGAGTTCCAAAAACCGCGTGTTTCTAAACCTCAAGGACTGAAATGCCTACGCCGAAGTCCCACGACGCGACTCCACCAGCATCACAGCGGTGGCTACGCTGGATCCAAATGACTGCGGTCTTGGGAATGATTGTGGTCCTTCTTTGTTCTATGGCTGGCGCGTCCGGTCCGTCGACGATTGGCCGCGCCGAATTGGGTTCCTTGGGTGAACAACCGGCCGATGAATTCGGCGATGCGGTTGCCATCGACGGTAATACGGTCGTGGTGGGTGCGGTGGGCGTTCAAGTCCGGAACGGCGAAGGCGGCGCCGCGTACGTTTTTGTAAAGCCGGCGAACGGCTGGAAAGACATGACTCAGATCGCAATCCTGACCCCCTCCGATGACGCTTATTTCTTTGGCGCCTCGGTCGCGATCAGCGGCGATACCATCGTGATTGGAGCGCCCCGGACCGAAGAGAACGGCGTTCCGCAACAGGGTGCAGTGTACGTTTTCGTCAAGCCTGCCGGTGGATGGACGGACATGACGGAAACCGCCAAGCTCATCGGCGCACATGTGGACCACAAAGGTGAAGACCGCGTTGGCAGTTCTGTTTCGATCGATGGAAACACTATCGTTGCCGGGGTCCCCAACGTCATCCCGGAATCTCCCGCTCTCGGATATGGAGAAGCGTTGGTTTACGTGAAGCCGGCGAAAGGCTGGACAGATGCGTTCGAGACGGCGGTACTGTATATCGACCCTGCCGCCTACCCCCTGTTGGGCCTGGGTTATGGCTACTCGGTCTCAGTAAGCGGCAACACGGTCGCGGTCGGAGCCACCGGTTGTTGCGTTGAAGGTCAAGTCTTGGTGGGGCAGGCCTTCGTGTTTGTCGAGCCCGCGGGTGGCTGGGGGACGACCGACAATTACAACGCCGAGCTGACAGGTATCGATGTAGTAGCCGGCGACCTTTTTGGCATTTCTGTAGCGGTCGACGGCAACACAGTGGTCGTGGGTTCACCGCAGCAGGACACCTATGGCGTGGGCGCCGCCTACGTGTACGTCGAGCCGCAGGGCGGCTGGTTCAGCATGACCGAAACGGCCGAGCTCTATCCGTTGTTTACGGTGCAGGGTTGGTTCGGTCAATCAGTTGCAATCAAGGGAAATGCAGTTTTCATCGGTGCGCCGTACACCACTGCGGGCGGAGTGTTCGGAAGAGGTGCAGCCTATGCGTTCGTCAAGCCCAAGGGCGGCTGGAAGACAACCTCCACGTACACTGCCAAGCTCTCGAGGAACAGTGGGAATTACCTGGGACAGTCCGTTTCAATCACTGGCCAGACCGCTGTGGCGGGGTTCGCGGGCACTGCAACCACTAACGGCGGGGCAGAGGTGTTTTGGGTCGCCCCATGATCAGGACGCTGCTCACATGCAACGCAACAGATTTGGAAAGCGGGAGATAATTCAAGATGAAATCGAGAAGGTCCTTCTTCGCTGTTTCTCTGCCATGTGTCATTGGCATCGTTGCTTTGTTGTCTGCGGGGACCGCGATCGCCGCGGGCCCACAACACGCCATTCTGTATAGCTTTACAGGTCTCAGCGACGGCGGGAGCCCTATGGCTGGTTTGATTCTAGATTCGACCGGCGCTCTCTACGGCACCGGCGAATCCGGCGGCAACTACGACTCCTGTAACGAGGGAGGAGCCTGCGGAGTGGTGTTCAAGCTTACCCCTCCGTCCCAGGGCCGGGGGGTTTGGTCGGAGAGTGTGTTGTACGAGTTCCAATACCAGGATCCTTATCCACCGAATAGCAACCTTGTGTTCGATCCAGCCGGGAACATCTATGGTGCAACTGCGGGAGGAGGTACGTTCCTGTATCAATTGTCCGAACCTAGTGGGACTTGGACCCTCAACTCCGTTTATGGATCGGGCACTTATGGCACCGTCGCCTCACCGATCTTGGATAAGCAAGGCAATCTCTACACCACCGTTGAGTTTACTCCTCAGTCGCGTCCCACCTTCAACAACGGCATGGTCCTGGAATTGACCCCTCAGTCGAATGGATCCTGTACCCAAACGACTCTTTATGCGTTTGCCGGCGGGAATGACGGAAGCGGTCCGACTGGCGGAGTTATTGCCGACCCTGCTGGCAATCTCTACGGGACGACCGTAGGCGGCGGAAGCGGTTCGCAATGTGGAACCGTCTTCCAGCTGTCACGAGTGAATGGGGTTTGGACCGAGACCGTCCTGCACGTGTTCACCGGTAGCGATGGATGCTTCCCTTATGCCGGTGTAATCCGCGACAGCAAGGGAAATTTATACGGTACTACCTACAACGGTGGAGTTGGCGTTTGCAGCAACCAATGCGGCGTGGTTTTTGAGCTGAGTCCGCCAGCAGTGAAGGGAGGCGAGTGGACCGAATCCACTCTCCATACCTTTACCAACAACGACGGCGCCAACCCGTTTGCGGGTTTAGCAATGGATTCTGCCGGATCGCTCTACGGAACCACGCCCCGGGGCGGGAACGGTCCCTGCGAACCCAAAGGAATTGGTTGCGGCACGGTTTTTCGCTTGACGCCACCCTCCAAAACTGGTGGCGTCTGGAGCCATATCTTCTACAGTTTTCAGGGTCCGGAGGGAAGTGGACCGTACGGCAATCTGGTTCTCGACCAATCCAAGGGTGCCGCCTACGGAACCACTCTTGGCGGCGGTGCGAAGGGATTCGGTACGGTGTTTCAGTTTACCCGCTAACATCCGGAGTTCGCTCCCGTGAATCTCCACGGGAGCTTGGACTGTCCGATCTTTGGGAGAGAGACCTCTATCTCTAGTCCCCATATACAATATTCATGTCACCTAAAATCCTATCGGGGAGACCTGTGCGAAAAGGCAATCGCTCGGAGAGTGTCGACGTGGGAGCGCACGGGGCAAATGTCCGCCGCGCCAAGATCATTTGCACAGTCGGACCTTCGTGCAACTCGGAATTAGCGTTGCGCGACCTGATGCGCCTGGGCATGGACGTGGCCCGGCTAAACTTTTCTCATGGCACCCACGAGGAACACGGACGGGTGATCGAGCGTTTGCGGCGCGCGGCGGAGAAGGAAGGCCGTACGATCTGCATCCTGCAAGACCTGCAAGGCCCGAAGATTCGTACCGGCGAGCTCAAGGGCCACACTCACGTCACCCTGAAGGCGGGATCGAAAGTCACGATCACGCCCCGTGAAATTGAAGGCACCGCCGCACTGATTTCGACTACATTCCGTGGGCTGCCGAAGGAGGTAGGCTCCGGCGCTCGTATTCTGCTCTCCGACGGGCTGATCGAGCTGCGGGTCCGCCATGTCCGGGGTAATGACGTGGAGTGCGAGGTCATCAACGGCGGCCCGCTGGGGGAACATAAGGGCATCAATCTGCCGGGAATTGCACTCTCCATTCCGGCGCTCACCGAGAAAGACCGGGCCGATCTGGAGTTTGGGCTGAAGCATGGCGTGGACATGGTTGCGGTGTCGTTTGTGCGCTCGGGAGCCGATGTTGGCACGGCCAAGCAGCTGATTGCAGCCTACGGCAGTGATGTGCCGGTGATTGCGAAACTTGAAAAGCCACAGGCCTTGGAACACCTGGAAGAGATTCTTGAAGTGACTGATGGAGTGATGGTAGCGCGTGGAGATCTGGGCGTGGAGATGCCGCCCGAAAAGGTGCCGACCATCCAAAAGCACATCATCCGCCGGGCGTCAGACTGGCGGAAGCCGGTGATCACTGCGACCCAGATGCTGGAGTCGATGGTCGAAAACCCTCGTCCGACAAGGGCGGAGGCCAGCGACGTGGCAAACGCCATTTTTGACGGAACGGACGCAGTGATGCTCTCGGCGGAAACCGCCAGCGGGCATTATCCTCGGGAAGCGGTCACCATGATGGCCCGGATTGTGGTCGAAGCGGAGCAGAATGTGCGGGACTTCTCCCGTCGCCGGCGCGAGAAACATTCCCTCAGCGTGGCGGAAACGATTTGCGAGGCGGTAGCGCATGCAGCCGAAGACCTTCCCATGGGGGCGATCGCGGTATTTACAGAAACCGGCAACACCGCGCGCATGATCTCGAAGTACCGCCCCAAGGCCCTTATTTATGCCCTCAGCTACGTTCCTGCTGTATGTAATCGAATGAACCTGCTGTGGGGGGTGCACCCGCTGGTACAACCACCCGCCCATAGCGGAGATGACATGCTGATCGCCGCCGAACAGGCACTCCTTCGCCGCGGGCGACTGCAACCTGGGGATGTGTTGGCGGTGGTAGCGGGTACGCAAATGGCGTCAGGTTCGACTAATTTCATGCGGTTGCACGTGGTGACAGAAGAAGAAGCGGGAACGATTCCCTCGCCCGATTTCCCCAGGAAGAAGCGGCGACTTTTGGGGCGGAAGTCTTAAGCTGAACATGTCCGAGATATTGTCAATCGCCGTGTTTGAACCGCTTCCTGAGAGTCAGGAGGCGGCATTGGCCACGGTACGGCAGCTGGGCGCAGCGCTTACGAAAGGTGGATACAGCCGGGATTCGGTCTATCGCGACGAAAAGTCGGGTCACTACGTTCTGCTGCGCTACTGGCGTTCGGGAGAAGCGCGGCGGGCGGCGCTGGAAGATCCTGGAGTTCTGCGCTGCTGGGCGAAGCTGGCGGAGGAAGTCCGGACGGTGATTGTGATGGAGACGCTGGAGCAAATCGGAGCCTAGCGAATGTCATCTGCGCCCAGTCCGGAAACCTTTTCTGATACCTCGGTTGAGCCGCCAGTGCGCGGCTTTTTGCACCGTTCGGATTCACCCCAGCAGAGTTTTGTCCTGACCCACGGAGCAGGATCAAATTCTCGGGCGCCCTTGTTGATTGCCCTGGCGGAGGCCCTTGCCAGCTCGGGTTTCCTGGTGCTTCGCTGTGATCTGCCGTATCGCCAGGAGCGACCGTTTGGGCCGCCGCGACCGAGTGACGCCGTCCGCGACCGTCAGGGATTGGTGAATGCAGTCAGCGTTCTGGAGAAACTGGCCCCGAAGCGAGTATTCCTCGGAGGTCATTCTTACGGCGGGCGCCAGGCCAGTATGCTGTGCGCCGAACAGCCTGAGCTGGTGGAAGGCCTGCTGTTGTGCTCGTATCCGCTGCATCCGCCGGGCAAGCCAGATCGATTGCGTATCCAACACTTGCCTGATCTGCGCCTGCCGACTCTTTTTGTCCACGGAACGCGTGATCCGTTCGGAACGATCGAAGAGCTCGATGCGGCGCGGAAGCTGATTCCAGGGAAGACAGCACTCCTAAGGGTTGAGGGCGCCGGTCACGATCTGGGATTCAAAGGGAAGGCACGGCGCGAAGAGTTACCGGGGGAGATTGTTGCAAACTTTCAAAGTCTCGTCGGATAAAAGGATTGTCCGTGTTGATCTGTGAAAGTCCGTGGCCGGTCTTGCCTTAATTTACCCAGCCGGATTTTGAGCCGCCGTTTTTCTTGTCCAAATCGTCCGGAGGGACGTAGTTGCCGTGTTCGTCAAAGGTCACTTTGCGGTCATGCTTGCTCATGTAGACCTCGAATTTGCGTGCGGCGCGGCGGCGTTTCCAGCGGTAGTAGGAATTGCGAAAGTCGAAGTATTGTTCCGAAACACCGAACGTCAGACCGCGACGGGGGACGAACTTAACATAGAGGAATCCGAAAAGCAGGCCGCCGAGGTGGGCAAAATTCGCTACTCCCTGCGAGGGCTGAAAAGTCGCGACCACCACCAGGAAAACCATGATGAGCACCATGTACTTGGCCTTCATCATGAAGGGCAGCGGGAACATGAAGATTTCTCGGTCGCCATAAAGGAGGCCGAAGGCAGCGAGGACGCCATAAACGCCCCCAGATGCCCCAATTGTGGATGTGACCGGGCTGACCCCGGGAATCGGTGAGTAGGCGACGGCGATCGTCGTCAAGGCTGCGCCCGCGACACAGAACAGATAGAACTCCAGGAATTTTTTCGATCCCCAGTCTTCCTCCTGCTGCGCTCCGAACATCCACAGAATTAACATGTTGATGAGGACGTGGCCGACACTGGCGTGCAGGAGGGAGTAAGTCAGGAGTTGCCAAATCATCCCGTAATGCAATACCAGGGCTGGCGTCAATCCGCCGTAGAGCTCCAGAATGCCCTTCAGTCCTGGAGCAATCGCCCCCAGCACGACTTGCAGAAAGAAGATCCCTACGCATGCAATGATGATCCTCTTCACCCACGGGGTGAAGGGCGGAAAGCTTAGCGAGAGCGTGCGTCCAGTGGGCATGGAACGAGTTACCGATTCTCAGCCTAGTCTAGCACCTGCAAATCACCCAAGCTTTGGAAGAGTCGTGAAGCCTGAATTTTGCATCATATCCGGCCTCGGGGGTCAAGGCCGATTTTGCACGTCAAGTACTTGACACCGCCGCCAGAGCCACTAAATATTATCAGTGGGCCCTAATAGAACGGAGGGGGATTATGGTTTTGTGTCCCGAATGCGAGAATAATCTGGATCTCGACGAGGACGGAGTCGATGAAGGGGAAATAGTTTCTTGCCCCGAGTGTGGCACGGATTTCGAGGTGGTGACGGTCAGCCCCCTCGAACTGAAGCCCATGGAAGAGGCAAAGTACGAAGAGGACGACGAAGAAGAGGAAGCGGAAGACGGTGACTACTCTTAGTTTGCACCTGCGATGCTTCCTCGGTGTTTCGCGTGTTGGGATGCGAATCGTACTTCTCCTGGTGATGGCACTCAGTCTTGACCACACAGCAGCTTCTGCCGCAGACTCCTCGCCTAAGAAACAGAGTCCGCCCCATCCTTATGCTGTCATTTTTGGTACGGTGTGGGGGCCTGACGACAAGCCGGTCTATGGAGTGAGGATCAAGATTCGCTGCGAGAATGAGAAGAAGACCCGCTGGCAGGCATATTCCGATCATCACGGAGAGTTTGCGGTACACGTGCCCGCGGGGAAGACAGAATACGTGGCCTGGGCTGACTTGAAAGGCTATCGATCCAGTAGTGGCGATCGCCTGCAACTAGGGGACAGCGTGACCATACACGTAGAGTACGACGAGCGTGTGGACACCGGGCTGCATCTAAAATGAGAACAGGGTTTCCCGTCAGACAAAAGGATTCGATATGAAGAGGCGACCTGCGGTGGTGTTTGGGATGTTGCTTCTCACCGGCATACTCGCCACGTCCGCGGCGGCAGCAAGTCCGAATGCCCCAAAAGACAAGGACAAAACCGTCGGGCGCATGCTGACGGGTAAGGTTCTGGACAAACGGGACAACCCATTGACCGATGCCGTGGTGTATCTTTCAAACACGCGCACGCGCGCGATGAAGACCTACATCGTGGGATCCGACGGCACCTACCGTTTCCCCGAGCTAGCCCCAAACGTTGATTATGAGGTCTACGCACAATACAAAGGGCAAAAGAGTGACACCAGGGCAGTGAGCCAGTTCGACGATCACAAGCTCATCAACATTGTGCTTAGGATTGACGCCAAATGAGCCGATGGAAGGAGCGCGGGTTTTGAGCCCGACCCGCAAGATTTGGGAAAGGCTGGCACATCCTCTGCAATACGGTTTGGCGATTGCGGTTGTGGTGGTGATCGCGGCCGGGTTGCACCTGGTCAGTTGCGGCAAAATCACGGGAGCCCTGCCGCAAATGCCATCGACACAGCCGCCTCCAGCGGAGACCCCGGCGAACGCCGTGGTCACTAACCACAATGACAATGCTCGCACCGGACAAAATCTGAATGAAACGGTCCTGACTCACAGCAACGTAAACTCATTAGGTTTCGGTAAGCTGTTTGTGATCCCGACCGATGGCAAGGTCGATGCCCAACCACTTTATCTGCCGAATCTGAACACTCCCAGCCATGGCACGCACAACATCCTTTATGTGGCTAGCGAGCATGGCACGGCGTACGGCGTCGATGCCGATACAGGTGCGGTTCTCTGGCGAGTTTCTACCCTGCTTTCGGGCGAGAAGCCTAGTGACGAGCGTGGTTGTTCGCAAATCACGCCGGAAATCGGTGTGACCGCAACCCCAGTGATTGATGTCTCGGCTGGCCCGCACGGCACCATTTACATAGTGGCGATGTCGAAGGATGCATCAGGGAACTATCATCAGCGGCTGCACGCGCTCGATGTCAGCACCGGCGCGGAGGAGTTTGGCGGGCCGCAGGAGATTCAAGCGTCTTTTCCGGGCAAGGGTGACAACAGCTCGGGAGGCAGCGTAGTTTTCGCTCCCGGGCAGTACGAAGAGCGGGCGGGCCTGCTGCTGGTCAATGGAATTGTATATACGGCCTGGACCTCGCATTGCGATGCTCGTCCCTATACTGGCTGGGTGATCGGCTACGACGAGAACACGCTGGCCCAGGTAAGCGTGTTAAACGTAACTCCGAACGGCAGTGAAGGCGCGATCTGGATGTCTGGTTCGGGACCGGCCGCCGACGCCAGCGGCAACATCTATCTGTTGGATGCCAACGGCGTTTTTGATACCACACTCGATGCGCACGGCTTCCCGAACCAGGGCGATTTCGGCAATGCTTTTCTGAAGATCTCGACTAGCAACAAACAGCTGGCGGTCGCGGATTATTTCGAGATGTTCAATCAGGCAGCGGAAAATGGTTCAGACGCCGATCTGGGCTCGGGCGGGGCGGTGGTGCTTCCCGACTTCAACGACAGCACGGGGAAAGCGCGGCACCTGGCGGTAGGAGCCGGCAAAGACGGGAACATCTACCTGGTCGATCGGGACGCAATGGGAGGGTTCAATCCTAAGTCGAACAATATTTACCAACAGGTTTCAGGAGCAATTGCGGGCGTCTTTTCCATGCCGGCGTACTTCAATAACGTGCTGTACTACGGAGCCGTTGGGGATCAAATCAAGGCTTTCACCATCAGCCAGGCGCGGTTGGCGACGGTGCCGAGTTCGCGCACCAGCCATAAGTTCCCGTATCCGGGGGCGACACCGAGTATCTCCGCCAACGGGACCAGCAACGCCATCCTGTGGGCTGCGGAGAACGATGACCCTGCGGTGCTGCATGCCTATGATGCGACTAATCTGGCAACCGAGCTTTACAACAGCAGTCAGGCTCCGGATGCAAGAGACGAATTGAGCGAGGGCAATAAATTCATAACCCCTACGGTGGTGAATGGGAAGGTGTATGTGGGGACGATCAATGGGGTGGGGGTGTTTGGACTGCTGAAGTAGGGCAACATCGGCCACGGATTCTCGCGGATCAGGAGCAATAGGAAAGGCCCCGTTTTCTGGGGCCTTTCATTTTGCTTGATCTCTTGATCCGTGTTAGTACGTGGCCGAGACTTTCAATTGTTCTCGTTACCCGCGCGTTTCCACGACATAAGCTCGCCGATGGTGGAGCCACCCGTACTGGTAGCGGGATGTTTGTACGCCTCTACTTCCTTATGAGACGCCTCTTCGCCCACGGCCTTGATGCTGAGACCCACTTTCTTCTCTTCAGGGTGCATCTTGATGATCTTGAAGTCGTGCTCCTGCCCTGGTTCGAGCGTCAGGGGCTGGCCATTGGCGTCCACTGCTTCGGAGTTATGGCACAGTCCTTCGATGCCTTCAGAAATTTCGACAAAGGCCCCAAAGCTGGCCACACGCAGAACCTTTCCACGCATGACGTCGCCCACGTGATGTTTCTCGAAAAAAGCCTCCCAAACGTCCGGTTGCAATTGCTTGACGCCCAGTGAGAGCCGGCGCTTGTCCGGTTCAATCGCCAGTACCACGGCTTTTACCCGGTCGCCCTTCTTGAGCACTTCCGAAGGATGCTTTACCCGCTTGGTCCAACTCAGATTGCTTACATGGACCAGACCATCAATTCCGTCCTCGATTTCAATAAAGGCACCAAAATCGGTGAGATTGCGCACCCGCCCTTCGACCTGGGCCCCGATTGGATACTTCTCATGCAAGGCGTCCCACGGGTTGGAGGCCAGTTGCCGCATGCCCAGAGAGATGCGGCGTTCCTGCGGGCTGACGCTCAGGACCACGCATTCCACGTGATCGTTGACGTTGACCAGTTTCGAGGGGTGTTTCATGCGCTTGGACCAGGTCATCTCGCTGACGTGCACCAGGCCCTCGATGCCCTGCTCCAGTTCCACAAAGGCGCCGTAGTCGGTCACGCTGATGACGCGACCGCTCACGTGCGCGTCCACGGGATAACGGTGTTCGGCGTCCAGCCAGGGATCGGGGGTAAGCTGCTTGAACCCCAAGGAGACCCGCTGCTTCTCCTTATCGTACTTCAACACCTTGACGTGGATGGTGTCGCCCACGTTCACCAGGTCGCGAGGATGGGTCAGCCGTCCCCATGACATATCAGTGATGTGCAGCAAGCCATCGATCCCGCCCAGGTCCACGAAGGCGCCGTAGTCGGTGAGGTTCTTGACTACGCCGGTTAGCGTAGCGCCCTCTTCGAGGTGCTCCAACGTCTTGGCGCGTTGCTCGCCCTGTTCTTCCTCCATCACTTGTTTGCGAGAAACTACGATATTGCCGCGCTTCTTATTGAGCTTGATGATGGCGACTTCCAGAACTTGACCCTTGACGGCGTCCAGGTTGCGAGTGCGGCGCAGGTCGGCTTGCGAGCCCGGTAGAAATGCGCGGGCACCCATAATATCGACGGTCAGTCCGCCCTTGATGCGCTCGACGACAACGGCTTGGATCGGCTTCTTTTCGTTGTAGGCCTTTTCAATTTCATCCCAGGAGCGGATCTTCTGGGCCTTTTGATGCGAGAGATTGATGTAGCCTTCTTCAGTCTCGCCCTTGTCGCGCATGACGGCAATTTCGTCGCCCGGCTGAAACCTGGGCTTGCCCTCGTGGTCCAGCACCTCGGAGAGCAGCAGCATGCCCTCGGACTTGGCGCCAATGTCCACTACCACGTGGGTGGGAGTGAGCTTGAGCACCGTGCCCTTGATGACCTTATCTTCACCCTTGGCCTCTTCGGTTTCGGTAGTGAAACTCTCCAGGGCAGAGGCAAAGTCGTCACCGCCTGGGGCAGTTGGTTTGTCGTCCGAACGCTGGGTTGATGGCTCCAGCGCGACTTCCGCAGTAGTGTCGTCGGCTGAAACCGGTTCGGTCATAGTTGAGGTGGAGGATTCCGGGTTGTTGGGGATATTGTCGTCGAACAAGGTCATGGCCTCTCTGGTCAAATAGCACGCTTCAGTGCGAAGGATACGGGGCTTGCTTAGCAGACTGCTGGCGTGAGTCTTAGGTTGTGTTGAGCCCGTCCTGGCGAACGAACTGTTGACAATCCCAGCGGTCGGACGTTTCTAAAAAGCTAACCCGCGTCCTAAGGGAACTCTTCGACTATAGCAATCGCTTCGGAAGGGTGTCAAACCCCAAAAATGAAAAAATTTGGGCAGTATTAAAGGCAGGTTAAAAGCCGTTAAAAGGGGGATAAAACCACGATCGCGACGGTAATCGGGGATGAAGGTTGGTGGCGGGTTGAGGATGATATGAACGCTCTGTGCGCAACCGCAGGATGATCGGCAAAGGACAGCCCACTGCTATTGCAACCTGGCGTATTCGGCTTTGGCTTCGTCAGAATGGCGATGTCGGAGACGCGTCTGTCCCGGCAGCGGGGCCTACGCAACGGCTGCGGGTACCTGCGCCATCGACTTTGCCGGAGCCAGCACGATCAGAGCTACACCGATGATGATGAGCACAGCCGACCCGATCAGCTCTCCGCGCGCGATCAGATTTAGTAATGCCTGCGTTCCCATCAGTACCGCGTGGACAAGGCTCGACCATGCGGTGAAGGCGATGAGACTGCGATTCGCCGATGGGTTACGGGATGCGAGCAGCAAAAAAATGCCGAGTGTGACATATAGGCTAAGCATCATTGCCAACGCAGGCTCTTGCCGCACAAAGATCGTCAAGGGATAAACTAAAGCCGAAAAGATCAAGCCCACCACAATCAGCACAACCTTCAGCACACGTTCTCGACTCACAGCAGCCTCCTGCTACATCACGTAACCCGGAAAAACATCTACAGTGTCATAGACCGACAGCCATGCCGACACTCAGCTTCGCGATATTGCGGTAGCAGGAGAATGGTTTGGTCGATCACTGGCGCGATCTTACGTCCGTGAGACAAGCAAGTCAATGAAAGCCGTTCAGTTGGCGCCATTCGTTCCCCACTTTGTCCCCCGCGGGCGCCATTTCTCGATCTCGATCTCGATCCTCGAAACCAGCACGCCTGGGCAGGCGCACATGATGGTTTGCAACTCCGGCCCTCATTGACTTGCCGTTTTCACCGACGTAAGATTCGCGCGAGTGATCGGCCAAACCATCTCGCACTACCGCATCGTTGAGAAGCTGGGCGGCGGGGGGATGGGTGTCGTCTACAAAGCCGAGGACGTTACCCTGCACCGGTTTGTGGCGCTGAAGTTTCTGCCCGAGGATGTGGCCAGTGATCCCCAGGCGCTGGCGCGGTTTCAGCGGGAGGCGCAGGCGGCATCGGCGCTGAACCATCCCAACATTTGCACGATCTATGAGATTGGACAGCAGGACGGGCATCCGTTCCTGGTGATGGAATACCTGGACGGAGTGACGCTGAAGCACCGTATCGCGGGGCGCGCGCTGGAAACCGATGCCCTGCTGCCGCTGGCGATCGACATTGCGGATGCGCTCGATGCGGCGCACTCCGAAGGCATCGTTCATCGCGACATCAAGCCGGCGAATATATTTGTGACCAAGCGCGGACACGCCAAGATTCTGGATTTCGGTCTGGCGAAGTTGACGCCTGGCCGCAGCCGGTCGTCAGCGGAATTAACGGCGCAGGAGACGGCGGTCAGCGAAGCAAATTTGACCAGCCCGGGTTCGACGCTGGGCACGGTCGCGTACATGTCGCCAGAGCAGGTGCGGGCGAAAGAACTGGATGCGCGCACGGATTTGTTTTCGTTTGGCGCGGTGCTCTACGAGATGGCGACCGGGATACTGCCATTTCGCGGGGAAAGTTCTGGGGTCATCTATAAGGCGATCCTGGATAGGACGCCGACGGCGGCGATCCGGTTGAATCCGGATGTGCCAGGAGAACTGGAACGGATCATCCGCAAGGCGCTGGAGAAAGACCGCAATCTCCGGTACCAGCATGCAGCCGATATGCGAACGGATTTGCAGCGGCTGAAGCGGGACACGGAGTCGCACCCGGCGGCGGTTGCGGTGGAGGAGGCGGGAACGGGAACGCCTTCCCGTACGAGCCGAGTAAGGCCGGGCTACATTGCGGCCGCGATCCTATGCGCTGTCCTTGTTGCCGGTGGGCTTTACTACCGCTCGCACCGAAGCAAGCCATTGAGCGAGAAGGACACCATCGTTCTCGCTGACTTCGCCAACAGCACAGGAGATGCAATCTTTGACGACACGTTGAAGACGGCGCTCAATGTTTCCTTGCGGCAATCGCCTTTCCTGAATGTGCTCTCCGACAGTGATGTTGCGAAGACCTTGCGACTGATGACCCGGCCGGCCGACACCAAACTCACGCCCGAAGTGACTCGCGAGCTTTGCCAGCGGGCAGGAAGCCGGGCGTACATTGTTGGATCGATCGGGAGTCTGGGCAGCGAATATGTGCTGGGGCTGAAGGCGGTGAATTGCCAAAGCGGAGACCTGCTGGCGCAGGAGCAGGTGACGGCAACGTCGAAAGAGAAGGTGCTGGACGCGCTAGGCGGCGCGGCGTCGAAGCTGCGCACGGAGCTGGGCGAATCGCTGGCCACGGTGCAGAAGTTTGACACGCGGCTGGCAGAGGCCACCACATCGTCGCTCGAAGCGCTGGAAGAATACACGCAGGGCGTTTTGAAGAAGGACCCGGCAGCATCCTTGCCGCACGATCTTAAGGCGGTGCAGCTGGATCCGAATTTCGCCATGGCTTACCTCGCGGTCGGCCAGGATTATCTGGCGGAAGCCGAGAGTGGACGGGCAGCGGAATATTTCACCAAGGCCTTCCAGTTGCGCGCGAACACCAGTGAGCGTGAGAAGTTAATGATTACGGGAGATTACTACGAGAATGCCACCGGAGAACTCGAAAAGGGCGCGCAAACCTACCAGGAGGAGATTGACAATTATCCGCGGCACAGCAGCGCGTACAACAACCTGGGTAATGTTTATGCGGCGCTGGGACAGTACGACAAGGCGGTAGAAGCATTCCGCCAATCGATCGCGCTGTCGCCGGGTGATCTGGGGACGGCGGAGAATATCGGCAATGTGCTGCTGGCGCTGCAGCGTTTCGACGAGGCTGGGAAGGTCATGCATGAAGCGCAGGCGCGAAAACTGGAAAGTAACTTGTTGCAGATTGGGTTTTACGGCCTGGCGTTTCTGAAGAGCGACGCATCAGGCATGGCCGAAGCGGTGGGGTGGTTCAGCACCAAGCCTGATTACGAGAATTATGGATTATCACTAGAGGCAGATACAGCGGCGTATGGTGGGGGTTTGCGGCGGGCACGGGAATCAACCCAGAGGGCGGCAGAGTCCTCTGTACGGGCTGACAATAAGGAGAACGCAGGGATCTGGATAGAGAATGAGGCGCTGCGCGAAGCGAGGTTTGGGGATACTGCTGTGGCACGTCGGGCGGTGGCTGATGGACTGAGGCTGGCGCCCACCAGCCCGGGAGTGCGGGTTGAGGCAGCGTTGGCTTCGGCCATGGCAGGGGACTCCGCGAGGGCAGAATCGCTCGCGCAAGACTTGAGCAAAGAATTCCCGCTGGACACGCAAATGCAGGGGTTATGGCTGCCAACGATCCGGGCACAGTTGGCGCTCGGCAGAAAAGATCCAGCTGCGGCAATCAGTTTTCTGCAACCGGTCTTGCGATCGGGCGGGCAACTGGAGTTAGGACAGGTTGCATTCGTCACCAATATGTCCTGCCTGTATTCGGCGTACATGCGGGGTAGTGCATATCTGGCGGCCGGGCAGGGGGGCGCCGCAGCTACCGAGTTTCAGAAGATTCTCGACCACAACGGGATCGTCTGGAACTGCTGGACGGGAGCGTTGGCGCACCTGGGAGTCGCACGTGCCGCTGCCTTGCAGGCAAGAACTGCGCAGGGAGCGGACGCCGATGTTGCGCGTACTCGGGCACTTTCCGCTTATAAGGATTTCCTCACGCTCTGGAAAGATGCCGACTCCGACATTCCGATCCTCAAGCAAGCCAAGACGGAGTACGAGAAGTTGCAGTAGCCTTAGGAAGGTTTACGCCTTCGGTTCCGGCTCAAACGCGCGAACAGCCGGTGCATCGGGTACCAGGTATTTCGACAATTTGGTGAAGCGGGTGATCCTGCCCTCTTTGAACTGTTGCGTCAAGTGTGGACTGGGCGAGCATAACTTTCATTGATCATTGGTGGCGGCGGTTGGACTCGAACCAACGACCTACGGATTATGAGACCGTCGCTCTAGCCACCTGAGCTACGCCGCCACTATTATTTTCAACAACTTGCTAACAAAAGACCGATGTATCCTGGAGCATTGTAGAACATTCTGCGACGCCGTTTGCATGATCAACTGGTAGATGCACTCCTAGATCATGCGCATCCAAAACTCATGCCGCGCCATCGGTCTCGTGTTTCAGCTTTTCCGCCTGGAAATGTGCCACCAGGGGATCGATCAGCGGCTGAAGCTTGCCATCCATCACTTCCTGCAATTGATGGATGTTGAGGCCGATGCGGTGGTCGGTCACGCGGTTCTGAGGAAAGTTGTAAGTCCGGATCTTCTCGCTGCGGTCGCCTGATCCCACCATTTGCTTGCGTTCTTTGGCCAAAGCTTCCTGCTGTTTCTGCATTTCCATTTCGTAAAGGCGTGAGCGCAACACGCGCATGCCTTTTTCGCGGTTCTTGATCTGCGACTTCTCATCCTGGCAACTGACCACGGTGTTGGTGGGAATATGAGTAATGCGAACCGCAGAATAGGTTGTGTTCACGGATTGACCGCCAGGGCCGGAGGAGCAGAACGTGTCAATCCGCAGGTCTTTGGCCTCAATCTTGATGTCCACGTCTTCAGCTTCCGGGAGCACCGCCACCGTGACCGCCGAGGTGTGCACTCTGCCCTGCTGCTCGGTCGCGGGCACGCGCTGCACCCGGTGGACTCCACTCTCATACTTCAAGCGCGAGTACACCCGCTGGCCTTGAATCATCGCGATGACTTCTTTCAATCCACCGACCGCAGATTCCGAAGTGGAAAGTACTTCCACCTTCCAGCGTTGGGTCTCGGCGAAGCGGCTATACATGCGAAACAGTTCTGCCGCGAATAGCGTGGCTTCGTCGCCGCCGGTCCCAGCCCGGATTTCCAAAATGATGTCTTTTTCGTCGTTGGGGTCTTTGGGGAGCAGCAAGACTTTGAGCTCTTCCTCAATGGCGCCAACGCGCGCCTGAAGTTTGTCCAGTTCTTCCTGCGCGTAGGCCCGCATCTCCGCGTCTTTCTCAGTAGCGAGCATGGCCTTACTCTCAGCGATACCGCGAGTCAGGTCTTTATACTCACGATACTTCTCGGTCACCAGCGCGATTTCGTTGTGCGCCTTGGCAGTTTTCTGGTATTTCGCCGAGTCGTGAATGACCTCCGGCGACGCCAGCGCCCGTGTCAAATCTTCATAACGGGTTTCGATTTGGTCCAAGCGTTCAAACATTTCGATTCTCTCTGTTGAGGCGTTCCTTGCAACGTCCCCAGTCACAACATGAGACGCGGAAAATCGTGCCTCCAGCATCTTAAATTAATGTAATTGCAATTAATGCGAGGGTGGATTATTTGCGGGGCTCCCCGCTAAGCGATGACTAGCTCGCCGCCGCGCTGCTTCTCAAGCAACATGGCCTCATTCAGTGCCACGATGGCGCATTGCGCCTGTTCATCCGCGGGAGGCTGTGTCGTGATCCTTTGCAACCATAAGCCAGGCGCGGTCATCAGCGCGAACAGCGAACCGCGATGTTTAGCGGCGAAGCGAATGATCTCGTAGGAAAGGCCTGTAATCACCGGCAGTAGTGCAATGCGCAAAGCGAACCTGGCCCAAAACGTGGTCACGGGAAACAGCATGTACACCAGGATTGAGATAATCATCACCGTCATCAGGAAACTGGTTCCGCAGCGGGGATGGAACGTGGGATATTTCTGCACGGCTGCCGTTTCGAGTGGGTCGCCGTTTTCAAATGCAAACACAGTCTTATGTTCGGCGCCGTGATACTGATAGACACGGCGAATGTCTGGCCACAAAGATGTACCCCAGATAAACAGCAGGAACAAAAGCAAGCGGATGACGCCATCGACGAGGTTGAACATGATCTGCCCACCCAGCGCCGGATCCACTTTTTTCAACTCCGTTGCCGCCAGCAGGGGCAAGTATTTGTACATGAAGATGAAGAAGCCGACCGAGAAAACAATGTTGACGGTAGCGATCCAGCCGCTGATTTCAAACTTCTTCTTCTCTGGCTCGCCGGGCTCGGCTGCAGGCTGCAACTCATCAAGGGCCACATTGGCGGAAAACTTTAGCGCCCGGAAACCCAACGTCATGGCGTGTCCCAATGTGATGACGCCGCGCATTACCGGCCATCCCATCCACTTGTGCTTCTCGGAAAGTCGCTCCAACGGCTCACTGTGTACGGAAACCTCACCCGACGGCTTACGGCAAGCAATTCCCCAGGCATGCGGAGAGCGCATCATCACGCCTTCCAGCACTGCCTGCCCGCCGACCAGCGTTTCCTCGCCGCCCTCGAGCGCAGGCAGGAGCTGTACCGCGACCAGGAACTGCCACAATGTTCGCCAGAACTGCATAGGGATTGGATGATCCTTCGAGGAGCTACGAACCAAGCTAGAGTATGCCATAGTTCGGGGCAACTAGGATAGAGGCAAGTCGCGATGCTACCGTAGTTTACAGGCCACAGGAATGAGGACTCTAGCCCAGGCTGGCGAGCGGATCGCGGCTACCAGTAAGAAACTGGAGAAGATCGGCATTGTCGCCGAGTTCTTGAAGGCGGCGCCGCCAGGTCAAGCTTCTGCGGCCGCAGTGTTTCTTTCCGGCCGGCCGTTTCCGGTGTGGGAGGAGACAACGCTACAGGTTGGCGGAGCTTTACTCTGGCGGCTGGTGCAGGAATTGTCCGCCAAAACTGAGGCCGAGCTGACTGCCTCCTATCGTAAGCTGGGCGACTTGGGCACAGTAGCTGCCGACGTACTTCCGGATGGTGTGGGAGCGGACAGCCTCGTCAGCCCAACTGTCATTGAGGTGCAAAACGCCTTCCGCCGGATTGCTGCCGCACGCGGAGCCGCTGCCAAAGCTGAGCTGGTGCGGCAATTGCTGTCCCAGGTAACTCCACTCGAAGCTAAATACATCATCAAGATTATGACCGGCGACCTGCGAATCGGCCTGAAAGAAAGTCTGGTCGAAGAGGCCATCGCCAAAGCCTACGGCTCAACTCTGGTCGACGTGCAACGTGCCAACATGCTGCTCGGCGACATCGGTGAAACGTTGCAGCTCGCCGCCGCCGGCCAGCTCAGCGAAGCTCGCATGCGTTTGTTCCATCCACTGGGCTTCATGCTGGCCAGCCCGGCAGCATCTTCGCAAGAAGCTCTCAGCTGTTTCGAAGACGCCCTGGTCGAGGATAAATACGATGGCGTCCGCGCGCAGGCGCATGTTTCAGGCGATGAAGTACGAATCTTTTCGCGCACGCGAGACCAGATTACTGAGTCCTTCCCCGAACTGCCTGACGCACTCGTTGGTTTGCCGGACCGAATCATCCTCGACGGCGAAATCGTGGCGTGGAGCCAGACCGAGCGCGATGCAGGCCGCGCGTTGCCCTTCAGCGCCCTCCAGCAACGCCTGGGGCGAAAGAAGGTCAGCGAACAACTCATGCGGCAAGTTCCGGTGGCCTATCTGGCGTTCGATGTGCTCTATGCGAACGGCGAGTTGCTGATCGACCGGCCGCTCAAGGAGCGTGCACAGATACTCGACAACCTGCTGGCCCGGCGGTCGTCGAGCCGCCGGGCGATGAAACCCGGCCTTGATCAAGCCACTCTGGCATTTGGATCAGAAGCGCCGCAGCCGATCGCGCAAGTGATTCGAGCGCCGGTATTTCGCGCTTCGTCCGCCACGGAACTTGATCAACTTTTCGAAGCCTCGCAAGAGCGAGGCAATGAAGGCCTGATGATCAAAGACCCTGTGTCGGTTTACACGCCCGGACGCCGTGGCAAATCGTGGCTGAAGCTGAAACGTGAGCTGGCAACGCTGGACGTGGTGGTGACGGCGGTCGAATACGGCCACGGCAAGCGTATCGGCGTGCTGAGCGATTACACCTTTGCGGTATGGGAGGGAACCCGGCTGGTGAACATCGGCAAAGCTTACTCCGGCCTCACGGACGCTGAGATTGCCGAAATGACCAAGTGGTTTCTGGAGCACAAGATCGAAGATGAGGGTTTCCGCCTGATCGTGGAGCCGAAGATTGTTCTTGAGGTGGCCTTTAATAACATGATGCGGTCCGAGCGCCACGAAAGCGGGTATGCGCTGAGGTTCCCGAGGATCGTGCGGCTCAGGCCCGATAAGCTGCCGGAAGACGCGGATACGATTGCGCGGGCGAAAGAGATTTACGAAAAGCAACAACGAAGCAATTAGCAATTGGCACTTAGTCGTCACAGATCCCACTGGGATCTGCAAACCTCTCGCGTGGCCTAATGCCAAGTGCTAACTGTGCCTTCAGTGGCTATGTCCGTGGTGCTCGGCTTCGCCCACCGGAATCACACAACCATGCGCCACTTCGCAAACCACGTTTTCGAACTGTATGGTCGTATGGTCGATGTGGAATTCTTCGTGCAGCCGCTCTTTCACCTCGCGCAGAATGCGTTCGCTGACGGAAGGCGGAATATCGGCGATAGAGATATGGCAGGAGAGCGCCGCTGTTTCCGACCCGATGCTCCACACATGCAAGTCATGCACGTCGTTGACTCCTTCGACCGCGCAAATCGTAGCCGTGACGCGTTCCAGCTCGATTCCCTGCGGCGTGCCTTCCAGCAGAATGTTCAGCGTCTCGCGCACGATCCCAAAACTCGACCACAGAATCAACGCTCCGATACCAAACGAGAGCGCGGGATCAATCCAGTATTGTCCAGTGGCCATGATCGCCCAGCCGCCGACGATGACCGCGGCAGTTGAAACCGTGTCGCCGATCTCATGCAGCAGAGTGCTCCGAATGTTGACATCACGATGAGACTTATACAGCATCAGCGCGATGACGCCGTTCATTGCTACGCCAACCGCCGCCACGCCCATCATTAATCCGGCGTGCACCGGCTCCGGGTTCCGCAGTCGCTTGAACGCCTCGTAGAAAATAAAGAATGCGATTACCATCAGCGACGCCGCGTTCAGCAGTGCTGCCAGAACTCCGGCGCGATGCCAGCCATAAGTCTTGGTGGCGCTGGGCGGGCGGGCTTGCAGATATACGGCCACCAGCGACAGCAAAAGAGCTACAAGGTCAGAAAGGTTATGTCCGGCTTCCGAAAGCAAGGCCAGAGAATGCGCGCGAATGCCGGCGATGACCAACAGCACGATGTAAGCAAGCGTTACAACCAGGGAAATCCGCAGGACCTTCGAAGTCCGCTCTCCGCCGTGGCTGGCATGCATATGCATCTACCTTAAGTCTAAGGGGACGCGGGCCGGGGTTCAAGGCACCAACGAAACATTGGGTCCCGCTGTGTCCTCTGTGCTCTCTGTGGTTAAATCACTTTCACATGCAAACCGCGGAAGTGGTCATCATCGGCGGAGGGATCGTTGGCTCCAGCATCGCGTATCACCTGACCGCGGCGGGCTGTAAAGACGTTCTGGTGATCGAGCGTGAAACCGCCCAGGGCAAGGGCTCGACGGGCAAGAGCATGGGTGGGGTCCGTGCGCAGTTCTCGACTCCGGTTAACATTCAGATGTCGCTCTACTCCATCCCTTTTTATGCGAGCTTCGACGAGCGGCTTGGATATCCCGGTGGCTACCGGCCGCAGGGTTATCTGTTCTGCGCGACGGAAGCAAAGCACCTCGCCTATCTGCGCACGAACTACGAAAAACAGGTCGCCCTGGGATTGAAGCATGTCCGCCTGATCGCCGCCGGTGAAATCCACACCATGTTCCCGCAGCTCCGCTGTGACGATATCGTGGGCGGAAGCTTCTGCTCGACCGACGGTTTTGTCGACCCCTACAGCGCTATGAACGGATTCATGGGGTGGGCCGCCGACCATGGAGCCAAGCTGTGGAAGAACGCTCAAGTCACGCAAATCCGGACCGACTCGGGTGAAATCGCCGGTGTCGAGACCACGCGCGGTTTCGTGTCCACGCACAAAGTAGTCAACGCCGCCGGTGCCTGGGCAGCCGGCATCGCCCGGATGGTGAATCTGGATTTGCCCGTCGAACCATTGCGGCGCATGTTAATTCCGACCGAACCGTTCAACCAGTTCCCTCACACCGCACCCATGATTATCGACATGTCGAATGGCTTTCACTTTCGACCGGAAGCACTGGGGTTTCTGCTGGCATGGAATGATCCCGAAGAAACGCCGGGATACAAAACCGATTTCGAGCCTGCGTTTATAGAGAAAGTCCTTGCCCGGGCGGCTGATCGCGTGCCCATCTTTGAAAATCTCGCGGTCAATCCCAAGCGTGCCTGGGCAGGCCTGTATGAGATGACGCCGGACCATCATCCCATCCTGGGTGAGGCTCCGGGCATTCCCGGATTCTTTCTGGCGAATGGCTTTAGCGGGCACGGAGTAATGCATGCCCCGGCAACCGGCAAGATACTCTCAGATTTGATCCTGACAGGAAAGACCGATCTGGTGGACGTTTCACTGCTCAGCCTCGCGCGCTTCGCCGAAGGCCGGATGATAGAGGAGACGGCTGTGCTGTGATGCCAGGACCTCCACCGCAAAGAGCGCTAAGGCTGGCGCAAAGATCGCAAAGAGACTCCGCATCTCTTGGCGATCTTTGCGCCGTTCTTCGCGACCTTTGCGGTTCGCTTTTTGTGTTGAAATGGTTTTGTGCTCTTAAAAGAGGCGCTTCACTCGGCAATCTCGGCCCTCACCGCTGCCCAGGTCGGCTCGCCGCGCCTGAATGCCGAGACCCTGCTCATGTTTACTTTGGGCTGCGATCGCGCCTATCTCTTCGCGCATCCCGAACGTGAACTGACTTCGCAGGAGAAACTCAATTACCAGGAAGCAATTGCGCAACGCGCTGCCGGAATTCCAACTCAGTACATCACCGGACATCAGGAATTCTGGGGTATGGATCTTATCGTCTCTCCCGCCGTGCTCATCCCTCGCCCGGAGACCGAGCACGTGATCGAAGCCGCGCTGGAGTTAGCGCCGGGCGCGGGTTCCCGCATTGTAGACGTCGGTACCGGCTCAGGCTGCATCGCCCTCGCTCTGGCCAAAGAACTCCCGCAAGCCGAGATTCATGCGACCGACATTTCGCCCGCTGCTCTTGAGGTCGCCCGCGCAAACGCGGCCCGTCACGGTCTCGATCAGCGTATGCATTTTCATCAGGCTGACTTGCTTCAGGGATTCGACCCCGGCGGTTTCGATCTGGTGGTCTCCAACCCGCCCTATGTCGGCAATTCCGAAGAAGACCAAGTGCAGCTCGAGGTCCGCAAGCACGAGCCTCGCAATGCGGTCTTTGCCGGCGCAACTGGATTGGAAATTATCGAACGCCTCGTCCCCCAAGCTCGCAGCGCTCTAAGACCCAGCGGGTTCTTAGTAATTGAGATGAGCGGCACGATCGCCGAAGGGGTGAAGCATTTGCTAGCCGACTGGTCAAAACTTGAAGTCATCAACGATCTACAGGGGATTCCCCGAGTCGCCGTCGCGGCCAAAGCTCCGTAGCCCTGCGACCGTACTATCGCTGGTAGTACGGGGAAGGCGTCATTAATGTGTCCAAGTGCTGTCCAGGAATCAGTGCTTTCTTTTTCGCGCCAGGTTAGTTCTCTTCTTGACCTTACTGCCGCTCTTGAGTTTCGCGCAGAACCCGACTGGGTCGATGCGCGGCGTAGTGCAGGATTCGAGCGGCGCCCGGCTGGCCCATGCGAAGATCGTTGCCCGCGCGGAGGGAGCCGCTTTCGAACGCCAGGTGACGGCCGATGATCGCGGAGAATTCCGCCTGGTCGACCTGCTCCCCGGAGACTACCGGTTGACGGTAAGCGTTCCCGGCTTTGCCGAAGCCCATGCCGACGTCGAACTCATCGTCAGCTCGGTTCGCGACTACACCATCACGTTGAAGCCGGGCGGGGCTCAGGAAACGGTTAAGGTTGAGTCGCAGGCTGCTTCCATCACTACACAAGGCATTGACCTGGCCAGCGCCGTTCACCAGACCGCCGTCATGTCTCAGGACCTTCAAACCTTGCCGCTCAGCGCCCGCAGCTTTGCCAATATCGCCTATCTGGCTCCCGGAACCGAGCCGGTTGAGCCTTCGGACCCCACCAAAGCCCGCATCACCGCAGTTTCGACCGGCGGAAGCTCGGGCCTCAACAACGCGCTTTCGGTCGATGGAGTGGACAACTCCGATGACTGGATTGGCGGGTTCCTACAGAATTTCTCTCCCGAAGCGATTCAGGAATTCTCGGTGCAGACCGCTCAGGAAGACGCCGATACGGGAGGCACCACCGCGGGTTCGATCGTCATCACCACGCGACGCGGCACCGACGACTGGCACGGAAGCTTTTCATTTTTCGATCGTCAAGCCGCTCTTAACGCGCGCTTCCCCATCGAGAATCCCGCGCCCAATCCCAAGCAGCCATTTTCCCGGCAAAATTACGTCGGCACCATCGGCGGCCCAATCAAGAAAGATAAGCTGTGGTTCTTTGCCGCCTTCGAGCACGTTCACGAAAATGCCAGCATTGCCTACAGTGACGCCAGCCTTGCGCAATTCGATGCCTTAGCAACCCTCGCCTCTGAAGGCTTGATTCCCGGCGTAAGTTCGATTGCCGTGCCCAACAATGTTCCCATTCCTTTTCGCGATTACAACGGCTCACTGCGTTTCGACTGGGCGCAGTCGCCAAAATCACAGTGGTTCCTGCGAGTCTCAGGAGACAGTTACCTCACCCACAACGCTCTTGTCGCCCAGGCCACTCTGCCCTCCACCGGCCTTACGACGCACAATAACTATTGGAACGCCGCCGTCAGCAACACATACTCCTTCAGTCCCACCTGGGTAGGCACGTTCACCTTTGGCGCCAGCGAACTGCATCTCACGCAGGCGCGCAACTCGGACCTGGGCTTCGCGCTCGCTTTTCCGTTCAGTTCCACAACCCTGACCGTCTCCGGATTCGAAACCTTCGGGGACAATCAGTTTGCGACGCCGATCACCCTGTTCCCCGATCTGCGCAACCAGGAAAAATATCAATTCCGTTACGACGTCAGCCACGCTTCCGGGCGTCACGCGCCCAAGTTTGGCGTCAATTTCATTCACGAACCGGTGCTGAGCGGCGCATTTCCCGGAAACAACGAAACCCTGTTCGCCTTTCCACAGGACCCGACCTTTTATCTGACCCAGCCACGTTCGGTGTTCACTGCCGATATGCAGGCCGGCGCTTCAACTTCCAATCTCGGCGGCAACTTCTCGCAAAACGTTCAGCGGCTGGGTTTGTACGCCTCGGATTCCTGGCGCGTGACGCCGCAACTGACCGTGAATTACGGCTTGCGCTACCAGACCAGCTTCGGGCTTTTCCAGGGCTCCGGCCGCAGCCAACTGGAGAATCCGGCCTTCCTCACGCTACAGGCGCTGGGTATTCCATTGCAGCAGGGCGCGCCCCACGACTATCGCAAACAATTCGGACCGCGTCTCGGAATCGCGTATGCTCTCGGCCACAGCGGCAAGACCGTAATTCGCGCCGGCTTTGGGCTCTACTATGACGATCTCGCGCAGAACGGATGGGCGACTGCATTCCAGGCGGTGAATCAACCCGCGGGCCCATGCACTTTCACTCACGTCCCCGGCAACTATTCCCTGGCCGGCTCGGGCTGCATTCTTGGCGGAGCAGGGGCCGGCGGCAACCTCATTGCCTCCGGTTACAAGACTCCTTACAACATTCACGCTACGGGCGGGGTGCAGCACGCTTTCAACCGGAACTGGGTTTTGAGCGCCGACTACACTCACGAAGAGGGCAATCACGGCTACCGCGCTTACAGCTACACCAGCGGCGTCAATCTTCTCAGTCCGCTCATTCCAGCTTCCGATCCTACCTTCGCGGCCGATCAAGCCAGCGTCGTTCCCAACCTCAATCTCTTCAAGTCCGACAATCGCTCGAGCTATAACGCGCTGATGGTCCACTTGCAAGGCAATGCGTCCCGCCGCTTCAGCCTGGTTGCCAACTACACGCTGTCCCGGGCCCAGACCTGGGGATGCGTCCTCGGCGAACTGTTTGACTACGTGAACGGTGTTTGCAATCCGCTGAACCCCTTCGGCCCCGGCGACTACGGCCCGTCTGGCGAAGATGTGACCCATCGCTTCGTGCTGGCCGGCACCCTGCATGTTCCCGGCGGATTCGAAGTTACCACTCTGACCCAGGCGGAAAGCGCCCGCCCGTTCGTCATTACTACCGCCGACGGCAGCGCCCGTATCTCCGTCAATGGCGTTCCCACTACTCTCGATCAATTCCGCGGCACGCCCTACATTCAGGCCGATCTGCGCGTCAGCCGGCCTTTTAACTTCCACGACCGCTGGTCGGTGATTCCGTTCGTTGAGTTCTTCAACCTTTTCAACCGTAATAATCCTGGGGCCAACTTCGTGGGCAGCATCGCCGCGCTTCCGGTGCCACTTGCGGACCAGCAATCCGGCAATGCAACCGCTATCTGCGCCAACCCGGCCTGCACCGCCACCCGGCCCATTACCAGCTTGCAGCAGTTGGCCGTGCCGGCCGGCGGCCTGGGAGATTTCTTCGGCCCCGGCACCACCGTCGGCATCCCCTTCGCCGCGCAGATTGGCGCGCGCTTGGCTTTCTGATACGCCCTTCTGAGGCGCGCTCTGCCGGCCCTTCGGCAACCGTGTAGGAAGGAAGACTCCGTACCCCGGTCGAAAGACCCCGTTGACCCAGAACCCAGTCAAAGCTACACTTCCTTCCCAGTCCGAGTCTGCTCGAAGTCCCGGGTTCGTCTCCGCTCCACGCGCCTATTTTTTTGGTAAGACGCGAGAGGATTCTCGGGTCGGTCGATCGGGAAATCGAACAATCCTACACCTGAGGAATAACCTGTATGAAGAGAAGTTTGATTACTGGCAGCTTGATCACCGTACTCGTTGCGCTGGCCTGCATGAGTCTGGTTGGTACCGCATTCTCGCAAGAGCCTCTTTATGACCCATCGGCGCGTGGCGTGTTTACTGCGCTGCCGCCACACAGCTATTACCCGACCGTATTGCCGACTACGCCGCCGCTGACCCAATGGACGTTCACCTGGAAGTCGTCCTTTGACAACCGGACCTTCAGCAGCGTGTTCGTTGGAACCGACCCCTCGACACACAACGCCGCCACCACCATCAGCGTTGGAATTATTCCCATCAAGATGGTCTACGGAGCGAACAACGGAAACAAGACTTTCGATCCCAACACCACCGGGGAATTCGGAAGCATGTCCACCACCCAGATGGTCAATAACTCGCCCATCTTCAAGTCGGAAGTCGACTTCAACCAGGGCGGTACGGACCTGGGTACCACGCAATACATTGATGCTTACGAGCGCGGCAACTTCTGGACCGATGTTAAGACCAACACCAACTATCACGTTCTTCTCAAGACTCTGATTGCTCCTGAACAAACTTTCAACGTTCCCTCCACCGTCGGCAACGTAATCCCCAATCCGTGGAGCGGAATCCCCACCGGGACCGCCGATATCAACTGGTTTGACGGGCAATTGCAAACCGTGATCCAGAAGTACTCGTGCAATGTTAGAAAAGAACCCTGCATCTCGGCCAATGTTCTGCCTCTGTTTATCACTGAGAACGTCTACCTGACCTCAGGTGGATGCTGCATCGGTGGCTACCACAGCGCCAATGGCGGCCCGCCGAACGGCCAGACTTACTCGTACAGCACCCAGATTCAGCAAGCCAGCGTCCCGGTATTCTCCCAGGACGTGGGCGCGCTGGCGCACGAAGTTGGCGAGTGGCTGATTGATCCGTTCACCAGCAACAATTCTCCTTGCCCGAGCAACGGCATCCTGGAGATCGGCGATCCGCTGGAAACCGAAACCGGTGTGCATGATTTCGGCGACTGGCCATACACCATTAGCGGCTTCACCTACCATCCTCAGGATCTGGTATTCCTGTCGTGGTTCGGAGAAACCCCGTCGACGGCTGTGAACGGATGGGTCACCTTCCAGGGTAGCCCGACGCTGGCCGTTTGCCAGACTGCTCACTAATAGTCGATTTTGCATCGCTCAAAAGCCCGCTCCGAAAGGAGCGGGCTTTTTTCTTGAGTGTGCCGGACGGGTGGCCCACCTTTGCGTTTTTTGCAAAGGTGGGGAGAGCGAAATCAAGCCAGAGAAGACGATAGTTTGCGAAAAGCGGCGGGAGTTACTTAGCCCCACCTTTGCAGAGAACGCAAAGATGGGCCACCCCGAATGCCGATGTGGGGAGAGCGAAATCAAGCCAGAGAAGACGATAGTTTGCGAAAGGCGGCGGGAGTTACTTAGCCCCACCTTTG
>Ga0210406_10000753_pt1 | contig 42540 bp, 39 predicted proteins | sample IncBWC30MmetaG_FD_155454 | JGI IMG/M metagenome (GOLD analysis project Ga0210406, IMG submission 155454) | Forest soil microbial communities from Barre Woods Harvard Forest LTER site, Petersham, Massachusetts, United States - Inc-BW-C-30-M | ecosystem: Environmental > Terrestrial > Soil >...
GCGCAGGCCAACGTGGGCATCGCCATGGGCACCGGCACCGACGTCGCCATGGAGAGCGGCGGCATCACGCTGGTCAAAGGCGATCTGTCGGGAATTCTGCGCGCCCGCAAGCTGAGCCAGGCCACCATGCGCAACATCCGCCAGAATCTTTTCTTCGCCTTCATCTATAACGCCCTCGGGGTGCCCATCGCCGCCGGCGTGCTCTATCCCTTCTTTGGCCTGCTGCTCAGCCCCATCTTGGCCGCCGCAGCCATGAGCTTCAGCTCCGTCTCGGTGATCGCCAACGCCCTGCGTCTCAGCAATGTGAAGCTTTGACGGAACCTTGGACAATGAATAGGGAAGGAGAGACGTTGGGATGGACACGTCCTTCGACAAGCTCAAGGCAGGCTCTGTCCGTCGCCCTTGACGTTGATTTTAGCGTGCTCCTTTGCCAGTGGCATCGAACCGAGGTTCGCTTCGCAAGCTGATCAGATCGAAAACTTGGGATCGCCTTCAAGAATCTGCGTCAGGAGTTTTGGTGTTTCGGTATTTTTCCAAAGTGCGGTTCGAAATTTAACGCGGTAGCGTAGAGCACCTCCATCGGCGTGTTCACTGTGTTCGAGGGGCCGAGGAATGCAAACAAATTCGGTTTCGATGAATTCGCTCGTGGCGTGAACCACCGCGTAGCCGTGGCCTCCCATGTCGACAAATGAAAGGTGCGGCGAGAGCTCGAGATTCGACAGGGCGCGCGCCTTCCCGATGTCTCCGCTCTTCGCGTATTCCAGGCAGGACCGTACTCCGTGCCGAAGCAGCAGGTTCACAGTGGGCTGCGGAGCCTGGTCGTGTGGCCCCTGTCCGACGTAGAGCGAGCGAAGAGGATGGTCTTTTGGCAAAGCATGTTCCAGCGCCTCGACCAATCCAGGGGCGGAGATCGAGCCCGTAACAAAAGCGATCCCTACGGGGACAAAAGGCTTTGGTGGAAGCGTCTTGGCTGCCAGTCCCGCCCAAAAACTGTGACGATCTCCGGCCACCGTGACAAAGCCGTCGATTCGGTTGGCCTGGACGAAGTCATAGATCTCCCCCCGCTCCACATATGCAGAGCCGTGATCTCCCATCGGGGAAATAGCGTAATCCCTTCCCGGCCAGGGTTTGGTCAGACCTTGGGGCAGGTTTTGCAGATCGGCACGCATGTCCAGCGTGGCCGTGGTATTGCCCCATATCTTCCAGGTCGCTTTCGAGGAGCGTAAGCGTTCGAGAAACCACGCCTTCTGCTCGGCGCCAAGGATCGTCTGCGCCGGCCGGTCTCTGTAGAAATTCGCAATCTCCACGCTACCGAATAAGATTGACGCCGGCGGCCGGCCGCCATTGTAGGTCTTCCCCGCATCCAAAATTTCCATCGCATTTTCGGGAATGAATTCGGGAAAGTCATCGCTCGAAAGAGGTGCCGCCTCGGGACAATCGGTGGGCTCCTCGGAACGATAGCTGCGCTGGTCGGTGACGATCAACTCCACGTTTCGTCCCCAGCGCAGGGCGCGGTAGCCCTTGAGGCTGGCGATGGCGGCCAGATTGTTCGGTTCCTGACCGAGGCCGTGCTCGTCAAAACCAGTGACGGGAGTATCAATCACGGGCGGAGGATCGAAGCGCTCCAGGGACGGTCCGCTGGGCTTGGTGATCCGGGCCGGCTGGTATTCGAAAAACGCCTGGTTGGCCGCCACTTTGCGAGTCTGCGCGGGCAGGTTTTTTCCTCCAAATCTCTGCAAGGATTGCCAGCCCAGCCAGCTGAACTCGTGATTGTCCCACATGTTGACGAATGGCCAGCGCGCGCGGGCGTCCTGAAGATCGGGATCGCTTAAATACCCCCGATAAACCGCGCGATAGTCCTCCACCGTTGTCGGGATGTGAAAGTCGCGGATCTTCTCGCCATGAGGATAGCGGACGATATCTCGCAGGCGACGATCGTACATGCCCTGCGGACGATCCTCCGGATACCAGACAATTTCATAGATGAAGTCGCCGAGGTGCAACACGAAGCCAATCCGCTCCGCTTCGGGAGCGCGCTGATCCTCGAAGATCATCCTGCGATAGGCGTTCTGCGCTCCCTGGTTCGCGTTCTGGCAACTCACAAAAACAAAACGAACGGGCCTGGCGTTATTAATCTCCGGCGCGGTGATGGTCCTGCCGACACGGCTGGCAAAGCCCTCGGAATCGGCGAAGCGGTACCAATACACGCGGCTGGGTTTTAGCCCGCCGACCAGCACACGGCAGGTCCAGTCGCATGCCGCGGAGACCGGAGCCACGGCAGTCGCCACAACCCGACTGAATAACTCATCTTCGGCGACCTCGACGTTCAACTTCGTAGCCGGTTGTTCACCATCCTTTTTGCTGGACCGTTCGCCGGAAAATGGCCGCCGCGTCCATAACAGAACGCTATTGCAGTCGGGATCTCCCGAGGCCACCCCTTCGGGAAAAAGATCGCGACGCTCACGCCATGCCATGCGGGAGGTGGTCGCAAACAGATTGCCCCAGGCGGCCGTAGCGCCCATGGCGGCTGCCATTTCCAGGAAGGAGCGTCGGGTGATCGTGGACATCGCTTGGTACCTTCGGACTCAAAGTGTACAGGGGCAAAGCCTGCGCTGAATACTTTTGCCGGAGGCGGGGGAGGCGCGGTCAGGTCAAACGATCGACCTCAGGGCCGGTGATTGTTCTATGATCTGGCAAATCTCATCAGAGTTTTGCAAGACAAGATTGGGCGGTAACGGGATGGCGCCTTGGACAACCTATTCCTTCAGATCGACGTGCTGCACGTCCTCAATCGCACGTCCCAAAAACTGCTCCCCTAGCCGGCAAAACTTCTCCACCGAATCGGTGGCGAAGAACTGTAGCCGCGGACGCACGCGCCGTTCTTCGGCGTCTCCCGTCGCGGGCACTAACTGCTGCAGGTGAGCAGCCACGGAGCGCGCGGTAGATTCAGCCGAATCCACGATGCTCACTCGCTCTGGCGCCACGCGATGCAGCAACGGCTTGAGCAACGGATAATGCGTGCAGCCTAAAACCAGCGTATCCGCATCGCGAAATCCGTCGGCAAACGCATCCCCTAAATAGATTCGCGCGACCTGCTCGGTAACCGGGTGCTCAACCCATCCCTCTTCGACTAATGGCACCAGCAAAGGACAAGCCTTTTCCCGCGTGCTCAGGCCACGAGCCTCGAGAGCCTGGCGGTAAGCGTGACTGCGGACCGTGGCTTCGGTTCCGATCACCACAATTTTCTGATTCCGGGTCGCAGCGCGAGCCGCTTCGGCACCCGGTTCAATCACTCCAACCACCGGGACATGGGCTGCCGCCGCGATGCGGTCCAGCGCCAGCGCGGTCGCCGTGTTGCAGGCGATGACGAGCATCTGGGCGCCATGGGCTTCGAGATGGCGCGTCGCTTCCAGGGCATATCGGGCGACGGTTTCGACCGACTTCGATCCGTAGGGCAGGCGCGCGGTGTCGCCGAAATAGGCATAATCCGCTCCCGGAATTAGCTCAAGTAACACTTTAAGAACGGTCAGCCCGCCAAAGCCGGAATCGAATACGCCGATGGTGGGACGACGGGGCGTCATCCGGCTGACAGATTGGTTTCGGTCCCCATCCTCTGATCGGGGGCGAGGCCGCCAATCGAGGGCAGACTCTTGGTGGATGCAAATTGGACAGTCATGCGTTACCTCTTAATTTATCTCATCGCCGGTGAACGGGCCGCCGGACTGAACTCCTTCGAGCTTTTTCGTGAGCCTGGCGTAGTCCCCGGCTCGTCCGCAGCATGGTCCTGGGGGAATCGGCGCCCCGTGCGGGCAGGTCCGCGGATGTCCGAGGAAGGTGCAGATCTTATCGGTCGCCTCCGGCGACAGGATGTGCTCAAACTTGCAGGCCTGCTGCTCGATTTCCGATTCGCTGTCCATCGCCAGGCTGTCGGTAAAGAGCCGCTCGGCCAGCCGATGGCGGCGGATAATGCTCGCCGCGCGTTCCCGCCCGCGCGGCGTGAGTTCGACAATCAGGGTTCCGTCTCCCGAAGAAGCCGCCACTGGCTTCAGCGCGTCGTGACAGGGATTCACAAACGGCTTGTGATCATGCGGCTGCGGCCGATGCGGAGCGGAAATGACCAGTCCCATTTCAATCAGTTTTTCAATCGCCAGGCTGACCGGCAGGGCGCCGTGAACTTCCATGCGCTCGACTTCGGCGATCTCCCCATGCTCGGCCAGTACCCACAGTTCTTCCAGCACTTCATCGAGCTGTTCCTCGTCGGCCATGGAAAAGACTTGCTGCGAGGCAATCTTGCCGTGATGCAACTCGATGCGCCGGTCCGCCAGCCGCGCCACGACAGGATCGTGGGTGACCATCACGATGGTGCGTCCTTGCTGGTGAAACTCCCGCAGCAGCCGCAGCACGATCTCTTCGTTCACCGCATCCAGGTTGCCCGTAGGCTCGTCGGCCAAAATAATGCGCGGATCATTAATCAGAGCGCGGGCGATACAGACCCGTTGCTGCTCTCCGCCGGACAACTGCGAGGGCAGATGATGAGCTCGGTCGCCCAGCCCCACACGAGTCAGGGCCTCGACCGCTTCCTTTTCGTCGGTCATGCTGTGAAAGTATTGCGCGAGCATGATGTTCTCCACGGCGGTGAGAAAGGGAATCAGGTGGAACTGCTGAAAGATAAATCCGATTTTTTCCGCGCGCACGCGGTTCAGCCCGGTCGCAGAAATCCCAGCCACATTCTCTCCATCGAGCCAGATCTCGCCCGATGAAGGCTGATCGAGGCAGCCAATCAAATTCACCAGAGTTGATTTTCCCGACCCCGACGGTCCCATGATCGAAAGCCATTCTCCCGCCGTAACGTGCAGAGAAATATGGTCGAGAGCGTGAATAGAACTGGCCACATCCTTGGCCGGCCCGTCCCCGGATTGCTTGGCGGGGTAGAGTTTAGTGACATCTTTGATCTGAATCATTTCACTCTCCCCTTAGAATCGACGCGGGCTGCAACCGGCGCAGCAGCGAGATTGGGAGGATCGCCGACACCAGCGTTACCGCCATGCTACCAGTCAGAACCACCGGCAGCACGCTGAAACGCGGCGTCACCGAAGCGTGAAAGTTCACTCGGCCGATCCAGGCGGCAAGGCCGATGCCGACAACGAATCCGAGCAAAGCCCCCGTGGCTCCCAGAACTGCAGCTTCCGCGGCGAAAAATGCGTTGAGCCACCGTCCCGATGCCCCCAGAGCTTGCATGATGGCGAAGTCGCGCCGCCGGTCGAACACCCAGCCCATCAGCGTGGAGAGCACGCACAACGCCGAGGTCAGAATGATCAGCACAGCCGCAGCCAGCACCGTAGCCCGAGTCTTGCCGAGCACGCGGGCCTCGCCCTCCATAATCTGGCGCACCGGGCGAACCTCCCCAGCCGGAAGCGCCCGCGCTACCTGGTTCAGGATGCCGGCCACTTCTTCGCCAGAGCCGCTGGCCGCAATTTCAATCGTTGAGGGGGGAATTCCAGTCCACGCCACAAAATCGGCCAGCGAAATATAGATGCGGCTGTCCTCCGCGGCTCCGGTTTGTACCGTGCCCGCAGAACTGAGGTGGAGAGCCCGTCCGTGGAAACTCAGATCGAAGTTCTGATTTTTCGCTGCCACCGTCGGTAATGCGCGCACGCCAATCAGGGCCTGCCGCGGAGCCGAGGGCCAGCGGCTGACCGACCACCACTTATCGAGTTGACGTGCCCGATCGAAATCCGTGCCCGCCACCACAATGGGCTGCCCATCAACGGTGCGAGCCACCACCAGCCCGAATGGCGCCGCAATGCCTCGTCCCGCGAGCACGGACTCCACGCGCGCGAGCGCATCCGGGGGCAGGGAAGCGCCGTCGGCTCCGACGACAATCAGATTCGCGCCATAGTTACGGAATTCCCGCTGCAGCTTCGCCTGCACATCCACATAGAGATCCAGCATGGCTGTGGTTACGGCCGCCGCGACCGCCATTGCGAACAAGGCCGAAACCGCGCGTCCTCGTCGCCGCACTGCGGCCCGCAGCAGCATGCGCAGGAACATCGAAGGGTGCGGAGCAGGCGCGCGGCTGGCGGCTCGTTCCCGCCCGGAGTGAGACCGGGGCGCCTTCACAGCTCTCCTCGCAAGGCAAACACCGGATCCAAACCAACCGCTCGCCGGATGGCGGCTGCGCTCCCGGCAAACGTCACGATTACGGCGATCGCCAGAATGACCGGCAGCAGCACTGGTGGAATCGAAATATCCGAATTGAAGATGGAATGACCAATCTGGTGCGCGAGCCCAGCCCCCACCACAAATCCAGCCAAGCCGCCGATCACAGCCAGCAGGGTAGCCTCGGCGAAAAAAATCGATGCGACGGCGAGCTTTCCCGCGCCCAGAGCCTTCATGAGTCCAACCTCAGCCCGGCGTTCAAACATCGTAGTAGCCATGGCCGCCGACACGGCGAGCGCCGAGGCAAAAAGCGCCGCCAGGGTGATCAGAAAAATTAGCCCTTCAATCCGGCTGAGCACCGCTCCTTCATTCTGCGAGACCTGCCGGATCTGCTCGGCATGCGAATGCGGAATAGCTTCCGCCAACTGGAAGGCAATCGATTGCGGATAAGGGGAACAATACCAACGATCGTAGATCGGCCCCGACAAGCTCTTGGGGTCACGCCGGGCGAACGCATCTTCCGGTTTGGTCAGCGCGCTAACATACACCCGCCGCACCGCACCGGGTTTACCCAGGATCTCTTGTGCCAAAACCAGAGGAGCTACGACTTCATCGTCCTCCGCCCCCCCCGTGGAGAGAATTCCGCTCACCCGCACCCGGCGTCCGGCGAGGGTGATGTCGTCTCCTGAACGCTTGCGCAAACCGGCCGCCAATCTTTCTCCGAGCAAAACATCCCGGGACGAATCCTCGGGCCAGGCGCCAAAAACTCTCCACCACGGATGCGTGCTGCGCACACCGGTGCTGAACTTGTCTCGGCCAAAGGAAAGCTGTTTGGCAAAATAAGTCCCCAGCAGGGTGACGTCCTGACTCTTACGTTCCCCGTCAACCGCAACCTTGAGCGGGAGCATCGGCGCGAAGCCCGTAATGTTGTTGTGCCAGAAGATGCCTTTGATTTTGGGCAGATCAGCTTCGTTCAGAAACGCGCCGTCGGTCGGAGGCTTGAGGTTGACGCCTCCAATTTCAACGTCGAGCGAGTCTTCCTGGGGGGTAACCACAAGGTTAGCGCCCAGGGTGCGAAGTTCGCGATTGATCTTGTCGCCGATGTCGGTGGCCACGCCAATCATCGCCGTCGCGACGGTTACGCCAAGCGTGATGGCGGCACCTGCCAGCAACTTGCGCCGCTTTTGCCGCCGGAAGGATTCGTAAACCAGCCGAACGAACATCGCTTACGGTTGTGCGAACATGCGACCGCCGGCCGCAACGTCCGTCTCCTGAAGGATGACCGCATCTGCCGTCTGGATGGCCTTGAGCGGCACCGGATTGCAGCCTCCGGTCGTTCCCACCGACTGTGGATTAATGGGCGCTCCGCAATTCTTGCAGGCCACTCCGTTGGCAGTCTTGTAAAAGCCTATCGACCCGCAGATTTCGCAGGCGTCAAAAACAGTGGCTATCTTGCCGTCCGGCTTTTGATACAGCCAGAAGCGGATCGCAGTCCCATTTTCCTGCGCCTGGAAGCGATGCAGGTCGCCATCCGAAACCTGCGCCAGGGGAATACTCACCCGTCCGTTAACAAAAGTCACCTCGGTCGCAGATGAGAGAGCGCTCACCCCCTGCGTATAGATAAATTCCGCTGTCACCATGGCGATGAACACGAACGAGAAGCTGTAAACCGAGGCCATCCACAACCGTTCCCGGCGTGCGCTCCACGCCAGCTTGCGGCGCTCCGCGGGCGAAGCGGCAGCAACCCCGGGTTCCCGCCGTTTCGCTTCGAACAGGATCATCAACGCCGCCAGGGCAACAATCGTGACGAAGAAAAACCAGTCGTTGCTCACGATCGGTCCAATGATCGCCATTTCCCGCTTGGACGAGGGAAGGACGCCGCTTTCCGAAAGCTCGTGCAGGCCGGAGACCACCAACTGTGCGGCCACCAGAAACATGATGGCGGTCGTTACTTTGAAGAACTTCTGCAAGTGGACCCGCACCGTCCCCTTGACAAACATCACTCCAAAAGCAATTGCGGCCAGCACGCCCAGAAGCGTACCGAGGAAGCTCATCAGGGCGGTCGAATTGAGTGAGACGCCGGCCAGCATCAGCACCGTCTCCGCGCCTTCCCTCAGCACCATTAAGAAGATGAAGACAAACAGTCCGAACCAGGCGTCGTTGCCAGCCAGTAGCCCGACCTTGCCCTCGATCTCCCCCTTTAGCTTGCGCCCCGTCTTCATCATGAAAATCACCATGGTGACGACGAAGAAGGCGGCTACCAGCATGATCCAACCTTCAAAGGTGTCTTCGTTCAGGTGAGTGCGGGAGAGGACGACCGCCACGCCGATGCTGCCCAGGAAGGCCGCGATCAAGGCCGCGTACACGGTCTTGCGCAGCTCCGCTCGCCCGATCTTGGTCAGGTACGCTAGGGTGATACCCACGATCAGCGCCGCTTCAACTCCTTCGCGGAGCGTAATAATGAAAGCCTGAAGCATGCTATGCGGATGCCCTTGATTTTGAAAATGAATTTCAATTTCAACTTAAAGGATATGCCGGGCGCGGTGGGGCCGTCAATCGGCCGCCGCACAACCGCATGCGATCAGGATCACACGGTCGGAATACGCCCTTGAACTGCGAAGGAGCGCAGGCAATGCCCCCGAGGCAGCCTCACGCCGGGGAACGGTGAATGAGCAGATCGTCAAGCGGCTGAGCTGAAGGTGACCTAGTTTCCCGGATGCGGGGGCTTTCTCACGGGAGGACCTTGGCGGCGATGATCCAAAAGCACCCAGCGGAGAGAAGGGTGGAAGATCGGCGGGCCGCCCCAGCGCGCGGCAGGGAAGTGAAACTGGACATTGAAGAAAACCTCTTGTTGAAATCCCGTCGGATCAACTGAAGTGCTGCTCACGATATCGAGCGCGGCGCGAGTCAAGTCCAGGTCGGCGTCCTGCAGCGCCTCGGCATCCAGCACGCGGCCGTCTTGCGCATCCAGAGTCGCGTGAACGATCACTGGCTGGAAAAAACGAGAAGTGGGGGCATCGGAGGGATCGACGCGCAGAGGCAAACGCTGCGGGGATGCCAGCCAAAACGATTCGCCCGCCTCCACCATTTCCGGGGATGGCTGGAAGAGATTTGGATCCAGGTTAGGCGCGTCTTGGAGGCTTTCCACCCGCACTTGAATCGCGCGGCGACCTTCTTCGAATATGGAAATTTGGCGGGGGAGAATGTGGCCGTGAAAGTCCGCAGCACCCCTGTAATCGTAAACGGCGTAAATTCCCGGCGCTTCGGACCACATCATCAGAAGGCCGGTGGCGGGATCGATGCAGTCTTCTCTCTCGACCCAGGAGCGAGGCGCGGGGTTCGGCGGGAGCGAACGGCTGAGCAGTAAACACGATAACGTTTTGCCGTCACGCTCAACCATGGCGGCGCGAATCAGGAAGGCGGCGGTGTCGTGCACGATCGGACGCAGCAGGACAGAATGAACCAACTGAACCCGCAGGGGAACCGCTTGGGAAGGATTGGAGCCGTAGATGCGGTCCTCAGCGCCGATGCGAATGAGGTTTGAATCCTGCAGTTGCCCCGTCCAGCGCCAGCGTGATTGTCCGTCGTATAACTCCTCCATCGTGCCTCCGCCCTCGATCTGGGCGGCGCCGTTGGTTTCGAAAGAAACTTTAAGGGCGTAGGGAGTGGAGATACGGTGCAGGTCGAAGTTTTTTCGAGCGCGATCCAAAAGATCAATGGCTAGGGAACGATCGGCCGGTTTGGAAAAAGTGCGCGGCTCGCGCGTTACCATCTCATGCGGGTCGGGGGGTGGGGGATTTGTCTGAGCGAAAATTCCCGGAATGCAAAGCCAGAAACCGGCGAAGCATGCAAAAGGCCAAACCGAGAGTCGCACGAGGCCTCCTCGAACGGGGGCATAGGAGCGATCATGATTCTAAACTAATCATCCCCAACCTCAGAGTGCAATTCCCAAGCACACTGACACACTGATCCTCGTCTTGCCTCCGGCTCCGGGGCGGTGTCCGGACCTGGACGAGACCAGCCGGGCCGGCACGCTCACAATCGCTTCAGAAAAGCGTCGGCCTCTGCCCGGCGCGGAAACAGCTTCTCCTCCGCCTGAAACTCGACCGAGTGCACGCATCGGCGGCTTCCTCGCAACCGGACGGGGTGCTTCAGATGAAGCATCTCGTGGTAGACGATGTATTCCAGTACGTACACCGGAACGGCAAAGTGATCGAAGATGCGGCTGATGACGATGGCATTGTGCGCCGGGTCGTAGTGGCCGAGAATATGCCGAGTCTTAGTCTGGCTCCAGCTCATTCGCGGGCGGCCCAGCAATCCGTGAAAGAAGCGTGTATTCAGATCGTCGAAGATTACGTCCAGGTCATAAAAATGCCCACGCGCGGAGCGCAGGCGCTTGCGTCCACGCATCTGCCGAACCAGGTGAGCTTTCCGCACAATGTCGTGGCTGGCGACATATTTCCGGTAGCGGCCCGCTTGCCCGCGATCAATTGGCCGGCCATACATCTTCGCCAGCAGAATATGGGCGATCGCGCGTAGAACTGCCTCCGGAGCTCCTTCCAGCAAGTCCGAAAGGCGAACCAGCAGCTTTCCACCCCGCAGCCGAATCGTATTGTTGACATTGGCGAAGGCAAAGAATTCTATCTTCAGCTCGGGAATGGAAGCATCCGGCCGTAATTCCTGATAAGTTTCCTGGAAGACTTCGAGCAGCCTTTCGCGCACAGTGAGCCTAGATTAGCACGGATGAATCTCAGGTTTTAGGTCTTGGAGCGGAGCGCGAAAGTTGCAGTCGGGATCTTGGCAGGCGACCTCCAACACCGAATACCGGCCCCCGACGTTCTCCCTCACTCCGGCTTTCCCCCATATTTCGCGTTTGAATTGGAATTCAGTCGCTTGTGTTTGGCCGCGTCTTCCTGATCGGCCAGAAGCGTGCGATGGGCTTCGGTCGAGGTGTCCACCGTCTCCAGCACATTGGTCAGCACGAACTCGTACTGGTGAAATTCCTCCGCCGGAATGTCGGCGGCATCCTTCAGTGCGCGCAACTTCGCCTGGAACTCCGTGTCCGCCTCGATGATGACCTTCAGCGGCTTGCGAATGTCGTCCTTGCGATCGACGTAAGTGTCGATATTGTCGTTGAGTTCGTCATAGAGCAACTGGAAATCGTCAAGCAGGTCGTGCGTCTGCCGCGGCCGGTCCTTGATTTTGGGATCGCTCCGCATCTGCTCCAGCTTCACCAGTCGCACGCGCGCGAACTGGACATACAGAGTCAAGCGCTGTTTCGGCTCCCAACTCGCGTCGCGAATCTGGTCGATCTCCGGTTGCGTAAGCGGTTCGCGATGCCGTTGCGCCTGCACCAGGCCGCCGCCAGCCAATAAGAGAAATATGCCGAAAACCCATCCCCGCGGAGAAGCGGTCATTTCGCTCCTTTCGGAAACATGGTTCGGAGCAGATCGTCGCGTACGCGCTGCAGACGGTTAATGGCATCCCGCACCGGCGCCTGATCGTCATGAGCGAGAGTATGCAGCAGGTCGGTGAGCTTGCGAGTCATGGTGCGAGCTGCGATCTCGGTTTGTTTCTGATATTTGTGCGATTGAATCGCATAGTCCCTCGCCAGCTCGGAGAAAGCCACAACGTCGGTCAACGCGGCCTGGCCCTTGTCGGTTTCCGAAGCTGCGTAAAAAGTGTCGGCCTCGGACAGCTGCTTTTCCGCAATCTGCACACAAAGGTGGGGCCGGTCCCCAACGCTCGTCGACGAAAGCCGGGCCTTCAACTCTTCAATCGAAGGTTTGTTGCTGGATGCCGCATCCGTCGCCACCGCTGCAACCAGCGCAAACAGTGTGACGGTTCCCGACAACCGGAATAGGTACAGCACCCCAAGCATGATCCCAGTCCCGCGGCGAATCATTTTTTCGGCTCGATGGCAATGAGCCGGTGCTTCGCCTGCCACTCCTGTTCAGGATACTTCCCGTTGGCCGTATTAAGGAAGAGGTGAAAATTCACCGCCGCCCGCTTGTAGTCCTTGAGATGGTCGTAGGCCGAAGCCCGCAGGAAGTACGTGATGGGCTCTTCGGGGAGGAATTTCGCACGCGTGTCCAAAGCCTTGATGGTTAACGGATAATCTTTATTCTCGCTGGCGGCGAAGGCCAAATCGCCGTAAGCCGCATCCAGATCAGGTTTGAGTTTCACGGCCGCCAGAAATTCCTTCTCTGCGTCAACGGATTTTCGTTGTTCGAGCAGCGCCTTGCCCAGATTCTCATGAAGCGCGGCGTCGTTCGGATGAGCGGCCAGAAGAGTCCGATACGCCGCCTCGGCCTGATCGTTCTTTTTAGCGCGGACGAACAGGTCGGCGAGATCCTGCTGCAGCGAAACATCCGCCGGAGACAGCGTCTCGGCAGCTTGCAGTTCGGCAATCGCATCGTCGTACTTGCCCTCCGCCGCCAGCACTCGCCCCAGCTGAATGCGCGCCGCAGCCTGGTCGGGATGCGCCGCCACCAGTTTACGCAGCTCGGTCTCGGCCTGGGGAAAGCGACGCCCCCGCATGTAAATATTGGCCAGCCCGGTTGCGGCATCGGAGGAAGCGGGATCAAGCGCCAGGGCCTCGCTGTATTCCTGCTCCGCCTGGGAAAAGTTTTCCTGTTTCTCCAGCAGAAGTCCAGCGGCCAAATGAGGTTCTGGATCCTTCGCTTCGAACCGCGCAGCTTGCCGATACGCCGCAATGGCGTCTTCCGGCTTGGTCGCTTCCAGCACATGGGCCAGCGAGAGCCAGGCTCGCTCCTGTCCCTCCGCAACGTGGTCGGTAGGCTTGAGTTCTGTGGCCGCCCGCAGAAACTGCTCCGCCTCGGGGCGGCCCGCCTTGGCGAGTTGCAACCCCAGATTCAGGTTCGACTCAAAAACATCCGGCTTCGCCGCGATTGATTTCCGATAGGCGGCAATCGACTCATCCATCTTGCCCAGGCCGTTTTCCGCAAAGCCGAGATCGAACCAGGCCACATAATTCGCTGCATCTTCATTCACGACTTTGCGCAGCAACGGCTCGGCAGCGGCATAGTCCCGTTTTTGGATCAACGCCTCCGCCTTCGTGAGTTCAGGGGGGGGTGCCACTTCTTCCGCCACCGTGGTGTGGCGGCGGGAATTCCTTCCCGTCTTCGGATGACCGCTCGAAGACGAGCCGTCCGCTTGGGATTGCGAATCCGCCTGCCTCGAACATGAATCTGGAGTCGCTACTCGATCGCCGGCAATTCCCCTTCCGACCAGTAACGTCAGAAGAATAACCGCCAGCCTAGGATCGGCCATTGGATCGCGATGCGCCATTGCTGTTCAGAATACGTGCCAGATACTTTCCCGTGTAAGAACCCGCCAGCTTCGCGATTGCCTCCGGTGGACCGGCGCCGACTATCTTGCCGCCCCGATTCCCGCCTTCCGGCCCCAGATCGATGACCCAGTCCGCAGTCTTGATCACTTCAAGATTGTGCTCGATGACCACGATCGATCCCCCTGCTTCAATCAGACGGCGAAAGGCCGCCAGCAGTTTGCTGACGTCGTCAAAATGCAATCCGGTCGTAGGCTCATCGAAAATGTAGAGCAGGCGCCGCTTCAGCCGTCCGTCGCTCCCCGACGAGCCGCGGTTGAGCTCGCGCGAGGCGGGCTGCAAATGGGCCGCGAGCTTCATACGCTGTGCCTCGCCACCCGAAAGCGTTGTCGCCGACTGTCCCAGTCGCAGATAACCCAAGCCGACTTCTTCGAGCGAGCGCAGCTTCTCGGTGATCTTGGGCGCTTCGGCAAAGAATTTCAGCGCTTCCTTCACCGTCAGATTTAACACTTCGTGAATGTTCTTCCCGCGGTAGCGTACCTCGAGCACCGTCGGCTTGTAGCGGGTACCCTTGCACTCCTCGCAAATCAATTCGACGTCGGCGAGAAACTGCATCTCGACGGTGACCGTGCCGTCGCCCTGGCAAACCTCACAGCGTCCTCCGGGGATGTTGAACGAAAAATGTCCTGCGCCGAAACCACGTCTCTTGGCCTCCGGCAAAGAAGCGAAAAGCTCGCGAATCGCGTCGAACGCCTTGCTATAGGTCACGGGATTCGAGCGCGGAGTGCGCCCGATCGGCGACTGATCGACCAGCACCACCTCCTCGATAAACTGATCGCCCTCCAGACTCTCCCAACTCGCGATCCGCCCCGTCGCTCCGTTTCCCGATTGCTGCTTCGCCTGAGCGAGAGCGCGATAAAGCACCTGATGCAGCAACGTTGATTTGCCCGACCCCGAAACGCCAGTAATCGCCACCAGCAGGCCCAGCGGAATGCTGATGTCCACGCCCTTCAAATTGTTGGCGCGCACGCCGCGAATCCTGATCTGCTGCGCTCCCGGCTTGCGCCGTATCGCGGGCGCCTGAATCCGCAAATCTTCCGAAAGATAGCGCCCGGTCAAAGACACAGGATTGTGCAGAATCTGGTCGTAGGTTCCCTCGGCAACCAGGTTGCCGCCATTTTCTCCCGCACCCGGTCCGAGGTCGAGAATCCGGTCCGCCGCGCGCATGATGTCGGGATCATGCTCTACAACCAGGATGGTGTTCCCCAGATCGCGCAGCCCGTGAAGAATCTTGATCAACCGGTGCGTATCCCGCGGATGCAACCCAATCGAGGGCTCATCCAGCACATACAGCGTGCCCACCAGCCGCGATCCCAGCGAAGTCGCCAACTGAATCCGTTGCGCCTCTCCGCCCGAGAGCGTCGAAGAAAGCCGGTCCAGGGTTAGATATTCCAGCCCCACGTCGTTCAGAAATCGCAGCCGCTCGCGAATCTCCTGCAGCAATTTGTCCGCAATCTCGGCTTCCTCGAGGCTCAGTTCGACCTGTTCAAAGAATCGCAGCGCCTCTTCGACGGTGAGCCCGCAAAGCTCGCAGAGGTTGCGCCCGTTGACCTTGACCTGCCGCGCTTCCAGCCGCAGCCGAGACCCGTTGCACTCCGGACACAGCGAATACCCGCGATAACGGCTGAGAAACACTCGCACATGCAGCTTGTATTTCTTGCGCTCCAGGTGGGCAAAGAATCCGCGCACCCCCAGAAACTCTCCCTCGCCGCTCAGCACGAGATTTCTGTGTTCAACGTCCAGATCCGCCCACGGCAGATCGAGCGGAATGCCCGCCTGCTTGGCATAACGCTTCAAATCGGTGAACAGCGGACGATACTTCGGCTTCGTCCAAGGCTCAATCGCACCTTCGGCCAAGCTCTTAATCTTGTCCGGAATGACCAGGTCGAGATCGAAATCAATGGTATTCCCAAACCCCTGACAGCGCGGGCAAGCTCCGTAGGGATTATTAAAAGAAAAAAGTCGTGGCTCCGGCTCCTCATAACGCAAGCAACAATCCTTGCACTCAAACCGTTGCGCGAAGCGGAGTCTGCGACCGACACTCCGGTCCGCCGCTTCGACTTCGGAAGCATCCCCCGGAATCTCAAAAACAACTTCCCCAGATTCGCGATACGCCGTCTCGATCGCATCCACCAGGCGGGTCCGCGCTTCAGCAGACACAATCAGCCGGTCGACCAGCACAAACACGGGCTCGGCAAAATTGATATCGAGAAGTGATTCCGGGGTCGAAAATTCAAAAACTTCTTTCCCCTGATATAGCCGATTAAATCCAGCCCTGCGTAGATCAAACAATCGCGTCTTCAAGGCCTCGCTCAACTGCCCAGTGGCGGCAGACTTTTTAGCCCGGGAAGAACGCGCAGCCTTCTCTGCGCTCTCCTCGGTCAACGATCCTGGTTTCTGCAGTGGAAACAACACCTGCAGCCGAGTCTCCGGATCAAGAGCGAAAATCGCGTCGGCGACCTCGTCCACCGTATCCTTCTTCACTTCCCGCCCACAATTCGCGCAATAGGTCCGCCCCACTCGCGCAAACAGCAGCCGCAAATAGTCGTAGATCTCAGTTGCCGTCGCCACCGTCGATCGCGGATTCCGGGTTGTATTCTTCTGCCGGATCGCAACCGCCGGCGCGATCCCGTCAATGGCGTCGGCGTCCGGCTTCTCAATTCGCTCCAGAAATTGCCGCGCATAGGCCGACAGGGACTCCACGTAGCGCCGCTGTCCCTCGGCATAAATCGTGTCAAACGCCAGCGACGACTTGCCTGAACCGGAGACTCCCGTCACGACGGTTAAGGCGTTGTGCGGAACCTCGAAATCGATATTTTTGAGGTTATGGACGCGGGCCCCGCGAACCACAATACTGTCTGCAGGGGTCGATACAGTGTGCGTGGAGTCAGAATAGGTGGCGTCAGAAGACATCGGGTAAAGGGCCCCGACAACCCATGCTGGCCCCAAGCACATGCACTTAGACCCCTCCGCGAAGAGGGGGGCTATCGAATCTTTCTATTTTGAACCTCCCCGCCCTGAAGGGCGGAGATTCTCAGGCTACGCTTGTGCTTGAAAGCGCACTACGTTAACGCCTGAAGGCTCGCACCGAGCCTACGTCGTACGTCAAGAGGAAACCTTGACCCAAGAATATTGTAGCAAAACACGGCTTATATCTCCGCCCTGAAGGGCGAAGCTTTACGCCGCTCCCAAGATAAAGCAGGGAAGGTGAGGCAACGCCGATCGTAGAGAGCTAGCTTGCTAGATCGTGCCGGCGGCAATCCGAACTATCGTTAAGAAAGAAATGAAGAGAGAAGTTAACAGAGAGGTTGCCAGCAACCTCCACGACAAAACGTTTACCGGGAGTCGACGTCATGGTCCCGGTCGCGCCGCTTCCCATAGCGAATCGCGAACCCGAATCCCACTACCATAATGCCCAGGGGCGGCACCAGCATGACAAAAATTGCACGATTAAGCGCGCGCTGAGCTTCCTTTGGTGTAGCCCTCGCAGTGGCATTGCACATGGCGCAACCCTGGGCGAAGGCAGGACTAATTCCAAGTGCCAGAATCGATGCCAGCAGCGCCCAGCGCAACTTAGAGAAGAGGCTCATAGAAATGCGAATTTCTCTATCTTCCGATCCAGTCGTCATCTTACTGCAAGCCGACCCCATTCGGCGGCGGCATCACCCGCCCCGCGTCGGGAAAGAAAAAGAAATACATGATCACGAAGCAAGCGGTGACCGACAGTACCAGCATCCATCGCATTAATGACTTCTCGAACTTCAAGTGCATGAAGTAACCGATGATGAGCGCCGACTTGATGATCGACAGTATCAGCAGGACCTCGAGCATACGGACCGGCGCGAAAACCTGCCGGTAGCCGAGCACAACCTCGATCGCGGTCAGTGCCAGCAGTGCTCCCCACACCCAGAAGTATTGCCCTTTGCTATCGCCGTGCGTCGTGGCATCCTGCATGGTCAAGGTCCTCGCTCCAATTCAAGATGATCTTCACCTTAGTTGATCTTGGTCGACATCAAGTAAACCAACGGAAAAATGAACATCCACACCAGGTCGACAAAATGCCAGTACAGGCCTGAGACCTCCACATCGTGGGCATCATAATCTTTCGGTTTCAGAAACAGAATCACCGCCGAAACCAGCAAACCTAGACCCAGCGCGTGGATCCCGTAGTGAAAGACGTTATCGGACGGAATCAGAAAATATCCGGCAATCCAGAGTACCCCGAGAACCGGCAGAAACCATTTTCGGAACGCCACCACGCCCAAATAAATTACGCCAATCGTAACGTGCAGCATGTGCATCGCCGTAAGGCCAAAGAACGTCGCGGGAAACTGGGGCACATTTTTGGAGACGTCCGCCAATTCTCCCGCCGTGGCTCCCGCCGGCTTGGGAAACCCTGGAATGGTCAGCCCCTCGCCGATCAGCTTGCTCCACTCCATGCCGTGCAACACGATGAAAGCCGTGCCAAACGCCATGGTGGCCAGAAGCCAGTGGCGGGTCCACGCCGGTTCACCGCGCTGCGCGGCAAATACGGCCATCACCATCGTCAGCGAGCTCGACAGCAGGCACGCCGTCATGATCGTGGCGTTGGCGATGCTCTGGGCATGAAACGGCGTCGGCCAGGGAGTATAGATGCGGTTATAGCTGAAAGCGAACAGCAGCGCTCCGAAGGTCAGCGAGTCTGAGGCCAGAAACAGCCACATCCCCACTTTCTTCGAATACGCTCCAAACAGCGGCGCCTCATAAGCTCCGGGTAGCCCGTGTTGAACGGCACCATGCTCCAGCGCGGCGTTAGCCATTCTTCAAATTCCCCTTTCACTTTCGGGTCAATTTCTGCCGGTCATGCTCAGCGGCGCTCGTTGCCCGCCGAAGGACCCCTTGCCCTGCTGCAGCGTCGAGTTCACAGCTACCGCGCAAATCCCAATAACGCGAATACGTAAATCCACAGCACCGCCATAAAATGCCAGTACCAGGCCGTGATGTCCACCACAATCCGGCGCGACTCCACCGGCTTGTGCAGCAGGGAAGCGCTCGCCGCCCAAAGCAGCGCAATCATTCCCCCGGTCAGGTGAACCGCGTGGGCGATGGTAAGCAAAAACACAAACGAGCTGTTGGGATTGGTATCGACAAAAAACCCGCGAGCGTGCAGTTCTCCCCAGGCCAGCCATTGCCCCGCCAGAAATCCAATCCCGAGAAGAACCGTAATTCCCAACCAGGGGAAAGATATCTCGTTCCCCAGCGAAACTCCCGGAATCGACTTCAGCGGAGCCAGCGCCGCCTCCCGCGCCGCTTTTCGGCGCGCAAATTCCATGCTCACACTGCTCCCGAGAAGCACCGCAGTATTCATAACGAGCAGCAGCCAGGGCAGATCCACGCGGCCCCAGTCGCGCACATAGCTATTCGAGGCACCGTCAAAAGTCGGCAGACCCTGCCGCACGATATAAGCGCTGGTCAGCGAGATGAACACCATGCAGACGGTAGCGATCGCGCAGATCAATCCCAGCCGCGCCCGCCGCAACCGCGCTCCATAATTGGGGGCGTCGCCGCCGCCCCGTCCTTCATCGCCGCCTCCGGCAGGCGGTAGCGGCGGCTTATGCCCGTGGCCAACGTGATCGATCGGAGTGCTTGGAGTGTAGGTTGCCATAACTACCGAGTGTGTCTTATGAGTGCGTTCTTTTTTAATGCATCAGTGGGTCGCGCTGCTGGCCGGGTCTGTCTGCATCACATAATCGCGCGCCGCGCCGGGCACGCCGTACTCATACGGCCCATGGTTCACCACCGGAGTCACGCCGCCAAAATTGTCGTGCGGCGGCGGAGTCGCTGTCGTCCACTCCAGCGTGGTCGCTTCCCACGGGTTGTCGCTGGCCTTCGGTCCCTTGAACATGCTCCAGAACAGATTGATCACAAAAATGAACTGGGCTGCAATCGTGATGATCGCCGCATAGGTCATAAATGTCTGTAGCGGCAGCAATTTTTGTTGATATGCCACTTCAGTGAACTGCGAGTAGCGCCGCGTTTGCCCAGCCATCCCCAGATAATGCATCGGCATAAAGATGGCGTAGGTTCCGGCCAGCGTGAGGAAGAAGTGCAGCTTGCCCATGGGTTCGTTCATCATCCGCCCGAACATTTTTGGAAACCAATAGTAGGTGGCAGCGAAGATGCCGAAGATCGCAGCCACCCCCATGATCAAGTGAAAGTGCCCCACCACGAAATAGGTATCGTGCAACTGGATGTCGAGCACCGGCTGCGCCAGAAACGGCCCGCTAAGCCCGCCCGAAACAAACAGCGAGACGAATCCGATGGCATACAGCATGGGTGTATGGAATCGAATGCGTCCCTTGTACATCGTACCCAGCCAGTTAAATGTCTTGATGGCCGAGGGCACGCCGATGCACATCGTCAAAATCGAAAACGCAAAGGCCGAGTAAGGGCTCATCCCGCTCATAAACATGTGATGGCCCCACACCATGAATCCTAAAAAACCGATCGACAACATAGCGTAGACCATCGCCCGATAGCCAAAAATCGGCTTGCGCGAAAACGTCGAAAGAACCTGCGACGTCACGCCCATCCCCGGCAGGATGGCGATGTAGACCTCGGGATGTCCGAAGAACCAGAACAAGTGTTGCCAGAGCAGCGGCGATCCGCCCCGGTGGCCCATCACTACGCCGTTCACCACCACCAGCGGCACGTAGAAGCTGGTGCCAAGATTGCGGTCCATGAGCAGCAGTATTCCTGCTGAGAGCAGCACCCCGAACGCCAGCAGCCCCAAAATAGCGGTGATGAACCAGGACCACACCGTCAGCGGCATCCGCATCATGGTCATGCCCTTGGCTCGCATATCCAGCGTCGTGGTCAGGAAATTCAACGCGCCCATCAGCGAGGCCACACAAAAGATCGCAATGCTCGTGATCCAAAGATCGGCGCCCAGCTGTTCACCCGGTCCGGCCGACGGCAATGCGCTCAGCGGAGCGTATCCCGTCCAGCCGTGGAGCGGCGCGCCGCCGGTCACGAAGAAGGCGGCGATGATCACCACGAATCCGACAAAGGTCGTCCAGAACGAAAGCATGTTCAGAACAGGAAACGCCATATCTGGCGCGCCGATTTGAATGGGCAGGAAGTAATTTCCGAATCCGCCCTGCGGGGCCGTGGTCAGCACGAAAAACACCATGATGGTGCCGTGCATGGTCAGCAAGCTCAGATAGGTCTCCGGCTGGATCGTGCCCAACAGCGGCAACACCGCCGAGGGCCAGATCAAGTGGATGCGCATCAACAGCGACAAAAACATTCCCACAAACACCGCCGTGAGCGCCAGAAAGAAATACTGAAGGCCGATGACTTTGTGATCGAGACTGAAAATGTATTTCCGGATGAAACCCTGAGGAGCGTGCGCGTGAACCGAAGCCGGGGTCGCCATTTATTGTTTCTCCGCCTCCCGTGCCGCCAGCCACTTGTCGAAATCCTCCTGGCTGACGATGTGGACCATGCCATGCATTTTGTAATGCCCGAGACCGCAAAGCTCGGCGCAGGCAATTTCGTACTCCCCGATCACCGTAGGTTTGAAGTGCATGTGAATGTTCAGTCCCGGAACCGCATCTTGCTTGAAGCGCAGCGAAGGCACAAAGAAACTGTGGATCACATCCACCGCGCGCAGGCTCACGTCGACTTCGCGGTTCACCGGCAGATACATCGTTCCGGTCACCACATCGTCCTTGGCGGCGGCGTCGGAAGTATTCAATCCCACCGCGGCCTCGCCACCCGCCGATGGATCCATCAGTTTCGGGCTGGTGGCGCCGTACTTCCCATCGGGCCCGGGATAGCGGAAGTACCAGGCAAATTGCATCCCCGTAACTTCCACCTGCACCGCTCCAGGCTCGGCTGCGTCAAAACGCTGGCTCGCCCACACGTTACTCCCCATCAGATTCAACCCGATAAACAGAATTGCGGTGAGCACGGTCCAAACGATTTCCAGCGTCGTGTTTCCGTGGGCGTATTCAACCGGAGAAGCCGAGGGGCTGTCGCGGTACCGCCACACAATGTATCCCAGCGAGAGTTGCGCCGCCAGGAACACAATTCCCATGATCACAAACGTGAGAGCGAACTGGTGATCGATCCAACCCGCGGCCGCGGATGCACCCGCCGGCAGCCACCATGTCTTGGCGACAAAAAAATAAGTACTGGCCAGTGTAATCAGCCAGATCAACAACAATAACGCAAGCCCCATTCCCCAGCCCTCCTGCACCTAAGGACGATACGCGCAAGGATTTCCCCACGGCCGTTGCCGCAACCCGCAGCGCAAGCACCAGTCGGCGGCGAGTGTACCACAGCCGTGCGCCAAAATAGCAGCGCGGCCGCAGAAAAAAAATTGCCACCGATCAACATGGATTCTCACCAATTGCAAAATCGAAACCTGAGGCGAACCTTATTCGCCGGATTCGATTCGCCGGATTCGCCGGATTTCATCCGCCTAGATCCCCGGCCAATATTTTGCCTACTTCTCTTGCCACTCCGGCACGCGCCCCGGAGTCCAGGGCGCTCCCGCCGCCTCCATATCTTTCTCCAGTTTCGTCAGATCAACTTCCACCAGCGTATGCAACCGGCCCAGTTGCTCCACCAGTTCCGCCGCAGCGATGTTGTACGAATCGGTGTGCGATTGCGTCGGCTTTGCCAGCGAGAACCGTTCACCCTCCATGATTGAGCTAACCCGTTCGTTGATGGAGGAGGGCACATTCTCGCTTCTTTTGGCGGTCTCAACATCACCGCGCAGGGCCCGCAGAATCTCCCGGTCCCGTTGCTCGATTCCATCGGCGACGGCCCCCAGTTGTTTCTCAACTGCCGGTGTGTCCCGCAGCGCCTCGCGAATCGCCTTCAGCCTCGACGCAACTTCGTCGGAACTATGCAGAGCCCCGGAAACTGCGCGATACAGACGCGTCACCTTGCGCAGAAATTCCTCTTGCGCCGTCCGCTCCGCTCGACTCATCCCCCCTTCTCCCTCGGTCACCACTTTGAAGGACTGCGGCCCCGCCAGTTCCGTTACTACGCCGCCAACTTTGTCAAAAAGCCGAACCGAGTAGCTCCCGGAAAGCACCAGCGGGCCCTGATCGGCCGCCCGCGGAAAATCTTCTTCTTCCGGGTCATCAGAATGCCTTTTGATCTGCGGCGCGGAATATCGCAGGTCCCACGCCACTCTCTGGAACCCCGCGTCCGTCTTTCCCTCCACCCGCCGAATCGCAGCCCCGCTCTCGTCATAAACCACAAAATAGACTTCCGGCTTCGCCTCCTCCGCCTCGGCCCGTAACTCGTCATTGGTCGGATAGGGAAGCATCTGATTTTTCTTAGTCGCATCCGTCTCCGCCTCCTGCCGTTTTTCTTTCTTCGTCTTGATCTTTTCCTTCAGGTACGCCGTAAACACAGCTCCGTACGCTGGATTGTCCGCCGTGTAAAATGCGTCTCCCTGAAATCCTTTTTTCGGTCCCCCCAGCGGATGCCGCTCCACATAAAGCAGCGCGTCCTTCACCGGAAACACCGCCGCACTGCGCTCGGTCGATTCGGCCTTCATCTGCCGCAGTGGCGTGATGTCATCCAGAACGTAAAATCCGCGCCCAAAGGTGGCGATCACCAGGTCGCCCTCCCGCGCTTGGATCACCATATCGCGCACCGCAATCGTCGGCAGCCCGCCCTTCAAGCGCACCCAGTGCTGCCCGCCGTCGATCGAAAAGAAAGCGCCAAATTCCGTCCCCGCAAACAGCAAATCCGGATTCACCGTATCTTCCGCGAATGCCAGCAGGGGCCCATTCTCCGGCAGATCGCCGGCGATGGAAGTCCAGGTTTTGCCCGCGTCGCTCGATTTTAGGAGGTAAGGTTTGAAATCTTCGTTCTTGTGATTGTCAAACGCGGCGTAAACCGTATTCCCATCATGATTCGACGCCGCCAGTCGGCTCACGTAAGTCATTTCCGGAACGCCGGCAAACTTTTCTTCCTTCGTCCAATTCGCGCCCCCGTCGCTGGTCACCTGAATCAGCCCGTCGTCGGTGCCAACGTAAATCAACCCTTCCCTCTTCGGCGACTCCGCCAGGGCCACGATGTTCCCGTAAAATGAAGTCGACTGATTCTTCGCCACCGCGTCCGGCCCCCATACTTTTCCCATCACTGGCAGCTTATTGCGATCGATCTGCCGGGTCAGGTCGCCGCTGATCGCCTTCCAGGTATCCCCGCGATCGTCGCTGCGAAACAATTTATTGGCCGCAAAATAAAGCCGGGTATGGGAATGCGGGCTTACCACAATCGGCGAATCCCAATTCCACCGCAGCGGCGGCTCGCCCCTGCCTTCCAGCGGTTGCAATACCAGTTCCTGCCCAGTCGGCTTGTCATGCCGAACCAGCACCCCATACTGCGACTCGGCATAAATGGTGTTCGGATCAACCGGATCCACTTGTGACCGGAAGCCATCGCCCCCAGTGGTCACAAACCAGTCCGAGTTCACGATGCCATTCATATTCCGCGTCCGCGCCGGCCCACACCAGGAAAAATTATCCTGCGTTCCGCCGCAGACGTTGTAGAACGGCGCCGCATTATCCACCGCTACGTCGTAAAACTGCACCGTCGGCAGATTCGCCTTGAACTCCCAAGTCTTGCCATCGTCGTAGGTCTCATACATGCCGCCATCCGAGCCAAATAGCCAGTGTTCGGTATCGTGCGGATCGATCCACATCGCATGATTATCCCCATGATGATTCACCTCGTTAACCTTGTGTAACGTCTTGCCGCCATCCAGCGACTCGCGCAGCTGAACGCTCATCACAAAAATGCGATCCACGTTTTTCGGGTCGGCTACGACCCGCGCGTAATACATGGCCCCCTGATCAAATTCGTTGCGTCGCTCCCAAGTCGCACCCTTGTCACTGGATCGAAAAATCCCGCCCTTTCCGTCCCCGGCCTCAATCGCGGCGTAAACCACATTGGGATCCGCCGGTGAGACTGCCAGTCCAATCCTTCCCATGTCCACGGTAGGCAATCCAGAAGTCAACTTCTTCCAGGTAGCGCCCGCGTCGGTGGATTTGTAGATGGCGCTCTCCGGCCCGCCATCAATCAGCGTGAACACATGCCGCCGCCGCTGATAGGCCGCCGCATACACGATGTCAGGATTCGCAGGATCCAGTTGCACATCGACCACCCCGGTGTTTTCGCTGATCGTCAGCACCGCCTTCCAACTCTTGCCGCCATCGGTGCTTTTGTAGAGTCCGCGATCCCCGCCCGGCCCCCACAGTGGCCCCTCGGCGGCGACGTAGACGACTTTCGAATCCCGCGGATCGATCACCACCCGTCCAATGTGCTCCGACTTCTTCAACCCTAGATTCTGCCAGCTCTTGCCTCCATCTTCGGACCGGTAAATACCATCGCCATAACTGACGCTGCGCTGTGAGTTGCTTTCGCCGGTACCCACCCACACCACGGAAGAATCGTTGGGGTCAAGCGCGACCCACCCAATCGAATACGAGCCCTCGCCATCAAACACCGGAGTCCAGGTGGTGCCGTCGTTGACGGTCTTCCAAATTCCGCCCGAAGCCACGCCCACGTAGTACTCGTTCGTATTCTTGGGATTTACGGCAATCGACATGACGCGTCCGGAAGCCACCGCCGGCCCAATCAGGCGAAACTTCAGCCCCGCGAAAGTGTCGGCAGTCATCCCGCCCTTCTTCTCTTCTTTTTTCGGCTCCTCCTTTTTCTCGTCCTTCTTTTCGTCCTTCTTCCGCGTTTTCGCCACCACCGGATTTTTCTTGTCGGCATCCTTATCCGTCGAAACCGGCGCCGCAGTCTGTGCCGCAAGCGAAAGGTGGAACAACGAAACCGCAATCAGAAAAACGCTCACCCGTGATTTCAAGGCATACTCCTGATCCCCGCCGGTCGACCGCGTCAGAGCAAACCGCTCCCGCGTCCCCGGCCAGGAAAGATTTACGAAACCGATATGTATACAAGATTTTTCCTCAACTGAGAAGCGCCCCGTGATGTTCTGAGCGAAAGCCCGTGGGTCGCGAGCGCGAAGGACAAGCGCAGTCGAAACGTCCTACTTCCGGATAAGCCGTGACCATCGTGCAAGTTGTTTTCGATCGCAGGATCAGACGCAACGTAACCTGTCAGCCGCGAACTGAGCGACAGGTTAAAATCTCCCATGCCCCGAAAGCCCCAAACCCAAGGCCACGACACGCGCTATGTGAAGATGCAGAAGAACTACTGCTTCGCCTGCGGTCAAAACAATCCCGGCGGCATGCACCTGAGGTTCACTCTGGACGAAGCGCGGCAAACCTTCGTCTGCAAATTTCGCCTGAGCAAACGCTACACCGGGCCGCCCGGCCACTGCCACGGCGGCATCATCGCCACCATCCTCGACGATGCCATGGGCAAAGTAAACAAGCTGCGCCATGTCGTCGCCCTCACCAAGGAGATGACCGTCGAATACCTCAAGCCCGTCCCGCTGCACAAACCACTCCAGGTCGAGGGGAGCGAAGTCAGCGTGCAAGGACGCATCCACATCAACACGGCTAGAATATTGAATGACAAAAACGAAGTGCTGGCCCGCAGCCAGGGCACCTTCATCGCCATCGACCCCGAAAAAATGTTCGCCAAATTCGTCGCGCGCTAAACAGCCCAGGTGGGAGCGCGGCCCCCGGCTATCGGCCGGGCGCAGGCCGGCAGTTTCTTGCCGACACCTGAACCCCGCACTCCAGGGGATCTCCAGGGATACCGCGAATCGCCAACGCGCTGTAAAATAACTACAGCTTCGCGGATAGCTGAACATCCGATCGCTGACAGCTGTTTCCCAGAAAAGAGTTCACCCATGTCTCAAAATAACGGTAACCCCACCAGCCTCCGCCTCAAAACCGGCCTCGCCGAAATGCTCAAAGGCGGCGTCATCATGGACGTCACCAACGCCGAGCAGGCCACCATCGCCGAAAACGCCGGCGCCGTCGCCGTCATGGCGCTCGAACGCGTCCCCGCGCAAATCCGCGCCGAGGGCGGCGTAGCCCGCATGGCTTCGCCCAAAAAGATTCGCGAAATCATGGCCGCCGTCTCCATTCCCGTCATGGCCAAGTGCCGCATCGGGCATTTTGCGGAAGCCCAAATACTTCAAGAGTTGGGCGTGGATTACATTGACGAATCCGAAGTCCTCACCCCCGCCGACGAAGCTCACCACGTCGACAAACACGCCTTCAAGGTTCCCTTCGTCTGCGGCGCCCGCAATCTAGGCGAAGCCCTGCGCCGCATCGCCGAAGGCGCCGCCATGATCCGCACCAAGGGCGAGGCCGGCACCGGAGACGTAGTCCACGCCGTGAAGCACATCCGCCAGATCGTTCAGGAGATGAGAATCCTTACCGTCCTCGGCGAAGAAGAACTCTACGCCAAGGCCAAAGAACACGGAGCGCCCTACGAGCTGATCAAGATGGTCGCGAAGGCGGGCAAACTTCCCGTCCCCAATTTCTCCGCCGGCGGCATCGCCACCCCGGCCGACGCGTCCCTGGTCATGCAACTGGGAGCCGAAGCCGTCTTCGTCGGCAGCGGCATCTTCATGAAAGACAGCACCACCTTCGCCGACCCGCTAGAAGCGGAAAAGCGCGCCAGAGCAATCGTCAAAGCCGCCACGCACTTCAACGACCCTAAGGTATTACTTGAAGTCAGCGAAGATTTGATAGGAGCGATGAAAGGCCTGGCGATTGCGGGGATGGATGAAGCGCAGATGCTGCAAACCAGAGGATGGTGACCCCGAGTTGCCAGATTGTGGGCGGGGTGATCCAAGAGTATCGAGGTGGGTCAACGAATGAAAGTTGAGACCCTCGCGGCTATAGACTTCTTTGTGAACATCGAAAACCAAAGGGCAAAGCCGGCAAAGCCTCCAACCCTTTGCGGGAGCCCAACGAGATAAACGTGAGAAACGTTGCGGGAAAACCTTTCAGATGGGCAAGGAATAAACCGGGGACTGTCCCAGATTTCTGAGTCGTTTTGCGACAGGCATCGTTGCGGCCAACCCGACCCGTAAACCTCCTTCTTTCTTGCCCCAACCAGTAGGACCGGACTAAGTTTCTCTCTCTGGCGAATTGGGCAGTTAGTTCTTGAAGTCTTCCCTCAGGGGAAGGGGGGCCATGATCGATCGCGCATCACTTCGGGTATTTCTCCTTCTATTCTATTCCTTTTCATCTGCTGCTCAGGTCATGAGCATCCCGTCTTCCAATACTGGGGGACCTTAGAGGTCTGCCCTTGTCGGAACAATTCACGAATGATTTGTGGGATATCCTCCACGCCCATTCGAGAGCCTTCGCGGTTCTGTCTCTAAGCTCGACGCCGATTCAGGGTTCCGGCCAATTGTTAACGCGCAATGTCGACACAATCGGAGGTATACTGCTGCGGCCAAACTGAGTGATGGTTTCAATGGGAGCAAATTATGCCTGTCAAACAGGGCGATCTGGGTCTATTGCAGCACTCCGCATCGCGGGAGCTTCTTCAATCAAAGATTCCGGCCCGCCTAGCCTATATCGCAATCGACGGCACGCCGCGGGTGATACCCATCTGGTTTCATTGGAATGGGACGGAGTTTGTCATGGGTACGCCACCGAAGGCTCCGAAGCTGAAAGCTCTGGCTAAGAATCCCAGAGTTTCGCTCACCATTGACGACAACACTTTTCCCCACAAGGTGCTGCTAGTCCGCGGCACGGCACATCTGGAACCCATGAACGGAGTGGTGCCCGAATATGCCATGGCCGCAGAGCGCTATTTCGGGCCCGACCAGGGCAAGGCCTGGGTCGCGCAAATGGCACAGATGATTCCCTCCATGGTTCGCATCACGATCACACCAGACTGGGTCGGCCTGCTGGATTTCCAGACGCGTTTTCCCAGCGCTCTCCCGCTCTAGTCTAGTAGCTTGCGGAAAAACTAGGTTCGACAAGATGGCGTTTGTTCCTACTTTGCCCAACCTATAAATATCGCCACGACGGCGAAAGTATCGTCTGTCCCAGATTTTTTCTTCCGTTAAAAGATGATTCCCTAAGGTTGTGCTGTGTTCGGGCGCTCAAGAAACTTCTTGACATCTCCATCGCGTAACTGTAAGGTTACGCATTATGCGGAACCGTTCGGTTACACATGCTGCGGCGGATACACATTTTTCGGCCCAAGCCGCGGAAGCCACCTTCCAGGCTCTTGCCGACCCTACCCGCCGCGCCGTGCTCGATCTGCTGCGGCACGGCAGCCAGCCCGCAGGTCAAATCGCCGGGGCCTTTCCGGTGTCGCGCCCAGCGATCTCGAAACATCTTCGTCTCTTACGCCGCGCCCATTTAGTACGCGAACATCGCGAAGGCCGCCTGCGCGTCTATCAACTTAATCCCGAACCTCTCCGCGCCGTGGACTCCTGGATCGAGCAGTACCGCAGCTTCTGGTCCCGCAGCCTGGCAAATCTGAAAACCTTCGTGGAAGCCGAACACGCCCGGGAAACACAAACTTCCCGCAAACCAAAGTGAAGTCTATGACCACATCGTAAAGGAAATTCTCATGCCGAAATTACTTCGCCCGTTGTCATTGATGTTTTTCGCCGCCACGCTGGCTACGTCTGCCTTCGCCCAGACCGATTCTCAAAAGGCGTTCGCCACGATCAAGAATATGCCCGGCTCCTGGCAGGGCTCAACTCCAGACGGCCGCCCGTTGAAAGTAACCTTCACAGTAGTTTCTGGCGGATCGGCCGTCATGAGCGAGATCCTCGGCGACGATGAAATGGTCTCGATGTTCCATCTCGATGGCAGCGACAGACTTCTTCTGACCCACTACTGCAGCGTCGGAAATCAGCCCCGCCTCCAAGCCAGCGTTTCGGCGGATGGCAAGACCATCACATTCAATTTTGTCGACGCCACCAACCTTGCCAGCCCAGATGCCGGCCACATGCAGCGCATGGTCCTGACCCTACTCGACGACAATCATCACACCGAAGACTGGACCTTCATCGATCATGGAAAAGTAATGAAGGAGTCTTTTGATCTGCGCCGCAAAATGTAGCGGCCAGACGAGGCTCCTGAACCATAGCGCACTATCCCGAGGCAAATTATGCAGGCAACTTCCACCAGTCCCGATGTCGAAGCCGTCGTCAGCGAGATTGAGATTGCGGCTCCGCGCGAGCGTGTCTTTCAGGCTCTCACCGACGCTACCCAACTCAAGTGTTGGTTCAGCGATCCATCCTGTCCCGTCAGGCTCTGGGAAATGGACGCCCGCCCTGGGCGGGCCGCTACCGCTACCTCACGGAAAAAGGCACCGTCGTCGTCAACAACATGAGCGAGTTCGAGTGTCAAGGTGAGATTCTCGAACTCGATCCTCCCCACATTCTCACCTACACGTGGATTGCGAATTGGCACGACGACGTGACCTGTCGCACGGTCGTGCGCTGGGAACTGACCCCTAAGTTGGGCGGAACGCATGTAAAAGTAACGCACCAGCGGCCTCAAGAATCTGCCCATCGCGCGCAAAGACTACTCCGGAGGGTGGGCCCGGCGTTCTGAAGATGCTGAAAGAATTCGCCGAGCAGTAAATTCGAGACAGACACGCCTGCCCGCCGCCGTTGATTTTGTTTTTTAGTTTGAGCAGGTAAAAGGTTCAGAGAGAATTCAAAAGGAGCAGGACACCATGGCAACCGCAACCATCACTCCCAATCAGGACACAGTCCTCGCCGAGGTCTTCATCGCCGCGCCCCCAGAGCGCGTCTTCGAAGCGATCACCGACCCCGCCCAACTCTCGCAATGGTGGGGCCAAAGCGAGCTCTACCGCATCACCGAACGGACTGCGGACGTTCGGCCCGGCGGCAAATGGTCCTGCGTGGGCGTGGGCGCCGACGGTAAGTCATTTCGCGTCGACGGCGAATATCTCGAAGTCGATCCGCCGCGCCGCCTGGTCCATACCTGGATCTCCAGCTACAGGGGCCCGCTCAAGACCGTGGTCTATTGGGATCTGCAAACGCAACCGGTGCACAATCTCCATCCCAGAGGTCCCCGCAAAGCAGGCACTGGAACCCTGGTGAAACTCCGTCACGAAGGCTTTGCCGGAGTCCCCGAAGCCGCGGCCGCACACGGCGACGGCTGGAAGCGCGTTATGGGATGGCTGGTAGCCTATGTAGAAAACGGAGAAACCGTAGACACACGCAAATGAGCGCAGGAAGGAAGGAAGAAAAGAAGAAGAAGAAGAAGAGGAAGAGGAAGACGAAGAAAGTGGGGTGCACCCCCGGCAAAGGAGTCCCCACCCTTCTCGCGCTCTGTGCGACAGGGCGGGACTTTGACGTTCCTGAGAAACCGGGGACAGGCGCAACGTTCCCAGTAACTAGTTTGAATCGCAACCCAGGGAGAAGCGCAGAGCGGCACACACCTCATTCATTCGGGCGGAACTAAGCTGGGCCACACGTTTCCCCAGGCGCTGTTGCGTCACCGTAACTGCATTGTGCAGATTCACCGCGCACGGGGACTTCATGCCGTCCTCCTCACTCAGAACGACTTCCGATGGTACGCCGCGAATCGTAGAGGTGACAGGCGCAACCGTGACTGTGGATAAATAGGCGATGGCGCTGTTGCGGGTGAGCACGAGGGCCGGCCGTTTCTTGTCGGGCGCGGCAAACTGGTAGAGCCGAACCTCGCCTCGGGCTATTCTTCCTCCGGCTATTCTTGCGGCCACGTGGCCTCCGATTCCCAGCTCCGCGCTTTCGCGTCGGTTTGCGACTGTCGCGAGTAGCCCTGGCGGTCGCGTTCTTCACTTGCTCGAAGTTCCAATCGGCGGAGATGTTCCCGGAGTGCGTCGCGCACCAAAGCGGAACGGTTTCGCCGAGTCCGCTTGGCGGCTTGGTCGGCGGCGTGTAACAGCTTTTTATCCAGCACGATTTGAACGATTTCCATATGTGGAATCCATTCCACAGTATATTCCACATAGAAGACATTTCAAAGCAAGTTGGCATGACAGCATGACAGGCATGACAGGGTTGAGCAGATCTAAACATCCGCACCCAAGCCAAAATCGGGCTCGAGTGGGCCACCTCGTCCTTCCGTCAGTCCAACCCCTCCTTTAACTCGGCAATCGAGTCGCTGCCGTTACAACGGTAATTTGGCGCAGCCGGCTAGTGATGAAACCCTAACAAAGGGACTTTGGCATGCAAATCGGCGACGAAGCGACATTTTGCATTTTCTGGGGAGCCGTAGCTTGCTATCTGGCCTACGTGCTTCTTTCAGGGCAGGCTTCCGATGATGGCCCGAAGCAATACAGCCTGTCGCGGATGTTTGACTTCAAGCGAAAGCGCGGAATCCCACATTGGCCTGTGATTCAAGCGACTGTAACTCAGGCAACTCGAACCATCTATTCGAAACTTATGGACTTCCACCGGGTAACCCCCGATAAAATCGATGTCGCATTCGAATACGAGGTAGCCGGCATCCGCTACGAGAACGGCTTTGTCGTTCTCTACCCGCCGAGGGATGGATATTGGGCCGGGTTAACGACGAACGTCGCTGTCGGCGAGAAAGTCATGGTCCGTTACGATCCAGAAAACCCCTCCGATTCCATTCCCGTGGAAAGAACCTGGCACAGCTGGCCGGTCTGGACACTGGCGTAGGATTCCCCTCAAGGGTGCGCCACGCTTTGACGCGCAGCCGGCTGAAACGGCTCGTCGTCATGTCGATGAGCCCGGCACCGAAGCTAATCTGTCCGCCACCAGATGCACCAGATTGCGATGGATGTATTCCCGGAATACAGCTGGTAAAATGATCGTCATGTCACGACACGGTTCAGCCCCACTGCTGAGGTGCGCGATTTTACTCTGTGGCCTTCTGTTCTGCCTGTACGCGACGCTGTCCTCTTTCGCGCGAGGGGCTCAAGCCGACAACAAGGCGGTTACCGCTAGTAGCTCGCCCACTCCGGTGCTCATCGAACTGTTCACTTCCGAAGGTTGCTCCAGCTGTCCTCCTGTCGATGGCCTTCTGCAAAAGTTGGACACCTTTCAACCCATTCCGGGCGCTCAGTTGATCGTCCTCAGCGAGCACGTGACTTATTGGGACCAGCAGGGCTGGAAAGATCCAAACTCCTCCTCCTCACTCACCGACCGCCAAAGCTCTTATGAAGGCGTTCTTGGCGAGAAAGAGGTTTTCACTCCCCAGCTAATCGTGGATGGAACCCAGCAAGTACACGCCGGCGATCCGAAGCAAATCAAAGATACTCTGCAGAAAGCCGCGTCCGCACCCAAGGTGGGCGTGCGCATTGGCGATGTGACTGTGGATGCCGGAAACCCGACCGCCCTGCGAGCGCACATTGAAACGGATGCGAATTTTGACAAAAAAAACGCCGACGTTTTTGTGGCGATCGCTCTCGATCATGTGGAGTCTCAAGTTTTACGCGGAGAAAATGGTGGCCGCCACCTGATACATGTCGCCGTCGTGCAGGAGCTCACCAAGGTAGGCAAGCTCCCGAAGGGAAAGAGCTTTTCCCAGGACATTCAGCTGAAACTCAAACCCGGGACAGACCCCAAAAACCTGAGACTGGTCGCCCTAGTACAAGAATCCGGCCCCGGCAAAGTGCTAGGGGCAGCCTTACGGAAGCCGGCAAACTGAACTCGGCGCGCTCGCGACGCCTGGTAGGAACACCCCGTGGGGGGACGCGACACTGCTGTCCGCCGTCTGGGAGTTGGTCTGCGCCGAACGAAAAAGACCGAGCTATGAAGATCGGTGTGCTGGCCCTGCAAGGTGATTTCGACGCCCACCGCCGTCGGCTCCAAGAGCTGGGTGCCGAAGTCGTACTTGTCAAAAAAACCGACCAGCTCGACAACCTCGACGGCCTCGTCATCCCCGGCGGCGAGTCCGGCACATTCCTGAAGCTGCTGGGTGACACCGGATTCGAAAAGCTCAAACAGTTTGTCCGCCTCAAGCCCACGTTCGGCACCTGCGCCGGCGCGATCCTTTTGGCCGCCGAAGTCGAGAACCCCAGGCAGTCCGGCTTAGGCGCACTCAACATCCGCATTCGCCGCAACGCCTATGGACGGCAGCTCGATAGCTCTATCCGCCAAGGCCGATTTCTCCAGGAAAACCGCGGGGACGCGCCGCTGGAAATGGTCTTCATCCGTGCGCCGAAAATCGAGCACATCGGCCCGGGCGTGGAAGTTATCGCTACCGAAGGAACCGACCCGGTTGCTGTCCGGCAGGGAAGAGCGATGGCCGCCACTTTCCATCCCGAACTCTCCGACGACATTCGCATTCACCAAGCCTTCCTCGAGCTGGTCGCGAACGGCAAAAAGCCCTGATCGCGAAACCCGCGGAAGCGTCCGCATCACCTGGAACTCGCTGACCTGGTTGACCATGAGGGAGCTTTGTTTCGTGGCGTAGCGATAGCGGCCGCCGGGGTGGGCGTCCATTTCCCAGAGCTTAACCGGGCAGGTGGGATCGCTAAACCAGCGTTTGAGTTGGGCGGGGTCCGTCAGGGCTTGGAAGACGCGCGCCGCGGCTCGGGGTAAAGGTCGTAGATCCGGTTCCGACTTTCGCGGTGTTTCGCGGACTAAGTGGGTATTCGGGTATGGACGCTTTCTTGGCGGCAAGGGAGGCGATTTTGAACTTCCATTTGGCCCTCATCCGGCAGACGGCCGCGGCGCCCAATCGCTCGGGCAGTTCATGGCGCGGCCTGCTTGCGAACTCCCCCGCAGGGTGAGACGATGATGCCGCACCGGAGCCCCCTCCCATGATCAACGGCGCCCACGTTGTTATCTATACCAAGAATCCGGAGGCGGATCGAGCCTTCTTCAGCGAGATCCTCAAGCTCCCCTCCATAGACGCAGGCCACGGCTGGCTCATCTTCGCCCTACCTCCCGCCGAAGCTGCTTTTCATGATTTAGCGAAGGAAGATCTGGACGAAGATGATGCCAGGCAAAACTCCCACCACGAACTCTACCTAATGTGCGACGACCTAGCGGCAACCTTGCACGATCTCAAATCAAAAAACGTCCCAGTCTCCGCCGTAAACGAACAGCGTTGGGGAAACCTGGCCACCCTGGCCCTTCCCAGCGGTAGCAAACTGGGCATCTACCAGCCCAAACACCCCAAGCCAGAGCAACATGGAAACGCTGCGCAAGAAGGTTGACGAGTCTCTGACACCAGGACCGGTTCGTCGCCCCGCTAACGCGGTGTGTTCAGCAGCTTGGCGCTCCTTCTGACATGTGTGGGCTTGTTTTGGTTTGCTGTCCTTCTCTGTGGCGCGGCGCACCAGCGAGATCGGCGTGCGCATGGCTCTAGGTCTAGGAGCGCGGGCCCGCGACGGGTTCCGGCTGGTGGTAGGCAACGGAATGCGGCTCGTGGGTGGCTGGGATCTTCATTGGCGCGGCGAAGGTCACTGCCGCGACCTGGATTCCCTGCAATCCTCGGAAACTCACCTGCTTTACACATTTGTCGTACCTGGCTGGGTGCAACGCTGCCGCTGTGCTACGCGGGTTGCGCGATGCCTTGGTAGGTGTAGGTCATCGGACGGGGTCCAGGGTGGTAAAAGGTCTTCAGCTCAACGATCTCAAATCCCGCCGCCGTAATGAGTTCGTCAATCTTACGGTTCAGATGGCAGCCTCCCCCGATCCGCTTCCATATCGGGGTCATCCTGTCCTGCCAAGCCGCAGTACGGCGATCCGGAGAGCGGCCATGTTCGATGAATACAAGGCGACCGTTCTCTCTGAGAACACGCTTCATCTGTCGTAGGGCCTTTGAGGTGTCGGGTATAGAACAGAGCGTCCAGGTCATAACAACCGTATCAATGGTTCCATCCGGTAATGGCAGAGCATCTTCAGTGGACTGAGACAAAAACTCGACTCTTGCACGAGTTGCTGTCGCCCTCTTCAATGCCATCCGTTGGAGTTCAACGGAGGGGTCTACACCATATACGCGCTGAACTGCTGACGAATAGAACGGCAAATTCAAGCCGGATCCGATGCCCACTTCCAATACCTCGCCGCGGGCATGCGGAAGCCATTCCGCTCGCAAGCGAGTTGTTTCCTTGTTCCTCATCGAGAGATCGACAAGGCGAGGCAGGACGTATTTTGTGTAGAGTCCCATCGGATTCTTTACCACAATTATTATGAGCCATCCAGGCAGCGTTACAGGTCACCCGTTTCTCACTTAGCGTTTATACTTTCCTTATATGTCTGACGGTCCACCAAAAGCTACGGAGAAGACGTTCTACCTCGAAACCTTCGGGTGCCAGATGAATGTGCACGACTCCGAGAAGGTTGTCGGCACGCTGGTGCAGGAAGGCTATCGGCAGGTGGAGACGGTCGAGCAGGCGGACCTGGTGCTCTACAATACCTGTTCCATCCGCGACAAAGCGGAGCAGAAAGTTTTCAACCGGCTCGCCGATTATAAGAAATATAAAAAGCAAGGCAAGACGTTTGGCGTGCTCGGCTGCGTCGCCCAGCAGGAGGGCGAAAAGATTTTCGAGCGCGCGCCCTACGTTTCGCTGGTGTGCGGATCGGCGTCATACCGCAACCTGCCGAACATGCTGGTGCAAATCCAGGCAGGGGGTCAGCGCGTGACCGGACTCGACGATCGCGAGACCGACGAGTGTTTCGAAACCGAATTCACCGCCCGCACCAATCCGCACCGCGGATACATCACGATCATCGAAGGTTGCGACAAGTTCTGCGCCTATTGCGTTGTTCCCTACACGCGCGGAAAGGAGCGCAGCCGCACTTCGGAATCGGTGCTGGCGGAGGCTCGCCAGATGGCCCATCTAGGCTACACGGAAATTCAACTGCTGGGGCAGAACGTAAATTCTTACAAAGATCCGGAAGGGAAGCCGGGTCCAAACAAAGGCGCCAAGAAAACTTTTGCCGAATTGCTGGCCGCGGTGGGAGAAATTCCCGGTATCCGTCGGGTGCGCTTCACCACCTCCCATCCCCGCGACTTCGGACGCGACATTGTCGAGGCCATCGATGCCGTCCCTACTCTCTGCGACCACGTGCACCTGCCGGTGCAGAGTGGCTCGACGCGCGTCCTCAACGCCATGCAGCGCCTCTACACCCGCGAACAATACCTGGAACGCATTGCCTGGATGAAGGCGGCAAAACGCGAAATTAGTATCACCACCGACGTGATCGTGGGTTTCCCAGGCGAAACCGAAGCCGACTTCGTCGCCACGCTCGACCTGCTGGATGAAGTCGGGTATGACGCCGTATTTGCCTTCAAATATTCGCCCCGGCCAAACACTCCGTCGCTGGCCATGGAAGATGCGATTGCCGACGAGGAAAAGGCGCGCCGCCTGGAAGTACTCATGGCCAGACAACGAGAAATACAAACTACACGTTACAAGAAGTACATCGGGACAACCTGTGAAGTAATGGTTGAAGGCAGGAATGAAGCCCGCGGCCAGTGGATCGGCCGCACCACGCATAACAAGACTCTAAACTTCATCGCTACAGCCGCTCCCAAGCTGGGAGGGTATGGCTCGGTACGCATTACCGGTGCTTTTCCCAACAGCCTGCTGGGCGAGTTGGTGATATAAGAGTGGCAAATAGCAGGAGATCGCCATGGAAGTAGAAATGACAATCCGGGGCCTGTTAATGGATCCGGTTTCGAATATGCCGATTGTGGTGTTGAAGGATGTGGGTGGGGACACGGTGCTGCCGATCTGGGTGGGAAATTGCGAGGCGCAGGCGATCGCGCTGGAGATGGAGAAAGTGAGCACGCCGCGGCCGATGACCCACGATTTGATCAAGAACGTGTTGACCGGCCTGGAAACGCAGGTACACAAGGTTGTGGTCACCGAGCTACGCGAAGATACGTTTTATGCGGTCATTTGGCTGGAGCGCGGGGGCGAGGTCATCAGCATTGATTCGCGGCCATCGGATGCTCTGGCACTGGCGCTGCGGGTGGACTGTCCAATTTTTGTGGAGGAGACGGTTCTGAAAACTTCGAAGCTGGCGGCGAATATGTCGGACCGGGTGACCAGCGAGGAATTGCGCAAATATCTGGAAGGCCTGAACGACGACGATTTAGGGAAGTACAAGATGTAACTTCCAGGGCGGAAGCGACCAGGTTGAAGTTTTTGATTTGTTCCTCGAGGTCGCGGAGTTTGCGGGGTTTGTCCATGAACTCCGCTGTATTCTCAAAGAAGCCGGGCGCAGACAGGTTCGCCGCTAGTCTGATGATTTTGAGGAGTTCAGCGGGGCTTCCGGGCCTGAATCCGTCTTGCTTGCGCTGGATAAGTGGAGCGCAAAATCCTAACCGCGGCGGCTGGCCCGCAATTACAGACAACCTAGCGGTTTCACGCAAGATGCATTGATGCGTGGTCTCGGCGTAGGCGTCAAGCAGGGAATTGTCGCAACTTGCCCCGCCGCGGCAGCTACTGACTCTTAGGTTACTTCATGCGGGCATAGCTGCCTATTCGGGCACTGTCTTGCGCCCAACACGCGGCGCTCAACAGGATGACGACCAGAAATAGTTTCATCGCTTCTCTTTCCCGCTTGTCACCGGACATCATCAACTCGTGGGGTAGCCACAGGAACGGATGACTTCTCCCCAAGATATTTGGCTGCGTGAAGCTTGGTGAGGCAGTTCTTTGTCTTGGACGGCCCAACCAAAAGATACTTCACTTCTCGCCTTTCTTCTGCTTGGACCAACGCGCTTCCACGGCCTTGCGGGCTGAGTTGGATCGCCTTTACAGTAGCGCTTTCTTCTTGCGCTCTCGGGTCTTCTTCACGCGGGCCATCGCTGCCTGGCGCTTCCGAGTTTTCGCAAGCAGGGCTTTGGTGCCCTCGGTGATCTCCTCCGTAAGTTTTTTGAGTTCGACCTTCTGTTTGGCCCAGCGGGCTTCTACGGCTTTGCGGGCGGACTCGCTACGTTCCTCGGCGCTCAACTTCTTCGCGCGGGCCTCGCCTCCCTTTCTAGCAAATCGCGTTGCATAGCTCTCAGTCATGCCCGCATCATGGCACAAAATGAGCATACGTGCAAGTAAGAATTCGCTGGTCATACGTGCCAGCACGTATTAAGCTAGTTCTATCAATATCGACCAACGAATTGAAGCGTTAACGATGAACCTTGAACTGCTCACACGCGACGTACACGACCTGCAAGGCGTCGTGAAGGACTTGGCGAATTTCACGAAAGATGTTGCGGTTGGCACGGCTCGGCTACTAGTGGCAGTCGAAGCGCACGAACAGCGCATCAGCGATTTGGAAGGCAAACAACCTCAGTAGTTCGACATCAAAGCGCCCCGATTTACCCTCTTCGAATCTTTCTGCTTGGACCAGCGCGGCCTGAACTGCGCAACGGACGAGCGGGGGGATGCTGGTGCTCTACAATACCTGTTCCATCCGCGACAAAGTGGACTGTCCAATTTTTGTGGAGGAGACGGTTTTGAAAACTTCGAAGCTGGCGGCGAATTGTCGGACCGGGCGACCAGCGAGGAATTGCGCAAATATCTGGAAGGCCTGAACGACGACGATTTGGGGAAATACAAGATGTAGGGCGGTTGATGACTCATTGCGGTTGATGCTCATTAAAGACTGCTGCCATTAATCTTGATGATGACGCTTTGGAACTCGTCCGCCGCTACTCGCAATCTCGACCCGTGGCTTTAGGGAAAGCCGCCTCGGAACTGATAAGGAAGGGGTTTTCCAGCCCGACGCCGACGCGCATCGTGAATGGGATTGTTGTGTTCGACGTCCCACCGGATTCACCCAGCATCACATCCGAAAGAGTCAAAGAGCTCGAATCCGAGCTAGAATGACGGCCGTTTCAAGCAGCGTGCAAAAGTGGTTTGGCCACAATGCGTCGAAGGGGTGGGCCACTTGCCCCATGGTTGAGGCCGGGTTTGTTCGCATCTTGTCAAATCCTGCCTTTTCGGTCCATGCGGTCTCTCCCAGGAAGCCCATCGAAGCTCTCGAAAATCAACACCAAGCACCCCACACATTAATTCTGGCCGGATGACACCCCTCTGGCAACTGCAATGGCGAAATTGCAGGATCGAATCGTGGGCCATCAACAGATTACGGACGCGTATCTACTGGCGTTAGCGATGAATCATCGCAGTAAACTGGCAACGTTAGACAAAGGAATCCGTGCCTGGGGAATTGAAGCGGCCATCGAAGTGATCGGGTAAGGGCAAGGGACCGAAGAATGACCATTCTGCAACACACGTTCTCGTCGACTTTACATAATACCTGTTATCGGACATTAAATATGGCGACGCGGCGATGCGGCCGGGCCTACCCCAGACGGCGGCCAGTGTGAACGGCCTCGTTTCCCTGAAAAAGCCGGCCAGCGCGCCAGAAATCCGACGTCTGCATCAGGGATAGCACGCCTTTTCTAACGAGGCGTGAGAATGTCCTACACGTGTCCTACCTGAGAGGGTTTTCCACAGGTATTTTGTAAATGTCATTGACAATGCACACTGGGCGGTAATAACAAGGCTTCGACCACAAGCGGAAATCTAGTGGTAGGAGATGCGTGTGCAAACAATCGAGGAAACGAAAACCCCGCCGTTGAACCGGCGGCGAATCATGATTTTCTCATGCCTGACCGCAGTTCTGATGCTTTCGCTGCCGAGTTGGGCAGCAGCGGATAAGTGGCAACTGCTCACAACCCCGGCGCCAACCCCTTTCCTGGACGTGATGCTTCTCATGCCTGATGGCTCGGTCATGATCCTGTCAGCCAACGACAACCAAACCTGGGTAAAACTGACTCCCGACATCTACGGCAGCTACCTGAACGGAACTTGGAGCACCGTGGGCAAGATGAACATCCCGCGACTCTATTTCGCCTCGCAGGTGCTGCCTGACGGCAGGGTCTGGGTCACTGGCGGCGAGTATACCGGCCCCTACTACGACCCGAATATCACGGGCAGCGGCGAAATCTACGATCCCACGACGAACAGCTGGAGTTGGACTGCGAATTTCCCCATCTGCCAGCCTGGGCCTCGTACTGTGAATGTCACTTCGGATGTCGTTCTGGCTTCCGGTTCGCCGACTGTGACCGGCATTTACTCGACCGATCGCATCCAGCCTGGGTGGACAGTAACCGGGGCTGGCATCCCTGCTTCAACCACGGTTGTATCGGTGGATTCACCGACGCAGGTGACCATTAGCAACAATGCCACCTCTACGGGCCCTTCGACCGCCGTGCGTTTCCGCGGGCGAACGCCGAGCTGTTTTGGCGACGAGCCCTCGATTCTGCTGCCCGGCGGCGAGATCCTGGGCGGCAGTATCTTCACCGCGACTCCCTATATCTATTCACTGGCGGCGAATACCTGGACGCCGGCGGGCACCAAGGTCTACAACGATCGCAGCGATGAAGAAGGCTGGGCAGTCCTGGACGACGGCCGTGTCATAAATTACGACTTGTTCCACTCCGTGGCGAACAACAACGGATACGCCGAGCTTTATAACCCAGCCACCAATTCCTGGTCGGCCATCTCGCCGGCCGATGGCAGCGCGAACGGCACACTGCCCGTACTCAGCAGTTCGGCGCTTGGCTTCGAGCTCGGGCCGCTGCTTCGGCTACAGGATGGCACGATGGTGGTGATTGGCGCCAATCAACACACGGCGAGGTACACACCCTCAACCAATACCTGGGCAGCGGGCCCGGACATGATCGGTTCCCTCAGCAATGCCTACGGCACGATCAACAACGCCAAGTTCGGCGCGGATGATGCCCCGGCGGCGGCCTTACCAAATGGGCACCTGATCATTGGAACCGACGCCGGAGCCAATCCAGTTGTTCTGTCCAGCACGACAACGGCCGGTTCCGCGGTGGTCACCGTTTCATCCACGGCCGGGCTGCAGGTGGGCTGGTCGGTTGCCGGCAGCGCCGTCGCTTCAGGGTCCTCGATTTCCAGCGTTGACAGTTCGACCGAAGTCACGCTTTCTGCTAATGCCCAAACGACCACCACTTCGAACCTGACATTCGGTGGCATTTTCAGCTCGCCGATGCTGCTATTCGATTTCAACCCGAATAACGGCAAGATGACTCCGATGAACGTTCCCGATCCGAACCTGCCGTTCATTCCGGCGTTCATCACGCGCATGCTGGTGCTGCCAACCGGCCAGTTATTGTTCAACGATTCTTCCAACCAGCCCTGGGTGTACACGCCACAGGGGGCACCGCCTGATACTGCTCTCCCAACGATCACGGGAGTGGTCGCGAACGGTGGCGGCTCTTACACGCTGACCGGCACGCAGCTGAATGGCCAGTCTGCAGGCGCAGCCTATGGCGATGACGCGCAGATGAACGAGAACTATCCGATCGTTCGCTTGCAGACAGCGCTTCCGCACGACGCCATCTGCAATCCTGACGCACACATGTGCAGGGTTTACTACGCGCGGACGAGCAACTGGAGTTCGGTGGCGGTAGGCGGTGGATCCACACCAGAAACGGTGAATTTCACGCTGCCCGCTGGCATTGCTTCGGGTACGTATTTGTTGACGGTAACGGGCGCAGGCATAACCTCTCCGCCGGTTACGCTAAACGTGCCGTAAATTAAAAACCCATTGGGACACAGAGCGACGTATCTTTTCGGCGACTCTGTGTCCCGTTTCCTTCTGTGCTTTGATCGCGAGCTTTGATACGGCGCTCGCCTTCCAGACAATTAGAATTAGAACATCAGTATCAGTACTGTGTTAAATCGGCAGGGCCCCCGGGCCTCAACCCGAGGTAATCGTGTACTTCAGCAGGCACCACAGGGCGCGGAAGCCGTCTTTCCAGCCTATCTTTTTCCCTTCCTCATAGGTGCGGCCCCAGTAACTGATGCCGACTTCGTAGACGCGCAGGCGGCGCTTGGCGATTTTCACCGTGATCTCCGGTTCGAAGCCGAACCGGTTCTCCTCGATCGGAATCGACTGCAGCACTTCGCGGAGGAAAGCTTTATAGCAGGTCTCCATGTCGGTCATGTTCATGTTGGTCAGGGCGTTGGAAATCAGCGTCAGCACGGAGTTGCCCACGGAGTGCCAGAAATAAAGGACGCGATGCGGACCCGATCCCAGAAAACGCGATCCG
>Ga0210406_10000754_pt1 | contig 42538 bp, 43 predicted proteins | sample IncBWC30MmetaG_FD_155454 | JGI IMG/M metagenome (GOLD analysis project Ga0210406, IMG submission 155454) | Forest soil microbial communities from Barre Woods Harvard Forest LTER site, Petersham, Massachusetts, United States - Inc-BW-C-30-M | ecosystem: Environmental > Terrestrial > Soil >...
GGTTCCAGATTGCGCAATTGGTCGTGAGCATCCGCGAGCGCGAGCAACTGCGCGATGTGACCGGCGATCCGTGGATGGGCCGCACGCTCGAATGGTCAACGTCTTCGCCGCCGCCGGCGTTCAACTTCGCTTTTCTGCCCCATGTCGAGAGCATCGACGACTATTGGCGCACGGCGCGCCTGGCGGAGCGTGGGTTAGGTCCTACGGTCGAGCCGGTCTACAAGCCGATCGAGATGCCGCGAAACAGCCCGACGGGCTTTATCTGCGCATTCTTCGCGACGTTCGCCGGCTTCGGCATGATCTGGCAGATCTGGTGGCTGGTCATTGTCGCCATGATCGGCGCTTTCGCGACATTCGTCGTCTTCGCTTGGCGCGATCGGACCGAATATGAGATCCCGGCCGAGGAGGTCGCTCGCATCGATCGCGCGAACAGGCGCGCGCGGGGCGAAGCGCTTGTCAGGGCGGAGGCCCTGTCATGACGGCCTTTCAGGCAGGCGCGGATTACGGCGACGGCCGGCGCGAGGAGGCGCGAGGCCCTGCCGCAATCGCCTTGGATCACACCGACCCGGCATCGAAACGCATCATTGTCGGCTACGGCTTCTGGATCTTCCTGCTCAGCGACATCATCATGTTCTCGGCGTTTTTCGCCACCTATGCGGTGCTCTCCGGCGAGACCGCGGGAGGGCCGAGCGGCAAAGATCTCTTCGACCTGCACAATGTCGCGATCGAGACCGTCTGCCTGTTGCTTTCGAGTTTTACCTGCGGCTTGGCCGCGATCGGCGCGAGGGCGCATAACGGCCTCATGTACTACGGCGGTATGGCCGCCACTTGCGTGCTCGGACTTGGCTTCCTTGCGATCGAGATCCACGAATTCGTCGGCCTGATCGCTCAAGGCGCGGGACCCAGCCGCAGCGCGTTCCTATCCGCCTTCTTCACCTTGGTCGGTTGTCACGGCGTTCACGTCACGCTCGGCACTTTATGGCTGCTGACGATGATCGCGCAGGTGTTCGCTAAAGGCTACCGCGCCGACATCCTGCGTCGCGTCCTTTGCTTCGCGCTCTTCTGGCACACGCTCGACATCATCTGGGTCGCGATCTTCACGGTCGTCTATCTTTTCGGAGCAGGCGCATGAGCTCAACCGACGACTATCAGCCGCTCCATGGAGCCGACCATGCCCCCGGCGACGAGACCATGGGACGCCACGAGATTGCGGAAGGCGTCGTTGGCTACCTTATAGGACTTGGCCTGGCGATCCTGCTGACAGCGGTGTCTTTCTTCATCGCCGGGACGTCCTTGGTCTGGCACCCCAGCATTCCGATCGCGCTGGTGGTGCTGGCGATCGCTCAGATCGGCGTGCACTTGGTCTTCTTTCTCCACATCACCACCGGGCCCGACAACGTCAACAACATCTTGGCGCTGGCGTTCGGCGTCCTGATCGTCTTTCTTCTGATCGTCGGGTCGCTCTGGATCATGTACAACCTGAACCAGAACATGGGGCCGATGCAGATGCCAATGGGATAATGTGGCGTTCGGGGCGTGGTTTCGTGCTCAGGAAAGCGCGCCGAAGGGCGCGGCTTCGCTGATCTGCTTGACCTTGCGTGTCCAAATGCGCACCGGGCTCGCCCGGCCTCGCAAGCTATGTTCGCCTAGATCTTCCAATCGGCCGATACGCTCCGCGGCGGCTTCCGGGGACAAAGCTTGGATCGCCCGAACAACAGGATCTCCGACAACCAACGACGTTTTCAATGAGCGGGTCAGCACCTGTAGCCGCGCCGCAGTGTTGACCGTATCCCCAATCGCGGTGAACGACATGCCGTGTTCGCTGCCAACATCGCCAAGCACAACCGGTCCGTAGTTGAGGCCGATGCCAATATCGAGCCGGGCGTCTCCCTTCTCCTCCCGTTCCTGGTTCCAAACTTCGAGCGTCTCGAGCATCATCTCGGCGCAATTCAGCGCGCTCGCGGCGTCGTCGGGGCTCGCAGCTGTGGCGCCGAACACGGCGACGATCCCGTCGCCCATATATTGGTCGACCATACCGCCGCTGGCGAAGATCTGCGCCGTCATTCGGGTATGAAACTCGCGCAACATTGCGAGCACGTCTTCGGGAGCCATAAGCTCCGCCATTCGCGTGAACGCGACAATGTCGGCAAACAGAACAGCGACCGTTTCCCGGCGACCGGCCCCGAGCGGTTCGTCCTGGGCGGCCAGCAACTCGACGATGTTCGGCGAAAAATAGCGTGAAAGATTGTTCCGTGCTCGTTCAGCAGCCATGCGCTGCCGGTCCATCTCTCGCAGCTTTGCGACATTGGCCAGCGCCTTGCGGACCGTAATCTCGAGATCGCGCAGATCCACCGGCTTGGTGACGAAATCGAAGGCGCCGCGATTCATTGCGGTTCTCAGATTCGTCATATCTCCGTACGCCGAGACGATTATCGCTTGCACCTCCAGTTGCCGCTCACGAAGTTCGCTGAGCAACGTCAATCCATCCATCACCGGCATGTTGATGTCGAGCAACATGAGGTCGATGTCCGGTTCGGCTGATAGCGCCGCAAGCGCCTCCTCGCCATGGTGAGCGAAACGGAATTCGAACTCCCGGTCGCGAATCTGGCGACGGAAGCGCTGCGTGATCAGGAGCTCAAAATCAGGCTCGTCATCCACAGCGAGTATCTTGGCTGAAGCGGCCAACGGGCTCCCCTTAACTTAACGGTCCGTGCAACTCGCGCAGGCGACTCTTCAAGAAATCAAAGTCGACCGGCTTGGTCACAAAATCAGCCGCGCCGCTCTCGGCGGCTCGCCGCCGCCGTTCATCGTCGCCGTAAGCGGTCAACATCATCACCGGGAGCTCAGGTCGTCTCTTCTTGATTTCACGCAGGAGCGCCAGACCATCCATTCCGGGCATATTAATGTCTGACAAGATCACGATCGGCCGTGGCTCGATTTCGACGGCGAGACGTTCCAGCGCTTCTGAGGCAGAAAGCGCAAAATGCAGGACATAGACGCCCCCTCGCGTCTCGCGACGAAATTGCTGCCGAAATAGGATTGCGACATCGGGTTCGTCATCGACAATCAAGATGCTGACCGGCATGACCTCGTAACTCATGTGGAAGGAGTGAGCGCACCTTTCGCGCCGAGGCCGCGGGGCAGACACACCACGAATTCGGTGAAGTCTCCGACCGTGCTCGAAACCTCGATTGTCCCACCATGCTGTTTGGTGACGATTTCATAGCTGATCGACAGTCCGAGCCCGGTGCCCTCGCCACTCGGTTTCGTGGTGAAAAAAGGTTGGAAGAGCTTGTCCCTGATCTCGGCGGGAATGCCGTTTCCGTTGTCGCGCACCCGCACTTCAACGGCTTTCCCAAGATCGCGTGAGGTCACGGTCAACGTCGGTTTGAACTCCCCATCATCGGTCTCTCGCCGGCGCTTGTTCGCGGCGTAAAAGGCATTGCCGAAGAGATTGAGGAACACGCGCGTCATATCTTGCGGCACAAGCGCGATCGGCGCGATATCCTTGCTGTAAGCCCGTTCTATCGTCATGTTGAAGTTTTGATCCTGAGCGCGGGCGCCGTGATAGGCGAGATTGAGCGACTCGTCGACCAAAGCGTTGAGATCGACCCTTTCCAGACTACCGCTGCCGCTGCGGGAATGAGCCAGCATGCTCTTGACGATATTGTCGGCGCGCTTGCCATGCTCAACGATCCGTTGGAGGTTGCCGATCAGCATTTCGCTTGCCTCATCGACTTCGCGGCGCCGTCGCTCGTCGAGCGACGCAAGGGCCGGCGCGGCGGCCTCGTTCAGCTCGCCCAGCAGGCCGACGGAAAGGCTCGCGAAATTGTTGACGAAATTGAGAGGGTTCTTGATTTCGTGCGCGATTCCCGCGGTCAATAGACCAAGCGAGGCCATTTTTTCAGCCTGAATGAGATTGGCTTGAGCCGCCTTCAGGTGGTGCAGCGCGGCCTCGGCAGTGTCGCGCGCGGTCCGTGTTTCCATCTCTGCCTGTTGTCGTTCGCGTTCGAGTCGGTCCCGCTCGGTCAAACTGTCACGCAACATGCTGAGCGTTTTGGTCATGGCTGCGATCTCGGGGACTCCTGAGGGCGGCATAGCGACGTTCAGTTCACCACGCGTGATTGAGGCGATGCCCCGGTCCAGCTGCTTCAATGGTACAGTGATCGAGCGCACGGTCAGCGCGGTGAAGGCCAATGCGAAAAGCAACGCGCCAATTCCCCCCGCTATCGCTAACTTGACGGCGAATTCCGCCTGCCGAGTGGATGCATCGCGCCGACCGAGGGCCCGTTGCTCGACTCTGTCCACGACCTTGTCGAGGTGGTCGTCGATAGTCATGACCCGACTCTTGGCTTGCGCCAGCAGGGCGTTGCCGGCGGCGCTGTCGTCGCTTGAATAGGCGACCCCCGCCTGCCGCGCCAGATCGGTCAGGGTGTAGACCTCCCCTGCGATGGCGGTGACGCCCGCAGGGTCGACCGCGGAAATCGCCTTCAAATCGGCGTCGAGACCCGCCTTGGCGGCATCGGCCGCTCGCTGAGATGCCGCGAGCTGCGTCACCGCGGAGTCAATTGCCCAATATTTCAAGTCGCCGAAATGCTTGCTGGCCGAATTAGCATTCTTTACTACTGAAACAAGCCTGGCTTCCTCGGCAAGACTTTGCGAGTCGCGGGCCAGCTCCCGGATCAGAAATGCGGAAGAGCCGGCGAGGATCGCCAGTAGCAGGACTGACAGAAGGATCAGCCTTAGGCGAATCGAGAAATTCGGCATCGATCGGGTTCACGAAGGCCGCCGGCGACGTGCAGGAAGCGACGGCCCATTCACGCCAAAGGTCGAGTCTGTCAATCCCCACCCGGTCGCCGAAGCCAACTCAGACGTCACGGATCGTCCAAAGTTCGACGCTCGCCAACTCCATCACACAGTTGGCGGGCCGGCAAAAGAATGTCACACTGGGGATAGATTATGCGACGAGACGCACAGCTCAATCCCTACTATTTGTGGGGATTGAGCTGTTGTGAGCCAAACGGAGTAAAAGATGAAAGCCTTGAAACCTCAGCGCGCTCTCATTCCTTTTATTGTCCTTCTGGGCTTTCTGAACGCGGGGGCTGCGCTCGCCGACGCCACTTCCTTCAAGGTCCCGCTGAGTGGCGCACAAAGTGTGCCGGCGGTGGACACGACAGGCTCGGGAACCGCCGAGCTGACATACGACCCAGCGACTCGGATCGTCACCTGGAACATCTCTTACACTGGGCTGTCGAGCCCGATTACGATGGCTCATTTCCACGGCCCAGCCAAGCAAGGCCAAAATGCTCCGGTCGTGATCTGGCTCAGCACGCAGGGCAAGTCGCCTGCGAACCCGATGACAGGGACGGCCACGCTCACCCCGGATCAGGCGAAGCAGTTTTCCGCCGGGGAGTGGTACGTCAACGTTCACAGCCAGTCTCATCCGGCAGGGGAAATCCGCGGTCAGGTCATTCCTCCCAAGAGCTGACGGGGCTCACAAGAGGTTAACCAGCAAGGCTGTCGCCACGGCGCAGCCGAGCAGCAGGACGGCTGCTCGCGCCGGACTGCCGGCCCGCGGCTCGGCGACGCTTGCGGGCAAGACCTTTGTTCCCGTGATCATCGGGCGTAGCAGGTTCTGACCCTTGACCGCCGCAAACCCCGCGATCGCGAGAACATGGAGTACGATGGCGGCCAACAGCGCATCCCATAGGATCGCGTGAGAGGACGCAATCGCGTTGGCCACCCATGCCGGCACCATCTCGGTCATCGGCCCTTCGTCGGCGATGTCGTTGGCGACATAGAGTCCAGTCAGTGTCTCAACGAGAAGCAGGGCGAGCAGGATGAGCACCATCCAGCCGCCAGCCGGGTTGTGTCCGACTTGGTGGTCGGGCTCTCGCCGAAGCGAGTGTTTCAGATGCTGTAGGACCGTTCGCGGAGATGAGAGAAAGCCACGAAAGCGCGCTGTCTCGCTGCCAAAGACGCCCCACGACAGTCTGAACAACAAGAGGGTGAGCACCGCGTCGCCGACCCATCCGTGCCAGACCATCCAGTTGAGTCGCCACGTCGCATAGGCGGCCGCGACAAGCGCCACGATGAGCCAGTGGAAGACACGGATAAAAATGTCCCACACGAGAACGATGCGCGGCGCAGATCCCATCGCCTGACCCGTGTCGGCAGATTCGCTCAGGGGACTATCGCAATATCGCCCGTGGCCGTCCATTCCGGCTCCGATTTAGAGTATTCTAGCGGAAATGGCGCCCCGCTCGGTTTGTGCTCGCTTGGAAAGTGATCGCTCGAATACGGGACTGATGACGGGATTCGATGACAGAGACAGGAGCCAGTCGACAGTCTTTGTTTGAGAGCGCTTTGGCGGAACTCCGCGCCGGGAGGACCGAAAGCGCGGCAATTGTGTGCGATCGGATCTTGGATTCGGCTCCACAAGACCCAGCGGCGCATCAACTGGCGGCGACAATCGCGCTCCGACGCGGGCGCCTCGACGAGGCGGCGCGCTGGGCCAACTCCAGCCTGAGTTTGCGCCCCGATCATTCACCGACGTTGATTGTCGCTGCGCGCGTGGCGCGCGCCGCGGGAGATCTTGCGCAGGCGCGAATATGGTTGGAGCGCGCCGCCCGCTTGGCCCCCGATCGGCCAGAGCCTGCCTTCCTGACTTGCGTGACGCTCATCGAGTCGAGCGATGAGAAAGCGGGGTGGGCTCTTGAAGACCTGCTGCTGCGTTTTCCGAACTTTGTCGATGGCTGGCGCGAGATCGGCGAGGCGCTCCGCAAAGCAGGCCAACCGAAGGCGGCCGTGCTCGCCTTTGCGCGCGCGGCCGAATCTTCGGCCGATCCGACGGACACCGCGCGATTGGGTGCGGCTCTGCAGGCGCTCAACCGCCCGCAGGAGGCCATCGTCGCTTTCCGGCGAGCGCTTGAGGCGGCGCCCGATCTCGTCGAAGCGAGAGCGGCGCTTGGAGCGTGCTTGAGACAGACGGGCGAACCGCAACTGGCCCGCGCTGAGCTTGAACAAGCCGTAAAGCTTCGTCCGGGCGATGGCCGCGCTTGGTTCGCGCTCGGATTGGTCTGCGAAGACCTGCGCGATACGCCAGGCGCGATCGAGGCCTATCGCCGCAGCATCGAGGCGCAGCCGGATGTTCCTGAAGCCCACGTCAATCTGGGACTCAATTTGCAAAACGCCGGCGATCTCGACGCCGCAATAGCTTCCTACCGATGCGCGATGCGCCTCCGGCCCGATACGTTCGGTCGCATCGCCCAAGCGCTGACGTCAGCCAAGAAAGGCTGCCTCTGGCTCAATTCAGCGCAACTGCGCCGAATGCTTGAGGCTTGAGCGCTCGCGGCGCACGCGAAATCGCCGGCGATATGCGCCGGGATGTGAGAGCAGGATGTTCGCGGTGGACTGATAGCGGTCCGCTTCTTCCGCGGAGAACGGCTGGAATTGGAGTTCCAGCGCTTCGCGCAAGATCGGAAAGCACTGTGCGATCGGGGCGCCTCGGGGCAGCACGCCTTCGAAATTCGCATCCGTCCAAACGGCGGGAAACAAGATGCCGATGTCGGTGAAGCGGTCGCAATCCACGACGCCGGTCAACAAGCGGAACGGCAGATCCGCGCGGTTCACAGGATGCGTGGCGAAAAGCGAATAGCCCGGCTCGAGCTCGATTGTCCAGAAGCTGTTGAACTTCACGATCGCAACTTCGGGATCGTAAAACGGAGTGCCCGTGACTTGCGCGGGAACATGAAAGCTGACCGGGGAGCGCGGATGGGCTTCGACGGTCAGAGCTGGATGGTCCCAATCCCAGGACAGAACGCCGTCGCGGACGGTTACGTCGCAGGGCAGGGGAATGATGAAGCCGTGCGACATCGCGTCGACGAAGGGCGGGCATTGCTTGACCGTTCGCACCTCCTGCCCATGCAGCTCGGAAAAGGCGGTACGCGGCATCGCGCGCAGCCACTCCGGCAACGCCGCGCGCGCGGCGACAGGGCGCATCAACTCGTTCTCAATCGCAGGATCGCAACGAAATACGATCCGCATGATTCTAGATCTCCGGTCGCAGAACCGTGCGGGCGACAGCGTTGCGCCAGCCGCGATAACGGGATTCGCGTTCGCTTGCCGCCATCGACGGCATGAAGCTCGCCTGCCGCCGCCAAGTCTTCGCGAACTGCTCAGGCTCGGGGTAGAGGCCCGCCTGCCAGCCCGCCAGATAGCCTGCGCCGAGAGCGGTGGTCTCGAAAATCTCGGGGCGGTCGACCTGCGCGCCCAACATGTCAGCGAGAAATTGCATCGTCCAGTCGCTGGCGCTCATTCCGCCGTCGATCCGGATGACCGAAGCAAATTCGCTGCCCCATAGCCCTTGGGAATCGGCGCGCATCGCGTTGACGAGATCGCGGGTCTGATAGCCCACGCTTTCGAGCGCCGCGCGCACGATCTCCTTGCGCGTGGCGCCGCGCGTCAAGCCGAAGATCGCCGCGCGGGCCTCGCTATCCCAATGGGGAGCGCCAAGGCCGGTGAAGGCCGGTACCAGATAGACCTGCTGGCGGGGGTCGGCGCTCGCCGCCAATTCGCCTGCTTCCGGGGCGGTGGCGAGAATGCCGAGGCCGTCGCGCAGCCATTGCACCGTCGCGCCCGCCGAGAAGATCGAGCCCTCGAGCGCAAAGGTGAGCTTGCCCTTGAACTGGTAGGCGATGGTCGTCAGCAATTTGTGCGTCGACTCGACAGCCTTGTCGCCGGTGTTGGCGAGCGCGAAGCATCCTGTCCCATAAGTCGACTTCACCATGCCAGGACGAAAACACGCTTGGCCAATCAGCGCCGCCTGCTGATCTCCAGCGATTCCACGGATGGGGATCGCGACGCCGAGATGTTCGGCCGCCGCCTCGCCAAATTCGGCGGCGCAGTCCTTCACCTCGGGCAGCATCGACCGTGGGATACGGAAGAGCGCGAGCAGATCGTCGTCCCACGCGCCGGAATGAATATTGAACAGCAATGTCCTCGAGGCATTGGTGGCGTCGGTGACGTGAACCTTGCCGTTGGTCAGTCGCCAGACGAGAAAGCTGTCGACGGTGCCGAAGGCCAGGTCTCCGCGTTCCGCTTCAGCGCGCGCGCCAGGAACGTTGTCGAGAATCCAGGCGATTTTCGTCGCCGAGAAATAGGGATCGAGCAGCAACCCGGCGCGCGTGGACACGAGCTTCTCGCATCCGCGATCCTTGAGTTCGGCGCAAAGCGGCGCCGTCCGGCGATCCTGCCAAACGATCGCGTTGTGGATCGGCCGGCCAGTTGTCCGGCTCCAGACAAGTGTCGTTTCGCGCTGGTTTGTTATCCCGAGCCCGGCAAGCGCGCCTGGGTCGACGCCGGCCCTGGACAGAGCCTGCCGCGCTGTCGAGAGCGTGGTTCGCCATAGCGACTCCGGGTCATGCTCGACCCAGCCCGGCTGAGGAAAGATTTGCGGAAACTCCTCCTGCGCGATCGCGACGAGCGCGGCGTCCGTCCCAAAAATAATCGAGCGCGTCGAGGTCGTGCCCTGGTCGACGACGAGAACATGCCCGGTCATGCAGACTATCCTGACCAAAATGCAAAGGGGTCGGGCTGCTCAGCCCGACCCGATTGACGATCGAAGTCTTGTCAGCGCTACTTCTTGGGCGCGGCCGCTGTCCAGGTTTTCAAGAGCTCGTCGTAGTCGACGGTCTCTCCTGGCGGCTTTTCATTGGCGAGCTTGCGCTGGGGCGCGAGAGTGCCGTCCTTCTCGGCCTTGGCGTACCAATATTCGGGGTCCCGCTCCTCGTTCATCTTCGGGCCGAGCTTGCCCTGGGCGCCGGATTTCTCAAGCCGCGTCATGATCGCGTCCTGATCTCGGGCCAGACCGTCCATCGCCTGCTGATACGATTCCTCGCCGGAGATGCCCTTGGAGACGTTCTGCCACCAGACCTGAGCCAGCTTGCCGTATTCGGGCACGTTGACGCCGGTCGGTGTCCACAGTTTGCGCGCCGGGCTGCGATAGAACTCGACCCAGCCGCCAACTTTCGGAGCAAGATCGGTCATCGCCTGGCTCTGGATGTCGCTCTCGCGAATCACGTGCAGGAACGTTACCGACTTCTTCAGGCTCACCGTCTTCGACACGCAGAACTGCGAGTAGAGCCAGCCCGCTTTCACACGCTCCAACGGAGCGTATTTGAGCAGGGTCCAACAGCCCACGTCCTGATAGCCGAGCTTCATGCCCTCCTTCCAATAGGCGCCATGCGGGCTCGGCGCCATGCGCCATTTCGGCGTGCCGTCCTTGTTCATGACCGGCAGATCAGGCTTGGAGAGCGCGGCGGTGAAAGCGCTGTACCAGAAGATCTGCTGGGCGATGTGTCCTTGTCCGGGCACTGCGCCCGCCTCGAGGAAATCCATGCCCGCGGCTTCCGGCGGCGCGTATTTCTTCAGCCACTCGACGAACTTGGTCAGCGCGTAAACAGCCGCAGGACCGTTGGCGTCGCCGCCGCGACTGATCGAAGAGCCGACCGGTATGCCATTCTCCGCGCGGATGCCCCATTCGTCGACCGGCCGACCGTTCGGAAGGCCGCGATCGCCGTTACCGGCCATCGAGAGCCAGGCATCGGTGAAGCGCCAGCCCAGCGACGGATCCTTCTTGCCGTAGTCCATGTGGCCATAGACTTTCTGGCCATCGATTTCCTTCACGGTGTTGGTGAAGAAGTCCGCGATGTCTTCGTAGGCCGACCAGTTGACGGGCACGCCGAGCTCGTAGCCGAACTTGGCCTTGAACGCCGCCTTGAGCTCGGGCTTCTGGAACCAGTCGTAGCGGAACCAATAGAGGTTGGCGAACTGCTGGTCCGGCAACTGGTAGAGCTTGCCGTCGGTGAATGTGCCGAAGGAAAGGCCAATGAAGTCGTTGAGGTCGAGGTTCGGATTGGTGATGTCCTTGCCTTCGCCCGCCATGAAGTCGGTGAGCGAGCCGCCGACGATGTCGTTGTAGCGCGGGTGCGTGCCGATGAAGTCGGAATCGTTCATCCAGAAATCGTAGATCGGCTTGCCGGACTGAATCTCGACCGAGATCTTGTCGACGATCAGGCCCTCATCCATCATCTCGTGGTTGACCTGGATGCCGGTGATCTCGGCGAACGCCTTGGTCAGGGTTTTGGATTCGTATTCGTGGATGCCAAGGATTTCCGAGGCCGTGCTGACCTTCATGCCTTTGAACGGCGTCGCCGCCTTGATGAACCACTCCATCTCGGCCATCTGCTGGTCTTTGCTTAGCGTCGACGGCTGAAACTCGCTATCGATCCACTTCTTTGCTGCATCGACCTGCTGGGCGTAGCTGGGCGTCGACGAGATGATCGCTGCGCCGCCTACTGTCGCTGCGGAGGCGGCCACCGCCGCTGCTCCCTTCAATACGTCACGACGTTTTACGTCCATTGCTTCCTCCCTTAGATCCCGCGGCGCACCACGCGCGACGGGCGCGATACGGTTACGCGAAACGAAATATCGCGATGCCGTAAACCACCGAAGCTGCGAGCGGGTACCACAAGGCGCCCCCGTCAAGCCGCAGCCAGAAAATAAAAATGAAGGCCGAGCCGATCAGGCTAACGAAGAACCGGTCGCCTCGCGTGGTCGGGAAGCGCAGGATGCCGACCCGCGGCGTTTCCGGCCGATAGATCGCGAGCAGCGTGAGAATGATGAGCGCCAGGGCCACGAGGCAGAAGAAGAGCGCCGTTTGCCACGTCCACGCCATCCACGCGAGCATCGAAGCGCTCCTTTAAACGCGGCCAAGGGCAAAGCCCTTGGCGATGTGATTGCGGACAAACCAGATCACCACGGCGCCGGGCACCATCGTCAGCACCCCGGCCGCGGCAAGCAGCGACCAGTCCATGCCCGAGACTGAATAGGCGCGCGTCATGACCGCTGCGAAGGGGAGGGCGTTGGTCGCGGTCAGAGTCGTCGCCAGCAATTGCTCGACCCACGAGAACATGAAGCAGAAGAACGCCGTCACGCCGATGCCATTGGCGATCAAGGGCAGGAAGATCCGGACGAAGAACCGGGGAAACGAATAGCCGTCGATGGCCGCCGTCTCGTCGATCTCGCGCGGTACGCCGCCGACGAACCCTTCCAGAATCCATACGGCGAGCGGGATATTGAACAGGCAATGGGCGAGCGCGACCCCCCAAACGGTGTCGAACAGGCCGACCGCATAATAGAGATTGAAGAACGGCATAGCGAAGACAGCTGTCGGGGCCATCAGATTGGTGAGGAGCCAGAAAAACAGGTGCTTGTCGCCGATGAACGCATAACGGTTGAACGCGTAAGCGGCGGGCAGGGCGACCGTCACAGATATGATGGTGTTGATCGCAACATAGGTGAGCGAGACCCCGAAGGCGTGCACCCAGGTTGGATCTTTGAAAATGTGGACGTATTTCTCGAGGGTCGGATTGTGCGGCCATAGCGCCATTCCCGACATGATGTCGGAATTGGTTCGCAAGCTCAGGTTGATGAGCCAATAGATCGGCAACATCAGCAGCACCAGATAGGCGGCGAGAATAATTTTCGGAAGGACGCCCTGGCGCATCAGGCATCCCTCCTTCGCTCAAGCTGGGTCATGATGGTGAAGAAGATCCAGCAGACGGTGAGGGTGATCAGATAGTAGACAAGCGACATTGCCGCAGCATTGCCGAGATCGACTTGACCGAGAGCGATCTTGACCAGATCGATCGACAGGAAGGTTGTCGCGCTGCCTGGGCCGCCGCCGGTTACGACGAAGGGCTCAGTATAGATCATGAACGTCTGCATGAAGCGCAACAGCACCGCGATGACGAGCACCTTTTGCAGCTTCGGCAACTCGATGTTGAAGAAAATCGCCCAGCGGCTCGCGCCGTCAATTTGCGCCGCTTGATAGAAGGCGTCAGGAATCGCCCTGAGGCCAGCGTAGCTCAGGAGAATGACGAGCGGCGTCCAGTGCCAGACATCGATGACGACGATTGTAATCCAGGCGGAAATCGGATCTTGCGTCACGTTGTAGTGCAGGCCGAGTCCAGTGAGCGCGGCCCCAAAGAGCCCGATGTCCGCGCGCGTGAAAATCTGCCAGATCGTGCCCACCACGTTCCACGGTATGAGCATCGGCAGCGCCATCACGACCAGCGTCAGCCCGACCAGCCATCCGCGTCGGGGTATGCACAGAGCGATCGCGATGCCGAGCGGCACCTCGATCATGAGGCAGACGAGCGAGAAGGCGAGGGTGCGAAATAGCGCGTCGTCGAATCGCGCGCCGATTGCGGTGCTCGGGTTCAGGAGATCGCGAAACCAGCCGTCGCCGTTCCAGAAGAAATTGTTCGCGCCCATCGTGTCCTGGATCGAGTAGTTCACAACGGTCATGACCGGGATGATCGACGAGAACAGCACAAAGGCCAGGACGGGCAGAACGAAAAGCCATGCGCGATTGTTGATCGGCTTGCCGGTCATGCCGCCGCTCCCGTAACGCGAATGTCGTCCACGTAAACGTGCGTGTGCGCCGGATCGAACACAACTTTTGCCTGATCGCCAATTGAAGACATCTCGGGCGGTATCGTGGCGACGATCTGCTGCCCACCCAGAGTGACATAGGCGAGCCGCTTGCGGCCGAGATCGGCGACCCGGCGCACTTGGACGGGCGCACCGGCCATGCTCGACAATTCGGTATAGTCGGGCCGGACGCCGATCTGCACACGCTGGCCTTTTGGCGGGTCCGGGTAGACTGCGCTCAGTTGAAGCTCCACGCCGTCAACAAGCGCGCGCGATCCCGAGACCTTCGCCGCCATGAGATTCATGCCCGGGGAGCCGATGAAATAGCCGACGAATGTGTGCTCGGGCCGCTCGAACAGGTCGTCGGGCGTGCCGATCTGCACGGCCTTGCCGTCGTTCATCACGACGACCTTATCGGCAAAGGTCAGCGCCTCGATCTGATCGTGCGTCACATAGATCATCAAGAGATCGAGCGCGCGATGAACGGCCTTCAGTTTCGATCGCAGCTCCCACTTGAGCGCGGGGTCGATGACCGTCAGCGGCTCGTCGAACAGGACGGCCGACACATCCGAACGGACCAGGCCGCGACCCAACGAGATCTTCTGCTTGGCGTCTGCGGTGAGCCCGCGAGCGCGCCTGTTCAGGACGCCGGTCAGATCGAGCATTGCCGCGATCTCGGTGACCCGCCTCTCGATCGCAGCTCTGGGAAGCCTTCTGTTCTTCAGAGGGAAGGCTAGATTTTCGGCCACCGTCATCGTGTCGTAGATGACGGGAAACTGGAACACCTGAGCGATGTTCCTTTCCTTGGTCGGTAGACGCGTCACGTCGATGTCGTCAAACAGCAGACGCCCTTCCGATGGAATGACGAGCCCGGAGATGATGTTGAGCAGCGTCGTCTTGCCGCAGCCCGACGGCCCCAGCAGCGCGTAGGCCATGCCCTGCTCCCAGACATGGTGGAGAGGCTTGAGGGCGTAATCCTGCTCGCTCCGGGGTTTGCCTCCGTAGGCGTGGGCAATTCCATCAAGTGTGATTCGCGCCATCGCTCCGCCTCTCAAGCCGTTTGTGCGATGAACGGCGTGGTCGCGAGACCGCCGGAGCTGTCGAACACAAAGACGCGGTTCGCGTCGACCCGGGCTTCGACCTGCGCGCCCGGCTGCCACTCATGCACCCCGGGCGCGAGGCACACCCAAACGCCGACGCCGACGTCGACGTGAACGAAACTTTCCGACCCGCTGAGCTCGGTCACTTTCACTTCGCCGGGAAAGTTGAAGCCTTGGGACTTTCCGTCGCCGATGGCCACCGCGTCGGCGCGAAAGCCAAGCCGGTAGACGCCATCCGGCAATCTCGTCAGCGCACCGACGAGGGGGAGATTGCGACCGCTTTCCGATGTGACGAGAGGGCCGCGCTTCTCGATCACGAGCTCATTCAATGGGGGATCGGAAAAGACTCGCGCGGCTTCGATGTTTTCGGGTCTTCGATAGACGCGGGCGGTCGGTCCGACTTGAGAGACTCTGCCTTCATGCAGAGTAATGGTCGTGCCGCCGAGCAACAGAGCTTCCGTTGGCTCCGTTGTCGCGTAGACGAGGACGGCGCCGGTCTCAGCGAATATGCGAGGCAATTCCTCGCGCAATTCCTCGCGCAGCTTATAGTCGAGATTGGCTAAGGGTTCGTCGAGCAAAACCAGTTTGGCGCGCTTGACGAGGGCGCGAGCAATTGCCGTGCGTTGCTGCTGACCGCCCGACAGTTGCGTGGGCAAACGCTGCAAGAGATTGTCGAGCCGCAACAAACGCGCCGCTTCCATCACGCGAGTCTCGATTTCGGCGCGGCCAACGCCAGCGACGCGAAGCGGAGATGCGATGTTCTCGTAGACCGTGAGCGAGGGATAATTGACGAATTGCTGATAGACCATCGCGACCGAGCGGCGACGAACCGCGACATTCGTGACGTCCACACCGCCTTCGATCAGCCGGCCCGTCGTGGGCCGGTCCAGTCCGGCCATGAGACGCATGAGCGTGGTTTTCCCAGATAATGTCGGGCCCAGCAAAACGCTCATCGAGCCCTGATCGAGCGTCAGCGAAACGTCATCGATGACGGTTTCCTGCCCGACCGAGAGCGAGATATTTTCCAGAACGAACGTCACCCGACGCTTGCCCCCCTTCGATCAGCTGTTTGCGGCTGAGCCTGCAACGCTCCGAGATAGGCGTCGAGATCCTGGATCTCCGCCTCCGACATTCGCAATCCCAGCTTGGAGCGCCGCCAAATGACGTCGGCAGCGCTCATCGCCCATTCGTTGTTAGCCAGATAGAGGACCTCAGCTTCGGTCAGGTCGGCCCCGAAAGTCCGACCGAGATCCGATTGCGTCCTCGCCCCACCTAATAGCCTTTCCGCCCGAGTGCCATATGCGCGGACGAGACGGCGCACCGTATCCCGCGCGAGAAAAGGATAACGCGCCGCCGTTTGACTCACCAGCGTTTCGAAACCGTTGGTTGGAAAATCGCCGCCGGGCAACGCGTCTTGACCGGTCCATCCGGCGGGCTTGCGCGCGGGGGGCAGGCGCCGTGACAAGATCGCCAGCGCCGCCTCCGCCAGTCGGCGATAGGTGGTGATCTTGCCGCCGAAAATGCTGAGAAGCGGAGGCGAGTCTTCGGATGGGTCGAGTTTGAGAACGTAGTCGCGCGTTGCTTCCTGAGCTTCGGAGGCGCCATCGTCATAGAGGGGACGAACGCCGGAATAGGACCACACCACCTGGTCGGCGGTGACAGGCGCCCGGAAGTAGCTGCTCGCAGCGTCGCAAAGATACTCGATTTCCTCTGGAGACACGTGCACCGTATCGAGGTCGCCACTGTAATCGAGGTCGGTCGTGCCGATCAGGGTGTAGTCCCGTTCGAACGGGATGACGAAAAACACCCGCCGGTCCTTGTTTTGGAGAATGTAGCAGCGGTCGTGTTGAAACAAACGCCTGACGACGATGTGACTCCCTTTGACGAGCCTGACGGCGGCAGGGGTCGGAATCTGGAGCGTCGACTCTAGAACTTCGTTGACCCAGGGGCCGCCTGCGTTGACCAACGCGCGCGCTCGAATCTTGCTAACTCGTCCGCTCCGTTCGTCCCGCACGATCAGCGTCCACAGACCGCCCTCTCGGGTTCCGCTTAGGCAACGCGTGCGGGGCGCGATGACAGCGCCGTTGTCGGCCGCGTCGCGCGCGTTCAGGACCACAAGCCGGGCGTCTTCGGCCCAGCAATCCGAATATTCAAACCCGAGTTTGAACTCCGGCTTGAGCGGTTCGCCCACGGGGTCATCGGCCAAACGGAGGGTTCGAGTTGGCGGCAAGTAATGACGCCCGCCAAGATGGTCGTAAAGAAATAGGCCTATTCGAAGCAACCATGCGGGCCTGAGATCCGCGTGGTGAGGCAAAACGAAGCGAAGCGGCCACACGATATGGGGTGCGATTCGCCACAGAACTTCGCGCTCGATGAGCGCCTCGCGAACCAAACGAAACTCGAAATGTTCTAAATAGCGCAGCCCGCCGTGGATCAGCTTGCTCGAAGCGCTGGACGTCGAGGAAGCGAGATCGTTCTTTTCGCAAAGATAGACCGACCAGCCGCGTCCGGCGGCGTCTCTGGCGATTCCGCAGCCGTTGACGCCTCCGCCAATGATGGCGATGTCGAAGGTCGCCCCTGGCGGCGCCGAGGACTCCACAGTCTCTCCCAAGCCGAAGCACGCAGAGCCATAGCCCTTTCGAAAAGTGCGTTTTTCGGTCGTTGAGACGCTATAACGAGCGTGTCGCGCAGGGCAAGCGAAAAAACGAACTATCAAACGAATATATCGAAGCGCCCGCCTAGCTATCTTCGCCGTCTGATTCAACTGGGCCGCCGACCTCTATGACCTTCACGTCGCATCGCTCACAAAGCTCGACGATCGCGAGTGAAGGGAGGCGGTCGGTGACGAAGACGTCGATTTCCGAAAGATGCGCGATGCGCACCGGCGCGGACCGCGAGAACTTGCTGCTGTCGGAGACCAGGATGATTTTACGCGCATGCTCGACGATGGCGCGCGATATCTCAACCTCGCGAATGTCAAAGTCCAGCAAGGTGCCGGTCTGGTCGATCGCCGACGTCCCGATCACCGCGAAATCAACGCGAAACTGTTCGATCTGCTCAACCGTGACCGCCCCGACAATGCCGCCGTCGCTCTGCCGCACCGTTCCGCCGGTGAGGAAGATTTCGATGGCGGTGCTTCGGTGCAGTTCGCTTGCAACGTGTAGGTTGTTGGTGATGACCAGGAGACCGGAATGTCTCGAAAGCGCTTTCGCAACCTCTTCCGTCGTCGTGCCGATATTGATGAAAAGCGATGAATTGTCCGGGATCAGCCGCGCCGCCGCTTCTCCAATCAATCGCTTTTGGTCGTGGGCGACGAGTTGCCGGGCGTCATAGGCGAGATTTTCGACCCCCGAAGCGACAATCGCGCCTCCATGAACGCGAACCACACGGCCCTCTTCGCTGAGTTCGTTGAGGTCGCGTCTTATGGTTTGCAAGGCGACGCTGAAGTGCGCGGCGAGATCCTCGACTGCCACCCGTCCCGACTGGCGCAGGAGGGTGATAATCTGGGATTGCCTCTTGCTTGCTCGCGAAGCCGGGACTGACACGCCGCCTCGCAGGGTTCAAACGCTAAGATTGAATGCGATGGAGATGCGCAGAGCGTCGCCCCGGTACGGTCGGACTTGATGAAAGAGCCACGAGGGAAACAGGAACAGGAGGCCTGGCTGCGGCCTGATGGTCTCCGCCGCGCCGACAGACTGGCCGTCTTCTCCCATGAACTTTAAAGTCGGCGCGTACATTCCGGGGCCGGCCCCGCGGGGATCGAGCATCTCGAACTCGCCGCCGAGACTATGATCGGTGGCGCAGCCGCCGTCAGCGACATAATAGGTCCCGGACCAGAATGCGCCAGGATGATAGTGGCATATGTTCCCGTCGCCCGGCCCGTTGACGTTCGCCCACGCCATAACGCTCCATTTGGGCTGGACCGATTTGCCGTTTCGATCGGCGGTCAAACGGTTGGCCATCTCTTTGGCCAGATCGAGAATGAATGCGACCTGAGGGCCGCCCCAGACGGCGATCTCGCGATCCGAGTGCCAGCCCCCTGCATTGGAAGCCTGAACCGATGGACTCGTCTCGCGCTTCTTCAGGATGATGGCGCTCAGTTCCGCATTGCGCGCCTCGGCGCCTGGAACTTCAAGCGCCGCCACCGGCGTCGCGAACAATCCTCGGACGGCGATATTCATCCGGGTGGTCATTGCATATCCCCGACGGCGATGGTCGTACGCGCCAGACGTTAATCGGCGCAAGCCATAAACAACAGCATACGCTCGGACGCATGCACTGCACAGAGAGCCATGGTAGCGGCCAGTAAGCCAGTGGAGGTCCTGACGCGTAGAGAGACTTTCGCCGCTCTGCTACGTCGCGACGGACTCGGGCTGCCTCTCGAGGAGATGCGACAGGAACGCCAGCCCGCGCTCGACCTGACTGCGCGTAATTGGCCCGCCCAGTCCGACGCGCACGGCTTCGGGCGGCGCGCCATTCGCTGCGAAGGCGTCGCTCGGAACAACGCCAAGACCGCTCGCCCGCGCCTGGCTCACGAAGACCGAGCGGGTCCACCCGTTGCGCATCGGCAGCCAGATGTTGAAGCTCAGCGGGTCGGAGAGGTACGAGCCCGGCTCCAGCGCCTTCGCCGCAATGCGCTCTCGGGCGATGCTTTCCGATCGGATGAATCGCAGGATCGTGTCGGCGGTGCCGTCGTTGATCCATCGCGTTGCGACCGCCGCCGAGATCGGCGACGCCATCACGCAGAGCGCGCGCATTGCGCTGTTGAACGACCACGCGGCTGGGGCGTCTGGCGCGACGACATAAGCCAAACGCAGGCCAGCGCCGATGCACTTGGCGAGGCCTGCAATATGCCAGCAGACGTCGGGCGCGATGGCCGCGAGGGGCGGGGGGCCATGCGTCGGGATGAACCCATAGGCGTCGTCCTCGACGATCGGGACCTGAAGACGGCGGGCGAGCGAGCAGATGGCGGCGCGTCGGCGTTCGGGGATCGTGATGGTTTTTGGATTCTGTAAAGTTGGGTTCAGATAGATGGCCTTCGGCGCGTGCCGGCGCACGGCCTCCTCGAGCGCCTCCGGAATGACGCCGTCGCCGTCCATGTCGACTCCAATCAGCTGCAAACCCAGCTGCGCGCAGATCGAGCGCACGCCAGGATAAGTGATCGCCTCGCAGAGAACGGTGTCCCCGGCCCGCGCCAGCAAGCTGAAGATGCCGACCATCGCGCCATGCGCGCCGGGCGCGAGGAAGATGCGTTCCTGCGAGGGGACGAGCGCCCGCCGCCCGAGCCAGCTCGCGGCCGCGTCGCGGTCCATCGGCGATCCGCCGAAGCCCTGGTAGCGGAGGAGCGAGTCGAGATCGGCGGCGACGCTCGCAAACCCTTCCCTCATCCGCGCTAGCAATTCCGGATCGTCCGGTTCGGGCGGCATGTTCATTGTGAAGTCCGCGCGCGAGCGCTGTGGTCCGGCGTCGCCCCGGACCGAGGCGTGGCGCCGAATAAACGTGCCGCGGCCGACCACGGATTCAACGAGACCGCGCTTTCCGGCCTCGACGTAGCCTCGGGCGACCGTGGTGAAGTCGAGCGCCAGGCGCCCGGCCAAGTCTCTCTGCGGCGGCAGGCGATCTCCAGGCGCCAGACGCCCCGCCGCTACGTCGGCCGCGATCGCATCGGCGATGGCAAGATATTTCGGGCCCTCGCGACCCTGCAGGACCGGCGCCCAGGACTTCATGATGTGACCGTCGGCCCCGGGCGACCGGAATTGACTGGAGATTGTTGGACGCGAGGCGCCGTAGCTTGTGGCGCCGGAACGCCCCAGAAATTGGCCTCGATTTCTGCGTTTGATCGGATGCGGCTCAAATTGACTGTAAACGGCACCCGATTCACCGCCTTTTGACCTCAGCATTGACCGGAAAAATGATGGCACGGCCGTTGCTACACGACTGGCAACGCCGGCGGAAGGGCCGGCTGCAAGCGAAAGGCCAGACCATCATGCCAGCCGTTACCCATCCGGCTCACAAGAAAGGCGATTCCTTCGTCGACTATGAGGAAAAGGTTTTCGAGGACGTCAAGGCGAACCCCGGCGAAAAAGCCCTCGTGACGTTCCACACGGTCGCCTTCGAAGGCTCGATCGGCCTCGTCAACTTGCTTCAGGCGACCCGCCTTCTCCGCAAAGGTTTCGAGACCTCCGTTCTGCTTTACGGGCCCGGCGTTACCCTTGGGGTGCAGCGCGGCTTTCCGAAGATCGGCGACGAGGCCTTCCCGGGCGCTCAGAACTTCAACAATCAGATTACAAAGTTCATCTCCGAGGGTGGCAAGGTCTATGCCTGCCGCTTCGCGCTGCAGGCGCTCTACGGCCACGGCGAACCGTCGTTGATCGAGGGCATCCGGCCGATCAACCCGCTCGATGTGCTCGACCTCGTGCTGCTGCATCGCCGTGACAACGCGTTCATCCTCGACACCTGGACGCTCTGACGCTTCTGCGGCGGGCCAGCGATCGGCCCGCCAACCCGAAGGAGAACGCGATGTCAAAGAGGCAAAAGGTGCGCGCCGCGGCGGTGCAGATCGCCCCCGACCTGACGTCCGGCGCGGCGACGCTTGATCGGGTGATCGCGGCGATCGACGAAGCGGGAGGAAAGGGCGCGGAGTTCATCGTTTTTCCCGAGACCTTCGTCCCCTGGTACCCTTACTTCTCCTTTGTCACGCCGCCCGTCCAGAGCGGCGCGGAGCATATCCGTCTCTATGAGCACGCCATTGCGGCGCCCGGCCCTGAGACGGATCGGGTCGCGGCGGCGGCGCGCAAGCACGGCGCGGTCGTCGTCCTCGGAATCAACGAGCGTGACCACGGAACGCTTTACAATACCCAACTCGTCTTCGACGCCGACGGCGCGCTCAAGTTGAAGCGGCGCAAGATCACGCCGACTTTCCATGAGCGGATGATCTGGGGCCAGGGCGACGGCTCAGGCCTGACCGTCGTCGACACCGCCGTTGGCCGCGTGGGCGCGCTTGCCTGCTGGGAGCACTACAATCCTCTCGCACGCTATGCGCTAATGGCGCAGCACGAGGAGATTCACGCCGCGCAGTTTCCGGGTTCGCTGGTCGGTCCGATTTTCGCCGAGCAGATCGAGGTGACGATCCGCCATCACGCGCTCGAGAGCGGCTGCTTCGTCGTCAACGCCACGGGATGGCTCACCGAAGCGCAGATCGCCTCGATCACGCCGAACGAAGCTCTTCAACGCGGCTTGCGCGGGGGATGCATGACCGCGATCATCTCGCCCGAGGGTCGCCACCTCGTCCCGCCGCTGACCGAGGGCGAGGGCGTTCTCGTCGCCGACCTCGATCTTTCCCTCATCGTCAAGCGCAAGCGGATGATGGATTCCGTCGGCCATTACGCGCGCCCCGAACTCATCAGCGTCCAGCTCGATCAGCGTCCGGCCCGTCCTTTGCATCTATCGCCCGAGCCTGCGCTTTCCGCCGAAGGAGATGGCCATGAGCCTTCCGACCGAACAACTGATCAACGAGTTGCAGAGCTATGGCGTTCGGCTGGCTGATCCGAAAGCCGGCGTCGAAAGTCGCCGCGGCGGCGCGGGTCCATCCGATCACAAGGCTCTGACGATCGACGGCGTGACGGTCATGGCGCCGGTGCATACCGCGCCCGCCTTCGAGAGCCCGTACGTCATCGAGAAACCCGATTCCTCGGGCGCGAGCCGCATCCTGCGCGACGGCCAGATGGTCGCTGAAATCCGCTTCCCGGCGCGACCGCGGTTCTATGACCTGAAGACCCAGGATGGCGTCCCGTATTCCCACATTGCGACGCTGCACGGTCGCGACGTCCTTGCAACCACCGTCCTGCAAACCTGCATCCGCTATCAGAGCCGAACGAAGACCTGCCAATTCTGCGCCATCGGCCAGTCGCTCGCGGCGGGCAGGACCGTCGAGCGCAAGACGCCCGCTCAACTTGCCGAAGTCGCTCGCGCGGCGGTCCAGCTCGACGGCGTGAAGCACATGGTGATGACCACCGGCACCCCGCCGAGCCGCGATCGTGGCGCGGCCATCCTGTGCGAGAGCGCCGCTGCTGTGAAAGCCGCTGTCGACCTCCCGATCCAGGCGCAATGCGAGCCGCCCGATGACGACATTTGGTTCGAGCGCCTCGCTCGCGCGGGTGTTGACAGCCTTGGCATGCATCTCGAGGTCGTCACGCCCGAGCTCCGGCGCAAACTCATGCCGGGCAAGTCCGAGGTTGCTGTCGAGCGCTACTTCAAAGCCTTTGCCGCGGCGGTCCCTGTCTTCGGCCGGGGCCAGGTCTCGACTTACATCCTCGCAGGCCTGGGCGATTCCGCGGATTCCATCCTCAACACCTGCGAGAGGCTCGTTGCGCTCGGCGTCTATCCGTTCGTCGTTCCCTTCGTGCCGATCTCGGGCACGCCGCTCGAAAGCCATGCGGCGCCGGCCCCCGAATTCATGCACGCCATCCTCAACCCGCTTGCTGCAATGTTAGCCGCGAGCGGGCTCAGGGCGTCGGACATCAAGGCGGGATGCGGGAAATGCGGCGCCTGTTCGGCCCTCTCGACCTACGAGCGGAGGCTCGCGTCATGATCTTCGAGCCGTTCGAACGGTTCAGCGCAAGCGAGTTTCGCGTCAAATTCGCCGCCTCGCGCTGGGAGCGTGAAGGCGCCTATGCGCTGAGGCGGCAGGTCTTTTGCGAGGAGCAAGGTTTGTTCGAGCAGGACGATCGCGACGCGGTTGATGATTACGCGATCACGCTCGTGGCCTTGTCGATGCTCGGGGTTGCGGCCGACCAGGTCGTCGGCACGGTCCGCATTCATGAAGATGAGCCCGGCCTGTGGCGCGGCTCGCGGCTCGCGGTGGCCCGCGAGTACAGGCGCATCGGCGCGATTGGCGCGACCCTGATCCGGCTCGCTGTCTCCTCGGCGCATGCGATGGGCTGCCGAACGTTCCTCGCGCATGTGCAAGCGCAGAACGCGCCTCTCTTCGAACAAATGAACTGGGAGACGATGGCCGAGGTCGAGCTGCACGGTCGGCCGCATGTGAAGATGCGCGCTGACCTCGACTTCTACCCCCCGTGCCACACGCCGGAGATTGGTTACGTCGCGCTGAGGAAAGCGGCCTGACATGGACGCGGCGGCTCTCGAGGCTCTCGCTGAGCGGTTGAAGGCTAGTCCGGCGCTCGCTGCGAAGGCCGACATCGGCCTCGTCGCGACGCGCCTGGGGCTCGCACAGGGTGCGATCCCGGTCGGCGACGATTGCGCGGCGATCCCTGATGGCGACGGTTACCTTCTCTTCGCGGCCGAAGGTTTCATCAGCGCCTTCGTCGACGCCGATCCCTGGTTCGCCGGCTGGTGCGGCGTGATGGTCAATCTGAGCGACGTTGCGGCAATGGGCGGCCGACCCGTCGCCGTCGTCGATGTGGTCTGGGCCGAGGGCGAGGACGGCGCCAAGGCCATTCTCGACGGCTTGCGGGCCGCGGCCAGCGCCTATGGCGCGCCGATCGTCGGCGGCCATACCAACCTGCACAATCCTGAGACACATTTGGCGGTCGCCGTCCTTGGGCGCGCAGGCGCGCGGCTTCTGACAAGCTTCGACGCCAAGCCGGGCGACGCGCTGATCATGGCCGTCGACAGGCGCGGGGCCTACCGCGAGCCCTTCGACAATTTTCAGGCGGCGCTCGCAGCGCCTCCCGAGCGCCTGCGCGCTGATCTCGCGCTCTTGCCGGAGCTCGCCGAAAGAGGTCTCGCGCGCGCCGCCAAGGACATCAGCCAGGGCGGGATCCCCGGCACGGCGGTCATGCTCGCCGAAAGCTCAGGCGTGTCGATTGCGCTCGATCTCGACGCCATCGAGCCGCCGCCGGGCGTGGCGCTCGAGCGGTGGCTGAGGACATTCCTGAGCTATGGCTTTCTTCTGTCCGTCGCCCCCGGAAATGTCGAGCCCGTGCTTTCGATGTTTCGCGCGCGCGGGCTCCATGCGGCTTCGATCGGCGCGGTCAGGCCGGGGAGCCAGGTCACGCTGCATTCCGAGGGCCGCAGCGCCCTCCTTCGCGACTTCGGAGCCGAACGGCTGATGGGTTTCGGCGCGGGAGCGCGTGCCGCGTGAGCCGCCCGCTTCGCGTCGCCATGCTGACGCACTCCACGCTTCCTCGCGGCGGCGTCGTGCATGCGATGAGCCTCAGCGAGGCGCTCGAAGACCTCGGTGTCGAGACTGTGCTGCACGCGCCCGATTCCGCGGCGCGCGGCTTCTTTCGCAAGCCGCGTTGCGCCGCCATTGGCTTCCCCGTCGAACCCGCGCGGCGTGAAACCGCTGAGATGGTCGAACAGCGCGTCGACGATTACGTCCGGTGGTTTCGGCGGCCCGAGAACCGCGGCTTCGATCTCTATCACGCTCATGACGGGATCGGCGCCAACGCGCTTGCGACGCTGAAGGAAGAGGGCTCGATCCCCGCCTTCGTTCGCACGGTGCATCACATCGACGATTTCTCCGACCCGCGTCTCGTCGCGCAGCAAACGCGATCGATCCTCGCGGCGGACGCCTTGATGGTCGTGAGCGCGCTCTGGCGCGAGGACCTTATCAAGCGCTTCGGCCGCGAAGCGGATGTCGGCGGCAACGGCGTCGATACTTGCCGATATTCCCCGCACGTCGACGGCTCCGAAGCGGAGCTTAGGCAACGTTTGGGTCTCGGGACGGGCCCCGTGTTTCTCTCGGTCGGCGGCGTTGAGGCGCGCAAGAACACCACTCGAATTCTTCAGGCCTTCGCCGAAATTCATCGCGCCCGGCCCGACGCGCGTCTTGTCATTGCGGGTGGCGCAAGCCTGCTCGATCATCATGCCTATCAGGCTGCTTTCGGCCGCGAACTGACAGCGCTGGGGGAAGGGGCCTCCGCGGTGTCGCTGCTCGGCCCGGTCGCCGACCCGGACATGCCGGCGCTCTATCGGCTGGCTCACGCGCTCGTTTTCGCTTCGGTCAAGGAAGGCTTCGGCCTCTGCGTGCTCGAGGCGATGGCGAGCGGAACGCCGGTTGTCGTTTCGCGGATTGCTCCCTTCGTCGATTATCTCGATCCGTCCGATGCGCTCTGGTGCGATCCGGCCGATTCGTCATCGATCGCAGGAGCGATGCGCCAATCGCTGCGGCCAGACGTCGCAAGCTCTCTTCGCGCGCGCGGCCCGGTCGTCGCCGCGCGGTTTGGCTGGCGGGGAGTCGCCGAGCGCCATCTGCCGGTCTATCGCCGCTTGCGGGAGCCTGTCCATGCCTGAGATGCGCTTCATCGTCCGCTGGCCCGACGGCAGGCGGGAGAGCTGCTACTCCCCCTCGCTCGTCATCAGGGATTTTCTTCGCGAGGGGGAGAGCTATCCCGTACCGGACTTCCTGCAGCGCAGCCGTCAGGCGCTGCAAATCGCCTCGGAGCGGGTCGAGGCGAAGTACGGCCACGCGTGTTCGCTGGCGCTCGGCCAACTGGCTCGCATCGAAGCGAAGGCTGCGGAATTCGCCGAGCAGAGGGACGCGCGCGTCGCGTGCGAAACATTTCTCGATGGAGGCGCCAGATGAGCACGGAGCAAAAGATCGAGCGCCGTTATGGCGCCATCGTCGTCGGCGGCGGGCAGGCGGGACTGTCAGCGAGCTATTGGCTTTCGCGCGCCGGGGTCGATCATGTGGTCTTCGAGAAGAAGTCGGTCATGCACAAATGGCGCGAGGAACGGTGGGACACTTTCTGCCTCGTGACGCCGAACTGGCAATGCCAGCTGCCTGGGCACGCTTACGAAGGACCCGATCCCCACGGCTTCATGGTGAAGCACGAAATCCTCTCTTATCTCGATGGATTCGCGCGCAAGACGAATGCGTCGGTGAGGGAGGGCGTCGAGGTTCTGGCGGTCGAAAGGGAGAAAGGCCTCTTCCTTGTGACGGCCAGCGCCGGACGCTTCTTGGCCGACGCGGTGTTTCTGGCGACGAGCCTTTATGGCGATCCCTATCGGCCGCGGTGCGCCGCGCGGGTCCCGGACTCTGTCGCCCAGATTCACTCGGCCGAATATCGCAACGCCGCCGCCTTGCCGCCCGGCGCCGTCATTGTTGTCGGGGCGGGCCAATCCGGGGCGCAGATCGCGGAGGACCTGCATCTCGACGGCCGGAAGGTGCACCTCGTCACCGGTAATGCGCCAAGGTGCGCGCGCTTCTATCGTGGGCGCGATGTCGTCGACTGGCTGACGGACATCGGCCAATACGAGATCACGGTCGCTGACGAAGGAATGGGCCGCAAGCGACAGGACACCAATCACTATCTGACCGGACGCGACGGCGGACGCGACATCGATCTGCGGGCGTTTGCGCGACAGGGCATGTCGCTCTATGGGCGCCTGAATGACGTGCGCGACGGCCGGATGGTTTTCGAGCCGAGCCTCAAAGCCAATCTCGACGAGGCGGATCGAGTCTATAACGGCATCAACGCGCTGATCGATCGGCACATCGCCAATAAGGCGATCGACGCGCCTCCGGGCTCTGTCTATCAGCCAGTCTGGACGCCGGGCGAGGAGCCTGAGGCTCTCGACCTCACCGCAAGCGGCGTCGGGGCAATCGTTTGGGCGACCGGCTTCACGCCCGACTGGTCTTATGTCCAGCTGCCGATCTTCGACGGCTCCGGCTACCCCGTCAATCGGCGTGGCGTCACGAGCGTGCCTGGCGCGTTCGTGCTTGGGCTTCCATGGCTCTGGACCTGGGGATCTGGGCGTTTCTTAAGCGTAGGCCGCGACGCCGAGTCCGTTGTTCGGCATTGGCTTCAAGCGGCGGGCATGGTTTCCGCGGCCTAGCCAAGCGACGTTCGGTGGTGCGCTAGCCGTCGATGAGCCACCGCGAGGGTATGACGAGCGGCTTTTCGGCGGCAAGCGTCGTTCCAACGGCGAGATCGATAGCGAATACGTCCAAGAGAAGATCGCTCCTCTGAATACTGGTGGGCTCGCCGCAGGCGACGATCGCGCCCTTGTTCATGAGCGGAAGCACGTCCGCATAGCGCGACGCAAGGTTGAAGTCGTGCAGGACCGCGAGCACAGCGACGCCTCGGCGCGCGACCGCCCTTGCCGCATCGAGCAGAGCGAGTTGATGCGACAGGTCAAGATTGGCGACCGGTTCGTCAAGCAGGAGAGCCTGGCGGTCATGCACGGTCCGGGCGGCCTCGATCTGCGCCAGAGGGCGCGCGAATTGGACCCGACGCTGCTCCCCTCCGGACAGAGTCGCGTAGGACTGCGACACGAGAGGAAGCGCATCCGCTGACGCGAGACATCGCTCGACGAGCCGCGCGCGCTCTCGCGCGGAGACGCGGCCGATCCCGTCAACCCCGAGGCGCACGATCTCGTGGGTCAGGAAGGGGGAGGATACCTGGATCGCTTGCGTCATCACTGTGCGCCTCAACGCGAGACGCTCTGGCCAGATGCGCGCTAAATCTTCATCGTCGCAAAAGATCAGGCCGGAGGTCGGACGCAGCTCACCGCTCATCAGGCGAACGAGCGTTGATTTATCCGCGCCGTTGGGACCGATGAGAATGGTCATGCGTCCCGCTTCGATATCGAGCGAGACGCCATCGACCAGCGGGCGGCGGCGCAAGCTGTAACTCACCTGTCGCGCCGACAGAATTGCAGTCAAACCCCGAAGCCTTCGCCGCGGCGCATAAGCAGCCAGAGAAAGAACGGCGCGCCGATCGCCGCGGTGAGAACGCCGATCGGCATTTCCGCAGGACTGACCAATGTGCGGGCGAGTACGTCGGCGCCAGCCAGGAGGATCGCTCCCACTGCAACGCTGGGCGGCAGGAGCGCGCGATGATCGGGGCGGACCACCAGGCGCACCGCGTGCGGGGCGACAATGCCGACGAAGCTGATGACGCCTGCGGCGGCGACGCTCGCGCCGACAGTCATCGCGACCAGGAAAACGATCGCGGCCTTGAGCCGCTGCAGGCGGACGCCGAGGTGGAAAGCTTCCGCCTCACCAAGCGCCAGCGCGTTGAGCCCACGCGACAGGAAGGGCGCAGCGGCGACCAGGATGGCGGTGACCGGCGCGAGCGCGGCCACCTTGACCCAGTTCGCGCCGCCGAGCGAGCCCATCGACCAGAAGGTCAGATCGCGCAATTGCCGATCCTCGCTCACATAAGCGACAATGCCGATGAACGAGCTTGCCATTGCCGCTAACGCGACGCCCGCGAGCAGCATGCTCGCGACCGACGTGCGGCCGTCGCGTCGCGACGGTGTAGAGCGTTGAGGTGGCGGCCAAGGCGCCGAGGAAGGCCGCGGCCGGCAGCAGCGAAGAACCGAGGCTCGCGAGCCCCTGTGGCACGCGGTCGCCGAGCACGATCGCCAGCGCCGAGCCGAGGCTCGCTCCCGCCGACACCCCGGCAAGTCCGGGATCGGCGAGCGGATTGCGGAAGAGGCCTTGCATGAGCGCGCCTGACATCGCAAGCGCCGCGCCGATCATCATGCCAAGGAAAAGCCGCGGTAGGCGGATATGGATGACAACGAGGGCGTCCTGCGTCGCATCGACGCCGCGCGCCTCGATCGCGCGGACGAGGATCGCGCGGCGCCTTACGGCGGCGGCCCGCTCCCCACAGCGGGTTACGGACTCGTCGATCTTTTCGCCTCCTACGCCTACAATGACCGGGTGAGCGCAAACTTCAGCGTGAACAACCTGCTCAATAAAGAATACACCCAGTTCCTCAATATCGAGCCGAATCCAAGGATTGCCGTCAAAGGCGGGATCACGATCAAGTTCGCGGAACGGTGAGACGATCGCTCACGGGCGCCGCAAAGGAGCATACGAATGTACATCGCAATGAATCGCTTCAAAGTCATCAAAGGCCACGAGGAGGAGTTCGAGCGCCGTTGGCTCGGGCGGGACACCTATCTCGATCAGTTGCCCGGCTTCGTCGAGTTTAATCTGTTGCGTGGGCCGGATCGCGACGATCACACGCTCTATTCATCCCATACGGTGTGGGCGAACAAGGAAGCGTTTGAGAACTGGACGCGGTCCGAGCAGTTTCGCGCGGCGCACCGCAATGCCGGCGACAACAAGCCGCTCCACCTTGGCCATCCGGAATTCGAGGGCTTCGAGGCGATCCAGACCCTGAAGAATAAGCACGCGCAGGACGCGGCGGCTTGAGCCTCGCAACAGCATCGCCGGCTCTCGACCTCGAGGCGATCCGGGCGGCGCTTGAGGAACAGCCGGACGGCGTGCTCGACGATGTCGCGCGCCGTCACGCGGTTCCGCTGCGCGTCGTGCTCGATCTTCTGCCCGGGCCGGCAGCAAGGTCGGCCTCCGGCGCGCGGTTCGCCGAGATTTGGGGCGACCTCGTCGATTGGGGGCCGGTGACGTCCATCGTCCATACGGAGGACGGCGTCTTCGAGACGAAGGCGCCACTGCCGCCAGGGGGCGAGGCGCGCGGCTACTTCAATATTCACGGAGAGAGCCCGCTTGGCGGCCACCTGCGCATTGCGCGATACGCCGCGATCTATTTTATCGAGCGTTTATTCTTCGGATGCCGGTCCTGCTCGCTGCAATTCATCAACATCGACGGCGGCGCGATGTTCAAGGTCTTCGTCGGGCGCGATGAAAAGCGCGAACTGCTCGCGGACCAGCTCGCTTGCTTCGAGCGGCTGCGCGACGTCGAGACATCTGCGGCCTGACAGCGAGAGCCAAGGCGGTCGTTGGCCCGGCCCAATCACGCCGGCCCTAGCCGGAAGTCCTTGCCCTCGGGCAGAGTCTGTCCGCCGTCAACGACGATGGTCGTGCCGGTGATATAGGCGGCTTCGTCCGATGCGAGGAAGAGCGTCGCTTGTGCAACATCGCGTGGTGTGCCGAGACGGCCGAGCGGAATGGACTCAACCATGCCGCGGATGAAGGCTTCGCTGCGTTGCTTCTCAATGCTCTCAGTCAGGATGTTGCCCGGCTCGACGCCGTTGACGGCGATATTGTATGCGGAGAATTCCAGCGCCGCCGACTTGATGAAGCCGTTGATCCCGGCCTTGGAGGCGGAATAGTGGCCGTGGCCGGGGCTGGTGACACGCGGGCCGGTGATTGAGGACGTAAACACAAAGCGCCCGTAGCGCTTCGCCTTCATGTGCGGCAATGCGGCGCGGGCGATCAGGAACACGCCCCGGAGGTTGACGCCGAGGACCGTGTCCCATTCTTCCGGCGAGATGTTCTCGATTAGCGACCACGGATAGATGCCGGCGTTCTGCACCACGATGTGAAGATCGCCATAGGCCGAGAGCGTAGCCTCGACCGCACGGTCGGCGTCCGCGGGTTTGGAAATGTCCGTTGCGACGAACTTTCCCTTCAGGCGCTGCGCCGTGGCGGCGCCGGCCTCCTCTTCGATGTCGGCGATCATCAACCGGGCGCCCTCTTCATGGAACCGCTCGGCGATCCCCGCGCCAATGCCGCGCGCAGCGCCAATGATCAGCGCGACCTTGCCGGCGAGACGTCCGCTCATGCCATCCGCCACAACGCTCGTCTCCCTGGAAAGGGCCTGCTGCTTTATAAGGTCGCCGCAGGCAATGAGGGTTCGCCGAGAATCATATCGGATGCTTTCTCCGCAATCATGATTGTCGGCGCGTTGGTGTTGCTCGAAGGAACGAACGGCATGACGGAAGCGTCGACGACGCGGACGCCGAGGAGTCCACGCAGCTTGAGATCTGGCGTCACCACGGCGTTTTCGTTCGAGCCCATGGCGCAGGTGCCCGCGGGATGGTGGTCTGTCTTGCAGGTGCGAAAGGCGTATTCAGCGAGTTGCTCATCGGTGCGAACGTCGTCACCCGGCATCCGTTCAGCCATGACGAAGGGCTTTAACGCGGGCTGACGCAAGATTTCCCGCGCCATCCTCAGGCCCTTAATTGCGCACTCGCGGTCATAAGGATCAGCCCAGTAATTCGGATCAATAAGAGGAGCCGCTGTTGGGTCGGCGTTTGCGATCCGCACAGTTCCGCGAGAACGAGGACGCAGGAAAGCCGAATTCAAAGTTACGCCCGGATTCTTCATGGCCGCCACGCCCGCCTCGATGCCCGAACCGAGGCCGAGGTGAAACTGGATATCGGGCGATCGCGCCTGCCTGTCCGCGTACCAAAATCCCCCGGTTTCAAAAAGCGTGGACGTCACGGGGCCGGTTTTAAAGGCGAGATATTGGAGACCCGCCCACGCGGTCCGATGCGGGCGCGCGACCCGATCGTACGTGTGTTCCCCTGTGCATTCAGAGATCGCGTACAGATCCAGGTGATCCTGCATGTTCGAACCGACGCCTGGCAAGTCATGCACGACGTTCACGCCGGCGGCCTTCAAGGCGTCGGCGGGTCCGATGCCCGACAGTTGGAGGAGACGCGGCGAGCCGATAGCGCCGCAGCTAACGATAATCTCCCGGTCGGCGTTCAGGGTCTCGGCTCCAGTCCCCGAGACGACCATCACCCCGATCGCGCGGCCATTCTGCACTTCGATCTTCAAAGTTTGGGCGTTGAGGCGCACCGTAAGGTTTTTTCTGCCCTCGATCGGCTTCACAAAAGCCGACGATGCTGAAGATCGTTCGGCATTGCGGGTGGAGAGCTGGTAGTGGCCGATCCCGTCCTGGACGGCGCCGTTGAAATCGTCGTTGAAGGGGATGCCAAGTTCCTGTGCGGCGCGCAGGAATGCATAGCCTGATCGGGGGCGGATTGATGGGATAGGACACGCCGAGCGGCCCGCCATAGCTGTGATAGGCGTTGTGGAGCTTCTGGTTGTCCTCACTGCGCTTGAAATAGGGAAGAACCTCGCGATAGCTCCAGCCGGTCGCGCCTGCCTCGCTTGCCCAAGCCTCGTAGTCTTTCGCGTTGCCGCGCGTGTAGAGTTGAGCGTTGATCGACGAGCCGCCCCCGATCACCTTGGCCTGGGTGTACCAAATGACCCGGCCATTGAGATGCTTCTGCGGGACCGTGCTCCACCCCCAGCTCGCGACCCCTTTGGTCATTTTGGCGAAGCCCGCCGGCATTCTGAACAGAGGGTTCCAGTCCGAGCCGCCCGCCTCGAGGAGAAGAACGTTAATCGACGGATCGGCGCTCAAACGGTTGGCCAGGACGCAACCCGCTGAACCGCCGCCGACAATGATGTAGTCAAACGCCATCGTCGAAATCCTTAAGCCGCTCGAAGGTCTGTCTTAGCGATGTGATCGGCGACGCGGAGCGCCTGAGCCGCGATCGTCAGCGACGGATTGACCGCTGCCGACGTCGGGAGAAATGAGGCGTCGACCACGAAGAGGTTCGGGTGGTCCCAGGCGCGGCAATGAGGATCGAGCGGCGAGGTCGTGGGGTTTGATCCGATGCGGACGGTGCCACACTGGTGAGAAGGCGTTCGCCGGTCGAACGGCTTCGACAAAACGATGGGATAGCCTGCGGCGCGCAATCGCTCTTTGAAAGCCTTGACGAGTCCTTCATGAGCGCTCCAGTTGCTGCGCCGCCAATCGAGCCGGATCTGGCCGCCGTCCACCGTCACGCGGCTGTCCGGGTTCGGCAGGTCTTCGCTCATCGCGTACCAGTCGACGGAACGCGTGCTCATGAGATGGAGAGCCCATTCCGGCGCTCGCGGGAGGCTTGACTTCAAGATTGGCGCGGTCACCCGCCCGAGAAGCTGAATGTTGCCGAGCGACGGTCCGCCGCGCCCGTCATCCAAATAGAAATCATTGATGCCGAGCGTCTTCTGGTAGACGGAATCGTTGATTGTACGGGGGTCGATCGCCAGCACCGCCGAGCAATTGTGATTCATGAAGTGTCGACCGACTGCGCCGGAGCGATTGGCGACGCCGCTTTCGCCAGATGCGAGAAGCACAGCCGCGGAGTTCACAGCGCCGGCCGCAAGGATGACGATCCCCGCCGAGATCGTTTTGCGCTCCCCGGCGATCGAAACCTCTACGCCCGCAGTCCGCTTGCCGTCTGGACCCAGGAGCAGCCGCTCGACGCGAGCATTCTGGCGGAGTTCGACATTGCTATGGGTAAGGGCTTGGTGGAGACCGCAGGTCTCTGCATCCATCTTGCCACTCCCGGTGTCGGGGAAGGCGTCCCACGGCGTTTTCGCGCGCGCGAGCCATTTGTCGATGTCGACGCCGAGCGGAAGAGGAAAGGGGTGCAGCCCGACGCGCTTCAAGCGCGCCCGGACTTTGCCGATCGCGGGCTCGTCGGGCACGGGCCCAAAAGGGTAGGGCGCGGAATGTACGGGCTCCGTAGGGTCGAACCCGATGGCGCCGCGGACATTGTAGAGCTTTTCGGCGAGGCCGTACCACGGCTCGAGCTCCTCGTAGGAAAATGGCCAACCTGGCGTCGCGCCGTCACGGTAGGCAACAGACTCGAAGTCCCGCGCCCGGTAGCGAAACAGCACGGCGCCATAGAGCTTGGAGTTGCCGCCGACGTAATAGTAGTTCCCCGGATTGAAGGGCTGACCCGCTCCGTCGAGCCAGGTCTCATCTGGGCGGAAAACGCCGCGCTGAAAGATGGCGCGGGGGTCGCGCGCGTCAGCGCTGTCGCGAAGGCGCACGCCGCGTTCGAGGATGAGAATCCGCGCGCCGGTCGGAGCAAGGCAAGCGGCCAACGTCGCTCCGCCCATGCCCGACCCGACAATCAGGATGTCGACGGTTTCCTGGTTCGCCATGGCTGCGTTGTTTCAGATCCGGCGCGACGTCTGAGGATCGAACAGCACCGCCTTATCGAGGTTGAAGGCGAAAGTGTGGTTCTCGCCGATGCGCAGCTGGGTGTCAGCTCGCATGCGTGCGGTGAGCTCTTTGCCAGCCGCGCGCGTGACCACAAACGTGTCGGAACCCGCCGGCTCGACGATCTCCACCCGAGCGTCGAAAGTGGCGACCGACTTTGCGCCCCGATCGATGCTTTCCTTGTCGTTGACCGCCTCCGGCCGGATGCCAAAAATGACCTTCGCGCCATCGGACAGTTGGCTCTCGTCAGCATTTGCCGGGATTGGAAGAACGATGGGTGGATGGTCGTGGCGTTCGAGAACAATTCGGCGTGCGCCGTTCACGCCCTTGACCGTGCCTTCAAGGAGATTCATGGCCGGCGAACCCATAAAATCGGCGACAAAGAGATTGGATGGCGAATTGTAAATCTCGGCAGGCGTCCCGACCTGCTGCAGCTCGCCATCCTTCAAAACCGCAATCTTGGTCGCGAGCGTCATTGCTTCAATCTGATCGTGAGTCACATAAACGATCGTCGTTCCGGTTTGCTGATGAAGCCGCTTGATCTCGACACGCATGTCGACACGAAGCTTGGCGTCCAGATTCGACAGCGGTTCGTCGAACAGGAACACGCGCGGCTGGCGCACGAGGGCTCGGCCCATGGCTACGCGTTGACGCTGACCGCCCGAGAGTTGGCTCGGTCGCCGTCCCAGAAGGTGCTCGATCTGCAGCGTCTTGGCGACAACTGCGACGGCCTTCTCGCGCTCGGGCTTCGGCACGCCGCGCATTTCCATCCCGAAGGCGATGTTCTCGCCGACCGACATGTTCGGGTAGAGCGCGTAGGACTGGAACACCATCGCGATGTCGCGTTTCGACGGGTGGAGGTCGTTGACGACTTGGCCGCCGATCAGGATCTCGCCGGAGCTGATCGACTCGAGGCCCGCGATTGTGTTGAGCAGGGTGGACTTGCCGCAGCCGGACGGCCCGACCAGGACGAGAAAGCCGCCCTGCTCGAGCGAGATGTCGATGCCCTTGAGGATTTCCAGGCTGCCGAACCGCTTGCGGAGCGCACGGATTTCGAGAGTGGCCATTGGCTTATCCTTTCACTGCGCCGGCCATCAGGCCGCGCACGAAATAGCGTCCGGCGAGGATGTAGACGACGAGAGTCGGCGCCGCGGCGATGATCGCGGCGGCCATATTGACGTTGTATTCAATCACGCCGGTCGAGGTATTGACGATGTTGTAGAGCGCGACCGTCATCGGACTCGAGTCGCCAGCGGCAAAGGTTGAGCCGAACAGAAAGTCGTTCCAGATGTTGGTGAACTGATAGATGACCGTCACGATGAAGATGGGCGCGGAATTGGGCAACAAGATGCGACGGAAGATCTGGAAGAAGCTCGCGCCGTCAATCTGCGCCGCCTTGATAAGTTCGGTCGGAAACGTCTCGTAATAGTTGCGAAAAAAGAGCGTCGTGAAGCCGAGGCCGTAGACCACGTGCACGAGCACGAGGTTGACGGTGGGATTGCCGAACCCCCACGAGAAGCCGGTCGTATCGATAAGCGTCTGCCCGATGCCTCCGAGCTTGCCGAGGATTGTCGCCATCGGGATGAGCACGGACTGAAACGGAATGAAACAGGCGAAGAGCATCATTCCGAATACGAGTTTGTGACCCGGGAAACGCCACTTCGTCAGGACATAGCCGTTGAGCGCGCCGAGCAGACTCGAAATGAGGACGGCCGGAACGACCATCTTCACCGAATTCCAGACGTAGCCCTTGATGCCTTCGCAGGTCAGGCCGACGCAGGACGTGCCCCAGGCTTTCTTCCACGGCTCGAAGGTCAGGTCATGCGGGAAGTAGAACATGTTCCCGCCCGTGACCTCGTCGAGCGGCTTCAGCGACGTCATCACCATGACGACGAGCGGCATGAGGTAGACGATCGCGAACAGGACGAGCGCGCCGTAAATGACGACGCGGGTCGTCATGGAATGTCGCGCCGGCTCTCGTGATGGCGGGGCGGCAAGCGCGTCGGCAGCGGCTGTCATCAGTGTTTCTCCCTCAACTCGGAATAGAGATAGGGGACCATGATCGCGGCGATGGTCATGAGCATCACCACTGCGCTTGCCGAACCCACTGCCATTTGATTGCGGGTGAAGGTGTAGGAATACATGAATGTCGAGGGCAGCTCGGCTGCGCCGCCCGGGTTCTTGCCGGTGACGGAGAGGACGAGATCGTAGGATTTGATCGCCATGTGGGTGAGAATGATCAACGCCGACATGAAGACGGGCCGCATGATCGGAATGATGATGCGCCGATAGGTCGCGTAGGCGGAGGCGCCGTCGATCTGCGCGGCCTTCAGGATCTCGCCGTCGATCCCGCGCAACGCCGCGAGGAACATCGCCATGACAAAGCCTGAGGTCTGCCAGACGCCGGCGATCGCGACGCAATAGATCATCATGCGGGGGTTGACGACCCAATCGAAGTGGAAGCTTGTCCAGCCAAGGTCATGGACGGCTTTCTCGAGACCGATGCGCGGATCGAGAAAAAGCTTCCAGGCCGTGCCGGTGACGATGAAAGAGAGCGCAAGCGGATAGAGGTAGATCGGTCTCAGGATGCCTTCGCCGCGGATCTTTTGATCCAGCAGGATTGCGAGCGTCAATCCGAGCACGAGGCAGAAGATGACGTAGAGTCCGCCAAAGAGCACCATGTTGACGAGGGCCGTGTACCAGTTCGACGGCGGATCAACCTCGAACGTCCAGTTCCAAAGCTTGATGTAGTTCCCCCAGCCAATGAAATTGAAGTTGGCGAAGGCTTTGGAGTTCGTGAAGGAGATCAGAACCGTCCAAAGATTGAAGCCGTAAACGAAGATGAGCACCAGCGCGAAGGACGGCGCGAGGACCAGCCTCGGGATCCAGTCGCGAAGACGATCCTTAAGACCAGGCCGTGGTCCCTCGACCGCGTAAGCGACGACGGGGTCGATCGCCGTAGTCATGCCCATCTCCTCCCGCGAACGTTTTCCTCGCCGGCGGCGCAGACCTTCTCCCGCGCAGGCGGGAGAAGGTCGCCCGCGATTATTTCGCGCCGTTGATCGCCATGACGAGCTGCTTCACAGCCTCGTCGGAGGTCTTGATCTCGCCGTGTAGGAATTTTGTCACGACGTCGTAATAGGCCGTCGCGATCGCGGGCGGCTGGGCGTAGTTCTGGGCCATGGAGCCCAGGAACGTGCCTTTGGCGTTGGCGGCCTTGATGTCCGCGATGGCTTTCTTGCCGCAGGCGTCGAATTTGGCGTCCGAAATGTCCATGCGCGCCGGGGCGGAGCCCTTGATGACGTTGAAGTCGATCTGCACCTCCGGGTTCATCGTCGTGGCGGCGAGAGCCGTCTGGGCAGCCTGTCGGTCGGCCGAGACCTGGAAGAATGCGAACATGTCAGTGTTGTAGAGCACCGAACCGTCCGTGCCCGGGAAGCGGTAGCAGAGATAGTCCTTACCGGCTTCCTTGTTGGCGTTCTTGAACTCGCCCTTCGCCCAGTCGCCCATCACCTGTAGGAGTGCGTCACCCTTGATGACCATTGCGGTCGCGAGATTCCAGTCACGTCCGGCATAGTTGGGATCGAGGTAGTCACGCAGCTTCGCGAGATTGTCGAAGGACTTCTTCATCGTGTCCGACTTGAGCGCGCTCTCGTCGAGATCGATGAAGGCCTTCTTGTAGAAGTCGACGCCGCCGGTCGAGGTGACGACCGAGTCGAACATCGTCGCTTCCTGCCAGGGCTGGCCTCCGAGCGCCATCGGAATGACGCCTGCCTTCTTGGCCTTGTCGAGCAGCGCGATCAACTCGCCGAAGGTCTTGGGCTCCGCGCCGCCGATCTTTTCCAGCAGAGCCTTGTTGACCCAAATCCAGTTCACGGAATGGATGTTGATCGGAACGGCGCCCCACTTGCCGTCGACGGTGGTGAATTTCTGCAGCGCGGTCGGAATGACTTTGGCCCAGTCCCCTTTGGTCGCCAGGGGCGTGATGTCGGCGAGCTTGCCCGCTTCCGAATAATCGAGCGCGTAATAGCCGAGAATCTGGGAGGCGGTGGGGGGATTGCCCGCGGCGACCATGGCCTTCAAAGTGGTCATCGCGGCGCCGCCGCCTCCGCCTGCGACGGGTACGTCTTTCCAGCTGTACCCCTGCTTGGCGACCGCCTCTTTGATCACGTTCAGCGCAGCGGCCTCTCCGCCAGACGTCCACCAATGCAGCATCTGCACTTGCTTGCTGTCCTCGGCATAAGCGCCGCCAGCGGCGCCAAAGACCCCAAGGGCGGTGATTCCGCCCATCAATAATGCTCTCGACCTCATTGTCTTGCCCTTCCTACACGTTGCTCCCGCCGGAAGCGGTCCGGCGCCGGATCCAGAAACCGTTGATCAGTTCCCGATTGTCAATATCCTTTGCCCTCGCAATCCCTATCGACCAGTAAAAGCCGGCGGGCGCTTGGCCCGAAACGCCGCGACGCCTTCGGTGAGATCCTGGGTGAATGCGGTGAGCGCTCCGGCCAGGCCCTCGATTGGCGCATCGCGATCCTCGCCTTCCGCGGCGTTGACCATGGCCTTGACCATTTGCACCGCAAGCGGCCCCCGTTTGGCAATATCGGCCGCCAGCGCCTCTGCTCGCGCAAGGCCCTCGCCCTTCGCGGCCACCTCGTCGACGAGGCCGAGAGCCAAGCCCTCTTCCGCCGAAAACATGGCGCCGGTCAAAGCCATGCGGCGCACGACTGAAGCGCCGAAGCGGCGCACCAGCCTCTGCGTGCCCGACCAACCCGGCGCCGTCCCGAGCCCCGATTCGGGAAGGCCGAGCTTAATTCCGCTTTCGGCGATGCGAATATCGGCGACGGCCGCCAGCTCGAGGCCGCCACCGAAGGCATGCCCTGTCATTGCCGCGATCAGCGGGACACGCAGGCGCGCAAGCGCTTCAAAGGCGCGATGGCCCGCGCGTGTCCAGTCGCGCCACATTTCGAGGGGAGGGAGACCTCCCCAGGCGCCGATGTCGCCGCCGGCGCAGAACGCTTTGCCTTCGCCCGAGAGGATCGCGACCCGCGTTTCGGATGAGGCGTCGATGGCGCGCGCTGCGTCGGTGAGGGCGTCGATCATCGCCCGGTCAAGCGCGTTGAGCTTGTCGGCGCGTTTCAGCGTAAGCCGCGCCAGCGGTCCCTCGAAGCCAAGTTCGACAAAGGGGCTCACGGAGCCATCTCCTCGGCCGGGCGAAGTTCAAGCTTGATTGGCGGGGCGTGAAACAAGACAGGATCCATTTTGCGGATGTCGTTTGCCACGCGCAGCGGAAACTCGGCCTGGGCGAGGACGTCTCGCTCGAGATCCATCCCCGGCGCGAGTTCGGTGACCGTAACGCCGTCTTTCTCGAGCCGTAGCACGCAACGTTCGGTGACGTAGAGGATTTCCTGCCCCTGGTCGACCGCTCGCGGGCCAGAGAATGAGATCTGCTCGACAGCTTCGACGAGCTTCTTGACCTTGCCCTCCTTGGCGATCTTGACCGCGCCGTCATGGATCTCGAGCTTTGCGCCGGCGGTGAAATAGCCGGAAAAGACGATCTTCTTCGCGCGCGCGGTAATGTCAACGAAGCCGCCGGCGCCTGCGGTGACATGCGGGCGCAGGCCGAGCTTCGACACGTTGACCGAGCCGCCGCGATCGATCTGCAGGAACGAGAGCAGCGACATGTCAAAGCCCGCGCCCTGGAAGTAGGTGAACTGGTGCGGCGACTGGACGATCGCCTCGGCGTTGGAGGCGCAACCGAACTGGAAGTCGAGGAGCGGCACGCCGCCGACGGCGCCTTGCTCTATGACCCAGGTCACGGCGCCATGCCGCCCTTCCTCGATGAGGATGCGCGGCACGTTGGCCGAAATGCCAAAGCCTATGTTGACTGCATCCCCGTCGCGCAGCTCTTGCGCGACACGCCGAGCGATGACTTTGGCGATATCGAATTTCGGCGTCTCGAAGGAGGAGAGCGGTCGAAACACTTCTCCCGAAATCGCTGGCTCATAAGTCGTGTGCGTCGTCTGCAGCTGCTCGGGCGCGACCACGACGTAATCGACGAGGATGCCTGGAACGACGACATCGTGAGGCCTCAGCGTTCCCGCCGCTGCGAGTCGTTTGACCTGCGCGATCACAACGCCGCCGTTGTTGCGCACAGCGAGCGCCTGGTCGAGCGGCCCGAGAATGCCGCCCTCATGTTCGTAGGAAAGGTTTCCGCGCTCATCGGCGGTTGTGGCGCGGATGATGGCGACTTGCGGCGTGATGCTCGGAAAGAAGAGCCATTCATCCCCAGCAAAGCGAACCCGCTCGACGATCGGATCGGCCGCCGCCTTGGCGTTCATCGCGCAGCCGTCGTGGACAGGATCGACGAACGTGTCCATCCCAACCTTCGTCAGCACACCCGGCCGCTTGGCTGCGGCCTCGCGATGGATGTCGAACATGATGCCGGACGGCACGTTGTAAGCCGGGATGGCGTCGCCCGTGATCATCTTCCAGATCTCGGGCGGCTCGGCTGAAGAGGGGCCCGACGGATAGGACCCTGCGAGCACACGCGCGAGGCACCCCGGCTTGGCAAGGTGATCGACGCCCTTGACGCCCCACATGTCCCCGGCGGCGATCGGGTGAAGGGTGGTGATATTGCGCGGATGGCCCTCGGTGTCGAAACGGGCGCCGATCGCCGCGAGCATCGCATCGGGACATCCGAGCGCGGATGAGGATGACACAGTGACGACCGCGCCGTCTGGAATGAGGCGGGCGGCGTCGCTTGCGGAAATGATCTTTGGCCTGGCCATTGCTGTCCTCAGACGGTCAGATCGACAGGAGTTTCCGCGCCGGTGCGCGCCGCGGCCGCTGCGGAGATCGCGACGCTCAAGGACTTGACGCCGTCCTCGCCGGTTGCTGAAGGAGCGCCACGGCCTTGAACGGCGTCCTGAAACAGGCGGATCGAACGCGCGTACAGGCTCTCGTGATCGAGTTTGAGCTGCTCCTCGCCAGCAGCGGTTCGCAAGAGCACATTGCCCTTCGGCGCCTGGGTCATGCAGTCGCTTCCGATCAGCGACCCCGACTCTCCATGCACCTCGAAGCCGGTCGTTGCGTATTTGGTGGTGAAGCCATCGTGAAATTGCGCCAGCACACCGTTCGAGAAGCGAATGACGCCCATGGTGCCGTCCTCCAAGCCTTCTCGACCCATGCCGCCATTCGAGGTCATGGTCACAACCGATTTCGGCTCGTCGTCGAGGACGAATCGAAGCGTGTCGGCGTCGTGAACCGTGATGTCGAGAATGACGCCGCCGCCCGCTTCGGGACGGTCGAGCCGCCAGCCTTGCAGATGAGCCGGCAGATAGACGGAGTGGAACACGCGCGCGAACAGCGGCTTGCCGATCCGCTCCTGCTTGATCGCCTCCCGCATCGCGCGATGGGTCGCCGCGTTGCGGAGGTGGTGATTGGTCCCCATGACGACGCCGCGCTTGCGGCATTCCGCGACCATTGCGCGTGCGTCCTTTAGCGTCAACGCGAGCGGCTTCTCACACATGACATGCTTTCCAGCCGCTGCGGCGGCGAAAACCTGATCCCGGTGCAGCTCATTGGTCGTGGAGATGTAGACGGCATCCACGTCCTTGGATTCGACCAGCTCTTTCAAGCTCGTCGTCGCATGCGCGATCCCATGCTTTTTTGCGTAACTCGTCGCGCGGTCCGCATTCGTGCTCATGACGGCGACCGCTTCGCCGCCATTGGCGCGAAACGCGCCGATCATGTGCTCGGCGGCGATCGTGCTTGCGCCGATCAATCCCCAACGAAGTTTCGCCATCAATTGTCTCGCTCGTGAGGGCCAGCGGCCCGGCAGGATTTGCGAAGCGCCAACGTGGTCGGGCAGATCACGGCTTCCGGCTCGAAGTCGCCGCTCGCAAGATGGCGCATCAGGAGTTGGGTCGCGCGCGAACCGAGATCGCGAGGATTGACCGCGACGCTGCTCAAGGCGGGACGTGTGTGCTTGACTTCTTCGATGTCATCGAAGCCGATGACGTCGAAATCGACCCCCACCGAAACGCCCGCCTCCATCAGCGCGCGGGTGAGACCGATCGCGACAACGTCGTTGAAGCAAAGAGCGGCGGTCGCGGGGTCGGTGAGGTTGAGCAGCTGCGGAACCGCTGTGCCGCCGCCCAAGTAGTTGGTGCTCGTTTCAACGACGAGAGACGGATCGAGCGCAATTCCGACCTCGTCCAGTGCGAGTCGGTAGCCCGCAAGCTCTCC